>Ga0182024_10001258_pt1 | contig 65680 bp, 53 predicted proteins | sample P32metaG_FD_120480 | JGI IMG/M metagenome (GOLD analysis project Ga0182024, IMG submission 120480) | Permafrost microbial communities from Stordalen Mire, Sweden - P3-2 metaG (Illumina Assembly) | ecosystem: Environmental > Terrestrial > Soil > Wetlands > Permafrost | place: Sweden: Stordalen... | reverse complement strand
GTGTTCGACGGTCAAATCGCGGTCGCCATTCGGGAGCCGGATGGTGTACCTGTCGGTCTCGGTGAAGGATTTATCCGGGGACTTCTTCTTTTTCGTGCTGCCATCTTTGCTGATTCGCCAAATCTACGGCGTCTGTCCGGCGGGCGTGGTTGGGTCGCACCATGCTTTGAGATAACACGCCGGAATTACATGCTGCCTCTTGTTCTTCACTTTACTGGCCAGCGGCCGGGGAGCGTAGCCTATGGCCGAAAGTATATCTCGAAGAACTTCTCCTAGTGATATTTGATGAAACCGGTTATCGCAGCGGTGAACCGCTGCGCCACCCAAAATCAAATGTGTCCTTGCTGAGCGCGAAGGGTGCAGGGGTCCTTCGACTTCGCGGGGCTTCACTTCGTGAAGTCCCTGCTACGCTCAGGATGACAAATTTAGGTAGTGGCCAGCGCCCACTCATCGCAAAAAGCGTAAGGACGGGCCCCTCGAGGGGCTGTGATGATCTGTGGATGCGGTCTGATGGCGAAATGCGCTAAACTTTCTGCACAAAGGCCATGATCGACGACGAGAAAAATCCGACGACGAACGACCCGCATCCTGGAGACATTACGCGCCGCGACTTTGGAGCCCTCCTGATGGGTGCTGGCATTGCCGCCTCCGTAGCATCGACTGCGACGGCGGACATTGGCATTGAGATGGTCGAAACCGACGTCGAGATCAAGACTCCGGACGGAACTTGCGACGCCGCGTTTATTTATCCTAAATCTCATCCCGAGTCTAATCCCAAGTCTAATCCGACGTCGAAAACTGGAGCCTATCCCGGCGTGCTGATCTGGCCCGACGCATTCGGCTTACGGCCGTCGATGCGCACTATTGGCAGGAATATTGCCTCCGAGGGATATTCCGTCCTGGTGCCCAATCCGTTTTATCGCGTGTCCAAAGCGCCTTTCACCGACGCCTCCAAATTCAACTTTCAGAATCCCGACGATATGGCGAAACTGAGGCCGCTGATGGCGTCCGTGAACGCGCCCGGGAACGCCGAAAAGGATGCCGCCGCCTACGTCGCATTCCTCGACGCGCAAAAAGAAGTGAACACTGCAAAAAAAATTGGAACCCAAGGCTACTGCATGGGAGGTGCGCTGGTGGTGAGGACCGCTGCGACCGTGCCCGACCGCATTGGCGCGGGTGCGTCTTTCCACGGCGGAGGACTGGTGACCGACAAACCCGATAGCCCGCATTTGCTCGCGCCGAAAATTAAGGCTCGTATGTATTTTGGGATCGCGGCGAACGACGACACGAAGCAGCCCGATGCCAAGGACAAGCTGAGGGACGCCTTTGCCGCTGCCCTGGTGCAGACCGAAATCGAAGTCTACCCAGCCCAGCACGGATGGTGCATACCCGATATGCCCATGCGCGATGGCGCGCCGATCTATGACAAGGTCCAAGCCGAGCGTGCCTGGGGGAAGCTCGTCGCCTTATATAGAGCCACTCTCGCCTAGCCGATAACCGCGTTTGCGCGAGTTTTTTCCCGTCCTCGTTTACAACGTCGCCGTTTGTAATCTCGCGTCATTTACAATCAAAGATTCTCTCTCGAATTTCCTGGATCGATTGGAAACCATACTCATGCACCGCTGGTCGCAACTTTTTATTCCTACGCTTCGCGAGGCTCCGGCTGACGCGGAGGTCGCTAGCCACAAGCTTCTCGTCCGCGCTGGGTATATACGGCAACTAGGCGCGGGGATTTATTCGTTTCTCTTCCTTGGCAATCGCTCCACGCAGAAGATCATGGGGATCGTCCGCGAGGAGATGGACAAGATTGGGCAGGAGTTTTATCTGCCGGCTTTGAATCCGCGCGAAATTTGGGAGGCTAGCGGGCGCTGGACGACGATGGGCGAAAACATGTTTCGCCTCAAGGACCGCAAGGGCGCCGATCTTTGTCTCGGCATGACGCACGAAGAGGTCATGACCGACATTGCTCGCAAGGAGCTGCGCAGCTACAAGCAGCTGCCGCAGATCTGGTATCAGATCCAAACCAAGTTTCGCGACGAGCCTCGTCCTAAGTCGGGGCTGCTGCGGGTGCGGCAGTTCATTATGAAGGACGCGTACTCGTTTGATATCGACGCTGCGGGGCTCGACGTTTCCTATCTCAAACATTACGACGCATATTGCCGCATCTTCGATCGCTGCGGGTTGAAGTATATGGTGATCGATGCGCACTCAGGCGCGATGGGCGGTTCGCAGTCGCAGGAGTTCATGGTGCGGACTCCGGCGGGCGAGGATCAGGTGGTGAGCTGCGAGAAGTGCAGCTACGCCGCGAATATGGAAAAGGCCGCGTCGAAGCTGGCTTCGGTCGAAGACCTGGCGACGGAGGGCGATGGCGGGCCGCTGGAGGTGCATACTCCGGGGCAGAAGACGATTGAAGATGTGGCGCGCTTTCTCGGCGTATCACAGAAGCACACAATCAAGACCTTGGCGATGGTGATCACCGAAGAAGACGCAAAAACAGGAAAGACTCGCACCCGGCCCGTCGTGCTGCTGATGCGTGGCGATCACCAAATGAATGAGGCGAAGCTGTCGACGGCGGTCGGAGGGAAGGCGACGCGTCCGATGCAAGAAGATGAGATTCGCGAGTTATTCCGCGCGCCCGCGGGATACTTGGGTCCGCTTGGCACGGAGTGGGCTCGCGACCTGAATGATTCGGGCAAGCCGATTCTGCTGGTCGATACGGCGCTCGAAGGCCGCACCAACCTAATCGGCGGCGCTAATAAAGAGAACTATCACGTCAAGCACCTGACCCCGGGGAAGAATTTTCATCCGACCGCCTACGTTGATCTGCGCAGCGTGACCGCCGGCGAAGACTGTCCGAATTGCGGCTCGCCGCTGCGCATCGATACGGCGGTCGAGATCGGTCACATTTTCAAGCTCGGCTACAAGTATTCGGAGTCCATGGGCGCGCGCGTGCTTGACCGCAACGGCAAAGAGGTTGCTCCGATCATGGGCAGTTATGGCATCGGCATCGAGCGCATCTTAACCGCGGCGATCGAGCAGAGTAACGATGAGAATGGATTCTGGCTGCCACCTTCGATTGCGCCTTTCGAGGTAGTAGTGGTTTCGACGAACTCGAAAGACGAGGCGATTCGTGCTGCGTCGGAGGCGATTGCGCGTCAGCTTGAGACCGCAGGCTACGACGTTTTGCTCGATGATCGCGATGAACGGCCGGGTGTCAAGTTCAAGGATGCCGACTTGGTCGGTATCCCCTTTAGAATCAATGTGGGAAAGAAAGTTACTGAAGATACTGTAGAAGTCGTTCGGCGCTCGACTCTGCTCAAGGAGGACGTTAAACTTTCTGCCATAAGCGAGTATTTCCGAGGACTGCACCCGTCCGGGCATTAATGGCACGCGGTCTGAGCGCAGAATGAAAAGCTCGCGGTCGACGTCGCAACCAGCGATTGAGTAATTGTTTCTTATGGCAACATTGAAATTGATCTTCGGCTTCGCCCTTTTCGCGGCGCTGGCGCTGGTGGGGCTGAAGGTGATTCCGCCGTATTTCGCCAATTACGAGTTTGAAGATTCGATCAAGACCGAAGCTTTGCAGGCGACGTACAGCACGCGCACGGAAGACGATATTCGCGAGACCGTGATCAAGCAGGCCCGCAACTACGATATTGCGCTTACTCCAAAGCAGGTGAAAGTGTCGCGAGTGGGCGGTTTTGGCAGTGGCAGCCTCAACATCGAAGCCGATTATAGCGTTCCGATCGAGCTTCCCGGCTACTCGACTACGCTTGAGTTTCATCCTTCGACGAAGAATAAGGGCGTGTATTAGAAGAGCAGCTGGCAGCTCTCAGTTGTCAGCTTTCAGTAAGTGTCGGCGACTCGGAACTTTTCTCCTGCGTGTTTTGGCTACACCTCTTCCTACATCATCTCTGCCTACATCAGAAATTTCTTGAGCGGATCCCAGTAATGGCTGTGCCATCCCTGATCTAGGGTGTCGAAGTCGCCTTGGGGAAAGCCGGTGTGGTCGAGTACCACTACGGTTCCGGATGGCTGCGTTTTCATGTCGAACTTCACAATGGAGTAGACGCCCTCGTCCCAATGCGTGGGTCGCCATGCCTGCACGATGCGCTGGTTGGGAATCAGTTCGACGTTGCGGCCAACGACCAATCCTCCGAAAAGGGTGAATGCGCCGCCCGCTTTGGAGTCGATCTCGGCGGCCATTCCAGTGAAGGCCGCGAACTGTTTCGCGTCGAGCAGCACTTCGTAAATCCGCTGAGGCGTCGCCTTGTAGTCAATCTCCTGGTGAAGAAATGTGCGGTCCTTGTTGGCCGCCGTGGCCGGCGCTTCTTTCATCGGCGGCGAAGTTTGTGCCCAAAGGGTGGAACGGGCAGCCAAACCGCCTAACATAGCGGCGATGGGGACGAGCGCTTGGCGGCGCGTTGAGACAGGTGGTACGTCTTTCGTGGATAAATTTACCAGCGTGGCCGAATTTGTTCCATCGCTCATGATTCGCCTCCTTGGATGGTTTGTGGTACTCAGTTATGCCCGTTGCTCGACTCCGAGATAACTCAAGAAAGAGCGCAGCAGCTCGCGCTTGAGGGCTGGGTCATCTTTTGGAATCACCGCCTGCCAGTTCTTCAGATCGTGATCTACGAGGATTAATTCTACGAGCGTACTGGTCAGCATGATCACTGCGAATGACACCGCTGTTTTCGGATCCGAGTGCTTGATCTCTTTTCGATGGATCAGAAACAGCTCGACCAGCTATTTGAAAGTACGCATCTCTTGCCTGACCACTCTCTTATAGTTTTTATGGGAAACCCAGGCAAGAACCCTTTTTGATCGGGAGCCTGCCCAGAGCGCAGTCAAAGGGTGCCCTCGGCGGTCATGACTCTTCTCCGCCTACCGAACCATCCACGTAAGTCCCTCAACCACACCCCGTCCATCCTTTGACACGCATCCAATGGTAGTAAGGGCCTTTCGGTGATTTAGAATCGATTTAGAATCAATGACAACGCCACTTCGTCTGTTACGGGCTGAGAATTGCTCTCAAGCATGAAGCACAGTTGTGTCCATGGCTATTAAGCTGAAAATCCCGTCATCCCGAGGCGCCAACCAGCGGGGAAGAGGCCGCGGAAACCGCCTGCTGGCGAACGATCCGCTGGTGCGCATTGCCCTGCTTTGTTTTCTCTGCGTATCGATGCTCGTGGTCGGCGTTTTCGTCTTCTGGTATGTGAAGTACGACCACATAATCGAGCAGCGTTTTCGCAGTCCGGTGTTCGCCGCTTCAGCGAAGATTTTTGCCGCTCCGCAAGTGGTCAGAGTCGGATCGAAGGCCACCGTCGCTAAGATTGCGGCCGAGCTACGCCATGCGGGCTACTCCGAAAAGGCCGACGAATCGCCGCTCGGCAGCTATCACGTCAAACCGGGCTCGATTGAAGTGCAGCCCGGGCCCGCGTCGTATCACAGTCCGGAGCCGGCGACGATCACGGTCGCCGATGGCGCGGTCACGAACATCAACAGCCGCGTCTCTGGCGAGCTCGCGGCCTATGAACTCGAGCCCCAGATGCTCACGTCGCTGTTCGACGCCGAACAGCGCTCCAAACGGCAATTGGTGAAGTACGACCAGATCCCCAAGGTCATGGTCGACGCGGTTACCTCAATCGAAGACCGCCGATTCTTTCAGCACAACGGAGTTAACTTCCTGCGGCTGGCCGAAGCCGCCTGGATAGATTTCACGCACCAGCGTCATCAGCAGGGCGGATCGACGATCACCATGCAGCTTTCGCGGGCATTCTTTTTGAGTCCGGAGAAAACCTTCAAGCGCAAGATGATCGAAATGCTGATTGCGGTCGAGCTGGAGCAGAAATTTTCCAAGCAGCAAATTTTTGAGTTCTATGCTAACCGCGTTGATCTCGGTCAGCGCGGATCGTTCACCATCTCCGGGCTGGCCGAAGGCTCACGCTCCTATTTCAACAAAGACCTCAAAGATGTCACCCTGCCGGAAGCCGCGCTGCTCGCTGGATTGATCCAGGCGCCGAGCTATCTGTCGCCGTATCGCCATCCTGAGCGCGCGCTTGAACGGCGCAACACTGTGATCGAGGCGATGGTCGATACGCACGACATTACTCGCGAACAAGCCGATAAAGCGAAGGCGACTCCGCTGAAGCTTGCTCCTCCGAACGTGGAGGCGAGCGATGCGCCGTACTTCGTCGACATGGTGCGCGACACTGTCGTCGGCAAACTGAACGAACACGAACTCAACGAGCAGGAGTATCGCATCTACACCACGCTCGATCCTGATCTGCAGCAGGTGGCGGCGCAGGCGGTCGAAACCGGCATCAAGCTGGTCGACGACCAAGTGACGAAGATGCGCACGCACAAGAAGAAAATCGGCAAGAATAAGTTTGAAACGACCGTCACGCCAGGTCCGCAGGCGCAGGTGGCGCTGGTCGCGATGGACCCGCACACCGGCGAAATCAAGGCGCTCGTCGGCGGACGAAACTACGGCATGAGCCAATTGAATCACGCGCTCGCCAAGCGGCCAACCGGCTCCATCTTTAAACCGTTTGTCTATGCGGCGGCCTTGAACACGGCGCTGGACGGCTCGACTAACGTGATCACGCCGGCGTCTACGGTCACCGATCAACCGTCGACTTTCTCCTATGGCGATCAGATCTATGAGCCGCGCAATTATAAAGAGGAGTATCACGGCGACGTCACGCTGCGCTACGCGCTGGCGCTGTCGCTGAATAACGCGACCGTGAAAGTGGCCGAAGAAGTCGGCTACGACAAGGTGGCCGACCTGGCGAAATCCGCCGGAATCGTCTCGGTCAAAGCGACCCCGGCAATGGCGCTCGGCGCCTACGACGCGACGCCTGTCGATATGACGGCCGCTTATACGACTTTTGCCAATGGCGGTCTGCGGCTTTCGCCGGTGTTCGTCAATTCGGTGCGCAATAACTCGGGCGACGTCATCATGAATTTTGGCACCACGAAGGCGCAGGTGCTGGATCCTCGTGTTGCCTTCGTTATGACCAACATGCTCGAAGGCGTGATCAATTTCGGCACCGCCTATAACGTGCGCAGCCGCGGATTTACCGCTCCGGCTGCGGGCAAGACTGGCACTTCGCACGATGGCTGGTTCGCCGGCTACACCAGCAATCTGCTCTGCATCATATGGGTTGGATATGACGATTACAGCGACATTCGCCTGAGCGGCGCGCAAACGGCGGCTCCGATATGGGCGGAGTTCATGAAGAAGGCCGTGGCATTGCCCCAATATGACGATGTAAAGCCCTTCACCCAGCCGCAAGGTGTGATCGATGTGCAACTCGATAAGATCACCAACCGCCTGGCGACGCCAGCTTGCCCCGACGATTACACGATCGCCTTCGTCGCCGGCACCGAACCGCACGACACTTGCGACCAGAGCACCGGGATAAAAGGCTTCTTTTCGCGTGTCTTCGGCGGAAATTCGGAGAAGGCGCTGCCGCCGCCGGGCACTGCCGGGAACCCAGCGACCGCCTCTGGTGTCCAACCATCTACAGAGGACGAGACTCAGAAAAAGAAGAGTCTCTTCGGCAAGATTGTGGGCGTGTTCCGGGGAGACAGCGCCTCTTCGGACAAGGATAAGGATAAGGATGATAAGAGTGACAAACCAGCGCCCGCGCCGTCTAAGGCCGGTGATAGTGGCCTGCCGCCGCAATAGTGGGATGGGCAGACCCTCTATTTTCGCGGCCTCAAACGTGCAGCCTAATTTTTAGCGCCCGCTGAGTGGGTAGTGGGCAACTTGCAAGATCCTTAACCATCAAGTTCACGAAGTTACACTAAGAAAACGAAGCAACCAATTGAGACCAAAAGCCTTCGTGATATTGTGTGTCCTTTGTGGTTAGGGTTTTCGGAGTCGGTTCGCCAAGCTGCGTCCCGCTCTGAAATGCCCTGAATCTCTGTAGATTTGTAGGTTCGGCCGGGGGTGGGATATGTTTTCCTGGATCCGCGTCAGCTCTCTCGTAGTTCCTCTCGCTTTTCTTCTCGTCGTCCCAGTTCACGCTCAGAGCTCGGAACAGCTCGAAGTTGGCCCTCCGCCGCTGCATAGGGTTGAGCCTCCGCCTGCGCAGGCCTCGCCTGCTGAACTGGAGAGCCGTGGCGACGAACTGCGCACCGAGAAAAACTATCTCGATGCCGTCGACTACTACGAGGCCGCGCTTCGACACGCGTCGGGGAACGCGACTCTCATCAATAAGATCGGTATCTGCCAGTTGATGATGCAGCACTATAAACTGGCCCGAAAGAGTTTCGAGCACGCCATCCGCGCCGATCGCAACCATGCCGACGCTTACAACAATCTCGGCGTCACTTACTACGCCGTCCACAACTACAACGCCGCCATTAAGCAATACGAGAAAGCGGTCGCGCTGAAGAATGACGCTGCCTCGTTCTATAGCAACATGGGCACGGCGTATTTCGGCAAGAAGGAGTTCGAGAAGGCGATCCGATGTTATGAAAATGCGGTAGAGCTTGATCCCGAGATCTTCGAACACAGCTCGCACGCCGGGCTCCAGGCAAAACTTCCATCGCCGGAAGACCGCGCTCACTATGATTACGTTCTCGCCAAGCTGTTCGCCAGAACGGGCGAAACCGACCGCTCGCTGCACTATCTGAAGAAGGCCATGGAAGAGGGTTACGCGGGCATCAAGTCCGTCTATAAAGACAACGAGTTCTCGACCTTGCGCAAGGATCCGCGCTTCACCGAGTTGATGGCCGCGAAGACGCTTGCCATCTCCGATTAAGTGGCGGGCGGCGAATGAGTTACAAAAAAAGTAGAAATTTTCTAGCGCCCCGCGAAACTTTCGCCGCGCCGGCGGGTTTGAGGCTGCATTGCTCCTGAAAACGACAGGGTGAGTAAGGAGAACGACCGCCCACCGGCTGCCAAACCCGAGCACGCCCCAAACCGGCCGCCGGTGGGCGATTTCAGCCGACCTTGACCCTTGGCTGATCGCTCAGCCTTTCGCAATGTAATCCTCGACTGCCTGCTTCCACTTACCTTGCGCCTTCAGGATGTACTCGACCGCATCGCGCGCGGCACCGTCGCCGCCGCCGTGCGGCGTAATCCAGCGTGCTTCAGCTTTGACCTCAGCGCGGGCATTCTTCACTGCGATGGCCAGCCCGCACATGCGCATCGCCGGTAGATCAATCACGTCATCGCCCACGAAAGCGGCCTCGGCGGCGGTGATTCCGTCTTTTTTAAAAATCTCGGCCAACACTCCTGCCTTATCCTGCACGCCCTGGTGGATGTGATCCATCTTCAACGCGTGCGCGCGCAGGGCGACCGTCTCGGACACGCGCTTAGTGATGATCCCAGTTTTAATCCCCGCCTGCCGCGCCAGTGAAATGGCAGTGCCATCATGCGCGTGGAAGCCCTTGGCTTCGATCATGCTGATGGTGTGACCTTCTTGTCGCGAAAAGCCCGGAGCAGAGCGCTCCAACGCACTCGGCTGCGCGGCTTGCGAGGTGCCGGGCGCGGGGAAAATCCATATCGTGCCATCGGTAAGCACGCCGTCGACGTCAAAGAGAATCAGTTTGATTTTGCGGGCGCGGGCGGTGGCGGACGGTTTAGGCATTGGCGAGATTTTAGCAGGCGCCTGGATATCGCTCGTTATTTCTCTATCCGATGCTCACGCTCACGGGCTTTGACTAGCTCACGCCGACCGCCGATCATCCTCCTCCGTATCGTCTTCAATCCCCGGAGCGCGGGGCTGCACCGAGGGATCGCCTTGATATTCCTCTGCGTTCCCGGGCGAGCGGCGATGGCCCTCGGAGCCATGCTTTTCCTCTTCGCTGAAGGGGTTGTTTTCTTTCTTGCGGCTGGGTTGTTCCTGATCCTCGGGTGGCTGGGATGCATTATTTTCGTTAGCCATCGTTAACTCTCCTTCGACAGAAGCTAGTTACAGCCGCTCACTGCGGCTGTTATCAGATGAGAGTTTTCGAGACAAGGGATGTCTCGAATGCGTCGAAGTTTCGCAGCGCGCGAGAGCGTCAGGCGGCCAGGCGCTGAAGCAGCGTCTTGCCCAGTTTTTGCGCTTCGCCGAAAAATTTCTGGTATTCCAGGAAAATCCGGTTGAGCTCGAGCGACTGATCGGCGCTCAGCTTCCGCCGCAACATCATGTCGCGCACGTGCACAGGATTGGGCAGGGTCGCTTCTTCGGCAAGCTCTTCGAGGGCGGTCGATGGATTGTAGTGATACATAAGTACATTCTAGTGCGACTGGCGGAATTTCTCAGCAGCTCTTGGATGTGGCCGCAGTCAGGTTTGCGACCATTACGAGTAAAAGCACTTACCACCAGTTCCGCCGTCTACACCCGTTTGATTGTCGCGAACCAGGCCGGTGCGCCGTTTTCGTGGAATCTCGTCTGAATCCGGTCCGGTTCGATGGCGGCGACATTCCATCCGCTGCTGGGGTTAAACGCCGCTCTCAGTTCTTCCTGACTGATGGGGTGCGGGCCAGTTTGGGGACCATCATCACTGAAGCACAACACATACAGGGTTCCATCGTGTTCGGTCACCGACGCCAGACTCGCCACGTATGCTGGCCGCTCGTCGCCGTTAAAGGTGTGGAACAATCCGCAGTCCAGTACCGTCTGAAACATGCGCCCCAAACGTCCCAACTGGAAAGCGTCAGCCGCAACGAACTCAACTTCGATCCCACGGTCGTTTGTTCTCTCGCGGGCCTTCTTTCGGGCGATCGCGAGTGCCGTCTCCGCCACGTCAATGCCCAGAACCGACAATCCCGCCGACGCTCCCAACGACGCGATGTGAAGAGCGTTCTCGCCGGTGCCGCAGCCCGCATCGAGCACTGCTCCGGCAAATCCGCCTTCGGATGCCAAACGCACGATTGCTGGCTGCGGCTGGCCAATATCCCAGGGTGCAGGGCCGTTGCAGTAGGACGCATCCCAGGCCAGTCCCGTCATCCGTTCATGACTAGTTGGGTGCCGACCACTGAATGGATCATTATCATTAGCGAGGGTTCTTGATCGTTCCGACAACTTCGTCCCCTTCCTACGACTGATCTTGCGCTTCATCCTAGCACGCCGATCCACAGGTCTTGACTATTCCTCACCGATCGCTCTCTGCCTTGACAGCTCCTGACTATCTTCTTATCGTTGCTATCCGTTATCGTTGACCCATCATGAATATCGTTAAGGCTACGAAGAAGTATGAGGATTGGCTGCGGCTGCGTATCCGCATCGTGGAACCCGATCTACGCTACAAGCATGAGCAGATGGCGTTGGCTCTTTTTCCGTTTTTTCGCGGAACGTTCTATCGCTGGGCGCAAGTCTGGCCGGAGGTGTGTGCGGAACTGGAACGCGTGCCGCACATTCTCTCGGTCGGCGATTTGCACGTCGAGAACTTTGGCACCTGGCGCGACACCGACGGGCGGTTGGTGTGGGGCGTCAACGATTTTGATGAAGCCTGTCTGTTTCCCTACACCATGGATCTTGTGCGGCTGGCGACAAGCGCATTGCTGGCCGCGCGCGCAGAGCATCTGACGATGAAGGCGAAAGAATCGGCCGAGGCAATTCTGGAAGGATACGAGCGCGGCATGGAGGAGGGTGGCTTGCCGTTTATCTTGGGCGAGCGGCACGTGTGGTTGCGGGCGATCGCAGAGAACAAGCTGCGGGATCCCGAAGTCTTCTGGGCGAAAATGGATCGGCTTCCGACGGTGAAGGGAGAGATACCGGAGAGCGCCCGCGAGGCGATCGAGCATCTTCTGCCGGAGCGTGGAATTCCATATCGCCTCGCACGACGCAGGGCGGGCATGGGCAGCCTGGGTCGAGTGCGGCTGGTCGCAATCGCGGAATGGAAGGGCGGCCGTATAGCACGAGAAGGGAAGGCACTGACCGCGTCAGCATTGCAATGGCTGTACCCGAAGCATGTGCCCGCCGAAATTTTGTATCAGGCAATTCTGCGCCGGGCGGTGCGCTGTCTCGATCCTTATGTGCAGTTGCGAGGGCACTGGATCGTGCGGCGTTTGTCGCCACACTGTTCGCGGGTTGAACTGGAGGCGCTCGGCACCAGCCGTGGGGAGTGCCGGCTGCTGGAGGCGATGGGGCGGGAGACGGCGAATATTCACGTGGGGACGGAAGAAAAGCGGAAGGCCATCCTGAAGGACGTGCGCGGGCGAAAGGCGAACTGGCTGGTTAACGCGGCCGAGAAGATGGCCGACGCCGTGGAAAAAGATTGGCGAGTATGGAGGGAGCGCTGGCAGAGCTAGACTCTGCCAGCGCCTTATTGGAGCGACAGTCCGTGCGTGGACCGTGGTTGGTCGGAAAGATGAAATTCGAGGGCATGCGGTTGATTTTCATCCCCGATCATGATCAAGGCGTCGACAATGCATTCCAGGGCAGCGGCAGAGCCTGACCATACTCGCGAAAACGATTCGCGATGGACGGCCAGCTCGCCGAGCAAGCGACCCACCGCGTCAGCCCCAAGATCGACGTCGGCCAGATTCGGATCGCTGCCGATCGGCAGCGGTGGGTCGTAGGTAGGGGGAAGCCGAAGACTGGCCTGAGTCAGCCAGTGGCCGATGAGAGTCTTCAAATGCTGCCGGCAGCAAACGCTCCGCATGTCTTTCTGCGCCGCCAGCGAGGAATGCCAAGTGAGAATCTTGAGGCGGTCGAGCCAGCGGTTTTCCACCACCAGGAACCATCCCTTGTGGCGAAACGTATCGAGGCCGCAAACGCAACAGGCCGCGCGTTTTGTGATTGGGTAATCCATCAGCTTCCCCATGTCCGTCAATAGCTGTTGGCCGCAGCGCGCATGAGGAAGTTCGGCCTCGCTCGCTCGGTGAGCGGGACGGTCATCATCCCTTGGTTGGAGTCGAAGCGCAGCGTGAAATGAGTGGCGCAGGCGGCGCACAGTCAGAAATGTTCTCGACGCCTTACCTTTCGCCGGCTTCCGTCGAAAGCTGTTTGATCAGAGGGATAGGTTTCCGCCAGAAACAGCTTCCCTTCGCGAAGCGAAAGGAAGGGAACGGCGCAGGTGGGGTTAGCGCATTTTTGCAGCATGGGCTGGGTCCAGTCTTTTCTTTGTGGAGTTTTAGCCAGAGAGCGCTACGAACAGAAGCACGTGCAAGGCCGAACGGCCGCTGCGGAGATAAGAATTTACTAACCTGCCGTTGCAGCAAGTTAGCTCAGCAAGCTGACTGTCTGGATGATGTCCTAAACGTGGCGCTGACGGAGAATAGTCACGGCCGACGAATGGCCGTCATTCCCCGTCGAAGCGACGCTGCAGATTCGAAGACCCACGAAGCTACGAGTCGAGCGTAATTGCGACGTTTGCGAACCGGGCCACTGGCTGTGATGATTGCCCCGATAGTGGCAAGCCCCCATGGATTTCGAGAGGCGCTAGCGCACCATCCAAACCGAGGCGGCGATGAGCACCCCAGCCGCAGCCATAAACAGCCCGAGGTGCCAATAGATTCGCCGGCCCGAGAGCAGGGTGATGGAGGTGATAACCAGGGCGATCTCCATGAAGACTTCGGAGAGATCGAAGCGGTCGGCTTTGCGGTGCGTGACCGCAAAATCCCGCTCGAGTTCGTGCCCTTTGGCCTCGAGCTCCTTCTTCTCGTCTTTATAGCGATCCGCTTCGCCCCGGGATTTCTCCTGAAACTTGGCCGCGCCTTCAGCGTCCTTGGAGGCGATCACGGCGGCCAGATCGGCGAATAACTCATCGGTGTGCAGGCGGATATTCTTGGCCTGATAGTAGGCCCACTGATCCGTCACCTTATTCTGCAAGATGATTTCTTCGGTATGAGTGCGATGGCCGAGCAGCGATACCGTCGCCACCAGTACCGCCAGCACAGCCATGGTCAGCGTGACCGGTGCAAGATCGGGATGCTCGCGGGCATGTTCGGCGTGTTCCTGCAATTCGTTGAGTTCTTCGCTCATATTATCCGGCTCCGAGTAGTAGGTCACGTTATAGAGTCAGCTTTGCTTCTTGTGATCTTTTTCTTGTGACCTTTGAGGATAAATCAATCGGCCTATTCTCCCATTACTTTAATGATGACCCGCTTGTCGCGCTGCCCGTCGAACTCGGCGTAGAAAATCTGCTGCCACGGGCCGAAGTCGAGCTTGCCATTGGTGACCGGCACAATGACCTCATGGTGGATGATCAGCGATTTGAGGTGAGCGTCGCCGTTATCTTCGCCGGTCTGGTGGTGCTGGTAATTCTGCCGGAACGGTGCGAGTGTCTCCAGCCACTGGTCGATGTCTTTGATGAGCCCGCTCTCGTTGTCGTTGACGTAGACTCCCGCGGTGATGTGCATGGCGGAGACGAGGATCATCCCATCCTTGATTCCAGATTTCTTGAGCGCGCTCTCAACCTGCGGAGTCAGGTGAATGTAAGCGCGCTTGGTTTTCGTGTGCAGAGTCAGGTATTCTGTGTGGAATTTCATGTTTCCAGATTTACCACGGGCAGTCGTTGCAGCGGACAAAAATTTCCCACCGCCGCGGAAAGCTGCTGACGGGACGAAACTTATTTCCTGCGGGCGGGTTTGTGAACACGAGTTTCGTATCTTTTGGCGAAGTAGCATCGGCGAAGTGGCATCGGCGAACTAACCTCGGAGGAATAGCAAATGAATCTGCGTGACCTATCGACATCCGTCGTGACGAAGTGGTCTCTATTGCTGGTTCTTCTCACCATCACTGCAGTTGCTTCGGCTGGCGGACCTCCTAAGCAGGAGGAGCACAAATCCGGTGGCAGCAAGCCCGCGTCCCACGCGGCCCCGGCAAAGGGTGGCGGAGGCGGCCACGCAGCGCAAGGCGGACACACAGCGCAAGGCGGCCATACGGCGCAGGGTGGACACACAGCCGAAGGCGGACACGCCGCGCAGGGCGGGCATACCGCGCAAGGTGGCCACACGACCGAAGGCGGACACACAGCGCAAGGCGGACACACAGCGCAAGGCGGGCATACAGCCCAAGGTGGTCAGGGCGGCCACTTGTGATTGCAGCCGAATTGCAGTCGGCCTATGCGGCCCGTCAAGAGGCAGCGGCCGACGCGGCGGCGAGCTACGGAGACGACGGTGGATATCCTCCATCGGCTTCGGGCTCGACCACCGTAGGAATGACTCCCGAGGTCAAACAGGCAATCGCCGACGAGGTGAGCGCGCAGCTGGCCGCGCAGCAAGCGCAGGCGAATCAGGATAGCGGCTCAGGCGGCCAAGCCTCCGCGCCAGCGTCTTCAGCTCCATCGTCAACTCCCGCAGCCGACGAGGTTCCTCCGGCGCTTGATCCGGCCCGGCGGACCTTTGTCGTCGACAACAATCTCACCGTGGTGGCGAATGGCCAGGAGTGCGGACTGACCGGCGGCGACGTCCTCACCCGCCTGACCGATACTCCCGACGCCGACAACACGGTCAACGCGAGCGTCTCGGCAAGCAAGAAGTCGGACTGCGCCGCCGGGCAAACCGTAGCCGTGAAAGTGGACGACTTACAAGAAATGCAAAACCACTTCGCGGAGCAACTCAACAACGGCCTAGGCGAACTGGCGAAGAAACAAGGCACCGATGGCATGCCCAAGGCGCCAGACACCGGCACAACGGCGTCCGACGTACCGCCTCCAGTCACCCGATACGACGGCCGAAAAAACGCTGCAAGACCAGCAACAGGCAGCCGATCAAGCCGAAGCCGATGCCAAGCAGCAAGCCGCAGCCGCAGGCTCACCCGGCGGCCAATAGCGCGGCAACAGAAAATATGATCGCCGTGTTGTCAGCCGGTCGTCCCGGTTCGTAAGAGTAATTGGTAAGGTAAAAGGAGCGTCGAAATGACGCTCCTTTATTTTTGCGAAGAAATCGATTGCGATTGCCGCGGGGCCGCCACAGCTGTATCAATCCGGTCGGTATTCTAAAGATATCCGCGCTATACTTCCCCGTTGATATGGCCCGCGCGCCGGAAAGGATCTAAATCAAGTGGCGGCACTTCGAGTCACGAGCCCATTGATTTCAGGCCAGGCGACGAAAAGAAGCGGATTAGCCTTTCGTGCGTATCTCGATTTAAAGATCGGAGTGCATCGCGATCTGCTGAATCACATTGACTTGGACAAAGTGATTACGCCACCCGACGACACCACCCGGAGTGAGCTGTACGCGGTGATTCAGGAAGTCGTGTCGAATTTGAGGATGCCCTTGGGTGCTCCGGATCTGAGCCCTGCGGAAAAAGAGAGACTAGGGCTTGAGATCCTCAACGAGTTCTCCCGCCTAGGCCCGCTCGAACCGCTGCTGCAGGATCCCACCATCAGCGACATCCTGGTGAACGGCGCCAAAGAGGTCTACATCGAGCGAGCTGGCATGCTCGAGGAATCCGTCGTCACATTCAAGGACAATGCACACCTGATGCGCATTATCGACAAGATCGTATCCGCGATCGGCCGCAGAGTGGACGAATCGTCGCCCATGGTGGACGCGCGTCTCGCCGACGGATCTCGCGTTAACGTGATCATTCCTCCGCTCTCGATCGACGGTCCACATCTTTCTATTCGGCGCTTCGGACACATCCCGATCGGGGAAAGTGATCTGCTCGCCAGCCAGACGCTGACGCAGCCCATGCTGGAGTTGCTCCGAGGAGCCGTAAGAGCTCGCCTCAACATCGTCGTGTCCGGCGGGACGGGCGCGGGTAAGACAACGCTTCTGAATGTCCTCTCCGGCTATATCTCCGAGAAGGAGCGGATCGTCACTATCGAAGACTCGGCTGAATTGCAGCTCAAGCAACGGCACGTAGTTCGGCTGGAATGCCGCCCAGCCAATGCGGAAGGTAAAGGCGCCGTCATGCAACGGCAGCTGCTGATCAATAGCCTGCGCATGCGGCCCAATCGCATCATCGTGGGCGAAGTTCGCGCCGAGGAAACGCTCGACATGCTGCAGGCCATGAATACCGGCCACGACGGCTCGATGACCACAGTCCATGCCAATAGTCCTCGCGACGCCGTTGCTCGCCTGGAGACGATGGTCATGATGGGCAATGTGAATTTGCCCGAAAAAGCCATCCGCAGGCAGATCGTGTCAGCGATTACGCTGCTGCTGCAGGTGGCGCGTTTCAACGACGGCACCCGACGTTTGACGCATGTCACTGAGATCACCGGAATGGAAGTCGACATAGTCAGCATGCAGGATGTGTTCTTGTTCGAGAAGCAGGGAGTTTCGCCCGAAGGCCGAGTGCTCGGCACGTTCACCGCTACGGGCATCCGGCCGAGATTTGAGGAGAAACTTAGATCCGCCGGTATTTCGCTGCCAGCAAACTTCTTCGAGCCGACGGTTAATTATCGGCGCGGGTAGAGCGGATGGTACAAAACCTAAATCAACTTCTACCGCATCGACTCTTCGATTTCGGAGATCCAATCGGGGCGCTTCAACACTTCGCGTGGCTTTGGTCCATCGGCCGCTCCGACGATCCCATCGCGTTCCATCAGGTCGATCAGATGCGCAGCGCGCCCGTAGCCAATGCGCAATCGGCGCTGGAGCAGGGAAGTCGAGGCTTTGCCAAATTCAATCACCAACCGCACTGCATCATTGAAAAGCGGATCATTATCGTCGGCCGAAATTTCTCCCGAATCGCTATCATCTCCAACCGCCGCTTCGCGATCTTCTTTCGGCGTCTCCAGGAACTTCTCCTGATACTGCGCCTGCCCTTGCGCCTTCCAGAATTCCACCACCGCAGCGATTTCTTTTTCGGTCACATAAGGAGCATGCAATCGATGCACGCGCGCCGATCCCGAAGGCAGATAAAGCATGTCGCCCTTGCCAAGAAGCGATTCCGCGCCATTCGCATCGAGAATGGTGCGCGAGTCGACTTTGGTGGCTACGCGGAACGACACGCGAGCAGGGAAGTTGGCTTTGATCAAGCCTGTGATTACATCGACCGATGGACGCTGCGTGGCCAGCACTAAGTGAATGCCTACAGCACGCGCCATCTGTGCCAGACGAGTTATCGACTCTTCTACGTTGTTGCCATCAAGCATCATCAAGTCGGCTAACTCGTCGATGATGATGACTATCTTCGGAATCGGACCGTCTTCGGGATTCGCTTGCTCGCTGAACAAACTCGGAGTGTCGTCGAACAGCCGATTGTAACTGTCGATGTTGCGAACGCCCTTCGCAGCCAGCAATTTCAGTCGCCGCTCCATCTCGCGGACCGCATTGCGCAGCGCATTAGCCGCTAGCTTAGGCTCCGTGATGATTGGCGTATACAGATGCGGAACACCTTCATAATTCCCTAACTCAAGCCGCTTCGGATCGACTAACACCAGCCTTACTTCATCGGGCGTCGACTTATAGAGAATCGACATAATCATGGCATTGATAGCCACGCTCTTGCCCGTTCCGGTTGAGCCCGCGATTAGCAGGTGTGGCATGCCGGCTAAGTCGGCGGCCGCGATGCGTCCATTGATGTCTTTGCCCATCGCTAAGGTGAGCTTGGATTTGGTGCCGAGGAATTCCTGCGACTCGATATTCTCGCGCAGCCAGATAATCTCGCGATCGCGGTTTGGCACCTGAATGCCGACCGTGCTTTTGCCAGGCATGCGTTCGACCAGAATGCTTTCCGCACGCAGAGCGAGGCAAAGATCGTCGGTGAGTCCGATGATCCGGCTGTACTTGATTCCGGCCTCGGGCTTGAACTCGAAGGTAGTCACGACTGGTCCAGGATTGATCTGCGTGACTTGGCCGAGGACGTCGAACTCGGCGTATTTCGCAGTCAGAACCTGCGCGATGACTTTGAGCTCTTCTTCGTGCACGGCTTGCTGCTCGTCAGGACGATGCAGCAGGCTCGATGGCGGCAGCTTGTAGCTGCCGGCAATCTTTGGGAGAGTCGTCTTCGCTTTGCGCTCCGAGTCGGCGCGATCGGTGACCTCGACGCCTGCGGCCGACGTCTGCGCGGAAGGCGCGGAAGCGAAGCCGGTTTCATCTTCATCACTCATGCGTTCAATCCCGGTGCGCGGAGCGGTTGCGGAGCGGACAGCAATCGGCACAATTTCGGCGTCGGTTGCGTGTTGTGGCGAATCGCTATACGTTGACTCGTTGTGACGCGAATCGCCCCGCGGAGATTCCTGCCGCACATTCTCCGCGCGCTGGCGCGCAGGCACGAGTTGCGTCGTAACGACTGGCTTCTCGGCGCGGCGCTTTTCCAGTTCCTTCTGTTGACGCTTGCGCTCGCGCTCGTCCTGCCAGTCTTTGAAACGCTCTTTTAGCGCCACGACAAAGGCGAAGCGCGTGGGCGCCCAGAGTTCAATCGCCGAGAATGAGAACGCGGTTGTGAGATAGAGCGCAACGGCCAGAACTGTCGTGCAGACAATGTAGGCGCCCGCGACGTTCAAGTAGCGGATTAAGACGTCTCCGACGATGCGGCCGACGAGACCTTCGATGGGGATCGAGCCCATCCAGCGCAGATGGCCAGGAAGAATGGCGAGCAGCGCGGGCACGAAGAGCAGCAGCCAGATGGCGCCTAGCGTTTTTGCGATGGGAGTCTGCACCGCACGCGAGCGGAACCAGCGCGCTCCCAGCATCACCATGAAGACGGGCAGCAGAAATGAGCCGACGCCCCAGAATTGCAAGACGAGGTCGGAGAGATAGGCCCCGAGGATGCCGATCCAGTTGCGGGCCGCGTGCGAGCCGGTGAGGATAGAGGCGCTGTTGGGCGACGGATCGAGCGGCGAATAAGACGCGAGCGCGAGGAAAAGGAGGAGCGCGGAGACGCACAGCAGGAATCCGATGAGCTCGTTCAGACGCCGGTTCCTGGTGGGCGAAAAAATCTTCGAGAAAAATGTCATGGGGCAGCGACGCGCCGCCGGAGCGAGATTCACCCGACAGCGTCGTTACGTGGCCAGAGCTTGATAATTATGCCAAGAAGGAGAGATTCCGGCAATGCGGGGAAGGCGGGCGGGGTGGCGAGTTGGGTTCTGGGCGGCAGGGAATAGAAAGCGCTACTGCAATAGGAGTTTGCCGACTGATCGCGAGTCTCTGTTGTGGAGAGGCAGGCGCGGGCAGGCTACTGGCGCCTTTGTTTCCCGGATGACGGCGAAGAGCATCGCTCCAGCAAAGAGCACAAAGACCAAGAGTCGAGTTCGAGATTCGGACATCGCATTTAGTAGCTTGAATAGAGACATCTTAGGCCAATGTGGAGAGATATCCAATCCAAATACAACTGTGCGACTTAATTATTGCGCGTTCTCGATTTGTCTCGTGAATCTTCAAGATTTCGCAAATTACGTCGCGTGGCCCAGACAACTAGCCCGATTACCGGACCGAAGATTACCAATGTAGCCAATAGTCCCGCCAATACTTCTACCCACCCACCTGCTCGAATAATGAAGATTACGAGCAAAATAGCTATGAATCCGAAAACAAAGAGGCCGAGGATTGCGAGACCGGCCCACGTCAATGCGGTAGCTGGTCTGGTGGCGATGTTCCGCCACACCGAGTCTCGTTCGCCAGCGTTTGCGGAAAGACGATATTATTCTGGCGGTCTCTGACGTCCTGTAGCCACTGATCTCGTTGTTTCCGTGCGCTCATATCGGAGCCTGAAAATAGCACCAAGGTCTTGCAGAAGGCCGAGAAAAAACTTTACGCCGAATCCGTGGCGGCTTCCAGAACTTCGTCTCAAAATCGTACTGCCGACAGACTCCGCATACCATGGCAATCTGGATTGGGTGAGTGCAGTCGCGATGCCCAGGGACGAGGATACCCAGTACGCAGTTGGTTTATTTAGATCCCGAAGTCGCTGTGAGCATTATATTTATTCGGCGTACTGATATAGTATAGTCATAGTAATAACAGCGAGGTTAGGATGCCCAAGGAAGCTGTTTTCACGCTTAAGCTGGAGTCCGAGCTTCGCGATGCTTTCGCTGCTGAAGCGGCGGCCACTCATCGGGCCGCATCCGATTTGGTTCGGACGTTCATGCGGGAGTTTGTACAGCGGCAGCGCGAGGCGCGCGAGCACGATGCTTGGTTTCGCGCGAAGGTCCAGCAAGCCCTCGACGACCCGCGTCCCGGTATCCCTAATGATGTGGTGATGGATGAAACCCGCGCCATCATTGACCGGATAGTGGCCGAGAAGGCTTGAGCGGGTGAGGGTTGATTGGCACCCAGCGGCATACGCCGACTTAGCCGAACTGGTTCGGTACATCGCGAGCGACGACCCGGCCGCTGCCTACCGCATGCACGACGAGATTCGGAATCAAATCAACATGCTGGCGACACACCCGAGAATTGGCCGCCCTGGCCGCGTAATCGGCACACGCGAGTTAGTGATTGCGGGAACACCTTATATTGCAGCTTATCGCATCTTCGGCGAAGTACTGACAGTGTTGCGGCTACTACACGGGGCGCGCCTGTGGCCACCAAAACTGTAGCCTGATTGACGTCGTCGTGTTTGCGATTGCCGCAATACTACTTCGCCGGCGTCGTTCCCTCCAGCCCGCGATATTTCAGCATAGCCTTTGAGTTGGGCGGGGCGCCTCGCCACTTCTCATACATTTTCGCCAGGTCTTCGGTGTTGCCCCGCGAGAGCACCATCTGGCGGAAGCGGTCGCCGTTGGCTCGCGTGAGCCCGCCGTGTTCGTTGAACCACTCATAGCCGTCGTCGGCTAGCATTTCTGTCCAGAGGTAGGCGTAGTAGCCGGCGCTGTATCCACTCTCCCAGATATGGCTGAAATAGCTCGAGCGATAACGGGGGGGAACATAGCTGACGTTGAGATGAGTTTTGTCTAGCGCCTGCTTCTCGAAATCGTCGGGATTTTGCAGCGGGGCGGTCGGCGGAAGGAAGTGCCACTGCATGTCGAGTTCGGCGGCAGCGAGAAGTTCGGTCATCGAATAACCTTTGTTGAACGTTTCCGCCTTCTTGATCTTTGCGGCGAGTTCTCCGGGCATGGGCGCGCCGGTTTTATAGTGCTTCGCGAAGTGCGCGAAAATGGTGGGATAGAGAGTCCAATGCTCGTTGAATTGCGACGGAAATTCGACGAAATCGCGCGCGGTCGAAGTGCCCGAGAGAGTGGGATATTTGGCGTCAGAAAACATTCCATGCAGCGCATGGCCAAACTCATGGAACATGGTGACGACGTCTGTGAAACTGATCAGCGCGGGTTCGCCAGCGGCAGGCTTGGGCAAGTTGGCAACGTTGTAGACGACCGGGGTGGTTCCCAGCAGATGCGACTGGCCTACGAATTGAGACATCCAGGCTCCGCCATTTTTGTTGTCGCGCTTGAAATAATCACAATAAAAGAGAGCCAGATGTTTGCCATTGGTATCGAAGACCTCAAAAACGCGGACGTCGGGCTGGTAGACGGGAATGTCGTGACGCTCTTTGAAAGTGATTCCATATAACTGCGTGGCCGCGTAGAAGACGCCATTCTGCAGCACGCTGTCGAGTTCGAAGTAGGGTTTAACCTCGGCGTCGTCGATATCATAGCGAGCTTTGCGGACCTGCTCAGAGTAGAAATTCCAATCGTAAGCCTGGACCTGAAAGCCGCCCTTCTGCGCGTCGATGACGGACTGGATGTCGGCGGCTTCGCGCGCGGCTTGTGCGGTCGCGGCTGGAACGATGGCATCCATGAACTGCAACGCGGCTTTCGGCGTTTTGGCCATCTGATCATCGAGCTTCCACGCAGCGAAGCTGGGAAAGCCTAAAAGTTTTGCCTTCTGCGCACGAAGTTGAGCAAGACGAGCGATCGTATCTCGTGTGTCGTTGGCGTCGCCGTGCTCGGCGCGGTTCCAGGAATGCTCGAAAATAGCTTGGCGCGTCGCCCGATTGCTCAGCGAAGTGAGGTCAGGCTGCTGCGTGGTGTTCTGCAGCGGAACCACAAAGCCTTCGACCTTGCGATCCTTGGCGGTCTGCGCGAGCGCGGCGATGCGCGCCTCGGAGAGCCCGGCTAATGCGCCTTTGTCGGTGGTGATGTAGGCGCCAGCTTTGGTGGCGGCGAGAAGTTTGGTGTTGAAAGCATCGGAAAGCGACGACATCTCTTCATTGATTTTCTTGAGCTCGGTCTTGTCGGCTTCGAAAAGATTGGCGCCGGCATGCACGAAGTCGTCGTAATGGCGCTCGATGAGGCGGAGCGACTCGGGATCGAGATGAAGATCGGCGCGCTGCTTGTAGATTGCGGCCACGCGCGCGAAGAGCTTGGCGTTGAGGTAGATGAAATCCTGATGCGCCGCGAGTTTGGGAGCCTCGATACTTCTAATTTTCTGAAGAGTGGGGTTAGTGTTCGCGCCGGTGATTCCGAAGAAGACGGAGGTAGCGCGATCAAGCAACTGGCCACTCTTTTCCATGGCGACGATGGTATTGTCGAAAGTCGGCGCCGCGGGATTGTCGGCAATGGCCTGGACCTCGGCCTTCTGCTGCGCCATGCCAGCTTCGATTGCGGGCTGGAAGTCGTCGTCCTTAATTTTGTCGAAGGGCGGAGCGTGGAAAGGGAGCGTGCTGGGCGCGTAAAAAGGATTGTCCGGGCCGAAAGCGGCGGTGGCCGCGAAGGCGGAATTGACGGAGCCTATTGCGATGGCTCCGACCGGAAGTAGTGAAGTAAGAAATAAAAGCATAGTTTTGGCGATGCCAGGTCGAGCCGATTGCATCATTCGATGGGAATCCTCGTCCGAATGATTGTAAATGGCGGACGGAGAATGCGGGGACGATTGAGGCTCATGCCTTTCCGTTTGCGTCCCGATTTGACCGACGCTACAGTCTCTCGCGTTCAAGAAATGCCGCGAGGTCCCGCGAGCCGTGGACTAGCCGAACAATTTCCACCACCGCTGGTAGCGACAAATACAGGACGAGCATTTTTCTAAAACCAGAAACTTGAAATACTCTCAACGAGGTCAATCTTGCGTGCGGCAGTTCGAAGAAGGCGGCCCATCTCGGGCTGCGTGGAGAGCAAGGCAAAAGTTTTGTGGGCGGCTACCAGAAAACGGTGTCCTATCTCGGGGCTTGCTTCGGTTGCAAAATAATATGCCTGTTCGCGGAGGTCTTGATCTGCCTTAGGGCGAAGGACGTAACGAGGCGTCACCGCCTGCTTGTGTCCCGAAGGCGTTTATCGAGCTCCTGATGCATAGCTTCCCAATACCCAGGACCGGCCTCAATCGGATCGCCGGAATCGAGGCCTTCGAGAGCCAGGGCCGTCAGTTCATCCTTTACGCTTTGCTCAGTATGCACTGGACGTTCCAGGTAAGCCTCGACAGTCAGGCCCTCGGCTTGGGCCAGGGCGCGAAGCTTAGTTTCCAGTTCGGGGTGGATGCTGATGCTCATAAGTATTGCCCTCGCGTCTTAAGCACGATTCTAACCCGCGATTTCGCAATTGTCATGGCCGAAGCGCTCGCACGATTCTAATGTCCAATCATTCCCGCGGCCCATGCGAGCACGGCGATCCCCAGCACGATGCGATACACGGCGAAGGGGGCGAATCCGCGCTTGCGGACCCACGCCATGAACCAAGCGACGGCTCCGTAGGCGACGATGAAGGAGACGACGAAGCCGATGGCGAGGATGACCCACTCGTGATTTGTCATTTGGGCGACGCCGATGGGATTTTCATCTTTGCCGCCGTGGATTGACTTGAAGAGCGTATAGAGCGTGGCCATCGCCATGGTTGGCATCGAGAGAAAGAAAGAAAACTCGAGCGCGGCGGCGCGCGACATTCCCGCCAGCTGTCCCGCTGCAATCGTGGACATGGAGCGCGAAGTGCCGGGAAAAACGCCGGAGAGAATCTGGCAGGCGCCAATCCACACAGCCTGGCCGCCGTGGATATCGTCCATTTTCCAAGTGTGGATGGGAGAGCCCGGCGCTCCAGGCCCGGCTTTTTCCCACGGCGCTTTCATGGCGTCGACGATCCACATCACGATGCCGCCGAGCAGCAGGGCTGTCCCCATCACGTAGAGACTCTCAAGATTCTTGCCGATCACTTTGGTCAGCAGGTAAGACGGACCTGCGGTGATCACGAATGCGATCATTACCAGGCTCAGGGGATGAGTCAGGATCGTGCAGTCCTTTTTCTCGCCTTGGGGGAATGTGGAAAACAGCTTGACGATGTGGCTCCAGAAATAGATTGGCAGCACCAGAATCGCACCCAACTGAATGACGATGGAGTACATCTTCCAGTAGCCGCTGTCGAGCGGCACGTGCAGCAGAACCTCAGAAAGCCGTAGGTGAGCGGTGGAGCTGACGGGAAGGAACTCGGTGAGTCCTTCGACAATTCCTAAGAGCACGGATAAAAGATAGTCGCTCAAGTATTCTCTCCAAGCTGATGTTGCCGTTTCTCGAAATTAGCGATCGCAGATGATCGGAATACCTCTCGCAAGAACGCCTTAAATTGTTTCGCGAATATCTAGTGGTTCATTGTCGCAACTTCCGCGTATCTGCGGAAGAAACTATCTGGCTTCCACTCGGGACGATGGTCGCCATTGGCGATGCTGATGAGCAGGGCTCTGACGATCTCCTCATATTTCGCGGCCGAGGCGAGGTCGACGGGTTGATTTACATCGTCTGAGGGCGCGTGATAGCGCTGCGTCAGCCAGTCTTTGAAAAGCTGAACTTCGGCGGTTCCAGGCTGGGGAGCGACGCTCAGGATCACAGAGGGCACGCCGTGGCGAATGAAATTGTATTGATCGCTGCGCACGAAGAGATTGCGCAACGGCTCGGGATCGGGCTGAACTTTCACGCCGAGCGATTGCGCGATTTCGCGGACACGGTCGCCGAGATCGGAGTCGTCGAGTCCGAGCACGGTGACGAGTTTCAGCGGGACGATGGGCAGGAACATGTCGACGTTGACATCGGCGACGATAGATTTCGGCGGAACCGTAGGATGAGCGGCGAAATATTTCGAGCCAAGCAGACCTTTTTCTTCTCCAGTGACTAAGACGAGGAGGATGGAGCGCCGCAATTTTTCGGGACTCTTCTGAAAGCTCGCCGCCATGTCGAGGGTGAGGGCGCTGCCGGAACCATTGTCCATGGCTCCGTTGTAGATGCGGTCGCCGTTGATAGGCTCTCCGATGCCGATGTGATCGAGGTGGGCGGAGAGGACGACGTATTCATCTTTCAGGGCCGGATCGCTGCCGGGAATCTTGGCGACGAGGTTGGCCGATTCGATTCTGGTTACATCAACTTTTGTTTTCGCCGCGAGTGAAACGGTGAGCGCAAAATGCGGCAGCGGCTTGCGATCTTTGCCGAGAGCGGCAATTTCTTCGAAGCTGTGACCCGAACCGGCAAAAAGTTTTCCGGCGCTCGCGGGATTAACAGTGACGGCGATCTTCGCGCCCTCAGTTTCGTTGAATTCGGGATAGTCGAGATCCATGGAGGGATGTGCGCGGTTGAGCGCCATGCGCGACCAGGGGATATCCATCGAGGCGGGGTTCGGCAGTGAGACGATGCCGATAGCGCCGGCGGCTCGCAGAACTTTCCAGCGCTCGGCGGCAGTCTGGTAGTGCGAAGCGAGGGCGCCGGGGATTTCCGAGGGCGATCCCGTAAGAATCACGATGATCTTGCCGCGAACGTCGAGGCCGGCGAAGTCATCGTAATTTTTCTCGGGAACTTTGAGTCCGTATCCCGCAAATACGAGCGGAGCTTCAACCTCCGGTGCTGGCATGACGCGTGTGCCGATGATGGCATCTTCGCCGAGCGCGAGTGTTTCGCGGTGGCCGTCGCGGATGAGGGCGAGGCTGCAATCTTTCTCGACAATCTGGCGGGAGACGAATTTAACCGGCTGATAGTAGCCGTTTACGCCGGCCGGTTCCGCGCCCGCTCGCTTGAGTTGCTCGACCGCGTACTTTTGCGCTTCGCGCTCGCCGCGGCTGCCGGTATCGCGACCTTCAAGTTTGTCGTCGGCGAGGAACTTGATATGGTTCCACCAGGTCTGGCCGTCAAAGTGAGGAGTGGTCTGGGCCGCAGCGGAAATTGCGAAGAAGAGTGTCAGCAGCAAAGCCAATGACTTGATTTTCATGTCGGTTCTCACCAGGCGAAGGGTTCTAGGATAGCAGGAAGCGGAGCAAGGGGAGGTCAGAACTTAACAAACGACCTAAACGGTTTGACCGCAAGATGCGGATAGCGGCCTCCTCGCTAAAACCGATATCGTCTGCCCATGCACAAGACGATCGACCCGACCATCCTTTATTTTGGAACCCCCGTAGCCCTCATCAGCACCTTGAACCCGGACGGCTCGCCGAACCTTGCGCCGATGTCGTCGGCATGGTGGTTGGGCTGGAGTTGCATGCTTGGCCTGGGCCAAATGGGCCAGACGTCCGACAACCTTATTCGCACGCGCGAGTGTGTTATTAATCTGCCATCGGAAGATCTGGTGACGCATGTGGACCGCCTCGCGCTGACCACGGGCAAAATTCCTGTGCCAGAAAAGAAGTGCCAATGGGGCTATCGATATGAAGCAGACAAATTCGGCATCGCAGGGCTCACGCCGACGGAGTCGGAGTCGGTAGCGCCGCCGCGCGTGCGCGAGTGCCCGGTGCAAATGGAGGGCATCGTCCACGATTTCCGTTCCTTCGGCAAAAACGTGAATGCCAACGTGTTCGAAGTGCACATAGTGAAGCTGCATGTCGACGAAGATCTGCTGGTCGGCAACGACGCACGGCCGCATATCGATCCCGTGCGTTGGCGTCCGCTGATCATGAGCTTCTGCCGATTTTTTGGCTTGGGCGGTGAGTTGCATCCGTCGCGCCTTGCAGAATCGAATTTTATGAAATTCGTAACCCAACCAACGGCGTCGCAACTAGCGGATTCGTCTACGAGAAACGAACGGAAATAAATACGGAGGGCCGGTCCCAATCAGAGCGAAAATCAGAATTCGTAGCGCAGCGACTCGGTCACCGCGTTGGCGTGAAAATATCGGCGAGCGGTGGGGCCGACAAATGAATCAGGGCCCTTAGCGTACTGATAATAATTCCAGCCCATATTCCACGCCAAATTGTGGCCAATGTCGACGACTATGTTGGCCACGGGCTGCTGATACCTGTACTGCAATGAGTCGAGGGGCTGGAGAATGTTGAATTGCGGTGTGCTTCCGTCCACACTGCGCGGTGCGAGCGAGGCCGTGAGTAAGGCTAACGGATGTTTTTAGAACTCGTAATGCACTCCAGCGGTTACGTTGTTGGCATGGAAGTTCCGAGGAGCGGTGAACCCGTAGGCCGGACCGCTCATCGCAGTATTTGGCAGCGTGCTGCAGAGCACGACCGGAGCCGGGACGGTCGGCGTCGGGAGCGTGCTGGAGGGATTGCAATACTGTGCTCCCGAAGGACCACCCTCGCCGTAGCCGAAGTAGTTATACTCGCCCTTCCAGATCAGATTCTTTCGCATCGCATAGGAGAGATTCACAAAAGGCGTCTGGTAGTTAGAGACCAGCGATCCGTTCACATCGCGCGGATCGTTGAAAAAGCGGCTGCCGTTGACCGAGCTTATTCGGTAGCCGATGTTGGCGTGGAACTTGTCGATCGGCGAAAGAGCCAAGGCCACTGACGCGTACTGCGTTGGAGCGTTCATGAAGTCCTTAGCCGGACCAAAAGTATAAGCAGTCCCCGCCACGCGGGGAGTCGGAGACGGGCAAGCCACGCCGGTGGGCGTCGCGGCGCCCGGTATGGTGGGGCTTGAGGCCGTGCCCAGGAAGCAGATGTTGGTCGCCGTGTACACGTCGCTGTAGGCATAGCCGATGTCGAACCCGTAGTGCTCGTTCGGCATCAAGTCGGCGTTCAAACTTACTATGCGGCTGTGATCGACGTGCTGGAGCGGGCCATCAACGGACGCTGTGCCTGTGTTGTTCGTATTGTTGTGGCGCTCGAGGTCATTGTACGCGCCGGAGATCGTCGCCCAGGTCTTCGGCCGGTAAGTGGTGTGAATTCTGTAATGCTGAAGCTCGCGGGGTGCGACCGGGGTGAGGACATTGTCGGCGTACAGAACCTCGACCGAACCGTTGATGTGCCAGTTGTTCGCCGGCTGCATAGCGACGCCGAAGGTACCGCCGTTCTCGTTGATGGTGAAGTTGGAGATGCCGGACAGGTATCCCGTGGCGTTCGCGGCACCTTCGCCGATGTTGTGCTGCTGGTGGTGCCAGGTGAGCGTGAATATGGTGCGATCCGTAAGGTCGTACGCCGCTGTGAGGTTGTTCGTGATGAACTTCTGGCCGAAGAAATCAAACAGCGGCGTAGCGACGCTCGGACTGCCTTCAAACGTAGAAGTTGGCTTGCCCGTGACCGGGTTGAGCGGAGTGTTGAACACCGTGGTGGTTAGCGCCGTGCTATTGATGCTGGGGGTTGCGGCAGTCACGGTGGTTAGACTCGTAATGTTGGCAACTCCCGGCTGGTGCACATCCGAGTAGTCGACCTGATCGGAGATGCTGAGCTTCTTCAGCACCTGCCACGTGATGCCGTAGTCGGCGGCGATCGCTTCCCGCTTGGCGTGGGCGTTGCCGGCATACGTGGTTTCGCGGTTCGTTCCCGCCAGACCCTGGAAGTCGTCGTAGTAGTTCTGCAGGTTCGTGTTCGCGTTGGTGTAGCGAACGTTGCCGTTCATCGTAACGTCCTTGATGCTGGAGCTTTGTAACCGGAAGATTTCGGTCGGGAAGATTTCGCGGGTTGGCTGGGAACGCGAATAGCTGGTAATCACATTACACGCCGGATCGACGATGGGTAGACCGTTCGGATTCGGGTTCAGCGAAATTGGGGAGGGTCCAACGCCGGCGTTGCATTTGATGCCGACCGGCGCGTTGATCGGATTGTCGTAGTTCTGCAGCACTGCGACCCTTAATCCGTTCGCTTCCTGCAGGTTGAAATACTGGGGCGCCCCGCTGAAAGAGGAATCGCCCTTGTAGTGCGTGACCTGCTCTTCGTAGGTCAACCTTGTCCGCCATACGGGCTTCCACTCGACCGATCCCGTCCAGTCATCAGTGCTGTTGCGCTGATACTCCTGGAGCAGCAGGTCGTAGGATCCGGCAACCTGATAACCGCTGGGCGACAGGCTCGGGCCCTGGAAGACGTTCTGCGAGTAGCCGACGCGGAAGGTCACCTTCGATAGCGGAAGCAGTGTAAGTTTGGTGTCCGTCATGCGGCGCACCGTGTTGAACATAAACGGCGACTGCGTCACCTGCGGCCACGCGTAGGAACCCGTCGGCGTCGCGGGGGGACCGATTGGAATCGACTGGCCGGGCGGAAGGTTCGGATTGCCCAGCAGGTTGTAGTCGAAGTACTGGCGGTCACGGCGGAACAAGCCGGAGAAGTCGTAGAGCTTGCCCTTGGAAAAGTCCAGCTTGGCAACGTTGTACGGATCGCCGCCGAGCCCGCTGGTAAAGGCTTTCAAGTGATCGACGAGGGTGTTCTTCGTTTGCGGCAGCGCGCGCAGCTCATAGGACTCGCCCAGTATGCGCGGACCGGACTGCTGGTTGACCAGAGTGTCGTACATGGTACCGCTGCCGTCGACATTGGCCACATGTCCGCCCAGATCCATAGACTCATGAAGCGTGTAGCCGTCCGGAGCGGCCTGGTGAGACACAAATATTGGAAGCTGCGCGACGGCAGTGCCCGCCGTCAAGCCCAAAATGACTGCGGCCATGCCCCCGACAATGCATCGGGCCGCCGCAAGAGAATGCTTTTCACTCAGCAGCCGGGAAATCCATCCTTGGTTCATCATATTGAAAGCCTCACTTGAAAAACATTGCTCGTCGAGATCTTGAATCCCTACGCGCAATCGAAACGCGGCCGCGCCTCCGCAATTCTCCAGGCGCGTTGCAATCCATGACTCCTACCTGAGGAACGCCGCATTCATGTTCGAGCCATGGATATAGGTATGGCAGTTCGTACAAGTTATGGTTTCCGACGACCCCGCGCTCATTCCGTGAACCGTGTTGGCAGCGACGCCGCTGTGGCACTGGTTGCAGAGCGGGTTGATGGCCGGCATGTTCAGCAGGCGGGCGTTCTGGGAACCGTGCGGAGTGTGGCATCCCAAACACCCCTCGGCCTTGACCGCGACGTGTTCATAGACAAACGGCCCGCGCACCTCGGTGTGGCACTTGGTGCAGATCGCGGTCTGGTCGGCCGTGGACTTCACGTTGTTGGCTAGGAAGGTACCGTGCACGTCGTGGCAATCGCTGCACACGATCAAGCCTTCGTTCACCTTGTGGTGGAACGGCATATTGAACGCCGGCTTGGTGTCGGCGTGGCACTGGAAACAGAGCGCAGGCTGCGCAGCCTTCAGCAGATGTTCTTCTTCCTTTTCCTTGCTCTGATGAACGCTGTGGCAGCTGGTACAGCCGACGTTCGCCTTGGCGTGGGGCGAGCGGTCAAAGTTCGGGTGCGCTCCCGCGTGACAGGTCAGGCACTTGGCGTCAACCTCTTTGGCCGAGTGCTTCGCGGGATTGAATATCTTGGTTATGTCGCCGCCCCCGGCAACATGGTCCGCCCCGGGCCCGTGACAACCTTCGCAGCCCTGATGCGCCGGTTCCTTGTTTAAAGTGGTCTTCCAGTGCGGCGTTTTCTCCCACGCGTTATAAATCTCCTCATGGCAGGTCTTGCAGGTCTCCGCGCCCACAAACTTCGAGGCATCGACGGCAGCCGCGCTTTTGTCGGCGACCGCCGGATGGGCCTGGTCGGAAGCGAAGGCGGTGATGGCGAAAAGACACGGAACCAAAAACAAAAGAATTCGAGTGGTCTTGAAGCTTACTGGCATTAGCATGCGCACGCCCCTCCTCGACACCGGCGGTTGGCCATGAATGGCTGATAATGGAATTCCTAAGCTCACAGGTTTGAAGTCGTCCGCCTTCATCTCATTCACCAAATCGATCTCATCAGTTCGGCTCGCACCATCACAAGATGGCGATTGGTCGCGCTCCTCTGCCCGATTTCGAAAACTTCTCATGTATCGTGAGAATCTCTTTCGTAACGCATACATAACTCACGAACGAACCCTTCAATATCGGCATGACTAACATTCATCGGCGGAAAATCATTGAGCATTAGCAGGGCATCCTCACTACCTCCTACTAAAAGAGAGTAGGGACTTTGATCGGATTTGGAAGTACTGGCGATCCTAAAAACAATCACAATGCCTCGTCTGTTCAATTCTGCACACTCTCAAGAACATCAAAGAGTCAAGCATCAACGTGAAAGAACGCTTCGAGCTAATTACTGCGCGATCGCGACGTGAATCGTTTCGTGCCAACTGACGAGAGTACTGAAGATTACTTATGCCGTCTGTGATGACTGAACCATGAAAATGTGACTAATGACACAAGAGGTCGTGGGAAAGACTTTGGCCGGTGACACTCGCAGCGACGGACGCTGCAAGCCACGTCCTCTTGGTGACGCGTCGGGCGCACCGGTTTGACACTCGCCTCTTTGCAACCTACGATTTGCGTGATTATGCCGAACTCTAGAACTCAACGCTGCCTTCAAACTTCTGCGCACTCGATGGGCATCGCGCCAACGAACGTCGCGCCAGAGAACGTCGCAACAAAGAATGTCGCAACGAAGCGCGTCGGAACAAAAAGTGTTGCAATTTTCATCACTCTCCTCGCCTTTGCCTTTCTTGCGACCGCTGCGCCGCCGACAATTCCCACCGCCGATCCGCGGCGCTACCTCGACGACATCAAGGCGCTGACCACTCCTGCCATGGAAGGACGCGGCGCCGGGACGAAAGGCCTTACGCGGGCGGAGCATCTGATCGAGAAGCGTTATAAGAGCCTCGGGCTCGAACCGGCGGGCACTCACTCCTACTTACAACCTTTTACCGTCATCACCGGAGCGCAGTTGAAAGGGAGGAACAGTTTCGCAATTGTGACTGGTGCGGAGAAACATGAGCTCGAGAGGCATGAATTGAAGGTCAAGCAGGATTTTGTTCCCTTCAGTTTCTCGGCTTCGGGAACGGCGCGCGCGGCTCTCGTGTTTGCCGGGTATGGTATTACTGCCGACGAGTTTCATTACGACGACTACGCCGGCATCGACGTCAAGGACAAAATTGTGATCGTGATGCGCTATGAGCCTCCATCGTTTGGCGCGAAGGGCGGCGGTCAGGCCACGACGAATCAGGCTACGACGAATCAGGTCATGACGCAGCATTCGCAGCTGGTGACGAAGGCGATCAACGCGCGCAACCACGGAGCCAAGGCGCTGGTCCTCGTGAACGGCAAGCTGGGAGACGGCGAAGAAGATCTGCTCACGCGCTTCGGCAGCGTGAGTGGACCGGAGAATGCGGGCGTCATTTTTGTGCAAGTCAAGAATGACGTTGCCAACAGCTGGCTGAAAGCGGCGGGCAAATCGCTGGCCGAATTGCAGAAACAGATTGACGATTCGTCGAAGCCCGCATCGTTTGCGCTGCCGGAGAACCAGTCCGCGGCGATCGATGTGACGATTCAGACGACGCGCGCCACAGTAAACAATGTGCTGGCCTATTTGCCGGGCAAAACCGACGAATACGTGATCGTCGGCGCGCACTACGATCATCTCGGGCGCGGCAATTTCGATTCGCTGGCTCCTTCGCAAATCGGCCAGATTCATCCCGGAGCGGACGACAACGCCTCGGGCACGGCCGGAGTGCTCGAGTTGGCGCGGCTGCTGGCGCCCCAGAAAGGCAAGTTGCGCCGCGGAATTCTCTTCATGGATTTCGCCGGCGAAGAACTCGGTCTGCTCGGCTCGGCCGCGTGGGTGAAAGATCCAACACGTCCGCTCGACAAAGCGGTCGCCATGCTCAATATGGATATGATCGGTCGCATCAAAGACCAGAAAGTTTATATCGGCGGCGTGGGCACAGGTTCGACGCTGAAGGCCGATGTCGAAGAGGCCGCGGAAAATTCGGGATTCAAGATCGAATACTCACCGGGAGGATATTCGTCGAGCGATCACACCTCGTTTGTCGCGAAGAAAATTCCAGTGCTGTTTTTCTTCTCCGGCCTGCACTCCGATTATCACAAGCCATCGGACACATGGGAGAAGATCGATCCCGTGTCGGCAACGCGTTTGCTGGGCGTGGTAGGCGAGACAGCCGAATTGTTAGCGGATGCGGAAGCGCGTCCCTCTTTCATGGTGGTCGCCGAAGACAGGCCGGCTGGCGGTTCAGGCGGTGGCGGCTACGGTCCCTATTTCGGATCAATCCCCGATTTTGGCCAGGTGGAAACGGGCGTGAGGTTCTCCGACGTAAAACCAAACTCGCCCGCCGCAAAGGCCGGATTGAGAGCGGGAGACATCCTGGTGCAATTCGGCGACAAGCCGATCAAAAATCTCTATGACTTCACCGACGCCCTGCGCCGGAGCAAAGTCGGCGATGTAGTCGAGGTCAAAGTGCTGCGCGACGGGCAGCCCCTGACGGCGTCGGTGAAGCTAGAGCAGCGGAAGTAGCCATGGCAGAGGGCCATGATATGACCTCTTTCGTCATCCGCACTGGGCTTGGTGTTTCGCGCTCCTAGCGCCCATTTTCAAACCGATACCCAACTCCGCGCAACGTTTTCAGATAACGCGGATGGCGCGGATCGCGTTCAATCTTCTCCCGCAGGCGGCGCACGAACACGTCAATCGAGCGCGGAGTGACAAACGACCCTTCTTTCCACACAGCGTCAAGCAACTGGTCGCGGGTAAAGACGCGTCCGCGGTGCCGGGCCAGGTATTCGAGAAGACGGAATTCGCGCACCGTGGTGAGCACGGTCTTGCCTGCGACGCGAACGGTCATGGAGGCTACGTCAATTTCAAGTTCGCCGAGCTGAATCTTCTCGTGGTTCGGAGCATCCGGCGCGACGCGCAGAACGTTGCGGATGCGGGCGAGCAATTCGCGAGGGCTGAAGGGTTTGGTGATGTATCCGTCGCCGCCCACGTCGAAGGCCTGCAGGCGGTCGGGTTCCTGAGTTCGGGCAGAGAGAAAAATGATGGGCGTCTTGGCCAATTGTTCGTGCTGACGAATCTGGCGGCAGAGATCGAATCCGCTGATGCCGGGCAACATGATGTCGAGAAGAAAGAGTGACGGCAGAGCTCGGGCTGCCATTGGCACGACGGGCGCTCCCGAGAAAAATGTGGAGACCTCATAGCCGGCCGCACGCAGGTTGTGTTCGATCAGTTGCGACACGTCGGGGTCATCCTCGACCACGTAGATGAGGTCGGAGTAACGCGCTTTGTCGGCTGCCGCCAAATTTTCCATGGCCAGAGAGAGAGCCATACACGCCCTCGCAAGCTTCGCTTAGAAAGAACTTTGTCGTGATGATTCCCTTGCGACACTAGAGGGACTGTGTTGCAGCAATGTTGCTCTAGTGTTAAAGGAGGATTAATTTGCGAGGAAATTGGCTTATGGGGCGCGGCTTTGGCGGTCTCGGCTTCTGCCGTCGCGCGGAGATATAGCCCAATGGAGCGCGTTGGCGCGGATAACACCGCCAGCGAGGCGAAATCCCCTGCCCTTTGCTCCGATCTCGGCTCACGCGTTACACTGCGAGTCATGAATACGGCGATCCAACCGAATGTGAAGTTTGTGCAAACGCCCGACTACCGCGAAACCTATGCCAACAGCGTCCAGATACGGGTCAATGTCTGGGATTTCTTCCTCGTTTTCGGGACCATGCAGCAAAACTCGGAGACGCAGGCCGAGATGCGAAATTTTCAGGGGATTTATCTCAGCCCGCAACAAGCCAAGGCGCTCACGGCGCTTTTGCAGCAGAACGTAGCGAATTATGAGTCCGCGTTCGGCGAAATTAAGCTTGATCCGCGCACTCCCGGCGGACCAGTCCACTAATGGACCGGTCACGGACGCAGCGCTCCGACCCGAAAACGCAGTCCCGAGCAGCGGCGTCCGAGTGGTCGCAGCAGTTCTTTCTCTTCGCGTTGTTCTTTGTCGGACTGATGCTGCTGCACGCGCCGCTGCTGCGCCTTCCTTATTTCTGGGATGAGGCCGGCTATTACGTTCCGGTCGCGCGCGATCTGTTTTTGACCGGATCGCCGATTCCGCAGTCCACGCTGTCGAATGCCCATCCTCCGCTGGTGATGGCCTGGCTGGCGCTGGCGTGGCGCCTCTGCGGATATTCGCCGCTGGTCACACGCACCGCCATGCTGGCGGTGAGCGCGTTCTCGTTGGTGGGAGTGTTTCGACTTTCGCGCCTTGCCGCAAATGTAGAGGTCGCGTGGGCGACCGCGCTGTTGGTGGCCGTCTATCCCGTGTACTTCACGCAGAGTTCGATGGCGCTGGTTGACCTGGCGGCGGCCGGGCTCACGTTTTGGGCGCTGGCTGATTATCTGGAGGATCACCCCTGGGGGCTGGTTGTCTGGTTTTCGCTCGCGGCACTGGCGAAAGAAACGGGGATTCTAGCTTCGGTTGCGCTAGCGGGATGGCAACTCGTTGGTTATTTTCTGCGCCGGCGTTGCCGCTCGCTCGCCGATAACCGCAATGATGATCGTGTTGATCGATGGCAAGAAATTCTGCCGCCCTTGGGCCGGCGCACTCGATATTTGCATCTGCTGCTTCCTGTCGTGCCTCTCGCCTGTTGGTATGCCTATCATTATTTAAAGACCGGCTTCCTTCTAGGTAATCCCGAATTTTTTCGATATAACGTTGCCGCTACGCTGAGCCCACTACGCATTCCCCTGGCCTTTGGAATGAGACTGTGGCAACTCTTCGGATATTTTGGTTTGTATCTGCTTACGCTGGCGGGATTGCTGGCGATGCTTCGTCCGCCCCTGGCCGTGGGCCGAGTTGCGGGCCGAGTTACGGACCGAGTTACGGACTATGTCACGCGACCGCGGATCGCGTTCTGGGTGCAGGCGGCATTTCTTTCCGTCACGCTCGCCTATCTCGCTTTCATGTCAGTGGTGGGAGGCGCGGTGCTGGCGCGCTACATGCTGCCGGTAGTTCCGCTGGTGATTCTGGTGATGGTGTCGACACTCTGGCGGCGCGCGCGTCATTGGAAGTTGATTGTGGGAGCGGTCGCGATCGCCTTTGTCGCCGGGCTGTTCACCAATCCGCCTTACGGATTTTCTCTTGAAGATAATCTAGCGTATCGCGATTACATCGTGCTGCATGCGGAAGCGAGTCGCTTTATAGCCATGCGATATCCGGGCGCACGAGTGCTCACAGCGTGGCCAGCGTCCGATGAACTTACGCGGCCGTGGCTTGGCTACGTTAGCGACGGCCGGCATTTCCGCGTTGTACGCATCGAAGATTTTTCCGCCTCGCAAATCGATGTGGCCGCCGCCGCTCGGGGCCAGTTTGACGTGGCACTGGTGTTTTCCACCAAGTATCAACCGCCGCATCCGCTGCTTGACAACTGGCAGGCATGGCGGCGCGTCAAAGAGAAATACTTCGGCTACCATCGCGATTTACTGCCGGAAGACATTGCCCAACGCCTCGGCGGAACGATTACCTATCACAAGGAAAAGTACGGACAGTGGGTTGCGGTGATTGCAATGGAGAATAGTTCGGGTTACCGTTGACAGGTGACAATGGCACGCAAAAGCGAAGGCGCCGCTGCAACCTTTCTCACACCCCCATCAGGTGGCAGGAATGCGTTTTGACCACTACCCACACGCTCTTGCCTGGCTTCAATTGCAGAACATCGCGCGCCGCCAGCGTCAGGTGTGCCTCGAAGTTGGTGCCTCCGCACTCAACGATCGCCGCGATCATGACGTCTCTTTGGATCAATCGCCGAATCGTCCCCGGCAAAATATTGCGCGCACTTAGCCCCCGGGGCTCTTCTGTTGCCAGCAGCAAATCGCCGGCCTGAATGCCCACGCGCAGTAGCGAACCAACCTCCGCGCGCACCAGCGGCGTCTCCAGTTCGACCGTGCCGCTCCTTAAATGGCAGGTCATGGTGCCGCGACCTTCGTGCAGCGCAACGACGCTGGCATCGAAAATGTTTTCAAATCCGGCCAGGTTTGCGACTGTCTCCAGCCGAGGCGCCCGCATCACGTCATGCGGCAGGCCTTGCGCCATGATTTTTCCCCCGTCAAGAATAATCACTTCGTCGCCGAGGGCAAATACTTCCTCTCCATTGTGGGTGACGAAGAGAATCGGTACGCGGTGATTCTGGTTCCACCTTCGAAGATCATCGATCAGCGATGACTTGGTCGGACGGTCGAGTGCAGCTAATGGTTCATCGAGCAGCAAGGTGCGCGGTTCGGTCACGAGCGCGCGCGCTAAAGCGACGCGTTGGCGCTCGCCTCCGGAAATTTGCGCCGGCCTGCGATCGCGCAGGTGTTCGATACGAAACGCCTCGAGCATCTCGCGGCTGCGGATCTTTCGTTCCGCTGCGCTCAACTTGCGCAGGCCGTAAGAGATATTTTCTTCTGCAGTCAGGTGCGGGAATAGCGCCAGTTCTTGATGAACGTATCCGATGTTGCGCTTCCAGGCGGCGACGTTGCGCTTCCTCTGGGAGTCGTAAATGTCCTCACCGCCAACCGCAATGCGGCCATCGTCAGGATCGGTCAGGCCGGCAATGCAATCAAGCAGCGTGGTTTTTCCCGCCCCTGAGGCTCCGAAAAGAATCGTGAAACCGGCGAGGGCGCGAAAATGAACGTTGAGATGGAAACTGCCCTCCGGATGTGGAAAGCGTTTACGGATGCGGACCTCAAGATCGGAAGAGATTGGCTGCGGCGACATTTTTGGTGCGGCTGGGGGCGCGAGCGGGACCTTCACCGCCATGGACTCACCGCCCAGGAGCTCCTGCTTAGACCATACCGATTCAGACCATATACGATCGACAACACAAGGAACGAGATGATCAGCAGAAGCAGAGCCGTCTGGTTCGCGCTGGAATAATTTGCGGTTTCTACCTGATCATAGATGTCAATCGAGAGCGTGCGGGTTACGCCGGGAATATTGCCTCCCACCATGAGCACCACTCCAAACTCTCCCAGCGTGTGTGCGAAGCTGAGCGCAAATCCCGTGATCAGCCCGGCTTTTGAGAGGGGAAGCACGATGCGGCGGAAGGTTTGGAGCGGAGAATGTCCGAGCGATGCCGACGCTTGCAGCAGCGTACGATCGACTGCACCGAAGGACGCCGCGAAGGGCTGCACGGCGAAGGGCAGACTGTATAACAACGACCCGATCACCAGGCCCTCGAAAGTGAAGGCCAGCGTGTGGCCGGTGAGCAATTCCCACCAGCGTCCGAGCGGGCTGCCTGAGCCGAGCGCCACGAGCACATAGAAGCCGAGCACGGTTGGCGGCAGAACGATGGGCAGTGCGACGGCAGCTTCGACCAGAAATTTCCAGCGCCAGCGCGAGTAGGTCACCCAGTAGGCGATAGGAATTCCGATCGCGACGAGCAGCGTTGAGACGATGGCTGCGAGACGGGCCGTCAACCAGAACGCCTCCCAGTTCATTTCATTATTTCTCCCGTGGAGGGTTTTTCCGCAGGCAGAGTAAACCCGTATTTCGCAAGCAGGGCGATGGCCTCATCGCTTTGAACGAATCGCAGAAACTTGCGGGCTGCATCCTTCTGTTTTGATTTCGAAAGCACGACAGCCGCCTGGTTCAGCGGGGGATAGGCATCGAGCGGAACCGTCCAGTAACGTCCTTTATCTTTCATGGCGGGCGAGAGCGCATGGGAGAGTGCCACGAGTCCAGCCTGTGCATTGCCCGATTCGACGAATTGCGCGGCCTGAGAAATGTTTTCTCCGATCACGAGGCGGCTTGCAACTTGATCGTAGATTCCGAAGTGCCGCAACGCCGCCGCGGCGGCGCGGCCATAAGGCGCGATCGCGGGATTGGCGATGGAAATCTTTTTGATCGAGGGATCAAGCAAAGCGTTTATGCCGAGCCTCCACAAATCGAGCGGCGAATCGGAGGGCACCCACAGCACCAGGCGCCCGACCGAATAACGATACAGCGTCTCTTTCGACGCCAGCCCAGCGGCGATTAATTGTTCGGGATATTCCTCATCGGCGGAGAAGAAGACATCGAAGGGCGCGCCGTTGCGTATCTGATTAGTCAGATTGCCTGATGCGCCGAAAGAGAGCTTCACCGTCCGTCCGGTCTTCTTCGTGTAAGTGTCAATGAGTGGCGGGAGAGCGGCGCTCATATCGGCGGCAGCGGCCACGGTGATTTCCTGCGCAAATGCGAACGATCCCGTGACGAGGAGCACTAGCGCGAGTAATTTGTTCAATTTGTTCATCGAGAGTTTTCCACTTAAACCAGCTTCGTTTTTGACAATGGCAACTCGCGCACACGCTTGCCGGTGGCGGCAAAAATCGCGTTGCATAGAGCTGGCGCAAATGGCGGCACGCCCGGCTCACCCACTCCAGCGGGCGGCGCTTCGCTTTCTACGATCGTTACGTCGACATGGCGCGGAGCGCGGTTCATGCGTGCGACCTGAAAATTATCGAAATTGCTTTGATCGATGACTCCGTTGGTTGCGGTAATTTCGCCGAACAAGGCGAGACTCGTTCCAAAAACAGCCGCTCCCTCGAATTGGTTGCGCACATTGTCGGGGCTAACGATGGTGCCCGCATCGACCGCGGTCCACACATTCGGAATGTGTACCTGTCCCCGGTTGTCGACTTCGACTTCAACCACGGTTGCGACGTAAGTAAGGAAACTCCGATGAGCCGCGATGCCCAGTCCGCGCCCTTTGCCCATCGGTTTTTTGCCCCAGCCTGATTTCTCGGCTGCGATCTCGACAACACGGCGCAAACGAGCTGTATCGAGAGGAAAAGTCTTGGCGTCTTCCGCTTCATCGCCGGTGAGATCAAGCCTGACGGTGCGGGCCGGACCAATCAAATCAAGCAGGTATTCGACAGAGTCTTTGTCGGCATTGTGGGCAAGCTCGTCGGCGAAAGACTGAATGGCGAATGCATGATAAATATTGGCGACGCTGCGCAGCCAGCCGATTCGCACGTGATAATCGGCGGGACCATTCTCGGCGCGGTGGTTAGGAATGTCGAAGGGAAGATTATTCCATCCCAGACCCATCTCGTCGTCGGCATACTTGGCGGATGCGTCAAAAGTTGAATTAATCGGAGGATAGACGGTGCGCTGCAACCAGGCGGTGGGCTTGCCATCCGGGCCAATCGCAGCCTTCATGTACATGGCGGCGACGGAGTGAAAAAAATCGAAGTGAATGTCGTCTTCGCGGCTCCAGACAACTTTCACTGGCTTGCCGAGTTGTTTCGAAAGAACGGCAGCTTCGGCAACCTGATCGGGCTTTGACTTGCGTCCAAATCCGCCGCCGAGCAACGTGACGTGGCAAGTCACATCTTCTTTTTTTATGCCGAGCACGCCGGCAATCGTCTCCTGCACCGCCTGCGGATTTTGCGTCGGAGCCCATGCCAGCACTTTTCCGTTGCGATACTCGGCGACCGCTACAGGCGGCTCCATGGAAACGTGTGCCAGGTGCGGTGTATAGAACTCGGCCTCAATAATTTTTCCGCCAGACTTGCCACTCTGCGCAAAAGCCGCATCCACATCGCCTACGTTGCGCACGACCTTGCCCGGCTGCCGCGAAGTGGCTTCGAGCGTCTTCCGAAACGGCGCTGAGTTATAGATCGAATGCGGACTGCTGTCCCACTCGATCTTTAAGCTCTTGCGTCCCTGGAAAGTCGCCCAGGTGTTGTCGGCGATCACGGCGACTCCGCCCAGCGGTTGGAACTGATGCGGTGGTTTGAAAGTTTCGATAGTTAAAGTTTTTTGAACGCCAGCCACTTGCAGTGCGGCCTTGTCGTCGTACGACTTGATCTTTTGTCCAAGCACGGGCGGATGCTCAACCGATGCGAAAACCATTCCCGGCATGGTCGCATCCATACCGAAAATTGCCTGACCGGTAACGATCTCAGGAAGATCGAATAGAGAATTACTTTCTTTGCCGATGTAGCGCCACTCAGAACGTTTCTTGAGCGGCAGAGGAAGATTCTCTTGTCTGGGAACCGGGAGCTTTGCCGCAGCCGTGGCAAGGTCGCCATAGCCAAGCTTGCGCCCGCTACCTCGGTGAATAACGAAATGCGGCTCAGTCGTGCACTCTGCCTGCGGAACGCCCCACTGTGCGGCCGCGGCACTGATCAGCATGACGCGTCCGGTAGCGCCCACGCGGCGCATCAAATCGAAGTTGCTGCGAACGGAATGCGAGCCGTCTGTATCCTGCTCACCGTATTTCGGATCGCCAATCGCCTGATCGATCCTGACCTTCGACCAATCTGCATCGAGTTCGTCGGCGACAATCAGAGGCAATGCGGTGCGGCTGCCGCATCCCATCTCCGAGCGATGAGCAACGATGGTGACAGTGCCGTCGGACGCGATCGACATCCACAGGCTGGCATCGAAGGCTGGTGCGGCTTCGCCTTCCGCGGCGAAGAGCGGCTGCGGAATGAAACGGACGCTGAGCACGAACGCGCCGTTGGCAAGCGCCGTCTGCAGGAATCCTCTTCGACTAACGTGCTGGCTGGGACGATGCTGGCTGATACGACGGCTGACATTCTCGATGAGATTCATGCCGTCTCCTTTGCAGCCTGATGCTTGGCGGCCTCGTGAATCGCCGCGCGAATCCGCTGATAGGTGCCGCAGCGGCAAATGTTGCCCGACATGGCAACATCGATATCCTGATCGCTCGGACTTTTATTTTCCTTGAGCAGTGCGATCGCCTGCATGATCTGGCCGGTCTGACAGTAGCCGCATTGCGGCACTCGGATGTCCATCCATGCCTTCTGCACGGGATGCATGGCAGCAATGCCTTCGATCGTCGTGATCTCGGCCCCCCCGACTTCTTTCATGGGAGTGACGCAGGAGCGTATGGCCGCGCCGTTCTGATGCACGGTGCAGGCCCCGCAGAGCGACATGCCGCAGCCAAACTTTGTTCCCGTGAGCTGCGCGACGTCGCGCAGATACCAGAGCAGCGGCATGTCTGGATCGCCGTCGAAAGTTCTATCTTTGCCGTTTACTTTGAAACGGATCATTGGCCCTCCGGTCAATTTTCCCATCACACGCTAGCGCTGCCGAATGATTTTCATATCGTAGTCGCAGAGCGCGAAATGTGGAAGAGTGGAGCGGCAGGAAAGCGGAGAAAACCGGCGCGCCGTCATATAATCGTCTGTCTCTCCGGGAGGAATTTTGGCTCACGACGATCTGCGGGACTGGATCAAAGCGCTCGACCGAGCCGGTGAACTGAAGCGCATCCGCACAGAAGCGGACCCGATATTAGAAATTACGGAAATCGCCGACCGGGTTTCGAAGAGTCGCGACCGGGAGGGAACGCTCGGCGGAAAAGCGCTGCTCTTTGAGAATGTGAAGGGCTATCCCGGCACGCAACTTCTCATTAATCAGTTTGGTTCAGCGCGCCGCATGTGGCTCGCGCTCGAAGTAGATCGCCTCGACGAAATCTCCGATCGCATACGCGCCTTCATGGACGTGAAATCTCCGCAAGGCTTTCTGGACAAAATGAAAATGCTGCCGCTGCTCGCGGAGATGGGCAAGCTTTTTCCCAAGACCGTCGCAACCGGCCCTTGTAAAGAAGTGATCAAGCGCGATAATTTTTCGCTGCTCGATTTTCCCATCCTGCAATGCTGGCCAAAAGATGCAGGACGGTTCATCACGCTTCCTTGCGTGATCACGCGCGATCCAAAGACAGGCAAGCGCAACGTCGGTATGTATCGCATGCAGATCTATGACGAGCGCACGACTGGCATGCACTGGCAGCGGCAGAAAGTCGCCGCGGAACACTATCGCGAACGCATGAGAAATGCCGCAGTCGCCGCAGATCACGTAGGGACGGCCGCCCCCGGCCGTCCAGCCGCGCAGCGCGCTATAGCGGCCGTCGACATTATGGCCAGATCATCCGGCGGCGCAATGTTGGCCGACGGCGATCGTCCGTCAGGCAAGATGGAAGTGGCCGTGGCGATCGGCACCGATCCGGCGCTCACATTTTCTGCGATCGTTCCGGCGCCCCCCGATGTTGAGGAATTTATCGTCGCCGGATTTCTGCGCCAGAAGCCGATCGAGCTAGTGAAATGCGAGACGGTCGATCTCGAGGTTCCGGCGAATGCCGAAATCGTGCTCGAAGGCTACGTCAACCTCGACGAACTGCGCACCGAAGGCCCGTTCGGCGACCACACAGGCTTTTATTCCCTCGAAGACGAATATCCGGTTTTTCATGTCACCTGCGTGACGCATAGAAAAGATCCAATCTATGCGACGACGGTTGTGGGCAAGCCGCCGCAAGAAGACGCTTGGATGGGCAAAGCCGTCGAACGCATCTTCCTGCCGCTGATGAAACTGACGATTCCTGAACTCGTTGACGTTAATCTGCCGATCGAAGGCGTCTTTCACAACCTGATGATCGTTTCGATTCGCAAGTCATATCCCGGGCAAGCGCGAAAAGTGATGAACGCGATATGGTCGCTCGGGCAAGCGATGTTCACGAAATGCATCATCGTCGTCGACGAAGACGTCGATGTGCAGGATGTCGCCGACGTCACTCTGAAGGCGCTCAACAATATCGACCCGGAGCGCGATATACAGTTCACGCTGGGACCTGTGGATTCGCTCGACCACGCGGCGCGGCTCGCAAATTACGGATCGAAGATGGGCATCGACGCGACACGCAAGTGGTCGACCGAAGGCTTCGGGCGTCCCTGGCCGCACGAAATCGTGATGGACGCAAAGACGCGCGCGCTGGTGGACGGAAAGTGGAAGGCGCTGGCGAAAGAGTTGGGGATCGAGTAGACGGTGCGGGGTTGTATTGGCAGCCTGAGTTAGAATACCCCCATGGAAATCCGCCTTCGCCCCGAACTCGAGGAATTGATCAAACAGGATGTCCAGCGGGGCCCCTATGAGACCGTCGATGAATTCGTGGAACAGGCTGTTTCCATGCTGCATGAACAGGAAGCGTGGTTGGCCGCAAATCGTGAGGATATTCAAACGAAGATTGCCGAAGGCTATGCCTCCGCACAGCGCGCCGAATTGATGAGCCCGGACGAAGCCCGTTCCAGGCTAGCCGAACTCAAGCGAGCACGATCCGGTCATCAGCAGAGCTGATGGAGAAATATGAAATAACGCCGGAAGCTGTCAGCGATCTCTTCGAGATTTGGAACTTCATAAACCGAGACAATCCGGAAGCGGCGGACAGGGTTGAGGGAGCGGTTTTGCGGGCGTGCGAACTGCTTGCCGACTCTCCACTCGCCGGTCGTGTTAGGAAGGATTTGACTCCGTTGCCGGTTCGCTTTTGGGTCGTGCATCCCTATTCGAAGTACCTGATTGTCTACGATCCGGAAAAGAGGCCGCTTCAAATCGTTCGAATCCTCCACGGGGCCCGTGACCTTCGGTCTGTTCTAATGTAGCCGTTTATCTCGATGTATGGGCGGTCTATGATTTGCGCGATCGTGGAGGGCAGTGGCGAAAAAGACGGTGCCGAAAATAAGCTGGCGCGTTTTATTTTTGTGATCTACCAGACTTCGATAGATTCCGCACCACTCGGGACAATTGTCTACCTATGCAAATTTTCAAGCGCGACTCGACTGCTTCGTCTCTTTGTAGCTTCTTCGCTGATTTTTCTCAGCTGCCTGCTTTACGCGCAGCAGCCTTTCCTTAGCGAGGCGCAGTGGACCGAGATCCGCGATGAGACCAGCGGAGTCGCTCCCTATGAGAACCTGCGTTTGCTGACGCGGCTGCACCGTGTGCCGGCGACGCCGGAGTTCGATCAGGCGGCGGATTTCATGCTGGCACGCGCCAAGGAATATGGTCTGCAGGATGCGCACGCGGAGCAGTTTCCGATCGACGGCAAGATTCACTACGGGCTGATGCGCTCGTATATGGCGTGGCATGTTGAGTCGGCGAACTTGTGGGAGCTTGCGCCGGAGCACACTCTGCTGGGCGACTGGGCAACGGATCCGATCCGGCTCGCCGACTACAGCCACTCAGCAGCCGTGGATGCAGTCCTGGTCGACGTTGGCGCAGGCACGAGCGAAGCGGACTATACAGGTAAGGATGTGCGCGGCAAGATTGTTCTCGCAGATGGTTCGCTGGCGACAGTGCAGAGCCTGGCGGTGATGGAGCATGGGGCGTCGGGAATCGTGAGCGACATGCCGAATCAGACGACAGCGTGGTCGGGTCTCGACACCACGATTGTCCGCTGGGGCCACTTAGATGCGCTGCTGTCGAATGGGTTTGCATTCATGGTTTCGCGCGGAACGGCGACGGCGCTGCGCGCGCAACTGGCCGCAGGACATCCGCTGCTCTTAAGCGCGAACGTGAAAGCAGAAGTGACGCCGGGGCATTGGACCGTGGTGACGGCGACAATCCCCGGCACAGACCCGCACGCGGGCGAGGTCGTCTATAGCTGTCATCTCGACCATCAGCGGCCGGGAGCGAACGACAATGGGAGCGGGTGCGTGACTATCATGGAATCGGCGCGGGTGCTGAACCGGCTGATTGCAAGCGGCAAGCTTCCGCGCCCGGCGCGAACGCTGCGCTTTATATGGGGGCCGGAGGTCGAGGGGACGATGGCTTTTCTGAGCGCGCACCCCGATATTCGAAAGTCGCTGCGCGCCGACGTGCACATGGATATGGTGGGCGGCGATCCCTACAAGAACAAATCCATTCTGCATGTGACCGAAACGCCATGGTCGCTGCCGAGCTTTGTCACCGATGTGGGCGAATTGTTTGCTGAGGCGATTCGGGATGGCGCGACAGTGTATGCAGAAGACGGTAGCCACGTGGAGGCCGCAGTCGTGGAAGATCGAAACGGCGTGCCCGGCACGCGCAATGAATTTCTCGCCGACCGCACGCCATATTCCGACGGCAGCGATCACGATGATTACGATTCTTCGACGATCGCGGTGCCATCGCTTTACTTGCGCGACTGGCCGGACATTTACATCCACACCGATCACGATACGCTCCAGCAGATCGACCCTACGAAACTGCGTCGGGTTGCTGTGCTGGGTGCGGCTTCGGGATATACGTATGCGTATGCTGACGGCGGCAAGACTACGTCGTGGCTCGCGTTTTTTGCGGCGCGCGCGCAGCGGCGGCTGGCGGCGGGTTTCGAGCGCGCGCACGGTCTGGCGCAAGACAGCCAGTTGCCGCCGAAGGAAGCCTGGTATGAGGCGCGCAACTTGATGACGCAGATGTTGCGGCGCGAGCAAGCAGAGCTTCGTTCGTTTTCGGCATATACGCAGAGGGATGCAGGGGATGTCGCAACGTTCAGTAAAGATCTGGACGCGCAGGCCGCGACGCTGAACGGTTGGCTCGACCACATTGCCGCGGAGCGCGGTACCCACGACTTTCCTGCACAGGCGCCATGGCATGGTGATCCCGATGCGGCACGGGTGCCAGCGCGAATTGGCGAGTTTGGTCCGCTGAATTTTCAGAATGATGATGTGCTGTTGGATCGGCTCGGCAGCGAGCGGGTTGCGAAGATCAAGCTACTGCAGGGCGGGTCGAATCGTCTCTTGCGTGTGCAAGATCGCGGGACGCTGTATGCCTACGAGATTGTCAACTTCGTCGACGGGAAGCGGTCAGTGGGCGAGATACGCGATGCGGTCGCGGCGGAGTTTGGGCCGATCCCGGTCGATGTTGTGGCCGATTATCTGAAGGCTTGCGAAGAAGCGAAGATCGTGGTGTTTCGCTAGCCGGAATTTTTCCTGACTGTAGGAGAAAACAATGATGGGGTCCTGGTTCTCGGAATCGAGAATTGGCTTTGCGACGCTTTGTTTTGTGGCTATTTTTGTGCTGACGGCTCAAATACGGTCGCAGTCTGCCACGACACACGGAGCGTTCGAGACGACGTCGGGCCTTGGCCGCAAACTCTACGCGCTGCCGGACGACGACAAAGTAATCGCTGCTCGCAAGAGCCTGGCAGAAGATCCGAAGAACGTGGAGCGCGTGATCCAGCTCTCAAAGGCTCAGGCGACGCGCAGGCAATATCGCGAGGCCGTTGCGACAACGACTGCGGGCTTGGCCTTTGCTCCAAAGAGCGCTGATCTTTACCTGGAACGCGGCCATCGCGAACTGGGGCTGCGCGAATTCAAGCGAGCGATGAATGATCTGGAGCAGGCAACTAAGCTTGCGCCCGACATGCTCGATGCCCATTATCATCTCGGCTTGTCGCATTATTTTTCTGGCGAGTTCGATGCCGCCGCAGTTTCGTTCGATCGAGCGCGAGCGCTGGCAAAAAATGATGACAGCCTGATCGATTGCACAAACTGGCTCTATGTTTCTCTGCGCCGCGCCGGCAAAGAGAAAGAAGCTGAGCAGGCCCTGGCGCGCATCACGCCGGAGATCAAGAACACTGAGCCGCATCTTTATTTCTATCTCCGTCTGCTGCATTTTTATCAGGGGCAGCTCACGGCAGAGGCTGTCTTGCCGCCTCCGCCTGCGGCCCCGGATGACCTTGAAGGCGAGCTCGCCTTCGATACGGTGAGCTATGGCGTCGGCAATTGGCGTGTCTATCATCGCCAGCGTGCTGATGCGCTCCAACTGTTTAAGAACGTCGTGAAGGGCGAGGCTTGGAACGCCTGGGGATTTGTTGGATCGGAACTGGAACTTGTTCGCGGCGACAAGTAGCATAGTGCAAGAAAAATCCCATCGTAAGATTTCTATTCGCCTTTCGTTCGCCATAATTCCAAAAAGTCAAAGCTCGGCGTTTTTGATGGCCATTTCCAGCAAGCGATTTGCATGAGTTTCGCCGCTGCCCTCCGTCGTGATCTCGCTGACTGCGCTCGAAAGTATGCGCTCGCGGAGGCACTCCCTCATTGTCTTAGCTATGGCGAAGCTCCCATCATTTGCTTCGAGCCTTACCATGACAATTCGCGGCATGGGAATTTTTTCCCTGCGAGCTACAAGGCGATCTGCGCTGATCCTGCTTGGCAAAGACGATTGGCAAAGGTTCATACTCTAGGCCACAGGGCTCTGCCTGCAACAGATCGCGGACGCTGGATGGAACTCGATTCGTGTACCAGTTCGGATGCTTTGCTGATGAATATTTTCTGCCATCCAGGTGCGTTACGAGACAGAAAAGTTTGTGCGCTGCTTGGCGTCGAGCCCGGCTTGTCTCCATGTTTCGGATATCGTGCACGCGTTCCTCTTACCAATGGCAGATTTGATCGGACAGAAGTCGATCTCCTCCTGGGAAACTTGTTAGTCGAGGCGAAGCTTACCGAGAGTGACTTTCAGAGCGCTCCGAAGCGGGCTCTGCAGGCATATCGAGATTTCGATAAGGTGTTCGATTCGAGCCAGTTTCCGCAGACCGGCGATAACTATCTTTCCTATCAACTTCTACGCAACGTACTCGCGGCCTTTGCTCTCCAGTGTTCATTCTGCGTTTTGGTCGACGCTCGCAGACCGGATCTGGTGGATGCCTGGTACGCTGTGATGCGGTGTGTCAAGCCGGTGGAATTGCGGACCGAACTCAGAATTTCGACTTGGCAGGAGGTGGCAGACTCCGCCCCACTCGGCCTTCGAACCTTCCTGGCGAAGAAGTATGGACTCGGTCGGGAGCGCTTCGAAGAGTCGTTCGCGACCGCCTAGGGTAATCTTTTTGCTAGCCAGAGAGGTTCTTTTTCTTGGCTTCCAGAGGCAAACTTTGGTAATTTCTCATGTACGCCTCGGTTAGGTTTCAATACAGAGGCAATCCAACCAACGGAATTGTAAGTATGAATAGTTTGGAGCTCTGCCTTATTGTCCAGGTATGTCTTGCCTTCGGAGTGGCCGGATTGTTTTGGCCCGATAAACTCCGGCCGCTGTTCGATGTCTTGATGTTTCCGTGGGCGGCAAACTATCGCGCGATTCGAGCGAACAGCATTGCCGCTATTGGATTGTCTCTCGTGCTTTTCGTGCGGCTGCTGACGGGCATTTCTTAAATTTCGCCGCTGTTCCAAATAAATTCAGCAATTTTAGAGCTTCTCTGGGTAGCCTTCCGGAACTCGTGCCTCGCGTCCAAAGCGAAATGCGGTCAATACAGGAAACAATGTATATCGCCAAAGCACTCCGATGATGCATCCTGAGTGTTCATTTTCGGGAGTGGTATTAGCATCCCACGAAAGACGGTCGAACGAAACAAGGATAAAGGGTGAGCATGGGTTGCATGGAAATTTTGATAGCGGACGATCACGAATTGTTCCGACGGGGCTTGCGGATGTTTCTCGAATCCCGGCCAGAGTGGCACGTTTGCGGCGAGGCGGCGGATGGTAAAGAAGCGGTAGCTAAGGCGAAGGAACTGAAACCGGATGTTGTGTTGTTGGATGTATCCATGCCGAAGATGAACGGACTGGAAGCTGCGCGTGTGATCCGGCGGGAAATACCGGAGTCCGAGATTCTGATTGTCAGCCAAAATGATGCGGCGCTCATGGAAAAAGCGGCTCTCCAGGCGGGAGCCACACACTACATCCAAAAGACGAGGATTTCGCCGGACCTGACCGAAGCCCTGGAAGCGTTGCGCAATCATCGGCAAGCGACGAATGAGGGTGAGCGGAAAAAACAAGTGATTGCGGCACCTGGAAATTTGACCGGGGAACAACAGGATGTTGTAGAGCAGAACCGCGAGCAACAATTCCGAGCGATGATCGACGCGCTCCCTGCAGCCATTTATACGACCGATGCCGAAGGCTGGCTTACGCACTTCAACCCCGCGGCGGTTAAATTTTCCGGTCGCGTGCCAGAGCTCGGCACCGACCGGTGGTGCATAAGTTGGAAGATTTTTCGCGCCGATGGCACGCCCCTACCGCATGAGAAATGCCCCATGGCGGTGGCGCTCAAAGAAGGCCGAATTATCGAAGGCGCGGAGTGCATCGCCGAGCGGCCTGATGGGACCCGAATCTGGTTTACTCCTCATCCGCGGCCTTTGCGCGATGCGTCTGGAAAAATCGTCGGTGGCATCAACATGCTGGTGGATATTACTGAACGCAAGCAGGCGGAGCAGGCAAACTCTTTACTGGCCGCCATTGTTGACTCTTCCGATGACGCTATCATCAGCAAGAATTTCGATGGCATTATCACAAGTTGGAACAAGAGTGCGGAACGGATTTTCGGTTACACCGCCGATGAAGCTATCGGCAAGCCGATTATGCTTCTCATTCCCGAGGAGTGCCGCGGAGAAGAAGAAGACATTATTGCGCGCCTGAGGAGAGGGGAACGGATTGATCATTTCGAAACAACTCGCGTGCGCAAAGACGGCTCGACCCTGGACGTGTCCCTGACGATTTCGCCCGTGCGGGATGGCACGGGCCGGGTGGTGGGCGCGTCGAAAGTTGCTCGCGACATTACTGAGCGAAAAGTTGCCGAGCGAGCTTTGCGAAATAGCGAGGAACGCTTCCGGGCCATCGTTGAGACCACACCTGAATGCGTGAAGCTTGTAGCCCGCGATGGCACTTTGCTGCACATGAATTCCTCCGGCCTGGCGATGGTGGGAGCCGATGGCGCGGATATGGTGATCGGTAAGAATGTTTATGAGTTGATCGCCCCACAGGATCGGCAACGATTCCGCGTTTTTAACGAAGCGATTTGCGGCGGTGAGAAGGGGCGCCTCGAATTCGGTATCGTCGGGCTACAGGGTGAATACCGCCACATGGAAACGCATGCTGCGCCGCTGCAAAGTCGGGACGGTGACATCGTCCAGCTCGCGGTTACTCGCGATATCACGCAGCGCAAGCGAGTGGAAAAAGCGCTGGCGGACGCGGCGCGCCAGCAAAAGGCGCTGTTTCACATGGCCGACGAATTGCATCGTGCGCTATCAATGGAGGACGTGTACAACGCGGGGCTTGAGGCGATTTGCGATGCCCTGGAGTGCGACCGAGCGTCTATTTTGCTCGATGACGATCGCGGTGTCATGCGTTTTGTAAGCTGGCGAGGTTTGTCTGAAAAATATCGCAGCGCGGTCGAAGGACACTCGCCCTGGCGAACTGGGGAAGATGATCCCGAGCCGGTTTGTATCGAAGATATCGATGTTGCCGGCCTCGGAGATGCGCTGAAAGCAACAGTAAAGGCGGAGGGCATCCATGCCCTTGCTTTTATTCCGCTCGTTTCCGAAGGAAAGCTGATGGGAAAATTCATGATGTACTTTCCCAGCCGCCACGAGTTAAGAAAAGATGAACTTGAACTCAGCCTGGCAATCGCGCGCCAGTTGGCCTTTGCCATCGACCGCAAGAGTGCCGACGCGGCATTGCGTGAGAGCGAAAAAAAGTTCCGCACACTCTCCGAATCTCTCGACGCCGAAGTGCGTCTGCGGACGGACGAGTTGGTGGCTCGCAATCGCGGCATGCTGAAACAGTCGGAGCAATTACGCGATCTCTCGCAGCGACTGCTGCGGGCCCAGGACGAAGAGCGCAGGCACATCGCGCGCGAGCTGCACGACAGCGCAGGCCAAACTCTGACGGTGCTCGAGATGAACCTCGCCCGATTTCTTCGAGAGGCGCAGCAAAGCGCGCCGCATCTGGCCGAAGACGCGGAAGAAACTCAACGGCTGGTGCAGCAACTGACTCGCGAAATTCGTACGACATCCTATTTGCTCCATCCGCCGCTGCTGGATGAAAGCGGTCTCGCCTCGGCGCTCAGTTGGTATATCGAAGGAGTGCGCGAACGAAGCGGCCTCGACATCATGCTTGCCATTTCTGAAGAATTTGGCAGACTTCCACGCGAGATCGAGCTGGTGGTGTTCCGGCTGGTTCAGGAATGCCTGACCAATATTCACCGGCACTCGGGGAGCAAGCGCGCTTCGATCCAGATTGCTCGCGAAGGCGAGTCTGTTTCCATTAAAGTTGAGGATGAGGGCAAGGGCATGTCACCAGAGAGGTTGGCGGAGATCCAGTCGCACGGGTCGGGTGTCGGAATCAGAGGAATGCATGAGCGCGTGCGGCACTTTCACGGCAACATGCAGATCGAATCGAGCGTCTCAGGCACAAGAATATTGGTCAGCCTTCCGCTTTCGGGCAGATGGGCAGTCGGAGGAGCGGACTGCAATTGAACCGCTTCCTGCCGCACATTAGAATCAGAGCACAAGAGTCGAACTCGGCGCTGTCTTATGAGAATTCTGATTGCGGATGATAGCCAGTTGGTTCGGCGCGGAGTGGCGCGAATTGTGTCCGGATACGCTAACTGCGAAGTTTGCGCCGAAGCGTCCAACGGTCCCGATGCTCTGGAAAAGGCCCGCGAGTTTCTTCCGGATCTTATTCTTCTCGACATTAATATGCCCGGGATGGATGGCCTGGAAACATCGCGTCGCTTGCGCCAGGACTGGCCGCAAATCAAGATCATCATTATGAGCCATAACGATGCAGATAAGTTCTTATCCGTGGCCCGTAAGGCAGGCGCGGACGCATGCGTCGATAAGGCACGCATCGTTGCTGATCTGCCGCCTATTATCGAAAATCTTGGGAGTATGTCTCTCGAAAACCGCCTGCGGTAGCACGCCGCGAGCTTCCAATCCGCACGAGTCGCCCATTAGAGACTTCGCCCTCCTTATGTTCTGCCCTGGAGAAGCGTCGACGCCGCAAAGGAAGACTGACAAATCAGGTTCAATCTGAAATAGTATTACGCGCGACGTCAACTTTGGAGCAAGGTTGCGCCATGTGGCAGGTAACTGGCGCAAAACTTAAACGGAAGGATAGTTGATCTTGAGAACACATTTGCAACTTCTACTCCCCGCGCTCGTCTTCACGGCGTTGGCAATGGGATGGTTGTCGGCGCAGAGTGTCAAAGACGACAGTCCCAAGCATTGGGTCACAACCTGGACCACTGCGAATGCGGCAAGCGACCATCCCGCGTCGTTCTCCAATCAAACAATTCGCGAGATTGTCCACACTACGATCAGTGGCAATGGAGTTCGGCTGCGGCTTTCGAATACCTTTGGGACGCGCGCGATTCGGTTCGACGCGGTTTTCATCGGTCTGCAAGCCACGGGGGTCGATGGCGGAGGCGCATCTTTAGTTCCGGGCTCGAATCGCCAGGTGAGGTTTGGAGGCAATCCCTTCATCTCGCTTCCAGAAGGCGCGGAAGTCTTGAGCGATCCACTTTCATTTTCTGTGGCACCGCAGCAGAATCTCGCGCTCAGTCTGTTTACTTATGGAGACACAGGACCGGCCACGGTCCATGGATCGGCCTTTCAGACGAACTATATCTCTGGAGCGGGCAATTTTGCGGCCGAGGAAAGCGGAAAAGCGTTTGCCGGCACCACAGGATCAGAAACAATTGGATCGTGGTACTTCTTGAGCGCAATTGAAGTGCTCGCGCCTGCCAATGTCAAGGGCGCGGTGGTTGCGCTCGGAGACTCGATCACCGACGGCGCCGCTACTCACCCCGACAAGAATGAGCGCTGGACGGACGTTCTGGCGCGGCGCATGCTCGCCAGCCACGTCGACCTGGCCGTCCTGAACGCGGGAATTGGCGGTAATCGTGTGCTGACCAATTCGCCGTGCTGGGGGCAAAACGCACTTGCGAGATTGGGGCGGGACGTTCTGGCGCAGGCGGGGATCAAGGCGGTCATTTTATTTGAAGGCACCAACGATATAGGGCAGCCAGACGCGGTGAGTAATACCAGTGTTTGTGTCAGCCACACGCAGGTAACAGCGGACGAAATCATCGCGGGCTATCAACAGATTATTGCTCGGACGCATGCCCGTGGCCTTAAGATTTTCGGCGCCACTATTCTTCCATATCAGGGCCTTGGCAATTGGACGGCATCAGGCGAGGCCAAGCGCGTGGCCGTGAATCAGTGGATTCGAACTTCAGGCGCTTTCGACGGCGTCATCGATTTTGACGCTGCCTTGCGCGATCCAGCGTCCCCCAGCCGCCTCGCTCCTCAGTACGACAGTGGAGATCATTTACATCCCGGGACGGCGGGCCACGAAGCGATGGGAAACGCAGTGGATCTGGGGCTGTTTCGTTGAAGTGTGCAACGACTGCACAACTTGGTGCGGCGCGCGGACATTCGGCGTACTGATTCTTCCACAGAAGGCAACCGATGATTCTCGTCACGGCATCGTCGTATTCTGCCAATCAATGTAAGATGTCTTGCTAAGCGCTGGCCTCTGACACGCAGCGCCAGCGCTCCAGAGCAGGGAAGGACTGAGGGGAACGGGCCAATGACGCCAAACGTCGGTACAGGAACTCCAACGAAAGCGGCCGCGACAGCGCCGTCCACTTCGTATCGCGGGCCCTTGGTCATTTTAACCACGCTCTTCTTTATGTGGGGCTCGCTGACCTCCCTGAACGATGTGCTGATTCCCTATGTGCAGCACGTTTTCAAGATCAGGCTGGCTGCAAGCATGCTGATTCAGACAGCGTTTTTCTCCGCCTACTTTGTTTTTTCCATTCCGGCGTCCAAAATCATCGACTGGATCGGATACAAAAAAGCGATCGTTGTCGGTTTGATCACGATGGTCGTGGCGTGTTTAGGATTTTATCCAGCTGCAAGAATTCCTTCGTTTCCCTTTTTTCTGTTCGCGCTCATTGTGCTGGCGACCGGGATCACGATTCTTCAGGTGGCGGCGAATCCCTATGTAGCCGTGCTGGGAAAACCCAAGACCGCCTCGAGTCGCCTGGTGCTGACGCAGGCTTTCAATTCGCTCGGCACCGCTGTATTTCCCTGGGTGGGGGCGACCATCATTCTCGGATCATCCGCCGCGGTTGCGCAGACGGCCTCCCAAGAGGCGGACGCTATCGTTAAGCTCTATGTCTATTTTTTCGCGGTGGCCCTCTTCATTCTCGCCATCGGTATTGCGATTTCGAATCTCCCCAAGATTGAGTCCGCGGAACACCATATCGGCGAAAAAGTAAATGACTCCGTCTGGAAACATCCGAACCTCGCCTTCGCCGCGATCGGCATCTTCATGTATGTCGGCGGCGAAGTGGCGATCGGAAGCTCGATCGCCAACTATCTGGCCTTACCAAACATCGGCGGATTCGCACCAGACATTGCCGACCCCGCGACGCGCTACCACGCGGCATTGGGCGAGGCAGCCCGATACATATCGGTGTATTGGCTCGGCGCCATGATCGGCAGATTTATCGGCTCGGCCATTCTGCGAAAAGTAAAAGCCGGCATACTGCTGGCTCTGTGCGCGGTGATGGCAGCGCTATTGGTGGGCATCTCGGTTCTGAGCAGTGGCCATGTCGCAATGTGGTCGATCCTCGCGGTAGGCTTATTCAACTCGATCATGTTCCCCTGCATTTTCACACTCGGGATCGCGGAACTCGGACCGCTCACAGGAGACGCATCCGGCATCTTGAATATGGCAATCGTGGGCGGCGCTATCATCCCGTGGCTGGTGGGCAAAGCCGGGGATGTCATCAACCGCGCTTACTATCCGGCCATGACGCAAGGCGAGACGAGTTGGGGACAGGGTATTCACTATGCGCTTCTCGCGGCTATAATCTGCTACGTGTACATTTTGTTCTTCGCCGTAAGCGGATCGAAGCCAAATAGCGAGCGGCGCGTTGGTACATAATTCTTCTTGATCACACTGCATTCGATCCCCGTAAGGAACTGGTAATACCGGATGCACTGTATCGCCAACCCATAACGTGTTGCATAAACTTTGCGAGTTTAGCATCGCAAATAGAGAGGAGTGGGGCCTTGAATCGACGATTTGGAAAAACAACAGTGGCAACTCTAATGGTGGGGGCGCTTTTGTTATTTGTAGCGGCACCCCTTGTGCATGCCGATGAAAGAGACAAGTGCCGTCATGCGATCGAAAAAGCGGAAGCCAAGTTGGACAAAGCGATCCGTAACAAGGGCGAACACAGCCGGGAAGCTGACGATCGGCGGCGGGATTTGAATGCCGAGCGGGAACGTTGCTGGGGTGCATACCATGCATGGTGGAACGGCAAAGACAATCGCTGGGAGACTGAACACAACTGGGACAACGATCACCACGACAATCATTGAGCGATCGACTGGCAAACTATATCCTCAGGGTCAGAACACGCCTCGAACTCGATGAGTTCGGGGCGTGTTCGTCTTTAGGAGTTCACGGACCTGCATTTCTTCCTTCGACTATTGCGTCTTTGTTGCGGCTTTCTCCAGATCATCCGCAGCCTTGTCGATTGCGGCCGCGACATTCTCCATTACTTGCCCAACCATGGGAACCTGCGCATCAGCCTCTTTCCACTTTTCCTGATCCATATATTCGCGAACCGCCGCGATTGGCTTCGCGCCGTAACCGGTGTAGGCGCCTGGAGCGTAGACTTGGTGCCTGAACCACGGGCGCTCGGGCAATCCTTTCTCGGTCAGAAATGTTCGCTGAATATGCATCAGGTCGCTGTTCAGAGCGCCGGCCGTTTGGGCAGGCAATTCGCTCCCGCTTGCCTGCCACTTAGCAAACGCCGACTGATACCGTTCCGCGCTCTTCTTGATTGCCTCGACTCCATTCTTCAGCGGAGCAAAGTTCATGAACGGTGGAACTGGCTTCGATGGCGGAGGGACGGAGGTTTTCCGCGGATCAGCGGTCGCCGAGAATACACCTTCTTTCAATTCCAGATTGCGCTCGGTGATCTCGTCCTGCTTATCCTTGAGTAGTTTCTCCAGTTCCTTCACATATCGCGAAATGGTGTCGGCTTCGGCGCTGTATTCGTAGGGAATCACATCGGCATCGGCCAGTCGCATAACCGCCGTTCCTCCCGTCTGCGCGAGCGCGCGGCCGTAAGAGAAATCGGTATCGATAAACTTCGTGTACCAGGCGAAGTCATCATAGGCAGAGTGATAAGCATTGGCATCGTTCTCGCCGCCGTAACCGATGTTGAGCGCCGAGATGCCGGCATGATCCATAAATGCTGTATAGTCCGAACCGTCGCCGAGCGCGTTGATCCGCACATCGTTGCTTTTTCTGATCTCGCCCCGGTCTTCAGCATTGCTTGCGCGGGCGATTCGCTGCAGATGGGCGCGCTGCTGAACCGAAATGTGTTTCTCCGGATCTTGAATGTCCGAGGCCACATCATTAATAAGGTGTTGCAAGTCATGGGTGCCGCCAGCGAAGAGGAAGCCGCGGCCATTGCTGTCAGAATTGATGTAAGCGACCGCACGCTTCTCCAACTCGTCCTGATGCGTTTCCACCCACTCCGTCGAACCGAGCAGCCCGGGCTCTTCGCCGTCCCACGCGCAGAGAATGATGGTCCGCTTCGGATTCCATCCCTGTTTATGCAATTCTCCGAGCACGCGAGCTTCCTCCAAAACAGCGACCATGCCCGAGATGGGATCATCGGCGCCGTTGACCCAGGCATCGAAATGATTGCCACGGATCACCCATTGGTCGGGCGCTTCCGATCCGCGCATGGTGGCGATGACGTCGTTGACTGGCTTCAAGTCCCAGTTCGACGCCACTTTGAGATGAACCTTCGCCGGTCCGGGGCCGATGTGATACGTAATGGGCAGCGCGCCACGCCACGCCTCGGGCGCAACCGGCCCTTGCAAAGCGGAGAGCAGAGGCAACGCATCGCCCCAGGAAATCGGCAGCACGGGAATCTTAGTGATCGTTTTCGCGTCTTTAATATCGAGGCGCTTCGCGTCGGCAGTCGCGCCCACTCCCGGAGTTAGAGGATCGCCAGGATAATCCGTGTCCATGACGCTTCCGCGCTGCGCGCCCTCGCGCGGACGCCATCCACCTTTCGGATAATCATCGCCGTTGAAGAAACCGTCTTCCTTGGGATCGGAATAGATGATGCATCCGATCGCGCCATGCTCGGCGCCGACCTTGGGCTTGATGCCGCGCCAGCCTTCGCCGTAACGCGCGATCACGATTGCGCCCTTAACGGAAATTCCCAGACGATCGAGCTGTTCGTAATCTTCGCGGTTGCCATAATTCACGTAAACCAGCGGAGCGGTCACGTCTCCGTCGATGGAGTATGCGTTATAAGTAGGCAACTGCTCGGCCGTTTGATCGGAGGTCGGATCGCCGGGGACAGGAGGCTCCTGCAGTTTCGCGCGGAATTTCGTGGGCTCGACCATCTCAACGACGCGTTCTTTAGGCGTCGGAAAAAGCACTTTGAAAGTTTCGATGTGCGCGTCAAACCCCCATTCCTTGAACTTAGAGAGAATCCAATCGGCATTATCCTTGTCGTAAGCAGACCCAACATGGTGTGGCCGGGCGCTCAGGCGCTGCATACTCTGACGCAGATTTTCAGCGACGACGCCGCCCTGGAATTTCTTCTCCCAGTCTCGCTCTGCAGCCGAAGATTGCGATGAATAGCCGGCTAAGCGGTTGTTGTCGTGCGCGGTCGTCTGCGGCGACTGCGCGAAAGTGACGGGAGCACCAGCCGTCACGATTGCAATAATCGCAAGATATACGATCGGAGAACGAAGCGAATTCGCAAGAAGAGTCAAGAAAGCCTCCTGAGGAAAGTTGACGAAACGCTTGCAGCGAAAATTCGATTTTGCGTCATCTATTGTTTCTTGAGCAACGATTCCGGCGACAGTCCGCGAATCGAAGCGTCCACCACTTCTATCATGTGCACCACCGGCACATCGCTTCCAGCCTGCCGTAATCCGCTTCGCAACTGAAGCACGCAGCCGGGATTTCCCGTGGCAACAATATCTGGCGCGGTTGCGAGCACATTGCGCACCTTGCGGTCACCTAGCTCTTTGGCCGGTCCGGGCCGTACCAGATTATAGATTCCAGCGGAGCCGCAGCACAGCGCCGCTTCGGCCGTTTCGAGAATCTGTAGTTCAGGAATTGTCGCGAGCACAGTGCGCGGCTGCATCTTCACGCCCTGCGCGTGTTGCAAGTGGCAAGCATCCTGGTAAGCGACCTTCAAGCGTAGAGGATGCCGTGGAGCTCGCGGCTCTAGCGCAGCCAACACTTCAGAAACGTCGCGGCACTTTGCGGAAAATACTTTCGCGCGCTCACTATAGTTCGGATCGTCGCGCAACAGGTACCCATACTCTTTCATATTCGATCCGCATCCGGCCGCGTTGATCACAATCGCATCCACCGCCGCGCGCTCGAATGCATCAATGGTGCGCCGTGCGTAGTCGAGCGCAGCTTTCTCTTCGCCAGCGTGAATCATAAGCGCGCCGCAGCAACCCTGATTCTCCGGGTTGGGAATCATCACCTCGCAACCTTCAGCGGCGAGCACGCGAGCGGTGGCGGCATTTACTTCGGGGAAGAATACGCTCTGCACACATCCGAGCAGCACACCGACGCGCATGCGCTGCTCACCTTGCGCCGGCAAGCGCTCCGGCAACGCGGCAGCTTTTTGTGGAGCGGAAGGCGTGAGATTCTCCATCGCTCGCAGGCTTGCTGGCAGCAACCTAAGAAGACCGCTGCGCCGGACAAGCGATTGCAGTCCCGATCGCTGGTAGATTCGCAAGGGCCCGAGCAGCAGGCGCAGCCTGTCGGGTCTCGGGAAAATCTCAAAGATCATGCGCCGCAGAATTCCATCAGGCATCGGTCGAGGATAGTTGCGCTCAATCTGCGCGCGCGTCGCTTCGATCAGCTTGTCGTACTTCACGCCCGATGGACACGCCGTCATGCAGGCCATGCAGCCCAGGCAATTATCCATGTGGTGGACGAAAGTTGCATCGAGCGAAACCTGGCCATCCAGCCCGAGCTTCATGAGATAAATTCGCCCGCGCGGCGAATCCATCTCCTCGCCCCAGAGCGCATAAGTCGGACAGCTAGCAAGGCAAAATCCGCAATGCACGCACTCATTGATTAAGTCGCTCGATGGCGGATGATGCGCATCGAATGCGCTGGAACGGGCGCTCGGCAAGGGGTTCGCGGGGATGCTCGCGGGCTCCGCCATCAGATCTTCTCGACCATTAAATTCCACCGACGAAGCGGCCCGGGTTAAGAGTGCCCCTCGGATCGAATCGCGCTTTAATACTTTTCATCAACGGCAGCGCGTCGCTCGCGCTTCCCCACACATCCATCTTCGATTTGATTTCAAGCGGGCAGCGCAGAATTACGAGAGAGCCGCCGCGAGATTCGACTTGTTTCCGCAAGTCTTCGAGCGCTGAAAGAAGTGTCGCATTGTCATTTCCCTCCAGACGCAGAAGACCAACTCCGACCGCTTGAGCGACCAGGCGCCAATGTAAACTCGGTGATCGCGAAACTTTCCTGATCAAACCTAAAAAGCTCGCTATTTCCGTGGGCACCAGGCTGAACTTGCATATGGCAGATGGCTCAACGCCAGTCCACAATGTCGACCTCGCATTCCAAACATCGGCTGGAGCTTCGATTCGGCGCGCACCGGAGGCCATCCGCAGAGTTTGTTCAATCTGCGCTTCACAACCGGCAGTCGTTCCTTCAAAGCGCACATCGACTTCGTGTAACTCGTTTTCTGTCGGTGAACTAGCCGCGCGCATTTGCACGCCGGTTGGAACCATGTTGCAGTCCTGAATCGCGAGCACCAAATCATGCAGAGATTCGCGACCAGAAGTGAGGCCTTCGGAACTGGCGAAACTCAAAGTGCGCGTCTCGCGCGGGATCGGATGGAGCCGGAAAATTGCTTGCGTGATCATTCCTAAAGTGCCCAACGAGCCAGTCGCCAGTTTGGGCAGATCATATCCCGCGACATTTTTTACCACCTTGCCGCCACTCTTCGCGAGCGTTCCATCGGGCAAAGCCAGGGTGATCCCGATGATCAAATCGCGCAAACTCCCGAAGCGAATACGAAGCGGGCCGCTGTCATTGGTCGCGAGAATTCCTCCGATGGTCGCGCGCTCCGGCCATAGAGGGTCAAGAGCCAGTCGCTGACCATGTTCGGCCAGAGTTTTTTGCAACTGCTGAAAGGTGCATCCGGCTTCTACTGTCGCCGTCATGTCGCCCCAAGCGTGCTCGACTACGCGGTTTGAGCGGCGCGTGGAAAGAATCAACTCGCCGCTCTGCCCGTCGTGTCGCAGCGGATTGCCCCAATCCCTCTTAGTTGTGCCCCCGCATGGAATCACGCGCAAACCGGCGTCGGTTGCGATCTTCAGCGCGTGAGCAATTTCCTCCGCGTTGGCAGGTTCGACGACCATCTGCGGGATAAAAACATCGACTGCGTCCAGCTCGCTCCCAGCACGGACGTGCCCGGCACCGACGACCGCGCGCAGATCGTTCCACGCGGTTTTCACATCGGCGACGAACGATCCTGATGATGAATGAGTCCCCATAATCCTTAGAAAAACTGCGCGACTCCGGCGACCTCCAGAGGATGCGGCTGGTAGGGGCCTGTGCGCTCCGCGCAGAAACGAGTGCGCGGGAAAACTTTGCCCGGATTTGAAAGCTGTTCGGGATCGAAAGCGCAGCGCACGAGTTGCATAGTTGCGAGATCGGGCTCGGCGAACATCTCTCCCATCATCATTTTTTTCTCCTCACCCACGCCGTGTTCGCCGGTAATCGAGCCGCCGCACTGCACGCACAGCCGCAGAATGTTAATCGAAAGTTCCATCGCGCGCTCTTCCTGGCCGGCGATGCGGCCGTCGTAGAGCACGAGGGGATGCAGATTCCCGTCGCCCGCATGAAAGACGTTAGCCACGCGCAATCCAGCAGCGGCGCTCATGCGTTCGATTTCGCTGAGAACCTTGGGCAGCGCGGTGCGAGGAATGACGCCGTCCTGCACGATGTAGTTGGGCGAAATGCGCCCCATGGCGGCGAAGGCGGCCTTGCGTCCTTTCCAGAAGACAGCGCGCTCGGCTTCGGATTGCGCCACGCGAATCTCCCACGCGCCGCATTGTGTGCAGATCGCGCTAACCTCCTCGATCAAGTGCTCGACCTCGGCTGCCGGGCCGTCGAGTTCCACCAACAGCAGTCCACCGCAGTCGGGATAGCCCGCGTGCACCGAGGCTTCCGCTGCTTGAATAGCCAGGTTGTCCATCATCTCGATCGCAGCCGGCAGCATTCCGGCGCCAATGATTCCACTGACCGCCGCGCCAGCTTCCTCTGTGGTGTTGAATGCGGCCAGCAAAGTTTGAATCACCGCGGGCTTCTTCACGATGCGCAATACAACTTTGGTCGCGATGCCCAGCGTTCCTTCCGAGCCGACGAAAATTCCCGGCAGATCGTATCCCGGACGATCGAGCGCGCGGCTGCCTAAATGCACGATCGATCCATCCGGCAGAACGACCTCGAGCGCCAGCACATGAGTCGTAGTGAATCCGTATTTCAAACAGTGCGCACCGCCCGAGTTTTCCGCGACGTTTCCGCCGATGCTGCATACCGACTGCGACGAAGGATCGGGAGCGTAAAAATATCCGTGTGGAGCTACGCGTTGCGTGACATCGGCGTTGATGACGCCCGGCTCCGCCACAACACGCGCGTTTAGCAAATCGACTTCGAGGATGCGATTCATGCGGGCTAAACTAATGACGATGCCTTTGTCTACAGGCAGCGCGCCGCCGCTCAATCCCGTGCCCGACCCGCGAGCCACAAACGGAATCTTTTCGCGCTGGCAGATTTGCACAATCGCCTGTACCTCCGCCGTCAAAGCGGGAAGCAGCACTGCTTGCGGCAGGACGCGAAAGTTCGTCAGCCCATCGCATTCGTAGGTGTGCAGTTGCGAGGTTTCGGTGATCAGGCCGCGCCCAACAATAGCGCGAAATTGATCGAGGATACGGGCTTCCATGGATTTCTCGCCGCTAAGCCACTACTGACACAGCGGGCGCTTTCAAGTGGCTGCAAAGATCGACTGCAATGTTATATCAGAAGGTGATCGAGCGGAGTCGAGCCGGCGGGAGGGTGAAATTCGGTCTGAGGCGCAGTTCGAAGTCGAAAATCGCAGGCAGGTGCCCTTGGGAGTGAAGCCTTCCCGACTTCACCCCCAGTTAGGGCATCCCTTTTTGTTAATTTGCGTGCCCGGCGCGCCGGTTCGTGGCAAAATGTTTCCACTTACCGGTGACCGTCGGACGACAGTCTGCATCATCCCCCGCTGCATGTCCTGACGGAATTCTTAAGAACTCTAAAGCGTGGCTAAGTCTATGAATTACAAAGAAGCTGTCGGAGAGTTTGCCCAGACTTCCGGCCGCCTCTGGCGCTTCGCCGATTACGAATTCGATGAATTGGGACGGGTTTTGCGGGTCAAGGGCAGGGCAGTCGACATTGAATTGAAGCCGCTCGACATCCTGCTTCAGCTTCTACTCCACGCCGGCGAGGTGGTGACCAAAGAAGAACTTTTGGAAGCCGTCTGGCCAAGCGTAATGGTTGTGGACGCTTCGCTGGCAACCGCGGTCTCGAAGCTGCGCAAGGCCCTCGGAGATGAAGACCAACCCGTAATTGTCACGGTTGCCCGTATAGGCTATCGCCTGGCAGACGGCACTGCGAGGAATTATCTTCAGGCCGCGGCCCCGGTATTCACACGCAAAGACGCAGAGCCGTACCAGAAGCATGCGTTTGAATCGCTGAAGGCCGCGCTGGACAAACTTCCAACCCCCAACTGAATGACAAAGTCTCACTGGATTCGGTTGTTAATTCGTCACCGTGCTCGACTGTTTCTGTTTGCGGTCACAGTCACTATTTTATTAATCCCCGCCGCCTTGAGAGGAAATGCACAATCCATTCAAGCCCAGACCGCGCCATTCACCAAACGATTCCGGGCCCCGGCCACGCTTCCGCTGACCACTTTTTACGACACGCCCCATCCGCTTCCCCCGGGTAACCCTGGAGACCTAATTCGCTCCGAATCCATCGACCAGTACAATCTGCCGTACGAATTATCCGCCTTGCGGATTCTCTATCACTCGCGCACCGCGAACGGCGAAGACGTGGCTGTGTCGGGCGTGGTTTTGATTCCCGACGGCAAGCCTCCGGCGAATGGTTGGCCTGTGATCGCGTGGGCCCACGATTTCAGAGGCATGTCGCGAACGTGTGCTCCCTCGCTGATGAAAAATCTAGGAGCAGGACCGATCCTCGCGATGTACGCCAATCTAGGCTATGCGGTGGTCGCGACCGACTACGCCGGTCTGGGCGCCGACGGCAAGCCCGTGCTCGATATGCAATCGAATGCGCTGGACATTATCTATTCCATTCCGGCGGCGCGCGCGGCAGTGAAAGAGATCGGTTCCAAGTGGATCGCCGTCGGGCCCTTTCAGGGAGGCTTGGCCGCAGTGGCCATCGCAGAGAGCGATGTGCGTGATCCGGGCTATCTGGGGAGCGTTGACACTGCGGGATTGGCGGACGCGCAGGAAGCCTACGAACGCCTCGCGTTAAGCTCATCGAATCGCGTGCTGTTAGCGGTAGCGTCCACCGTCAAAGCGCTTCATCCCGAGTTTCGAGTCAGCGACATACTAAGAGACAACGCGCTGCCGGCATATCAGCACGACTCGGCGAACTGCGCCGTCGAGCGCGAACCCGAATTCACCAGCGAGATGCTCAAGCCGGACTGGCAGAACAATCGATATATAAAAGAGTTTTTCAGTCGCAACGCTGCCGGCCAAAAACCGGCTCACGCTCCGCTGCTCGTTATCAGCGGCGCGGTTGACCCTATTATCCCTTCGGACATGACGGCAAAAACCGTGGCCGGTATGTGCAAGCAGGGAAGTCATGTGCTTTTTTTGAAATATCGCGATCTCGATGCCAGCGGAGCGATGGCCGCCTCCGCTTCAGATCAGATCAGTTGGATTAAGGCAAGGTTTAACGGCCAGCCGGCTCCGAGCAATTGCTCCAAGAACCAGTAGTCGGGAATCTTTTTCTGCAGCGAGAGGTGAATCCTGCCGGCTACCAGTTGCGGTCACGATCGGATACTTCTTTTTCCAGTCTGAACTGATTGCTCTTATGACGCATGATAAAAACCATGCACACCGACATGAGTGTCGGCGGGACGATAAGAATCAGAATTCCACTACGCAAAGCATCAATCATGCGAGCACCGGCCGAGGCGGCCTG
>Ga0182024_10001257_pt1 | contig 65701 bp, 67 predicted proteins | sample P32metaG_FD_120480 | JGI IMG/M metagenome (GOLD analysis project Ga0182024, IMG submission 120480) | Permafrost microbial communities from Stordalen Mire, Sweden - P3-2 metaG (Illumina Assembly) | ecosystem: Environmental > Terrestrial > Soil > Wetlands > Permafrost | place: Sweden: Stordalen... | reverse complement strand
TAATCCTTGAGCAGCTCCTCGAGCAGTTCCTGGCGGATCTCTGCCATGACGCATCCCTCCCGAAGCAGGCTCCGCCTGCCTCAAGTGTTGCGCCTCTTACACAGAGATTCCGACACCCTCTGCGTTGGTGGCGGCGGGGTATCAGTTGCTGGCGATCAATCCGATGGCCGCCTCGCGATACCGGGACCGCCACGCGGTGTCGGGCGCGAAATCGGATCCCGGGGACGCCAAGATGCTCGCCGATCTGGTGCGCACCGACCGCCACAACCACCGCCCGGTCGCTGGAGACAGCGAACTCGCCGAGGCGATCAAGGTGCTGGCCCGGGCGCATCAATCGATGATCTGGACCCGTCAACGCCAGGCCAACCTGTTGCGCTCCACCCTGCGGGAGTTCTATCCCGGCGCCCTGGAGGCGTTTGGCGACCTGCATGCCCCCGAGGCGCTGGCGGTGCTGTCTCGAGCGCCGACCCCGACCCAGGGACGCGGGTTGTCTCGCACCCAGATCGTCGCCGCGTTGCGTCGAGGGGGGCGAACCCGCCGCCTCGACGAACGAGCCGACCAGATCCACGCCGCGCTGCACGTCGCTCAGCTCCAAGCGCCACCGTTGGTCGCCGACGCGTTCGGGGCCAGTGTGACGGCCAGCGTCGGGGTGCTCGGGGAGCTCAACACTCAAATCGCTGGTCTCGAGCGCCAGCTGGCCGCGTCTTTTGAGGCACACCCGGACGCCGAGATCCTTCGCAGTCTTCCCGGACTTGGTCTAGTCCTCGGCGCCCGGGTGCTCGGCGAGTTCGGGGACGACCCGAACCGCTATGCCAACCCCAAGTCTCGCAAGAACTACGCCGGCACGTCACCCATCACCCGCGCCTCGGGCATCCGAAAGGTTGTCCTAGCCCGCTACGTCCGCAATCGGCGCCTCGCCGACGCCCTCGACTGGTGGGCCTTCGCCTCCCCGACCCCATCGCCGGGCGCTCGAGCCCTCTATGACCGTCACCGCGCCGCCGGTGACACCCACCACCAAGCCCTGCGCGCCCTCGCCAACCGCCTCGTCGGCATCCTCCACGGATGCCTCCAACACCAAACCCCCTACGACGAGCACACCGCCTGGAACCAACCCATCGAACTCGCCGCTTGACACCAACCACCCGTGGGATGTCTACCGGCGCTTTCAGCCTTATAGGAGATCATCGCCAGCAGCTGGCCCCACCCGGCGTCATAGAGACAACGGTTCAACCCCGACTTCGCCGCCGCCCCGTTGGGCTCGAAGCCACCCGCGCGGTCCGGCCTGGGATGTGGGCGACGGACCAGGTTCGCGACGGGCAGCTGTTCGTGGACGATCAGGTCGTGATCGTCCACGAGGCGGCGGGAGAGCTGGTGGGCCCGGTCGGTGCGACAGTTGCGCACGTGGCGATGCGCAGTCGCGACCCGCTCCGCCGCCCGTCGCCGGCGGTTGGAGCCTCGCGGTTTGGTGGCCAGGGCCCGCTGGGCGCAGGCGAGCCGTCCGGCGGCCCGCTGGGCGAACCGTTCGTTGGTGACCAGGGTCCCGTCGCTGGTCGCCACGAGCACGGTGACACCCACGTCGATGCCGACACGCCGGCCCGTGGGATGCAGCGGCTCGGCAGGCACGTCGACGCAGCGGACCGTGACCCACCAGCGTCGACCCTCCCGACGCACCGTGATCGCCTTCGGGGTACCTCGAAGCGGGCGATGGAGGCGCGCCGTGATCGCTCCGATCTCTAGGAGGTGCAGCCGCCGGCCGGTCTCGTCGAGGCGCCAGCCGCTGCGGTCCTCCCATTGCAGCGAGTCCCAACGAGACCGCGGACGAAACCGCGGGTAGCCCGGCCGCTGCCCGGCCCCACAGCGTCGATAGAAGCCCCCGAACGCCCAGTCGAGGCGCCGCAACGTCCCCCGACACACCACCACCCCGCAGGCCAGCACCTCCGGTCGCACCGCCCGCAGGCTGGTCAACGTCCGGCACTGATCCACATACGACACCGAGCGGTGTTCCCAGCGCCACGCGCCTCGGCGTTCTTCTAGGGCCGCGTTGTAGAGCTCGCACTCCAACCCGAGAAGCCCATCCAACGCCGCCCGCTGACGAACCGTCGGACTCAACAAGAAGCGATACGAACGGCACCGGCGCACAACCCCGACCCTACAAAGCGCCTATGACACTGAAACTGACCCACTACCAGGTGTCGCCGGGACGCCAGGCGGCGCGAAGCTGGGTTCGCACCTCGCGGGCGCGCCGGGCGATGTCGTTGGGGGGCCGGCGCAGGACGGCGAGGTCGGCGGCGTCGCACACCGCGCGTCGCGTCGGGTAGTCGTGGTCGGCGCCCTCGGTGGCTTCGATGCGCCAGAGGGTGTCGTCGGGGTCGCAGCCGCCGAGATAGCCGAGGACGAGTGCGCCGCATTCGAGGTCGGTCATGACCGGCGCCCGGCCGTAGGATGCGGCGCGCTTCATGGCCAGTTCGCTCACCACGGCCAGCGCGTCCGCGAGGTGCTCGTGGGGGCCGAGCGCGAGGCGGTCGGCGAGGTGGTGCGCGAGGGTCCGGGCGTAGCCGATGTTCGGGCCGGGCGTGCCGAACAGTCGCCCGCGCGGCTGCCCCAACGCCACCTCGTCGCCGGGTCGGTCGGGGACCCACGGCCGGGCGGGCGGCATGGAGACTCCCGGGGCGAGATTGGGCTGCTGGCGGGGCTCGTCGTCGAGCGTGTCGGCGACGAAGGGGTCGGCGGCCATCGATGCTCCTACTGGGGCGGGTCGGCGAGGAGCAGACCGTAGACGAGGGAGTCATCGAGAGCCTGCCAGGAGGCCTCGATGATGTTCTCGCTCACGCCGATCGTCGTCCACGAGCGTTCGCCGTTCGTGGTGTCGATGAGGACCCGGGTGACTGCCCCCGTGCCCTTCTCGGTGTCGAGGACCCGCACCTTGTAGTCGGTGAGATGGACCCGGTCGAGCGCAGGGAAGCGGGTCCCGAGCGCGCTGCGGAGCGCGGCGTCCAGCGCGTTCACGGGGCCGTTCCCCTCGGCGGTGCGCACGATCCGCGCTCCGTCCACGTGGACTTTGATCGTCGCCTCGGTGCTCACGCCGACGTCGGCGTCGTCGGCTCGCAGATCGTCGGTGATGATGCGGAACGACTCGACGTTGAACCAGGTCTGACGCCATCCGGTGGCGCGCCGCATCAGCAGCTCGAGGGACCCGTCGGCCACCTCGAAGTGGTATCCCTCGTGCTCGAGCCGCTTGAGCTCGTCGACGACCTCGTTGACCTGGGGACCGTCGAGGGTCAGCCCGAGCTCCTTGGCCTTGAGCAGGATCGTCGACCGCCCGGCGAGCTCCGATACGACGAACCGGGTGCCGTTGCCAACCTGCTCGGGGGAGACGTGCTCGTAGGCGTCCGGGCGCTTGGCGATCGCGCTCACGTGCAGCCCGGCCTTGTGCGCGAACGCCGAGCCGCCCACGTAGGGAGCCTGGGGGTTCAGCGCCATGTTCACGAGCTCGGCGACGTGGTGCGCCACGGGCGTCAGCCGCTCGAGCCGGTCGGGTGGGATCGTCTCGATCCCCAGCTTCAGGGCCAGGTTCGGGATGACCGTCGTCAGGTTGCAGTTGCCGGTTCGCTCGCCGTAGCCGTTGATCGTGCCCTGCACCTGGATCGCGCCGGCGCGCACGCCGGCCAGGGCGTTGGCGACGCCGGTCCCGGCGTCGTCATGGGTGTGGACGGCGACCCCCACCTCCCGACCGAAGTAGTCCACGACCTCGCGCACGGTGCGCTCGACCCGATCGGGGAGCGACCCGCCGTTCGTGTCGCACAAGACGAGCCGCGACGCGCCCCGCTCGGCGGCGCCCTCCAGCACCCGCAGCGAGAACTCGGGGTTGTGGTCGTAGCCGTCGAAGAAGTGCTCGGCGTCGAAGAAGACCTCGAGCCCGGCGTCGCGAAGGAACGCGACCGACTCCGCGACCATCGCCACGCCTTCGTCGAGCGTGGTCCCGAGTGCTTCGAGGACGTGGTAGTCCCAGCACTTCCCGACGATGCAGACGGTGCTGGTCCCGGCGTCGACGAGGTGGCGCAGCGTGTCGTCGGAGTCGACCTTGCCCTTGACCCGGCGGGTCGACCCGAACGCGACCAGCGTGGCGGTCTCGAGTTGCAGCTCGGTGCGGGCCCGTCGGAAGGCCTCGTCGTCCTTTGGGTTCGCGCCCGGCCAGCCGGCCTCGATGTAGTCGACGCCGAGCCAGTCGAGCTGCTCGGCGATGCGCAGCTTGTCGTCGACGGTCAGCGAGATGCCCTCGAGCTGGGAGCCGTCACGCAGCGTGGTGTCGTAGATCTCGATTCGAGCTGGTTGGCCGTCGTCACCCATCGGCGAGCTCCAACCAGTCCGCGTACTTCTCCACTTCGCCGTGCACCGCGGCGAAGTAGGTCTCCTGGATCTTGCGGGTGATCTCCCCCGGTTCGCCGATCTCTCGGTCGTCGACCGAGCGGATCGGCACCACCTCGGCCGCGGTCCCGCACAGGAACGCCTCGTCGGCCAGGTACAGGTCGGTTCGCAGCAGGGTCTGCTCGCGGACTTCGTAGCCCAGGTCGCGGGCAATGGTCATCGCCGAGTCCCGGGTGATGCCCTCCAACGCGCCGGCGGAGAGCGGCGGGGTCAGCAAGACCCCGTTCTTCACCACGAAGACGTTCTCCCCGGTCGCCTCGGCGACGCTGCCGGTCGTGTTGAGCAGAATTGCCTCGTCATAGCCGCCGTGGATCGCTTCGACCTTGGCCAGGCTCGAGTTGATGTAGATGCCGGTGCCCTTCGCGGCGACCGGGTTGATGTTGGGGTCCATGCGCCGCCAGGTGGAGATCTTCATCCGGACCCCGTGTTCGAGGCCCTCGGCGCCGAGGTAGGTGCCCCACGGCCACGCCGCGATCGACACGTTCACGGAGCACGGCAGCGGGTTGAGTCCCATCTCGCCATAGCCCAAGTAGGCGATCGGCCGGATGTAGCACGAGTCGAGCCGGTTCGCTCGGATCGTCGCCTTCGTCGCTTCGACGAGCTCCTCGACCGAGTAGGGAAGATCCATGTGCAGGAGCATCGCGGAGTCGTGCAGGCGGCGCATGTGGTCGGTGAGCCGGAACACGGCCGCGCCGCGCGACGTCGGATACGCGCGGATTCCCTCGAACACTCCCGACCCGTAGTGGAGGGTGTGGGTCAGGACATGGATCTTGGCGTCGTCCCAGTTGACGAGCTGGCCGTCCATCCAGATCTTGTCGGTCTTCTCGATGGGCATTGCCCGCTCCTCCTAGATCCACTCGGCGATCGCGTCGCCGATCTCGCTCGTGGTGCCCGCGACGTCTTCCGATTTGGCGACCGCGTCGCGGACTCGAACCGCGGCCTCATCCTCACCGAGGAATTCCAGCATCATCGCGGCCGAGAGGACGGCCGCTCGGGGATCCGCTGCCCCGGTGCCGGCGATGTCGGGCGCCGACCCGTGCACAGGCTCGAACAGCGACGGGCCGGTGCGGTCCGGGTTCAGGTTGGCGGACGCCGCCCGCCCGATCCCACCCGACACGGCCCCGCCGAGGTCCGTCAAGATGTCGCCGAACAGGTTGTCGGTGACGAGCACATCGTAGCGGCCGGGGTCTTGGACGAAGTAGATGCAGGCCGCGTCGACGTGGTGGTAGGCGGTCTCGACGTCGGCGTACTCCTGGGCGACGTCGGTGAAGGTGCGCTGCCACAGATCGCCGGCGAAGGTGAGCACGTTGGTCTTGTGGACGAGCGTGAGGTGCTTGCGCTCGCGGGTCCGGGCCAGCTCGAACGCGAAGCGGACGCAGCGTTCGACGCCGAAGCGGCTGTTGACGGACCCCTGGGTCGCAATCTCGTGGGGCGTTCCCTTGCGGAGGTAGCCACCTTCGCCGGCGTACGCGCCCTCGGTGTTCTCGCGCACGACGACCATGTCGACGCCGTCGTTGTGGCCGCTCGGCGGGCCGACGAACGGGCGCAGGTTCACGTAGAGGTCGAGCTCGAAGCGCAGCTCGAGCAGCAACCCTCGTTCGATGACACCCGGCGGCACTTCGGGGATGCCGACCGCGCCGAGGAGCACCGCGTCGAGCTCACGGATCGCGGTGAGGTCCGCGGGGGGCAGCACCTCGCCGTCCCGCAGGTATCGGGTCCCGCCGAGGTCGAACACGACCGGCGTGTAGGCCACGTCGGTCGCGTCGAGGACCTTGGTGGCCTCGGCGACGACTTCGGGCCCGATGCCGTCGCCGCCCACGATCCCGATCCGATGCGTCACCTGTGTGCTCCCGTTGCCGCACGTCGGCTCGCCAGCGTCTCGTCGCCAGAATGAAAAACCGCCCACCGAGGTGGACGGTCGAGGCAGACGCCGGGGTCGGCGCCTGCTAGTCGATAACGACGATGGTGTTGGAACGCTGCATGCTGGCTCCAGTTTCGCAGGAGCATGGGGGCCAGTCAAACGGGAGGCCGCCCGCACGGGAGCCTCCGAGCGGCTCGACGCGCGTGTCGGGTGGACGGCGCGCGGCGCGGCGGCGCCGGAAGGTGCACGGCGGGGTCCGCGAGCCGATGGCATTCGATGCCGGCCCGGGCGGGGATGGATGCGGACGTGGCTCGGGAGGCGCGGGCCGATCGATGCGTCGACATCTTTTCAAGTGCGGTTCGGTCCGGGATTTCGACCCGTGGACCAGTGTGCCTAGTAACGGCGCCATGCTGGCGGTGTCCTGCCTCGGATGAGCTGGAAACCCGGTCGGGTGTTGCAAAGCCTTGAGGTCGACCCGTAGAGCGCCGGGTACGCTCGCCAACGTCATGGACCAAGTGCACCTCACGCCCGATGCCCAAACGCGGCTCCAGAAGGAGCTCGCGGACCGAACGGGGCCCCGGCGCACCGAGATCTCGCGCTGGATTGAACGCGCGCGTGAGCACGGCGACATTCGGGAGAACGCCGACTACGACGCGGCGAAGAACGAGCAGGGCATCAACGAGGCCCGCGTCCGCCACATCGAGGCGATCCTGCGGTCGGCGATCATCGTGGAGAGCTCTGGCGGCAAGGTCGTCGGCCCCGGCACCATCGTCGAGATTCGCATGGACAACGCCGACGAGACGACGCAGTACCTGGTCGGTTCGATCGAGGAGCGTCCCGAGGGCTTGGACGTGCTGTCGGTCTCCTCGCCGCTGGGCCGGGCGCTGGCGGGCGCCGGTCCGGGTCAGGTGGTCGAGTACGCCGGGCCGCGCCGAACCTTCCACGTCGAGGTGGTGAGCGTCCGACCGGTGTGACACGCGTGCTCGGCGTCGACGGATGCCGCGCCGGCTGGGTGGCGGTGGCGTTGGTCGACGGGGCGTTCGCGGAGGCCCGACTCGTCGCGCACTTCGGTGAGCTCGTCGAGGACCCCGCCGCCGTGATCGGCGTGGACATCCCGCTCGGGTCGATCGGCGCCAGCCGCGCCGCGGACCGCGAGGCCCGTCGCCTGCTCGGTCCCCGAGGCGCCTCGGTGTTCGCCGCGCTCCCCCGTGAGGTCCTCGAGGCCCCCGACTACGCCACCGCGAACCGCGCCGTGCGGGAGCGGTTCGGCGTGGGGGTGAGCGCCCAGGCCTGGAACCTGGCCCCCAAGATGCGCGACGTCGAGCCGCACTGGCACGCCGCGCCGGCCCGCATCGTCGAGGTCCACCCGGAGCTGTCGTTCCGCGCCCTGGCGGGGGCGCCGCTCGCGCACTCCAAGCACAGTTGGGCGGGGCTCCGGATGCGCCTGGCGCTGCTCGCCCGGGCGGGGATCGCGCTGCCCGACGATCCGGGTCCGGCGGGCACCGCGGGTCCCGACGATGTCGTCGACGCGGCCGCCGTCGCCTGGTCGGCGGCGCGCCTCGCGGCCGGGACCGCCGAGCGCGTGCCGGGCGACGACGAGCGCGACGCGGCGGGTCGGCTCGTCGCGATCTCGTGGTAGGTCAGCGCGCGGGTGGGCCGTAGCCGCCGCCGCCCGGCGTGCAGACGCGCAGCACGTCGCCGGCGCGTAACGCCACGGTGACTTTGTCGGTGAGGCGCGTCGCGCGCGACTCGTCGCCGGCTGGGAGCAGCCAGTTCTCGCCGACCGCGCCGGGGCTGCCCCCCGCCAGGCCCCACGGCTGGCTGACGCGCCGCTCGGTCACGAGCGAGACGATGGTGTCCTCGAGGACCTCGAGCTCGCGCACGATCCCGTCGCCGCCGCGGTACGCGCCGGCGCCGCCGGTTCCTGACCGCAGCCCGTATCGGCGCACCCGGAGCGGCAGTGACCGCTCGAGTGCTTCGACCGGCGTGTCGCGGGTGTTCGTCATCGCGGTGTGCACCCCGCTCATGCCGTCGGCCCACGGCCGGGCCCCTTGGCCGCCGCCGAGCGTCTCGTAGTAGGCCCACCCGGACCCGCCGAGCAGCACGTTGTTCATGGTCCCTTGCCCGGCCGCGCCGAGGCGTCCGGGCAGGGCGGCGGCGAGCGCGCCGAGGCACACGTCGGCGACCCGCTGGCTCACCTCGACGTTGCCCGCCCCGACCGCGACGGGTGGGACGGCGGCGACGACGGAGCCGGGGGGCGCGACGACGGTCACCGGCCGGGTGGCGCCTCCGTTGGGTGGGACGCTCGGGTCGGTCGCGGCGCGCACGGCGAAGGCGACGGCGCTGACCGTGACCGCTTCCACCGCGTTCACGTTGCCGGGCCGCTGCGCGGCCGAGCCGGTGAAGTCGAACGTGGCGTGGTCGCCGTCGAGCCGCAGGGTCACGACCACCAGGCTCGGCGTCTGCTGGTCGGGGCGGGGGCCGGCCGAGTCGAGCACGTCCTCGAAGCGCCAGGTCCCGTCGGGGAGGTCGCGGAGTGCGGCGCGCATCCGCCGCTCGCCGTAGTCGAGGACCTCGTCGAGGGGGGTGACGGAGCCGAGACCGTCGACGATCGCCGCGAATCGTTCGACGCCGACGACGTTGGCGCCTCGCTGCGCGGCGAGGTCGCCACGACGCTCGTCGGCGGCGCGGGAGCTCGCGACGAGGATCTCGACGACGTCGTCGGTGAGCCGAACGGGCGGCACCCGCAGCCCCTCCTGGTACACCTCGGTGGCGTCGGGCGGCATCGATCCGGGTGCGATGCCGCCGAGGTCGGCGTGGTGGGCCCGATTGGCGACCCAGCCCACCAGGGCCCCCGCGACGTGCACCGGCGCGACGAGCGTGACGTCGTTGAGGTGCGTGCCCCCGGCGAAGGGGTCGTTGAGTACCCACTGTTCGCCCGGCTCGGCACCCCCCGCGGCGGCGTCGACCGCGGCGCGCACGGCGGCCGGCATCGACCCAAGATGCACGGGGATGGCCTCGGCTTGGACGAGGAGCTCGCCGGCGCGGGTGAACAGCGCGACCGAGCAGTCCGCCCGCTCCTTGATGTTGGGGCTCGACGCGGCGCGGCGCAGCACGGCGCTCGCCTCCTCGGCGATGCCGGTGAGGCGGGCCATGAGCACCTGGAGCGCCGCGGCGTCGAGGCTCATCGTCGGGCTCCCACGCGCTGGAGGAGCCACGCGCCGAGCGGGCCGGGGCGGGCCGTCCAGCCGTCGGGCACCCAGACGGTGCAGTCAGGTTCGGCCACCACCTGGGGGCCGCGCACGGTCGGGCGGGTTGGTGCGGGCAGGTCCTCGGCCCGCAGCGGCGCGGCGAGGGTGGCGCGGGCCCGGCACGTCACGACCTCGATCGCGACGTCGGGACGGACGTAGCCGTTGCGCCGCTGGTGCTCGGCGGCGAAGTCGGTGACGTCGGGGACGGTCAGCTCGTGGCTCTGTCCGGCGTAGCGGCAGTCGAGGGCGGTCTCGACGACCGCGCCGGGACCGACGAGCGCGGCCGCCTCGGCGCTCAGGGCGCGCCGCGCGGCGTCGAGGCCGGCCCCGTCCCCCGGCGTCGGCCAGCTCCGGACGAGCTCGCGCCGGCGGGGCGAGGCGAGCAGCCCGACCGCGGACAGCGCGCCGGCCCGGGGCGGCACGATCACGGTGGGGATCCCGAGCCCGTCGGCGACGGCGCAGGCGTGGAGCGGCCCCGCGCCGCCGAACGCGACGAGCGCCAACCCGCGCGGGTCGACGCCTCGCTCCACGCTCACGACTCGCACCGCCTGTTCCATCGCCGCGTCGACGACGGCGACCACCCCGGCCGGGTCGACGTCCGCCGTGTCGAGCGCGGCCCGGGCCCGGGCCGGGTCGAGACGTCCGAGGTTGGGAAACGTGGCCGCGGCGTCGAGACGACCGAGGACCAGGTCGGCGTCGGTCACGGTCGGCGCGGTGCCGCCGCGCCCGTAGCAGGCCGGGCCGGGGATCGCGCCGGCGCTGCGGGGACCGACGGTGAGCGCCCCGCCCGGGTCGAGGCGGGCGATCGATCCGCCACCGGCCCCGATGGTGTGCACGTCGAGCGCCGGAAGCCGGATCGGGTAGCCGGCCACCACCCGGCTGGGGGCCGGCTCGGGCACGCCGCCGCGGATCAGGCACACGTCGGTGCTCGTCCCGCCCATGTCGAAGGAGACCGCGTCGGGGTAGCCGCACGCGGCGGCGACGGACGCCGCGGCGCGCACGCCACCCGCGGGTCCGGAGAGCAGCAGCGCCGCGGGCCGCTCGGCGGCCTCCTCGGCGGGCAGCAGACCCCCGGCCGAGGTCATGACCAGGACTTCGTCGGCGAGGCCGGCCAGCTCACGCAGGTAGCCGCGGCACGCCGGGCGGACCAGCGCGTTGGCGACCGTCGTCACGGTCCGCTCGTACTCGCGAAACTCGGGCGACACCTCGTGGGAGCAGGTCACGTCCAGGCCGCGGGCGGCGAGCTCGCGGGCCACGACCCGCTCGTGGTCCGAGGCGAGGTCGGCGTGGAGGAGGCAGACCGCGACCGCGTCGACGCCGTCGGGGACGGGCGGCACCGCGGTGGCGTCGAGGGGCTCGAGCTCATGGCCTCGCTCGTCGAGGCGGCCACCGACCTCGAGTCGGAGGTCGCGTGGCACGAGCGCCGGGGGACGGTCGACGTGGAGGTCATAGAGCGACGGGCGGGTCTGGCGCGCGATCTCGATGATGTCGGCGAAGCCCCGGGTGGCCACGAGCGCGATGCGTCCGCCGCGGTGTTCGAGCAGCGCGTTGGTGGCCACGGTCGTCCCGTGGGCCAGGAGCGCCGGACGCGTCGAGCCGAGGGCCCGCTCGAGCGCGGCGCGCACCGCACCTGCCGGGTCGGACGGGGTCGACGACACTTTGACGACCCGGCCGTCCGCGGTGACGAGGTCGGTGAACGTCCCTCCGGTGTCGACGCCGAGCCGCACCGGCTCAGCGTCGCGCGTCGCGCCCGGAGGGTGGCCGGTCGGGTCGGGGACGCCCGTCGGCGATCAGTCGAAGGCGGCGACCTCGAGGCTCTGGAGCAGGTAGCCACGGGCGCGAACGGTGCGGACCTCGAGGGCGAGGGGGGCGATGCGGCGCCGGAACCGCAAGATGTGGACGTCGAGCGCGTTGCGGGTGGGTGAGCCGTCGGGCCATGCCCGCCGGGACAGGGTGTCGCGTCCGACGACGGCGCCGAACCGTTCGGTCAACACGACGGCCAGCGCCTGCTCGACCGGGGAGAGGGCGACCCAGCGGTCCCGGTACCGCAACAGCCCGTCGGCGTCGACCTCCGGGACCGCCTGGTCGGTCCCGGCCCGGGCGGCCAGGGTGGCCAGGCGGGCGCCGACCTCGGCCTCGTCGGCGGGCAGGCGGACCCAGTCCTCGAGCGGGTCGAGGATGGCGGGGGCCCCGACGTCGGGTTCGACGAGGAGCAGCCGCGGCGTCCCCGAGGCGCGCAGGAACTCTCGGCGGTCGCCTTCGGTGGGCCAGCGAACCAGCGAAACCTGATCCATGCCCACCGACGTTACGGATGCCATGTTTCGGCTTCGTTACAGCGCGGTGAAGGGTTGCTGCCAAGTCCTGGGAGCCGGGCGAAGCGGCCCTGGCAGACTGGGGCGACGCCGGATCGGAGGAGCAGATGGCGACGCTGTCGGACAAGGTCTGGGAACGCCACGTGGTCCACGCGGCGCCGGGCGAGCCCGATCTCCTCTTTATCGACTTGCACCTCATCCACGAGGTGACGTCGCCGCAGGCGTTCGACGGGCTGCGGATCAACGGCCGGCCGCTTCGCCGACCGGACCTCACGGTGGCGACGATGGACCACAACGTCCCGACCATCCACACCGACCAGCCGATCGCCGATCCGGTCTCGAAGAAGCAGATCGAGATCCTGGCCCAGAACTGCGCCGAGTTCGGGGTGCGCCTCTACGGCATGGGCGACCCGGGGCAAGGCATCGTCCACATCATCGGGCCAGAGCAGGGCCTGACCCTGCCCGGCATGACGATCGTGTGTGGGGACAGCCACACCTCGACCCACGGGGCGTTCGGCGCGTTGGCGTTCGGGATCGGGACCAGCGAGGTCGAGCACGTGCTCGCGACCCAGACGCTGCCCCAGAACCGTCCCGGGACGATGGCGGTGACGGTCAACGGCGAGCTGCCCCCGGCGGTGACCGCGAAGGATGTGGTGTTGTCGATCATCGCCCGGCTCGGGACCGGCGGGGGCATCGGGTCGATCATCGAGTACCAAGGGCCGGTGATCCGGGCCCTCTCGATGGAGGGCCGCATGACGGTCTGCAACATGTCGATCGAGGCCGGCGCCCGGGCGGGCCTCGTCGCCCCCGACGACACGACGTTCGCCTATCTCGAGGGTCGACCCTTCGCGCCCCACGGCGCCGCCTGGGAGCATGCCCTGGACGACTGGCGGTCGCTGCCTAGCGACGACGACGCGACGTTCGATCAGGAGCTGGTGCTCGACGGTGCCGAGCTGGCGCCGTCGGTGTCGTGGGGCACGAACCCGGCCCAGACGGTGACGATCAACGACGCGGTGCCCGACCCGGACTCGTTCTCGGAGCCCGGCCTGCGAGACGCGGCCCGGCTGGCGCTTCGCTACATGGGCTTGCAGGGCGGCACGCCGATGCGCGAGATCCCCGTGGACACGGTGTTCATCGGGTCGTGTACCAACGCCCGCCTCGAGGATCTTCGCGCCGCGGCCGGCGTCCTGGCCGGCCGCCACGTGCGGGCGGGGCTGCGGGCACTCGTCGTACCGGGCTCCGCCCGGGTGCGAGCCGAGGCGGAGGCCGAGGGCCTCGACCGGGTGTTCACCACCGCCGGGTTCGAGTGGCGCGAGCCAGGCTGCTCGATGTGCCTGGCCATGAATCCCGACAAGCTCGCCCCCGGCGAGCGGTGCGCGTCGACGTCGAACCGCAACTTTGAGGGCCGCCAGGGCAAGGGCGGCCGAACCCACCTGGTGTCCCCGGCGGTGGCGGCCGCCACCGCGGTGGCGGGGACGTTCGCGGCACCCGCGGACCTCGACTGATGGACCCGGTCCGCGAGATCGTCGGCCGGGCGGTCCCCCTCGACCGGTCCAACGTCGACACCGACCAGATCATCCCGAGCGACTGGCTCAAGCGGGTCGAACGCACCGGTTTCGGCGAGGGCCTGTTCTCGGAGTGGCGCGAGAGCAGCGACTTCGTGTTGAACCAGGCCCATTTCCAGGGCGAGGACGTCAAGGTGCTCGTGTCGGGGCCCAATTTCGGGATCGGGTCCTCCCGGGAGCACGCGGTGTGGGCACTCCAGGACTTCGGGTTCGAGGCGGTCATCGCGCCGCGGTTCGGCGACATCTTCCGCACCAACGCCTTGAAAGGCGGCCTGGTGCCGGTGGTGCTGCCCGAGCCGGTCGTGCGACGCATCCTCGACGCGGTGGAGGACGACCCGACCCTCGAGCTCGTCGTGGACGTGGTCGACCGTCGGGTCGCGCTTCCCGCCCTCGACCTCGACGAGCCCTTCGAGCTGGAGGACTATGCCCACCACCGGCTGCTGCACGGCTTGGACGACATCGCGGTGACCTTGGCCCTCGACCCCGAGATCACGGGATACGAGGGCCGCCGGGCGGTGTGGCTCCCGCGGGTCAGCCCGTAGCGGCGACCGCCAGCCGCGTCACCGGCGCCAACGCCTCTGGCGTCGAGAGATCCCAGGCCAACCGGGGCGCCTCGAACGCCTCCGCGTAGCGGATCCGGCCCTGGAATCCCCGGAATCGGGCCTGGGCCTCGATGGCCTCGAGGTCGACCGGTCCCACGCGCAGCACCTGGGAGAGATGGGCGCGGAGCGCGGCGAGCTTGTCTTCGAGGCTGTCGGCGACGTCGACGTACACGGTGGGCTCGAAGCCCTGCGACGACGGGGTCTCGAACTGCAACACGCTGGGCAGGCGTCGCGCCGCGGCGAGGCTGGCGGTGGCGGTGGCCCGGTGGTCCTGGTGGGTGTCGCGGCTGGCGTGGGTATAGAGGACCTCGGCGTGGATGTCGGCGACGACCCGGTCGATGACGCTGATCGCCTCGGGTCCCTCGGGCACCGACCCGTCCTCGAAGCCGCCCCAGACCAGGCGGACCCCCAGCCGGGACGCGGCGTCCTCCTGCTCGCGGTGGCGGCTCATGCCTTCCACCTGGCCCCGCTGACCGGCGGTCATGACCAGGATCGTGACGTCGTCACCCCGGGCGACATGGCGCAGCAGCGTCGCGCCACAGCCCAGCTCGACGTCATCGGGGTGCGCCCCCACGGCCAATACATTCACGGCTCAGCCCTCCCGAGCGCCCGCAGCTTCTCTACGAGAGGCATCGGCACCCCGCCGGGCGCCCTGAACCGCGAAATCCGGCGCCGAGGTAGGCGTTCAGCCGGGTTTGGTTCCGGCGAGCAGGGCGAGCTCCCGCCATTTCCAGTGACAGTCGACCGATTCGAAGCCCAGCTCGCGCAGCCAGCGCAGCTGGGTCTCGACGTCGAGGAGCTGGTTCGAGGGATCGTCCTCGGCGACGGAGCGGCCCAGGGTGACAAGGAAGGCCTCGTGCAGCGCCGGGGTGGGCGACGCGACGTGGTCGACGTTGCAGAAGACCCCGCGCGGCTCGAGCCGGTCCCGGACCTCGCCGTACAGGGCGCGTTTGCGCTCGTGCGACACGTGATGGATCGCGAATGCCGAGACGACCACGTCGAAGGTGCCGAGCGAGTCGGGCAGCGGGCCGTCCAGGTTGTGTTCGACGACGGTCACCTCGGGGTCGTCGGCGAAGCGGGCGCGGACCCGGCCCAGCATCTCGGCCGAGAAGTCAACGCCGACCCCGGCGACGCCGGGTCGGGCGTCGCGGACCACGCCCAGGAGATGGCCGTCGCCGGTCCCGAGGTCGAGCACTCGGCGCGGCGAGTCGGGGACGAACTCGAGCAGCGCGGCGTAGCCGTCGTCGTGGTGTGGGATGTCGCGGCGGTGCTCGAGGTAGTCGCGGGCGTGGCTCGCCTCGGTCCACAGGTTGACGGTCATGGTCCGACCGTCCGTTCCCGGGGCCGGCCGTCCCGGAGGCGGACCAGCTTGTTGACCGCGTTGAGGTAGGCGCGACCCGAGGCTTCGACCACGTCGGTGGCGACGCCCCGCCCCGAGGCGGTGTGTCCCTCCGCCTCGAGTTGGATGATGACGTCGCCGAGCGCGTCGCCCCCGCCGGTGACCGACGAGACCTTGAAGTCCACGACGGTGCCGGTCACGCCGGTCGCCTGGGCGATGGCGGCGATCACCGCGTCGACCATGCCGTTGCCTTCCGCCTCGCCGTCGACCTTGCCGTCCCCGTCGGTCAGCACCACCTTGGCGACCGGGGTCGACTGCGTCCCGCCGTGCACGTCGAGGCTCGCCATCGCGTAGCGGTGCACGGCGTTCGTGCCGAGCTCCTCGGCGACGATCGCCTCCAGGTCGGCCTCGGTGAGCTGCATCTTGCGGTCGGCGAGCTCTTTGAACCGGACGAAGGCCTGGTTCAGCGCGTCGCCCTGGAGCCGCAGGCCCATCTTGGCCAACGAGTCAGCGAAGGCGTGGCGCCCGGAGTGCTTCCCCAGCACGATCTGGGCCGCCTCTTGGCCGACGGTCGAGGCGTCGATGATCTCGTAGGTCTCGCGGTCCTCGAGGACGCCGTGCTGGTGGATCCCCGATTCGTGGGCGAACGCGTTGCGGCCCACGACCGCCTTGTTGTACTGGACCGGGTAGCCGGTGAGGCGCGACACGACCCGCGACGTGCGGGCCAGCTCCTCGGTGCGGACACCGGTCTGGATTCCGCCGAAGTAGTCGCTGCGGGTCTTGATCGCCATGACGATCTCCTCGAGCGCGGCGTTGCCGGCCCGCTCCCCCAGCCCGTTGATCGCGCACTCGACCTGGCGGGCCCCGGCCTGCACGCCGGCCAGCGAGTTGGCGACCGCGAGGCCCAGGTCGTTGTGGCAGTGCGTGGAGATCACGTAGTCGCCGTGCACGGTTTCGAAGATGTGGGCGATCAGGTGCCCGTACTCCTCGGGGACCCCATAGCCGACGGTATCGGGGATGTTCAACGTCGTCGCGCCCTGGTCGACAGCCGCCTGGAGCACGTCGCACATGAAGTCGACGTCTGAGCGGCTCCCGTCCTCGGGTGAGAACTCGACGTCGGTGCAGTACGAGCGGGCCCGAGCGACGCCGGCGACGATCTCGGCCTTGACCTGCTCCTCGGTCATCCGCAGCTTCTTCGCCATGTGGATCGGCGAGGTCGCGATGAACACGTGGATCCGGGGCCGGTCGGCGTGCTGCACGGCCTCCCAGGCCCGGTCGACGTCCTGGAAGCCGGTGCGGGACAGCGCGGTGATGACCGGTCCGCGCACCGCGTTCGCGATGGCTTGCACCGAGTCGAAGTCGCCGACGCTGGCGATCGGGAACCCGGCCTCGATGATGTCCACACCGAGGTTGGCCAGCTGCTCGGCGATCTCGAGCTTCTCGGCCACGTCGAGGGAGATGCCCGGCGACTGCTCGCCGTCTCGCAACGTGGTGTCGAAGATCTTCAGATGGTCGCTCATGGCTGGCTCCAGTCTCAGGGGGCTCGCTACACGAAAAACCTCCTCGGCCCAAAGGCACGAGGAGGCGTCCGCGAGCACGGGGGTGCTCGCCGCTACGTAAGGAGCAGAACCTGGTGTGTGATCGTCCACTCGACGTTCATCGGTACCCATGATGGCCGTCTCGTCGTCGAATTACAAGTCGGTTCGGCGCGCGCGTGCGAGAATCAGCGGCGATGCAACGCTTGAGGCTGCGACAGATGGTCGGGCTGGGACTCCTGGCCGGCGGCGCGTACGTCCTGTGGCGGATCCTCGACACCGACCGTCGCGCCGAGGTGCCCGGCCCGAGCCCCCAGCCGCGCGCGCCGCATTCGCCACCGCGACCCGCGGCCACCGCCGAAGAGCCAGCCTGGGTCGAGCCCAAAGCCCAAGCGTGCCCCGCCTCGCACCCGGTCAAAGCGAAGCTGGCGAGCGGGATCTACCACGAGCCCTCCGGGGCGAGCTACGACCGGACGGTGCCCGACCGCTGCTACCGCGACGGGCCGGCCGCCCAGCTCGACGGCCTCCGCCCGGCGAAACGCTGACCCCCCCGACCGCTACGCGGAGCAGAGGCGGAACTCGTTGCCCTCGGGGTCGGCCATCGGCACCCAGCGATGGTCGTATCCCTCGGCGGCGGCGCCGAGCCGGCGGGCGCCGAACGCCACGAGACGGTCCGCCTCGGCGTCGACGTCGGCGACGAGCACGGTGAGGTGCAGACGGCTCGTGGCGGCCCGGGGCTCGGGCGCGGCTTGCAGGATGAGGTGCGGGCCGGTCTCGCCGTCGGGTGCGACGAGCGCCCGATACTGGCGGGCCGCGGCGCGCAACTCGTAGCCGAGGGTCGCGATCCAGAACGCCGCTTGGACGTCGAGGTCCGCGCAGTCGAGGACGAGCTCGATCGTGGCCACCGCGCCGGTCAGTCGAGCTCGATGGCCCGGGCGTCGAGGACCCCCGGCTCGGAGCGGAGCCGCTCGACGACCTCGCGGGGCACGGGGGTGTCGGTCGAGATGGCCATCAGCGCGGGTGCGCCCTCGGCGTTGGTTCCGACGTCCATGTCGGCGATGTTGATGCCGGTCTCGCCGAGGATGCTGCCGACGGTCCCGATCATGCCCGGCTCGTCGGTGTTGCGGACCACCAGCATGTGTCGGGCGGGTGGGACGTCGACGCTGTGCTCGTCGATACCGACGATGCGGGGCGCGGCCCGACGGCCGAACAGCGTGCCGGCGACGTGCACTCCCCGGTCGTCGCGGCGGCCCCGCACGGTGACGAGGTTCACGTAGTCCAACGCCGACGACGAGGTGGTCTCGCGCACCGAGAGACCGCGGCTCTCCGCGAGCTGCGGCGCGTTCACGAACGACACCGGCTCGTCGACGACTCCCTGGAGGACACCTTTGAGCACCGCGAGGGTGAGCACCCGGCAGTCGTAGTCGGCGATCTCGCCCTCGTAGGACACCTCGAGCGAGTCGACGATTCCGCCGGCGAGGGCGGTGAAGAGCCGGCCGAGACGCTCGGCGAGGGGCAAGAACGGCTGGACGGTCGCGTTCGCCTCGCTGGCGGCCACGTTCACGGCGTACGGGACGAACTCGCCGCGCAGGGCGAGCACGACCTGCTCGGCGATGGTCTGGCCTGCCTTGTCTTGCGCCTCGACGGTGGACGCGCCGAGGTGGGGGGTCACGATCACGGTGGGCAACTCGAAGAGGGGCGACTCGATGGTCGGCTCGGTCGCGAACACGTCGAGTGCGGCGCCGGCGACGCGGCCGTCGCGGATCGCGTCGGCGAGCGCGGCCTCGTCGACGATGCCGCCCCGGGCGACGTTCACGACGCGAAGCGTCGGCTTGGCGTTCGCGAGGAGCTCGGCGCCGACCAGGCCGATCGTGTCGGGGGTCTTGGGGAGGTGGATGGTGAGGAAGTCGGCTTGGCGGACCAGCTCGTCGAGCGCGGTGACCAGGGTGACGCCGAGCTGGCGGGCCCGGTCCGCGCTGACGAACGGGTCGTAGGCGAGGAGGTGCATCCCGAACGCGAGCGCCCGTTGGGCAACGAGGACCCCGACCCGTCCGAGCCCGACGATGCCGAGCGTCTTGCCGTGCAGCTCGACGCCTTCCCAGCGGGAGCGGTTCCAAGCCCCGGCCTTGAGGTCGGCGTCGGCCTGGGGGACGTTGCGGGCCTGGGCGAGAAGCAACGCCATCGTGTGCTCGGCGGCGGAGAGGACGTTCGACTGGGGGGCGTTGACGACCATCACGCCCCGGTGGGTGGCGGCGTCGATGTCGACGTTGTCGAGACCGATCCCGGCCCGCCCCACCACGACGAGCTGGGACGCGGCGGCAAAGACCGCCTCGTCGACCTGGGTGGCGCTGCGGATCACGAGCGCGGCGGCATCACCGACCGCGTCGAGCAGCTCGTCGTGGCTCATCCCGACGTGTTCGTCGACGTCGAGCCCCGCCCCCCGCAAGAGGTCCAAGCCTCGGGGGGCGAGCGTTTCGGCGACGAGGACGCGGGGAGCCACGAAAAGCGAGGGTAGCGGTGAGACGGTCGCTCAGGCGTCAGGGTTGTGGTCCCGGCACGGCCCGGTGCACCGGGTCAGTCGGCGGTGGCGGCACTCGCGGCCGCGTCGCGGCGGTCGTCGAAGGCGCGGACGTCGACGACGCGGCCGCCGGCGACGGTCACGACCTGCCACCGATCGACGTCGCCGCCGTGGCGCTCGACCGGTGGGCCACCGACGACCTTCCGGCCGATCAGGAGCTTGGCTCCGGGCACGGTGACGTCGGTGACCCGAGTCTGGACGCCCGCGGCTCGGCCGCGCTGGTACCACGCGAGCACCGGGCCACGATTCTGGCAGCTCGGAGCGGGATCGTCAGGAGCGCCCCACCGCACGTCCGGGTCCAGGAGATCAGCGATCGCGGTGAGATCACCCGATTCGAGCGCGGCGCGGACCCGGTCGGCGAGCTCCCCCGCGGTCGGCGGCACTGCTTCCACCGTGCGGCGGCTACCCGAGCAGCTTGGCGAGGCGCTCGATCCCCTCGACGAGGTCCTCGTCGGCGAGCGCGAACGACAAGCGGGCATAGCCCGGGGCACCGAAGGCCTCGCCGGGGACGATCGCCACCCCGGCCTCCTCGAGAGCGATCTCGCTCAGCTCAAGGCTGGTGGTGGGGGTGCGGTCCGCCACCTCGCGTCCGAGCACGCCGCCGAACGACGGGAAGCAGTAGAAGGCGCCTTGGGGTTCGAGGCACCGGACCCCGGGGATCGCCGACAGCAGCGTGTGCATCGTGGCGCCTCGCCGTTCGAACACTTCGCGCATCGTCGCGACCGCCTCGAGGTTGCCGGACACCGCGGCGAGCGCGGCGCGTTGCGAGACGTTGGAGACGTTCGAGGTGACGTGCGATTGGAGGTTGACGGCCGCGCCGACCACGTCGGGGGGGCCGATCATCCACCCGACCCTCCAGCCGGTCATGGCGTAGGTCTTCGCGACCCCGTTCAGCACGACGCAGGTGTCGGCCAGCTCGGGCACGACGACCGGCATCGAGGTGAACTGATGCTCGCCGAAGGTGAGGTGTTCGTAGATCTCGTCGGTGATCACCCAGATGCCGTGCTCGACCGCCCAGCGGCCGATCGCCTCGACCTCGTCGCGCGCGTAGACGGCGCCGGTGGGGTTGCTCGGCGAGACGAATAGCAGCGCCTTCGTGCGCGGTGTGCGCGCCGCGTCGAGGGCGTCGAGCGTGACCCGAAACCCGGTCTCCTCGGTGGTGGGGAGCACGACCGGCACGCCGTCGGCGAGGGCGATGACCTCGGGGTACGTCGTCCAGTACGGGGCGGGGAGTAGCACCTCGTCGCCGGGGTCGAGCAGGGCCTGGAAGGCCTCGTAGACCGCCTGCTTGGCGCCGTTGGTGACGAGCACCTGGCTGGGCTCGCAGACCAGGCCCGAGTCGCGGGCGGTCTTCGCCGCGATCGCGGCTCGCAGCTCGGGTAGGCCGCCGGTGGGGGTGTAGTGATGGTTGCGGGGCTCGCGACAGGCCTCGATGGCGGCGGCGACGATGTGGTCGGGGGTGGCGAAGTCCGGCTCGCCGGCACCGAAGCCGATGACGGGCTCCCCCGCGGCCCGCAGGGCTTTGGCCTTCGCGTCAACGGCGAGGGTGGCGGATTCGGTGATCGCGCCGAGCTTGCGGGAGACGCGGGGCATGGGCCCATCCTCGCACGGGCAAGCCGCCGACCCGCGCTCGTTTGTCAGGCTCAGGCCGGGACGCCCGCTTCGTCGGTCTCGAACGTCTCGAGGTTCGCCAGGCGGGGGTCGTTGGAGAACACCTCGATGATCGGTCCGTCGAGGGCGAGGCGACGCTGGATGGAGCGAATCTCGTTCTCCTCGTTGTAGAGCATCAGCGTGACCGCGATGCCGGTCTCACCGGCACGGGCGGTGCGCCCGGACCGGTGGAGGTAGGCCTTGTGGTCTTCGGGCGGGTCGTAGTGCAAGACGACGTCCACGCAGTCGATGTGCAGGCCCCGGGCGGCGACGTCGGTGGCGACCAGGACCGGGACCTTGCCGGCTTGGAAGTCGGCCAGGGCGCGTTCGCGGGCAGTCTGGCGCAGGTCGCCGTGGATGGGGGCGGCCCGGACCCCTTCGCGTTGCAGCGACTGGACGAGGCGGTCGGCGCCGCGCTTGGTGCGCGAGAACATGAGGGTCCGGTCGACGCCCCGGGCGATCGCGGCGGCAACTTTGGCCTTGTCCATTTGGTGGACGAGCAAGAAGCGGTGCTCCATCTCGTCGACGGTGGGCTCGCGGGAGGCGACCTCGTGGAACACGGGATCCTTCATGTAACGGTCCACGAGGCGGCGGATGGCGCCGTCGAGCGTGGCGGAGAAGAGCATCGTCTGGGGGTTGGACTCGAGGCGGTAGAGGATCTTCTGCACCTGGGGCAAGAAGCCCATGTCGAGCATGCGGTCGGCTTCGTCGAGGATCAGCACCTCGACCGAGCCGAGGCGCAACTCGCCGCGTTCCATGAGGTCGATGATGCGCCCCGGGGTGCCGACGACGACTTCGACGCCGGTGCGGAGCGCCTCGATCTGGGCTTCGAAGCCGACGCCGCCGTAGATGGCGGCGACCCGCTGGCCGCGCACCGCGGCGAGGGACACGAGGACGCCGAAGACCTGGTTGGCCAGCTCGCGGGTGGGGACGAGCACGAGCCCGCCCGGGTGGCGGGGCTTCGCCCGCCCGACCCGCTCGAGGAGCGGCAGACCGAACGCGAGGGTCTTGCCGGACCCGGTCTTGGCTTTGCCGCAGACGTCGCGGCCGGCCAGGGCGTCGGGGATGGTCAGGGTCTGGATTGGGAACGGGGCGTCGATGGATTGTGCTCGCATCGCCGCGACGAGGTCGGCCGAGACGCCGAGCGTCTCGAAGCTACTGGTGATATCGGTCACTGGTTTTGGCTCGCTTGCTACGACGGACTGGTCCGGCGCCACCCAGTCGGGGCGGCGGGGTCGTCCTCGGGCACACGACCGGACCATCCGGAGAAAACGAGGTCGACCCGACGGACACCGGCGGTGCCCGTCGAATTCCCATCCTACCTCATCAGTCGCCTTTGCCCTTGCCGCGTGCCTTCTGCGCGCGCTTCCAGTCCCGCACCTGAGCCAACGCCTCCGGCGAGTCGATGTCGGCGACCGAGCGGGGCGTGGTGTCTGAGTATGGCGCCGCCGCGGCCTCCCACCCGGGGGGGCGGACCCCGAGCCGCTTGGCGAGCACCGCGATGAAGATCTTGGTCTTCTCGTCACCGAAGCCGGGCAGGGAACGCAGGCGGGTGAACAGCTCGGCACCGTCGGGGACGTCGCGCCAGATCGCGGCGGCGTCGCCGCCGTACTCGTCGACCAGGACGCGGCACAGCGCCTGGGTGCGCTTCGCCATCGCGCTCGGGAAGCGGTGCACGGCGGGCTTGGTCCGGAAGGCCACGTCGAGCGCGTCGGGATCCAGCTCGGCGATCGCGCGCGCGTCGAGGCCACCGAGTCGCGTGCTGAGGGTCGCGGGGCCTTTGAACGCCCACTCCATCGGGACCTGCTGGTCGAGCAGCATGCCGAGGAGCAGCGCGAGGGGATTCTCGGCGAGGAGCCGGTCAGCGTCGGCGTCTCCGGTGACGGGGATGTCGGAGATGGGCATCGCCCAGTAGGCTCGCGCGTCGTGCGACTCGACCACATCAACCTCTCGGTCCCTGAGGGCGGCGTCGACGCCGAGGCCCACTGGCTGGTTGACCTCCTCGGGTACCGCCGCGCCCAGCCCGGGCCGGAGAGCGCCCAACTCGGCACCCTCCACTGGTTCGAGGCCGACGACGGCACCCAGGTGCATCTCACCGTCGACCCGGAGCATCACCCGTCGAAGCGGGCCCACACCGCCATCGACCTCGGGGAGCAACTCAACCCGGTCGTCGCCCAAGTCGAGGCGAGCGGGCAGGAGACATTCACGATCACCAACGACGGCCGCCGGCAGGTGTTCGCCACCGACCCGGCGGGCAACCTGTGGGAGCTGATCGGGCCGCCGGTTTCCTGAGGGCGTTCTCAGCGTCGGCGCACCGGCGTCGACGCGACGGTGCACACTTTCTCTATGCGGGTGCTGGTCGTCGAAGACGAAGTGCACCTCGCCGACGCGATCGCCCAGGGCCTGGAGGCCGAAGGCTTCGATGTCGACGCGGTCCACGACGGTCTCGACGGCCTGTGGCGGGCCCGCGAGGGGTCGTATGACGTCATCGTCCTCGACGTGCTGCTCCCGGGCATGAACGGCTACCGGGTGTGCAACACCCTCCGGGCGGAGGGGATCTGGACCCCGATCCTCATCCTCACCGCCAAGGACGGTGAGTGGGACGAGGCCGAGGCGCTCGACACCGGCGCCGACGACTTCCTCTCCAAGCCGTTCTCGTTCGTCGTGCTGCTCGCCCGGCTCCGCGCCCTGGTCCGCCGCGGGGCGCCACCCCGCCCGGCGATGCTCGAGGTCGGCCCGCTGCGCCTCGATCCCGGCACGCGTCGCCTGGTCCGAGACGACGCGGAGATCCGTCTCACCACCCGCGAGTTCGCGGTCCTCGAGTTCCTGATGCGCCGCGACGGGACGGTGGCCGCCAAGTCTGAGATCCTGGACCATGTCTGGGGGATCGACTTCGCCGGGGACCCCAACGTGGTTGAGGTGTACATCGGATATCTGCGCCGCAAGATCGACCAGCCGTTCGGCTCGAACCTGATCCGCACCGTGCGCGGTGCGGGCTACCACCTCGTCGGGGTCGACCCGTGATGGAGCGTCTCGCGCCGCTGCGCCGCTGGTTCGGGTCGGTCCGGGTGCGGATCACGTTCGCCGCGGCGGGGCTCGTCGCGGTGGGTTTGGCCGCGGCGTCGTTCGGGCTGGTGTGGTTCGTGCACGACAACCTGGTCAGCGAGATCAAGCAGACCAACCGGCAGCAGCTCAGCACGGTGGCCCGCCAGATCGAGCAGGGCCGGGACCTCGGCCAGGTCAACTTCCCGGGCAACCCCGAAGCCGGCGGTCTCCCGGCCTTCATGCTCGTCGGGCCCGACGGTCGCCTCTATGACTTCGACAGCCACCAGTTCTTGTCGGGCCCGCGGCCGGTGCCGCGCCTGGGCGGCGAGGCGGTCCGCGCGCAGCAGACCGTCGCGACCCAGCAGGGTCAGATCACCCTCATCGCGGACCGTTCGCTGGCGGACGTCAACGAGACCATTGGCAGTGTCACCGCCGCGTTGCTGCTCGGCGTGCCGGCGCTGGTCGCCCTCACCGCGCTGCTCGCCTGGTATCTCGCGGGTCGGGCGTTGCGGCCGGTCGAGTTGATCCGAGCCGAGGCCGCGTCGATCACCGGATCGACGATCCATCGTCGAGTCCCCGAGCCGGCCAGCGCCGACGAGGTCGGCCGCTTGGCCCGCACGATGAACGCGATGCTCGACCGGCTCGAGGAGTCCTCGACCCGCCAGCGCCAGTTCGTCTCCGACGCCTCCCACGAGCTGCGCAGCCCGGTCGCCGCGATCCGAGCGCAGCTCGAGGTTGGGTTGCGCCGCGGTGCGTCGACTGCCTGGCCTCAAGTCGCCCGCCGGGTCCTCGACGAAGACCATCGGCTCGAAGCCGCGGTCGGGGAGCTGCTCGAGCTGGCCCGGGTCGAGGAGGGCGCGACGGTCGGGCCGACCCACGTCGACGTCGACGTCGACGACCTGGTGCTCGAGGAGGTGAGCCGGGTCCGGGCGGTGCCGATCGACACGTCGCGCGTGGCGGCCGGACGGGTGCAGGGCGACGCCCGCCAGCTCGCCCGCCTCGTCCGCAACCTGCTCGACAACGCGTCGAGCCACGCCCGGTCCCAGGCGAGCGTCGCGGTCGCGACCGGTGAGGGCTCGGTGTGGCTCGTCGTCGACGACGACGGCCCGGGGATCCCACCCGCGGATCGCGAGCGGGTCTTTGACCGGTTCACCCGCCTCGACGAAGGCCGCGATCGCGGGGGTGGCGGCGCCGGCCTCGGCCTCGCGATGGTGCAGACGATCGCCCAGCGGCACGGCGGCGAGGTCACGGTCGGCGAGGCGCCGATCGGTGGCGCCCGGATCGTCGTCCGGCTCCCGGCCGAGGAGGAGTCCCGCCCGTAGGGTTTGCCACCCCATGGGCGAGCTCACGCTGGTCAGCTTCAACACCCACTACGGGTTGCGTCCCCTCCGGGGGCACGCCACACCGTACGACTTGGCGGGGGTGCTGCGCGACCTGGGCGGCGACGTGCTCGTCATCCAGGAGGCGTGGCGCCCCGACGGCGTGCGGGGCCTCGTCGACGAGTTCGGCGACGCGCACGGCTACACGGTCTTTTACGTCGCGACCGGCCGGGCGTCGTGTCGGGGCCGCTGGCCGCATCACCACCCCGCCGGGGAGGGGACGATCGGCACCGCGGTCCTGACCCGGCTGCCGGGCCGGCTGCTCGGTGAGCTGCGGGTCGGGCCGACCCCGGGCGACCCGGCTCCGGCCCGGGCGCTGCCGTGGGTGGAGGTCCAGGCGGGCGGCGACGCGCTGGGGCTGGTCGGCGTCCACCTCACCTCGCGCCTGCCCCACGGCCCGCCCTCGCAGCTACGGCGCCTCGCCGGCGGGCTCGTCGAGTCGGACTGCGCGACCGTCATCGCCGGCGACTGCAATTTCTGGGGGCCGGGGGTCGTGACCCTCCTCGGCGGCCGGTGGCAGCGCGCGGTGCGGGGCCGGACCTGGCCGGCCCGCCGCCCTCACAGCCAGATCGACCATGTCCTCGTGCGGCCGGGCCGGATCGCGGCGCACGACGCCGAGATCCTCGGCGACGTCGGCTCCGATCACCGCCCGGTACGAGTCCGCCTGACCTGGTGATCGGGGCGTCCCGGCGCCGTGCGCTGGGATGTCAGCGACGCCGCAGCGTGACCGGGGTGCGGGGCGCGGTCGTCGTGGTGACCGGGATCGTCGTCGGCACGGTCGGTCGCGTGACCCTCGGCACCGCGACGCGCGGCAACGCCACCGCCGGCGGGGTGACCGCCGTCGAGCCGGCCGCCAGGGTGGTCGCCGTAGCACCGAGGGCTGTCCCGCTGACCGTCGGCGCGGCGGCGCTACCGAGCGGGCTCAGGCGCAACCGACCTGCGTCGACGACGGCTTCGATTCCGGGCCCGATCTCGACCGGGCCGGCCGACGCGCTGCCGTTGGGCCCGGTCCAGACCACCGACCCGTTCGGGAGATTCAGCCCGGTGTGGCCGGCGACGGCGTGGCCTCCGGGCATGACCACGGTCGTGTCGACCGCGGCGGCGAGGGAGAGCACCTCCGAGCCGCCCCGACCGAACGTCCCGAGGAGCGCACCGGCGAGCACCACGGTCGCGAGCGCGCCCGCCCCCAGGGTCAGGGCGGGCAGGAGGGAGCGATGCCGGGTCGGCAACGCCACGAGCGTCGCGCCGGCGACGAGGCCCGCCTGCTGGACGAGGCGACGCTCGAGCCCGAACGCGAATCGTGGCGTCGGACCGTCCACGGGGTGCGCGCCCAGGTGGGTGAGACGCTGCCGAGCGCGCCCTCGTCCGGTGCTCACGTGCGCTCCGCGTCGTCCCTGGGCTCGACGGCTCGGCGCAGGGCGCCGAGCGCCCGGTGCAACGTGACGGCGAGGACCGGCTTGGAGCAGCCCATGGCGTCGGCTGCGTCGTCGGCGGACAGGCCCGCGAGGTACCGGAGGGTGAGGGCCCGCTGGTAGCGGGGGCGGAGCGTGTCGAGCGCCTCGATCATCTGGCGGACCTCGTCGTCCTGTTCGATGGGATCGAGGTCGTCTTCCACCGCGTCGTCGGCGAGGACGTGCAAGCCCCGCTGGCCCCGCTCACTGCGAGGGCGGCCCTCCCGGCGGTAATGGTCGACCAGCTCGTTGGCGGCGATGCGGAACAGCCAGGGGCCGAACCCGGCCCCGTCGGTGTCGAACCCGTCGAGGTGGCACAGCGCCCGTTCGAAGGTCGCCGCGGTGACATCTTCGGCCGCTTCGGGCGTCCAGGTGCGGCGGTAGGCGAACGAGTAGATGCGCTCCACATACCGGCGGTACAGCATCCCGAAGGCGGTCGAATCGTGGCGAGCCAGGACGACCAGCGCCCGCTCATCGAACGTGTCCGCCGGCTGGGCCGGAGGGAGCTGGTCTGGCTTCGCGGGCCCCACGCCCAATCAGTCTGGCCGGTCGCCCGCACCCCCGTCGAGCACCCGTCAAGGGCCGGCCGGGGCCGGTGACGCCGGGGGCAGGGATGGGGCGGGCGGCGCCACCGACCTCGACACGGCCGGGGTGGGAATCTGGACAAGCATGACATCGGGTGTAACGACGAGCCCCGCCGCGGCTTTCACCCACATCTCCCGACCGGGCCGATCTTTCGGTCGCCCGGGCGCATACCCTGCGCCCATGCGGGTTCGGGTCGACCTGGCGGTCTGCACCGGCCACGGCCGCTGCTACAGCCTGAGCCCCGACCTGTTCAGCGCCGACGACGCCGGCCATTGCGTGCTGCTCCACGAGGACGTCCCCCCCGAGCTCGAGGACCAGGCGAGGACCGGGGAGCGCAACTGCCCGGAGCAGGCCATCACGGTCGAGGACGCCTAGGCCGTGGACCCCGAGGGGAGGATGGACGGCGCCACGGTGCTCGTGACGGGCGGCAACGCCGGCGTGGGTCTCGCCACCGCCCGCGGGTTGGCCCGCCTCGGCGCCCGGGTCGTCATCACCGCCCGGGACCCGGCCAAGGGTGAGACGGCCGCCGACGAGGTGCGAGCCGCCGCCCCGGGCGCGGCGGTCGAGGTGCTCGACCTCGACCTGGCGAGCTTCGCGTCGATTCGCCGCTGCGCCGACGAGGTGCAGCGCCGCGTCGAGCACCTCGACGTGCTGATCAACAACGCGGGGCTGGTCCAGACCCAGTACCGCCTCACCGAGAACGGCTTCGAGACGACGTTCGGCGTCAACCACCTCGGCCACTTCCTCCTGACCACCCTGCTGGTGGACCACCTGCGCGCCAGCGCCCCCGCCCGGGTCGTGGTCGTGGCGTCGCGCGCCCACCAGGGAGCCCGCGACGGGCTCGACTTCGACGACTTGCAGTCCGAGCGGCTCTACCGGCCGATCACCGCCTACAACCGCTCGAAGCTGGCCAACATCTACTTCACCCGCGAGCTGGCCCGGCGCCTCGCGGGAACCGGCGTCACCGCCAACTCGCTGCACCCCGGGTTCGTCGCCAGCCGCCTGGGCCGCGACGGCGACGGCGGAACGGCCGGCGCGGTCGTCATGGTGCTCGCCCGGCCGTTCGCGATCAGCCCCACCCGCGGCGCACGCACCTCCATCTACCTCGCGTCGAGCCCCGCGGTCGCCACGACGACCGGCGAGTACTTCGCCCACTGCCGGCCGGCGAAGCCAGCGCGCATCGCGACCGACGACGCGGCCGCCCGGCGGCTCTGGGAGCTCAGCGAGGCCCTCGTCGCCGCCCCACCCGACCGGGGCTGATTCCCCGCGCGGCTGCTCTTGGTTACTTCTTGTAGAGGCTGACGGTCGGGATCACGCCTTCGTAGAGCGCGAACGGCTGGCCGCCACCGTTGGGCAGTGCGGTGCCGGTCAGGCCGCCGATGTCGGTCTGGGCGCCGACCCCCCAGCGGGTGTACCAGGTCCACAGCTCGTATACCTGCGACGCGAACTGGTCGTTCATATTGCGGTACAGCGCGGTGCGCTGGGCCGGGTTGGTGTCGACCCGGCCCTGGTCGAGGTCCCGGTCGATGACCGGGTCCTTGATGCCGCTGAAGTTCACCGGCGACCCGCTGTGCCACCACACGTACTGGGTGTCGGGGTCACCACCGGGCTGGTTGCGGAACGTCTCGAGCTGGAAGTCGCCGGCGAGGGCCAAGTTGACCAGGGTCGCCTGGTCGACCGCCTGGATGGTCACGCCGATCCCGGCCTTCGCGTCCTGCTCCTTGACGAGCTGGGCGAGCTGGAGCGCGATCGGGTCGGTGACCGTCAGAAACGTGTAGCTGAGCGGCGTGCCGTGGGCCTGCTGGTACTGCTTCGCCAGCGCCTTGGCCTTGGCCAGGTTGTGGCTCGGGAGCCCGGCGGCGTGGGCCTGCGCGAAGGTGAGGTAGGCAGGGTTGCCGGGACCGAACGGCCCGGTGGCGAGGGTCTCAGAGCTCTGGTTGATGATGGTGTTCAGCTGGTTCGGGTCGCCGGCGTACGCGAGCGCGAGGCGCGCCGTCTTGTCGCTGAACGGCAGCTTGGCGTCGTTCAACAGTCCGTAGCCGACGTCGGCGCCATTGTCGGTGTCGAACTCGTTGACCTGCCCGGCACTCTTGCGGCTGCGGAGCGTGAGGATGCTCGTGGCGGTCGAGGTCTGGATGACGTCGAACTGGCCGGCCTCGAGGCCGTTGAGCTGGGTGGCGGACTCGGTGACCGGCTCGAAGTCGATCGCGTCGAGATACGGCAGGCCCGGCCGCCAGTAGTTCGGGTTGCGCACCACCTTCAGGTCCTGGTTGGGGCGCCATTCGACGAACTTGAACGGCCCGGTACCGATCAGGTCGGTCGAGCAGGCGGTCTGGCTCGCGAGCTGCGCGGGGGCCATGATCCCGACGCGTCCCGCGCCATACAGGGTGGCGGGGAACGCCGGCCACGGCCCCTTGGTGTCGACCACGACGGTGAGCGGGCCGCTCACGCTGACGTTGGCGATGTCGTTGAACACGAATGTGTTCAACGGCGCGCTGATCTTGGAGTTCTGACCGCGGTAGGTGTCGAGGTTCAGCTTCACCGCGTTGGCGTCGAGGGCCTCGCCGTCCTGGAACTTCACGTTCGGCCGCAGCTGGATCGTCCACTGGGTGAACGCCGCGTTGGGGGTCACCGCCTGGGCGAGGTACGGGACGTACTGATCCTTGCTGTTGATGGTGGTCAGCGTGTCGTAAATCGCACTGACGACCTCGATGCCGGACGGGGCAAGGTTCGCCCCGGGCAGGCAGTAGCCGCCCGACGTCTCGGCTTCGAGCGCGTAGACGATCGAGCCGCCGTGCTTGGGGCCGCTCGTCTTGGCGCCGGCGGCTCCGCCGCTGACCCCGACGAGCGTCCCGGCCACCAGCGAAGCCGCGACGACACTGACAACCGAGCGAGCCCGTATCCGCATACTTCCCCCCCTTGCCGACCGGCATCGTAGGCCCAGAAGCGCGGCGGGGACACCGCGGGGTGCTCAGCCCACCCAGCCGGCGTTCGAGAGCTTCCGGTCGATCGAGTGGGCGGCGCTGATGAGCCCCAGGTGGGTGAAGGCCTGGGGGAAGTTCCCGAGGTGCTCGCCGCAGGCTCCGAGCTCCTCGGCGTAGAGCCCGAGATGGTTGGCGTAGCCGAGCGTCTTCTCGAAGAAGAACCGGGCTCGCTGGACGTCACCGGCCCGGGCGGTGGCCTCCGCGAACCAGAACGAGCACATGTTGAAGGTGCCCTCGTCGCCGCCGAGTCCGTCGTGGGCGGCGGTGTCGACCCGGTAGCGGTAGACAAGCGAGTCGTCGACGAGGTCGGCGTCGATGGCCTTGAGCGTGGAGAGGAAGCGGGGGTCGGTCGGGCTGACGAACTTCATCATCGGCAGGAGCAACGAGGAGGCGTCGACCGCGGTGCTGCCCTTGGACTGCACGAACGTCTGGCGTCCTTCGTCCCAGAACTCGGTCATGATCTCGTGGTAGATCGAGTCTCGGGTCGCGCGCCAACGCTCGAACGGGTACGGGAACGACCGGCGGTCGGCGAGGCGGATCCCCCGGTCGACCGCGACCCAGCACATCAGACGCGAGTACAAGAACTCCTGCACGCCGCCCCGGACTTCCCAGACGCCTTCGTCGGGAAGTTGCCAGTGGTCGCAGACCCAGTTGACGAGCCGAACCAGGTTGACCCACAGCGCGTACGGGATGGCCTGTCCGTGCTTGTTGTAGAGATAGACGGCGTCCATGAGTTCGCCGTAGATGTCGAGCTGGAGCTGGTCGTAGGCGCCGTTCCCGATCCGGACCGGCGACGAGCCCTCGTAGCCGGCGAGGTTCGGGAGTATCTCTTCGGTGAGGACCTTGCGTCCGTCGTGGCCGTACATGATCTGCAGGGACCCGTCGGGCCGCAGGTCCATGCACCGGTCGTGGATCCAGCGCATGAACGCGCCGGCTTCGTCGGTGTAGCCGAGCCGGATCAGCGCGAAGAGGGTGAACGACGCGTCGCGGATCCACGTGTAGCGGTAGTCCCAGTTGCGTTCGCCGCCGACCTGCTCGGGCAGCCCGAAGGTGGGGGCGGCGACGAGCGACCCGTGGGTCTGGGAGACGAGCAGCTTGAGGACCAGGGCGGAGCGGTTGACGGTCTCTCGCCAGCGCCCCGAGTACTGGGACCGCCCGATCCACGTCCGCCAGAAGTTCACCGTGTCCTTGAACGCGTCGACGACGTAGTCGGACTGCGCCGACGGGCTGGCCAGGCCCTCGGCGACCTCCTCCATCACGAACGCGGCCTTCTCCCCCGCCGACAGCTCGAAGCTGGCCCGTCCGACCCCGTCGCCGCCGATGGTGAGGGGCCACGGCGACCGCAGCCGCACCGCGGTGCCGTCGGCACCCGCGGAGGCGTAGATCACCTCCCCGTCGCCGCGCTGCTCAATCTTGCGCTCGGCGCGCGCGTAGTCGAAGCGGGGATCGAAGCTGACGTCGAAGCGGACCACGCCCCGCACACACTTGACCCGCCGGACCAGCACCCGGGGGTGGTCGTTGGGGAAGATCCCGACCGGCATGAAGTCCGACACCTCGGCGAGACCCTCGGTGGACAAGAAGCGGGTGATGAGGACGTTGGTGTCGGGTAGATACATCTGCTTGTAGGTGACGTCCGTGAGGCTGGGATGGATCGAGAAGTGACCGCCGCGGTCGTGGTCGAGGAGCGACGCGAAGATGGTCGGCGAATCGAAGCGCGGGAACGAGCAGAAATCGATCGTGCCGTGGGTGGTGACCAGCGCCACCGTGTGGAGGTCCCCGATGACGCCGTGGTCGGCGATCGGCGCTTGCCCGCTGTCGTCCCTCACGCCTCGCTCCTCGCTTCGCCGGTCCGGCACCGACCCCGCCCCCGGCGGCGTCCCATCGGTCGTTCGCTCCCCGGACCTCGCCGGCACTAGACAACACAGGAGCATCCCAGGCGCCGAGGAGACCTTGCCATGCCCGAAGCCGTGATCGTTGCCGCGACCCGCACGCCCGTCGGCCGGGCCAACAAGGGTTCGCTCGTGTCGTGTCGCCCCGCCGACCTCTCGGCGCTGGTGGTGCGGGGGGTGCTCGACCGGGTGCCGGCGCTGGACCCCGGCGAGGTCGAGGACGTGCTGTGGGGCTGTGGGCAGCCGGCCGGCGAGTCCGGGTACAACGTGGCCCGGGTGGTCTCGATCCTCGCCGGGATCCCCCAGTCGCCGGGCACGACGGTCAACCGCTACTGCTCCTCCTCGCTGCAGACCATCCGGATGGCCGCCCACGCCATCAAGGCCGGCGAGGGCGACGTGTTCGTCGCCGGCGGGGTCGAGACGGTGAGCCGGTTCGCGAAGGGCATGTCCGACGGGCTGCCCGACACTCACAACCCCGCCTTCGCCGACGCCGAGGCCCGCACCGTGGCCCGCGCCAACGGTGGCGAGGCCTGGACCCCGGCGTCGGGGCTCCCCGACGTGTACATCGCGATGGGCCAGACCGCCGAGAACGTGGCCGAGCGTGAGCACATCACCCGCGAGGAGATGGACGAGTTCGCGTTCCGCTCCCAGCAGCGGGCGGTCGAGGCGCAAAAGAACGGGTTCTTCGAGCGGGAGATCACCCCGGTGACGACGCCCGACGGGGTCGTGGTGAGCATCGACGACGGGCCTCGACCCGACACGACGCTCGAGAAGCTGGCGTCGCTCAAGCCCGCGTTCAAGCCCGACGGCACCGTGACCGCGGGCAACGCCTGCCCGTTGAACGACGGTGCGGCGGCGACGATCGTCATGAGCGACACCCGCGCCGAGCAGCTGGGCATCACGCCCCTCGCCCGGGTGGTGTCCTCGGGCGTCACCGCGGTCGACCCCGAGATCATGGGTCTCGGGCCCATCGAGGCGAGCCGGCAGGCGCTCGGCCGGGCCGGGCTGACCATGGACCAGATCGACCTGGTCGAGATCAACGAGGCGTTCGCCGCGCAGGTGATCCCCTCGGCGAAGCACCTCGACATCCCGACGGAGAAGCTGAACGTCCACGGCGGCTCGATCGCGCTCGGACACCCGTTCGGGATGACGGGGGCGCGCATCATGGCGACGCTGCTCAACGGCCTCGACGACGGCGGTGGGCGGTACGGGCTCGAGACGATGTGTGTCGGCGGCGGCCAGGGCATGGCCATGATCGTCGAGCGGCTCGGCTCGTAACGTCGATCGGCGCCGCCCGAGCGGGTGCCCGGGCGGGTCAGGTCGTGCCGTAGACCGGGTCGGGTGCTCGCACGTCGCCGAGCAGCGCCCGCACGACCGGTCCGAGCTCGGCCGCGTCCCAGCGATCGCCCTTGTCGCGGCTCGGCCCGTGGTGCCAGCCGTCGGCGACGCTGAGCTGGCCGCCCTCGAGCTCGAACACCCGTCCGGTCACGTCCGCCGAGTCGGTGCTGGCCAGCCAGGCCACGAGGGGTGACACGTTGGCGGGGTCCATGGTGTCGAAGCCGGCGTCGGGGCGCGCCATGGTGTCGGCGAACACTTCCTCGGTCATCCGGGTCCGCGCCGAGGGCGCGAGCGCGTTCGCGGTCACGCCGTAGCGGGCGAGCTCGGCCGCTTCGATGAGGGTGAGGGCGGCGATGCCGGCCTTCGCCGCGCTGTACGCGCCTTGGCCGACGCTGCCGAGCAGCCCGGCGCCGCTGCTGGTGTTCACGATGCGGGCGTCGGCTTGCTCGCCACCCTTGGCCCGGTCGCGCCAGTAGGCACTCGCCGCCCGGGTGGTGGCGAAGTGCCCCTTGAGATGCACGCGCACGACGGCGTCCCATTCCGCTTCGGTGGTGCTGACCACCATCCGGTCGCGCACGAAGCCGGCGTTGTTGACGAGAACGTCGAGACCGCCGAACGAGTCCAGGGCGCGACGAACGATGCTCGCCGCACCGTTCCAGTCGGCGACGTCGTCGCCGTTGGCGACGGCCTCGCCGCCGAGGGCGCGGATCTCGTCGACGACGACCTGCGCGGTGGCGGCGTCGCGCCCGGTGCCGTCGAGCTCGACGCCGAGGTCGTTCACCACGACACGCGCGCCTTGGCGGGCGAGCTCGAGTGCGTGCGCGCGACCGAGTCCGCGGCCCGCGCCGGTGACGATGGCGATGCGTCCTTCGCAGATGCCCATGGCGGCGGGTACGGTACCGCCGTGCAGCTCGGGATCACGATGTTCGCGACCGACCGGTCGATCGGGGTGCCCGAGCTGGCCGTCGAGGCCGAAGCCCGAGGCCTCGCGTCGCTGTACCTGCCGGAGCACACCCACATCCCGACCAGCCGGCAGACCCCAGCACCGACCGGCGACGCCGAGCTGGCCGAGGAGTACAAGCGCACCGTGGACCCGTTCGTGGTGCTCGGCGCGGCGGCGGCGCTCACCGAGCGGATCCGGCTCGGGACCGGGATCTGCCTGGTCGCGCAGCGGGAGCCGATCGTCACCGCGAAGGCCGCCGCGACGCTCGACTGGCTCTCGGAGGGTCGCCTCGAGCTCGGGATCGGCTACGGCTGGAACCGCGAGGAGATGGAGGATCACCGCGTCGACCCGACGACCCGCCGGGCCGTGGTCCGCGAGCACGTCCTCGCCATGCGCGAGCTCTGGCAGGCCGACGTGGCCTCGTTCGCCGGCGAATACGTGTCGTTCGAGGCGAGCTGGTCGTGGCCCAAGCCGACCCAGGCCGGCGGCCCGCCGGTCCTGCTCGGCGGCGCGGCCGGCCCGAAGCTGTTCGAGCACGTCGCCGAGTACGGCGACGGCTGGCTGCCCATCGGGGGCGCCGGCGTGCGCGACGCCCTCCCCGCATTGCACGCGGCGTGCGAGGCGCGCGGCCGAGATCCTGGGGAGCTGCGGGTGGTGCCGTTCGGGACCGTGGCCGACGACGCCAAGCTCGACTACTACGCCGGCATCGGGCTCGACGAGGTGGTGCTGCGCGTCCCCGGCGCGACCCGCGACGTGGTACTGCCCGTGCTCGACCGGTACGCCGACCTGGTGGCCGCCCGGGCCGGGTAGCTCAGCCGAGACGTTCGATGATCGTCACGTTGGCCTGCCCGCCACCCTCGCACATGGTCTGCAGGCCGTAGCGGCCGCCGCGACGCTCGAGCTCGTTCAGCAGCGTCGTCATCAGCCGGGTGCCGGTCGCGCCGAGCGGATGCCCGATCGCGATCGCGCCGCCGTTCACGTTCACCCGGTCGAGGTCGGCGCTGGTCTCGCGCTGCCAGGCCAGCACCACCGACGCGAACGCCTCGTTGATCTCGACGAGGTCGATGTCGTCGAGGCGCAGGCCGGTGCGTTCGAGGGCGTACGCGGTCGCGGGGATCGGCGCGGTGAGCATGAAGATCGGGTCGGCGCCGCGGACCGAGAGATGGTGGACCCGGGCCCGGGGTCGTACGTCGTGGTCGCGCACCGCGCGTTCGGACATGACGAGCATGGCGCTCGCCGCGTCGGAGATCTGCGACGACAGCGCGGCGGTGAGCCGGCCGCCCTCGACGAGGGTGGGGAGCTGGGCCATCTTCTCGAGCGAGGTGCCCCGGCGCGGTCCCTCGTCGACGCGGACGTCGCCGAGGGGCACGATCTCGGCGTCGAAGCGGCCCTCGTCCTGGGCTCGGATGGCCCGCTCGTGGCTCTCGAGCGCGAACTCTTCCATGTCGTGGCGGCTGATGCCCCACTTGTCGGCGATCATCTCCGCGCCCCGGAACTGGGAGACCTCCTGGTCGCCGTAGCGGGCAACCCAGCCCGTGGAGCCGGAGAACGGGTCGGTGAACCCGAACGGCTCCGCGGCGGTCAGCGCCGCCGCGATCGGGATCATGCTCATGTTCTGCACCCCGCCCGCGACGATGACGTCGTTCGTGCCGCTCATGACCGCTTGGGCGGCGAAGTGCAGCGCCTGCTGCGACGAGCCGCACTGGCGGTCGATGGTGGTGCCGGGCACCTCGTCGGGGTAGCCGGCAGCGAGCCACGCCGTGCGCGCGATGTCGCCGGCTTGGGGGCCGAGCTGGTCTACACAGCCGAAGAACACGTCCTCAACCGCGAGGGGGTCGAGGTCGTTGCGCTCGACAAGCGCCCGGATGACGTGCGCGCCGAGATCGGCGGGGTGGACCGCGGCCAGGCCGCCGCCCCGCTTGCCAACCGGGGTTCGCACGGCGTCGACGATGTAGGCCTCGGGCATCAGGGCTCCCTCATGACGCAGGGCTGGATGTCAGGCCACCACGATACGGCGCCCTGGTTTCGAGGTCGCGAGGCGGGACCTCAGCTCGAGGTGGGAGCGCCGTTGGCGGCGGCTTCGAGTTCGTCGAGTTCGGCGGCGGCTCGGCAGGTTGGCTCCGAGCCGGCTCAGGCGGATCCCGACGGCAGCCCGAGGGTCTGGCCGATCTGGGCTCGGTGCCAGCGGGCGTCACCCCAGGTCGCGGCGAGCGCCCAGGCTCGTTTCAGGTACAGGTGCAGGTCGTACTCGAAGGAGTAGCCGATGGCGCCGTGGCATTGGAGGGCCTGACGGCCGGTGAGTCGGGCCGCGTCGGATGCTTGGGCCTTGGCCATCGAGACGTGCACCGCGGCGTCAGGGTCGCCGTGGGTGAGGGACCAGGCGGCGCGGTAGACGAGGGGTCGGGCGAACTCGAGGCCGAGGCGGGCGTCGGCGAGGTGGTGCTTCACCGCCTGGAACGACCCGACGGGTACGCCGAACTGGCGACGCTCGGCGACGTAGGCGACGGTGAGGTCCAGCATCCGCTCGTTCAAGCCGAGGAGCTGCGCGGCGGCACCGAGCGCGCCGCGTTCGAACGCCCCGAGGGCGGGGCGCACCGCCTGGGGGCCAGCGCGCGGGTGTACGGCGAACAGCCGTCGGGCTCCGTCGACGGACTCGCGCCGGTCGAGGGCGACGTCGGCACGCGCGAGCACCGCGGCGCCGGTCTCGCCGGGGAGCACGATCAGCTCGGCCGTGTCCGCCCACGGCGCGAGGCCAGAGCCGTCGAGGGCGGCGGTGACGGTGACGCGTCCCGCGGCGGCGGCGGTGGAGTCCTCGAGGATCGGGACCGTCACCGCGGCGTGTTCGACGATCGGCTCAGGCAGCGCCGCGTAGCCGGTCTCTTCGAGGACGAGCACGAGGTCGACCAGGGTGAGCCCGAGCCCGCCGTGGGCTTCGGAGGCCAGCGCGCCGAGCACCCCCATGTCGGCGAGGTGCGCCCACGCGGCGCCGCTGCGCCCGGTGTCGTTGGTCCAGGCGTCGCGGACCACCGCGGGCGGGCACTCGCGGTCGAGCAGGTCCCGGACCGCGTCTCGGAACGCCAGCTGGTCGTCGGTGAACGCGAAGCGCATGTCGGCTCAGCGACGCGGCAGGCCGAGCACCCGCTCGGCGATGACGTTGCGTTGGATCTCGTTGGTTCCGGCGTAGATCGGGCCGGAGAGCGCGAACTGGTAGCCCTTCATCCAGTCGTGCGGGTCGGCGTCGGCGAGCTCGGCGGCCGCCCCGAGCAGCGCCAACGCGTGCTCGTGGAGGCGCACGTCGAGCTCGGACCAGAACACCTTGGTGAGGCTCGACTCGGCCCCCAGGTTCTCGCCGTCGGTCATGCGGGTGACGGTCGAGAAGGTCTGCCACCGGTACGCCTCGGCGTCGATCCAGTCGGCGACGACCGAGTCGACGAGGGTCGGGGCGGCGGCGTCGCCCGAGCGGCGGGCCAGGTCCACGAGCCGGGCCGCGGTGGCGAGGAACCGGCCAGGGCTTCGCAGCGTGAGGCCACGCTCCGAACCGGTGGTGGCCATCGCGACGCCCCAGCCCTGGTGGACCTCGCCGAGCACTTCGTCGTCGTGCACGAAGACGTCGTCGAAGAACACCTCGGCGAAGCCCTCGTCGCCGTCGAGACGCCCGAACCCCCGGACGGTGACGCCGGGCGCTTCGAGGGGCACGAGGAAGTAGGTGAGTCCGCGGTGCCGCTCGGCGCTCGGGTCGGTGCGGAACAGGCCGAAGAGATGGGTGCAGAACGCGCCGCGGGTGGTCCAGGTCTTCTGCCCCGAGAGCCGCCAGCCGCCGCCGGGCTCGTCGCGCTCGGCGCGGCTCTCGATGGCTGCCAGGTCGCTGCCGGCGTTGGGCTCGGACCAGCCCTGGCACCACAGGTCCTGCGCGGCGGCCATGCGGGGCAGGATCTGATCCTGTTGGGCTCTCGTCCCGAAATCGAACACGGTGGGTGCGAGCAAGAAGATGCCGTTCTGGGTGACGCGCTGTGGCGCGCCGGCCCGGTAGTACTCCTCCTCGAAGATCAGCCACTCCATGGCCGACGCGCCTCGCCCCCCGTACGCCTCGGGCCACGACACGACGGCGAAGCGCGCGCCGAACAGCTTCCGCTCCCACGCCAGGTGCGCGGCGAATCCCTCCCGGGTGTCACCCGAGGGCAGGTCGTGGGGAGCGTGCGCGGTGAGCCAGGACCGACACTCGGCGCGGAACGCCTTCTCGGCGGGGCTGAAGGTGAGGTCCATGGCTCCCGCTACCGCCGCGCGGCGCGGGCCAGCGCGCCCGGGTCCTGGTAGTACTCCCGCCACCACACGATGCGGCCTTCCCGCAGCTCGCACGCGCTCATCCCCCGCCACGCGATGGACTCGCGGTCGGCGCGCCGCTCGACCGTGATCGTCCAGTCGGCGAGGACCACGTCGCCGTCGGCGGCGACGTGGTGCACCTCGAACGCGGCGGGCTTCGCCCAGGCCAGCGACCCCCGGACCATCGCCTCGTAGGCCGCCCGGCCCCGCACCACGGTCCCCGGCGTTTCGAGCACCAGGTCGTCCACCCAGCAGTCGAGGTACGCGGCCACGTCCTCAGCCAGCCACGCCCGCCGGCGGCGGTCGAACATCGCGTGCGCGTCGGCGGCGCTCAGCGTCATCGAGCCTCCCGGACGGCGAGGTCGGGAACGTCTGGATGGCGGCGGGCGTTACACCCAGTGATGCTGCTCGCACTCGGAGCTTTGATCGCCGCCGTCGTCGGCATGGCGTTGATGGCTGCCCTGGAACGGCGGCCCCGACGCCACCTCCACGCAGTCGTCATCCGGCACACCTCGCCGCGGCCGCGCTGAGCCGAGCGGCTCGCGGGTCGTCCGTCGGGCCGCCCAAGCGCATCTGGTTCATGACGTACCCGAACGCCAGCCCGGCGTCGCGGTCGGCGTACGCCAGCGACCCGCCGGCACCGGCGTGCCCGAACGAACGGGGCCCCGCCCCGGGGCCGAGCGTGGGCGGCAGTGAGAACCCGAGCCCGAACGTGAGCGGCTGGCCGATCACGAGGTCGTTGCCCTCGGAGAGCACTTCGGTGGCCTGGTCGAGGGCCGCGTCGCCGAGGAGGCGGACCCCGTCGACCGGCGCGAGGCACGCCGCGTACGCGCGGGCCAGCGAGCGCGCGTCGGCATGGCCGTTCGAGGAGGGCAGCTGCGCGGCGCGGAGCCGGCGGGTGTTCCATTCGTTGTCGTAGTGGAAGAGGCCGGACGGTCCGGTCATGACCCGGGCGAAGAGCGACGACGGGTCCGCGGCGGCGAACTCGTCGAGGAGCGCGGCGTCGGGCGCGGGGCACAGGGTGGCGACCCGGTGGTCGAGCGCTTCGGGCACCCCGAGGTACAAGTCGAGGTGCAGCGGCGCGGCGATCTCGTCGGCGATATACGCGCCCGGCATCTGCCCGGTGATCCGCCGGATGAGCTCCCCGATGATCCAGCCGAACGACCGGGCGTGGTAGCCGTGCGCCGAGCCGGGCTCCCAGTTCGGTGCCTGCGCGGCGATGGCGTCCACGACCGGCTGCCAGGCCGCCACGTCGTCGAGGGTCAGGTCCCCGTCGACCGCGGCGAGCCCGGCCCGGTGGCTCAGCACCATGCGGACCGTGATCGCTTCCTTGTCGTTGGCGGCGAACTCCGGCCAGTACCGGGCGACCGGCGCGTCGGGGTCGAGGCGGCCCGCTTCGATGAGACGGTTCGCGCCGAGCGCGGTGATCCCCTTCGTGCACGAGAAGATGATCACGATCGTGTCGGACGCCCAGGCCCGGCTCGTGGCCGGGTCGGCGAGCCCACCCCAGACGTCGACGACCGGCCGGCCGTCGGCGTACACGCAGCACGCCGCGCCGACCTCGCCGCTGGTCTCGAAGTTTCGGCGGAACGCGTCGGCGACCGGGCCCCAGCCGGGCTCGACGTGCACGTCGGGGGCGAGGGCGAGGGTCATGCGCCGAGGCGCTTCAAGGTGGTTTCGGCCTCGTCGATCATCCGGTCGATGAGCTCGGCGACGCTGGGCAGGTCGTCGATCACGCCGACCACCTGCCCGCTCGACATGACGCCGAGATCGGGTCGCCCATCGACCATGGCCGCTTTCAACAGCATGGGCGTGTTCGCCGCCATGACCACCTGGCTCCACGACAGGTCCTGGGCCTGTCGCATCGCGCGACCCTCGACGAGGAGGTCGCGCCAGCGCAGCCCGGAGAGACGCCGGAACCGGATCGCGTTGCGGACCGCGCGGGGCAGGCCGGTGACCGCGCCGGTGCGCACCATGTGTTCGGTGAAGTCGGTGCGCAGCACCCGGTGGGGGACGCCGTCGACCTGGGTGGTCACGATCGTGTCGGTGACACCTTTCGACAGGTAGAGGTCCTTGACTGCCTGGCCGACCGGGCTGTCGCGGGTCAAGAGAAACCGGGTACCCATCGCGATGCCCGCCGCGCCGTAGGCGAGCGCGGCCACGAGCCCGCGCCCGTCAAAGAAGCCACCCGCGGCGATGACGGGGACATCCACCGTGTCGAGCACCTGGGGCAGGAGCAGCGAGGTCGGGACGGGGCCGGTGTGCCCGCCGCCTTCGCCGCCCTGGACCAGCACCGCGTCGGCGCCCCACGCCACGACTTTCTCGGCGTGACGCTTGGCGCCGATGGACGGGATGACGATGACCCCGCCGGCCTTGAGCTGCTCGATGAGCGCCGGTTGGGGGGCGAGCGCGAACGACGCGACTCGCACCCCCTCGTCGATGAGGAGCTGGCAGCGGTCCTGGGCGTCGGGAGCGTCGGAGCGGAGGTTCACGCCGAACGGTGCGTCGGTGCGGCCCCGCGTCTCGGTGATCGCGCTGCGCAGCTGGTCGAAGTCCATCGTGCCGGCGGCGAGGATCCCGAGCCCACCCGCGTTGGCAGTGGCGGAGGCGAGGCGAGGCCCGGCGACCCAGCCCATGCCGGTCTGCACGATCGGCACCCGGATCCCGCACAGGTCGCAGAGCTCGGTGTGCAGCGTCGGGTGCATCAGGTGCGGATCTCGCCCTCACGCTGACCGGCGGGGTCGAGGACGTCGCGCAGCAGCCGGCGGTCCTCGTCGGTCGGGAGGCGGGTGGTCGGCACCGGATCCGGCACGACGAGCTCGAACCCGGTCGCCGCTTGCACCGCGTCGAGGGTGACGCCGGGGTGCAGGGACCGGATGCGCATGGAGTGGTCGTCGGTCTCGAAGTCGAACACGCCGAGGTTCGAGATGACGTGGCGGACTTCGTGGAACTGCGACGCGGTCGGGCCCGCGGCGGCGGCGCGGTCGTAGCCGACCCCCGACACGCAGTCGACCGCGGGGACGAAGACCCGCGGGGAGTGGTTGGGGACCCAGTAGCTCGTCGGGTCGTTCACCGTGTTGCCGGGGGCGCCGCGCACGCCGAGCAGCTGGACTTTGGGACGGGCCCAGGGGCCGATGCACGCGATGTTCTGGTTCCCGAAGCGGTCGATCTGGGTGGCGCCCATGATCACGTGGCGGCGGCCCGACCACACGACGTCGAACATCTTCCCGAACGGCATCCAGGCCTCCACGATCTTCGGCGCGTGCTCGTCGCCGAGTGGGACGGGCGCCCCGAGCTGGAGGGCATCGCCGTCGGTGTAGACGAGGTCGGGTTCGAAGGTGAGGGCGGCGAGGCGTGCCCCGAGCGTGGGGATCACGCCGATCGGGCTGGTGAGGATCTCACCGTCGCCGCGGAACGCCTCGGCGCAGGCGACGACGCAGATCTCGGCGAGTGTCGGGGCGTCGCTCATCGGGCACCGCCCAGGGACGCCTCGGCGAGACGGCGGTAGTCGGGCTCGGGTACGTCGACCCAGCGGGCCCGGAACGCGGCCCACGCGTCGGCGTCCTTCGCCGACGCGGCGTAGTCGCGTTGGAGGGCCTCGTCGCGGGGATAGTCAGGGACGCAGTGGGTGAAATGCGCCCCGAAGGGTGCTTCGACGACCCCGTCGGTCCAGAGGCGGCTGACTTTGATGGTCTGCTCGGAGGCGTGCGCGGTGAAGTCCTCGGTGTCGATGACACGTTCGCAGGACACGAAGGTGCGCTCGGCGGCCATCGCGTACACGTCGTCGAAGTACCAGTCGGGTCCGAGGTACTGGGCGTTGCCGCGCCGGTCGGCCCGGTTGGCGTGGAGCAGCGCGACGTCGAGGGGTAGCGCGGGCATAGCGACGAGCTCCTGGCCGTCGTAGGGCGACACGACCGTGCGCAGGTCGGGGTTGTTCTCCATGATGGCCGAGCCGAGCCCGGCCCGACAGGGCAGGAACGACACCCGCATCGCGGCGGCGCGCAGTCCCCACTGCAACATGCCCTCGTCGAGCTCCATGGCCTCGATGGTGCCCGCTTGACGGGCGGCTCGGAAGTGCGGCTCGAGCGGGATCGAGTCGAGCGAGACGAACCCGTACACGACCTTGCGGGCCTGCCCGCTCGCGCAGAGCATGCCCACGTCGGGGCCGCCGTAGCTGACGATGGTCAGGTCGGACAGCGACGAGCGCAAGATGGCCCGCACGATCGACATCGGCTTGCGGCGTGACCCCCACCCGCCGATGCCGATCGTCATGCCGTCGCGCAGCTCGGCGACGACGTCGTCCTCGGTGAGGCGCTTGTCGGCGCTCATGACCGGCTCCGTTCCGCGACGGCAGCCCGCGCCAGCGCGGGGGTGCACCGGCAGTGCAGCTCGGCGACGGGTTCGACGACGCGCTCGGTGCGGATGCCCAGCGTCATGGTCGCGGACCCTATCGGGGACCACCGCTAGGGTCGACGAAGTGACCGACCCTGCCGCCCGGTTCAAAGCGCACGCCGCCGAGGCGGCCGTCGAGGCGGTGCGCTCGGGCATGGCGGTGGGCCTGGGCACCGGGAGCACGGCGATCTTCGCGACCCGCCGGATTGGGGAGCGCCTCGCCGCCGGTGAGCTGCGCGACGTCGTCGGCTACGCGACGTCCGACGAGACGCGACGCGCCGCCGAGGGGCTCGGGATTCCCCTGCTCGCCCCCGAGCTGGACCGGCGGCTCGACCTGACGATCGACGGCGCCGACGAGGTCGACCCGGCGTTGAACCTCATCAAGGGCGGCGGCGGCGCGCACCTGCGGGAGAAGATCGTCGCCCAGGCGAGCGACCGCGAGCTCATCGTGGTCGACGAGACGAAGCTCTCCCCGCGCCTCGGGACGCACCATGCTCTGCCGCTCGAGGTCTTGGAGTTCGGCTGGGCGTCGCAGGCCCGCTACGTCGAGTCGCTGGGCTCGACGGTCAGCGTACGGATGCGAGCCGACGGGGAGCGCTACCGCACCGACCAGGACAACCTGGTGCTCGACGCCACGTTCGGGCCGATCGACGACCCCGCCGCGCTCGCCGATCGTCTGGCGGCACGGGCGGGCATCGTGGCGCACGGCTTGTTCTTGGGGTTGGCCAGCGAGGTCCTGGTCGCGGGTCCGGGCGGCGTGCGGCGCCTCACGCCTCCTTGAGCTCGCTGCGTTGGCGGTACCGGAACGCGGCGTAGCCGCCGAGCCCGGCCGGGAGCGGCAGCCAGAAGGACACGAGCCGGTAGCTCAACGTGGCGACGACTGCGTCGCCGGCGCCGACACCGGCGAGGGCGAGCGCGCCGGTGAGCCCCGCCTCGACGAATCCGAGGCCGCCGGGGGTGATGGGGATCATGCCGAGCACGACCGCGGCCGCGTACGCGAGGAGGACCAGGGTCGGCTCGGGGCGGGCCCCCACCGCGGCGAGGCAGGCCAGCAGCGCGAAGTAGTCGAACGCCCACTTGCCGACCGACGCCAGCACCGCGGAGGGCCAGCGCTTCCCGAGGGCCTGCGAGACGAGGTCGCGCTCGGCGCGGAGCCGGCTGGGCAGGTCCCGCACCGGGGTGCGGTGGCGCACGATCCGGTTGCGGGTCCATTGGACGACGGCGCCGATGTCCCCCACGACCCGGTCCGACAGCACGAGGACCGCTCCCACGCCGATGAGCACGACGAAGGCGCCGAACCCGATCCACGCTGCCTCTTGGAGGCCGTGCGCGAGCGGTCCTCCGGTGAGCGACACGAGCAGGCCGAGGACCGGGATGGACGCGAGCGTGGCGAGCTGGAGCAGCGTTGCCGCGGTCAGCGCCGAGGCGGCCGCGGGGGCGTCGATCCCCAACGCGCCGAGCATCCGGTACTGCAGCGCGGCGCCGGGCGCGGCGCCGGCGGGCATGACGCATGCCAACGCGTTGCCGGCGAGCTGGGAGGTGGCGACCGCGAACCATCCCGTGGCTCGCAGCGCCTGCTTCAGCAGCCACCAGACGCACACGAAGCTGGCCACCTCGGCCCCGACCGCCACGATCATCCAGGTCAGGTTGAGGTGGGCGAGGCGGGGCCAGGCGGAGAGGACCTCGCCGAGGGTGGGGGCGAAGAGGTAGAGGACGACGAGCGCGACGATCAGCAGGATGACGCGGCCCACGACTTTGCCCCGACGGGGGGCGATCGCATCGGGTTCCTCGACGCTCACGGGGTCTGACGGTATCCAGCCGGCGGGGGTCAGCCCCAGCCGAGCCGGCGAGGGCGCCGCCCCGGTAGCGTCGCCGGCCATGCGCTTCGGGCTGCTGCCACCCTGTGAGGGCCAGTTCCTCTCCTCCCCCGAGCGGGTCTCGGCGTACGCCCAAGCGGCCGAGGAGGCGGGGTTCGAGTCGATCTGGGTGTTCGAGCACGCCGTGATCCCGGCCGGCTACACGTCCCGGTATCCCTACAACCCGGAGGGGCGGGTCACGATCGAGGACGACGACGTCCCGGACCCGATCGCCCTGCTCGGCTTCCTCGCCGGCGTCACCGCCCGGCTGGTGCTCGGCACCGGGGTCCTGATCCTCCCCCAGCGCAGCCCGGTCGTGTGCGCCAAGGAGTGCGCCACGGTCGACGCGCTCTCGGGGGGGCGGCTGCGGCTCGGCATCGGGGTGGGCTGGCTGCGCGAGGAGGCCGAGGCGGTCGGCACGTCGTTCGACGATCGGGGGGCGCGCACCGACGAGTACATCGAGGCGATGCGGGTGCTGTGGCGCGACCCGGAGCCGACCTTCCACGGCGCGTTCACCCACTTCGACCGGGCGAAGAGCAACCCCAAGCCGGCGCAGGCCGGCGGGGTGCCGATCCTCGTCGGCGGGCACAGCGGCGCGGCGGCCCGCCGGGCGGGCCGCCTCGGCGACGGGTACTTCCCCATCGGGCTGCGCCACGACGACTTCGCGGCGCGTCTCGAGCAGATGCGCGCCGCGGCGGCGAGCGCGGGCCGCGACCCGGCGGCGGTCGAGATCACCTACAGCGGCGGGACGAAGCCCGACCGGATACGCCAGTACGCCGACCTCGGCGTGTCCCGCTGGGTGGTCGCAGTCTGGGAGACCGACCCCGACGCGTACCGGCGGGCCTTCGACGAGCTGGCCAAGACGTTGATCGGCCCGCTCGGCTGAGCGTCGCTTAGGACGTCAGGATCACGCAGGAGCCGTGACCGAAGAGCCCCTGGTTGATGGCCAGCCCGACCCGGGCGTTCTCGACTTGACGCTCGCCCGCTTCGCCGCGCAGCTGCCACGTCAGCTCGCAGATCTGCGCGAGCGCCTGGGCGGGGATCGCCTCGCCGAAGGAGGCCAGTCCCCCGCTGGGGTTGACCGGCACGCGCCCACCGAGCGTGGTCGCGCCCGAGTGGAGGAGCGCCTCGGCGCCGCCCGGCTCGCACAGCCCGATGTTCTCGTACCAGTCGAGCTCGAGCGCGGTGGAGAGGTCGTAGACCTCGGCGCAGCTGAGGTCGCTTGGCGCGAGGCTCGCCTCCTCGTAGGCGGCGTGCGCGATCGAGTCGCGAAACGCGCGGGGCGGTGGGGGTGCGCCGACCCCCGAGTCGGTCGCGATGTCGGGCAGGTCGAGGCTGGTGTTCGGATAGGTCGGCGTGACGGTCGAGACGGCCGCGACGCGCACCGAGCGCGAGTTCGCCTCGTGCGCGGCGGCGTAGTCGGCGCTGGTGAGCACGAGCGCGGCGGCGCCGTCGCTGGTGGCGCAGATGTCCACGAGGCGGAGCGGGTCGGCCACGATGGGTGACTCGGCGATCTCGTCCTCGGTGAACAGCTTGCGGTAGCGGGCGTTGGGGTTCGAGAGGCCGTGGCGGCTGTTCTTGACCTTCACCGCCGCGAAGTCCTTGGGTGTTGCCCCGAAGCACTCCATGCGCCGTCGGGCGTACAAGGCGAAGTAGGTGGGGTTCGTGGCGCCCAGGACGTGGAAGCGCAGCCAGTCCGGGTCTTCGGGCCGGTCGCCGGGCAGCGGCCCGAAGAACCCTTTCGGTGCGGTGTCGGCTCCGATGACGAGCGCGACGTCGGCCTGGCCGGCGCGGATCCGTGCCCGCGCCGCGTCGAGCGCGACCGCGCCCGACGCGCAGGCGGCGTAGCTCGACGAGACGGGGATTCCCGACCAGCCGAGCGCTTGGGCGAGCGTCGAACCTGCCACGTAGCCGGGGTAGCCGTTGCGCATGGTGTTGCCGGCGGCGAGGTACTGCACGTCGCTTGGGGAGAGGCCGGCGTCGGCCAGCGCGGCGCGGGCGGCGACGACGCCGTACTCGGCGAAGTTGCGGCCCCACTTACCCCACGGGTGCATGCCGACGCCGAGAATCCGCACGTCGCTCATGATCCTCCTCCGGGTTTCCACTTCCACACCGTGTGCAGCCCGTCGTCGTCCTCGAAGAGCGGCTCGACGACGAGTTCCATCTCCTGGCCGAGGCTGAGACGTTCGGGGTCGGTTCCGGTCGCGAGCTGGCCGAGCACGACCATCTGCTCGTCGGCGAGCTCGACCGCGGCGACCCCGTAGGGCACGAAGGGGTCGCGTGCCGGGTAGGGAGGCGGCGGCGCGTAGCGATTGTCGGCCCAGGACCACAGCCGGCCCCGGCTGGAGAGCTCCGCGTCGTCGAGGGTGACGCCGGTGCAGTGCGGGTTCCGACAGAACGACCATTGCTTCGGGAAGAACCAGGCGCCGCAGCGGGGACAGTGACCGCCGAGCAGGCGAGCCTGGCCGCCGTCCTCGGTGAAGAGGCCCGCCACGACGGGGATGCGGGGCTTCACGAACCGGCCCCGTCGGGGCGGCCGACGTCGGCGTCCCGTTTCTCGACGAATGCCTGGCGCAGCTCGTCGGAGTCGCCCCAGAGATTGAGCTCGAAGGTGAACCCCTGCTCGAACCGGTAGGAGCGCTTCACGTCGACCGGGTCGATGGCGTTCAGCGATTCCTTGGCTCGGCGGATCACCAGCGGGCTCTTCGCCGCGATGACCTGGGCGAGCTCCCGGGCCGTGTCGAGCAGCTGCGCGCGGGGAACGACCCGCTCGACGGTGCCGAACGCCAACAGCTCGGCGGCGGTGACCGACGAGCCGGTCAGGAACATGGCACGCATCTTGTGGTACGGGACCAGTCGGGCCAGGTGGGTCGCCGCGCCGAGCGCACCCCGGTCGACCTCGGGGAGGCCGAAGGTCGCGTCGTCGGCCGCCACGACGATGTCGGCGTTCCCGGCGATGCCGATCCCGCCTCCGAGGCAGTAGCCGTGCACCGCGGCGATCACCGGCACCTCACAGTCGTAGACCGCCGCGAAGGTTTCCCAGCAGCCCCGGTTCACGCCGATGAGGGACTGGTTCGTCGGGTCGGCGGCCAGCTCCTTGATGTCGACCCCGGCCTGGAACGCGCGCAGCTCAGGGTTGGCCGACACGATCAGGGCGTGGACCTGCGCGTCGCGCCCGTGGGCTCGGATCGTGTCGGCGAGCTCGAACCAGCCCTTGACCGGCAGCGCGTTCACCGGCGGGTTGTCGATCACGACCTCCGCGACGTGGTCACGGACCTGCGAGCGGATCACGGGGCTGAGCGTATCGGAGGGCTCAGGCGGGGCCAGCCGGCGCGCACGTGCGCGGCGGATCGCCGGGCCGGCCACTCGTGCGGTTGGCGGCGGGTCGGGTACGGTCGGGAGGTGGGTGACGGCGCGCCGCGCGACCAGCTCGACTTCACCGCGAAGTCAGTGATCGTCACCGGCGGATGCCGGGGGGTGGGGCGAGGAATCAGCGAGCGGTTCCTCGCCGCGGGGGCCGACGTCGTGATCTGCTGTCGCCACGAACCCGAGACGCTGCCCTCGGCCGGGGATCGCAGCGCCGCGTTCATCGCCGCCGATGTCCGAGAACCCGACGACATCGACGCCGTCGTCGCGTTCACCACCGAGCGGTTCGGGCGTCTCGACGTGCTCGTCAACAACGCGGGCGGTGCGCCGCCCTCCGACACGGCGACGGTATCGCCGCGGTTCACGACCTCGATCCTTGCGTTGAACCTCGTGGCGCCGTTCGTGTTCGCCCAGCGCGCCTTCGCGGTCATGAAGGACCAGCCGGAGGGTGGCGTGATCGTCAACATCTCCAGCGTCAGCGGCATCCGCCCGTCGCCGAGGACCGCGGTGTACGGCGCGGCGAAGGCCGGCCTCATCAACCTCACCCAGACGTTGGGGCTCGAGTTCGCGCCGGCGGTGCGGGTGGTGTGCGTGACGGTCGGCCTGGTCGCCACCGAGCAGGCCCACCTGTTCTACGGCGACGAGGCCGGCGTTGCCGCGGTCGGCGCGACCGTCCCGGCCGGGCGCATGGCGACACCCGCCGACGTCGGCGACGTCTGCCTGCTGCTCGCGTCGCCGCTCGCCGGCTACGTCACCGGCGAGCACGTCGTCATGCACGGCGGCGGCGAATGGCCCGCGTACCTGCGCGCCGCGCAGAACATGACCCCGTAGACGTCGCCGAGGATGCCCCGCCGGGTACGCGTCGCCCGGCGTGGTCGGGGTGCCGTTGCCGGTCGCGGGTTGGCGCGTGCTCCTAGCCGAGGCCGACTTCCTGGTACCAGCGCTGCTTCGACCGGTCGCTCATCTCGATTCCCCGCGCGAGCGGCCAGGTGACGAGGACCCCTTCGTCCTCGAGGAACGCCACCACGGTGGGGGCGGGCCGGCGCCCGAACGCCAGCCACGCCCACGCCCGCAGTCGCAGGTCGGCGTGCGCCCGTTCGAGGGACCAGCGATGCTCGCGTGCGACGCCGAAGGCGAAGAGCGCCTCGTCTCGGCTCCGCTCCGCCGCGTCGACGCTGTGGATCAGGAGCACGTCGCGGACCCGGCGGGCGACGAGCCGAGTGGTCCCGGCTCGGTGGTCGACCCCGACCGCGAAGGTCTGCGAGCGGAGGAACGGGACGAGCGGCGCGAGGAGCGGATCGTCGGCCGGCCGGCCCTTCCCGCCCCGCAGGGCCCGGTCCCGCCACGTTGGGACGCCGAGGGGCTGCAAGGCTGCCTCGTCTCGTTCGGCGCGCTCGTGCTCCCAGGCCCGGACCGCCTCCAGAGCGCGGGGGTGCACGTCGAGACGCGACCCGCCCCGCAGGTCGGACAGCCAGCGGCGCACCAACGCCGCGGGCATCGGGTCGACGGCCAGCGCGCGGGTGCGGGCCCGGTCGAGCTCGACGCCGATGGAGGGCAGCTCGGATTTGCGGGCCGGTCGGGGCCGCGCTCGACCCATCGCCATGACCCCGACGTCGTGGTCGGGCCAGAAGATCCAGACCAGGTCTCCGGTCCGCAGATCGGCGAGCGCGCCGCGCACCTCGGTGACCACCGACGCGAGCTTGCCGTCGAGCGCGGCGGATCGCACCACCTCGAAGCGTGGCGTGATCGCCTTCCCGGAGCGATCGACGAACCGGGTGCGGTTCGAGACCGGGACGAGCCAGTCGGCCATCGGGACAGTGTCGCGGGGAGTCTCGCCCCGGCTACGGATGCTGGCTGCTCACCGACACGATCTCGCCGGTGAGATACGAGCTGTAGGTGCTGGCGAGGAAGATGATCACGTTGGCGACCTCCCACGGCTCGGCGCCGCGACCGAACGCCTCGCGCTCGGTGAGCTCGGAGAGCAGCGCTTCGCTCGTGGTCTTCGTCAGGAACGGGTGGGTGGCCAGGCTCGGCGCGACCGCGTTGACGCGCACCCCGTGGGGCGCGGCTTCGATCGCCGCGCAGCGGGTCAGCGCCATGACGCCAGCCTTGGCCGCGGCGTAGTGCGCCTGGCCGGCTTGGGCTCGCCAGCCGAGCACCGAGGCGTTGTTGACGATGACCCCGGCCTGGCGGCTGGTCATGTGTCGCAGCGCGGCGCGGGTGCAGCGGAAGGTGCCGTTCAGTGTCACGTCGAGCACCGAGCTCCATTGCTGGTCGGTCATGTCGACCAGGTCGGTGGTGCCACCCAAGCCGGCGTTGTTGACCATCACGTCGACGCGTCCGTGCTCGCTCACCGCGGTGTCGAGGAGTCGCTGCACGTCGGCTTCCTGGGTGACGTCGCAGACGACCGCGAGCGGCCGGTGGCCGGTTCGGTCGGCGAGGGTCTGGGCTGCCTCGTCGAGGCGGCGGGGGTGATGGTCCGAGAGCACGACGGTGGCGCCTTCCTCGGCGGCGCGCTGGGCGGTGGCGAACCCGATCCCGGTCCCGGCGGCGGCGGTCACCACCACAATGTGGTCGGCGAGCAGCTGGTGGCCGTCGGGGTACGGCGGCGGTGAGCTGGTCATCGGGGCTCCTTTGGGAGCCCGAGGGCCCGTTCGCCGATCACGTTGCGCTGGATCTGGTTCGAGCCGCCGTAGATGGTGTCGGCCCGGCTGTAGAGGAAGACCCGCTGCAACGGCGACAGCTCATAGGGCAACGCATCGGCGATCGCCGCGTCGGGTCCGAGCACGGTCATCGCGAGCTCCCCGAACCCGCGGTGCAGGCTCGCCCAGTAGAGCTTGTGGACGCTGGTGAGCGGCGTCATCTCGCCCCGTTCGAGCGCGGGGAGCGCCCGCAGCGCGTTGAGTCGCATGATGCGTAGCCGAATCCAGGCGTCGGCGAGACGCTGACGCAGGATCGGGTCGTCACCGCGACCGCGCTTGCGTACAACGTCGAGGATCTCGGTGAGCTCGTTCTCGAAGCTCAGCTGCTGGCCGAGCGTCGACGCGCCACGCTCGAACGCCAGCGTTCCCATCGCAACCTTCCAGCCGCCGTTGACGTCACCGACCACGTTCTCGATCGGGGTGCGCGCGCCGTCGAAGAACACCTCGCTGAATTCCGACGTGCCGGTGAGCTGGGCGATGGGGCGGATCTCGATCCCCGGCTGACGCATGGGCACGAGGAGGTACGAGATGCCCCGGTGTGGGGGCGCGTCGCGGTCGGTGCGGCAGAGCGCGAAGCACCAGTCGGCCCAGTGGGCGAGGGACGTCCAGACCTTCTGGCCGTGCAGGACCCACTCGTCGCCGTCCGGTTCGGCCCGGGTGGCGACGTTGGCGAGGTCCGAGCCGGCGTTGGGCTCGGAGTAGCCCTGGCACCAGATCTCGGTGCCGGCCAGGATCCCGGGGAGGAACCGGCGTTTCTGGTCGTCGGTGCCGAACTGGACGATCGTCGGCCCGAGTAGGCCCTCGCCGACGATCCCGACCCGGCCAGGCCCCTGGGCTCGGGCGTACTCCTCGTAGAAGATGACCTGCTGGGTCAGGGCCAGCCCCCGCCCCCCGTACTCGCGGGGCCATCCGACACCGATCCAGCCCGCCTCGCCGAGGGCGCGCTCCCAGGCCGCCCGCTCGTCGAAGAGCTCGTGCTCGTCTCCGGGACCGCCGCGGCCCCGCACGACGGCGAACTCGCCGGAGAGCCGGTCGTTGAGCCAGGCGCGCGCCTCACGGCGGAACGCCTCGTCCTGGGCTGAAAAGCGCAGCTCCACGCGGCCGGAGCGTAGCGGGCTGTTCGATCTCTACGATGCTCCCATGGGCGTCGAGTTCCAGTCCGCCGAGGCGTTGCACGGCGCGATCGGCACGCATCTCGGGTACGGCGACTGGGTGGAGATCACCCAGCCGCGCATCGACCAGTTCGCCGAGGCGACCGGTGATCATCAGTGGATCCACGTCGATCCCGAGCGGGCCCGTGACGGCCCGTTCGGGACCACGATCGCCCACGGCTACCTCACTCTGTCGATCACGAATCAGTTCCTCCCGAAGTTGCTGCGCGTCCCGAGCGCGAAGCTGGGCGTGAACTACGGGGCGAACAAGGTGCGCTTTCCCGCGCCGGTCCCCGTCGATTCGCGGGTCCGCATGGGCGCCGAGGTCATCGACGTGCAGGACGTACCGGGCGGAGTGCAGGTCACGACCCGGAACACGGTCGAGATCGAAGGCAGCGAGAAGCCGGCGTGCGTCGTGGAGGCGATCAGCCGCTTCCTGTTCTGAGGGGCGCGCTCACCGTCCGGGTGACGCGCCGTCGATCCAGCGGGTCATCGCCCCGCGCACTGCCGCGCAGTTCGACGGCGACGCCAGGTCGTGCCACGCCGGCTCGAGACTGGGGACGAGCCCCGGGGCTTGCCACGGGGCGGCGATCGCTCCGACGGCACCGCCGAGGGCCGCCCAGACCCCCGACCCCGACGTGCGCCGCCCCTGGAGCACATCGTCGATGAGTCGGGCCGTGGTGTGGTCGCCGAGGAGACCGCCGTGGAAGGCGGGGACCACGACGTGGGGGATCCCGACGTGCGCCGGGGCGGGGACGCTGACGCCGGAGTCGAGCGGGATGACGGCCAGCTCGCGCCGCCCGGGCACCGCGCAGCGCAACAGACCTTGTAGGGCCGGACCCTCCTCGACGAAGGACCGGAACAGCGGCGTGTCGGCGGAGACCTTGACCGGGCCGACGCCGCTCAACGCCCGCGCGAGCCCGTCGAGCACGGTGCCCGCCGCGACGCCCCACCCCGGGTTGCCGACCGGCGGGTAAAAGACGCGTCCCGGGGCGAGCAGTGGGCTGAGCACGACGAGGTTGCGTACCGGCGCGTCGGGGCTGGCCGCCAGGTAGGCGAGCGCGACCACCGATCCTTCGCTCTCGGCGACGATACTCACCGGCTGGCCGGTGGCGGCATGGAAGGCGTCGACCTGGGTGCGCAGCTCGAGCGCGAGGTCGGGCACCGACTGGTGGGTCGCGGGCCGTGCGTACTGGCGTGGTTGGCCCCGCGCGTCGAGCCCTGCATACGAGAAGCGTCGAATGCGATAGTTCCCCTGGACCCACCGGCGCGTCACGCCGTCCCATTCGGAGTTGAAACCTTTCACGATCAGCACGGGTGGTCCGGTCGCGTGGGGCGACTCCACGGCGACCGGTGTGCGCCCGTTCTGCACCGCGACCGACACCGCGAATCCGGCGGCCGTGCCTCCCACCACGAGGACCACGATGGCGGCGAGCGCGACGACGACGAAGGGTCGCCGTCGACGCTGGGCGGGCACCCCGGCGAGGGCGTGCACGAGGCGCAGCCAGCACCACGCGTCGGCGATCCCGGCCAGTCCCGCGATGGGGACGCTGGCCGCCGGTGGCGCCCAGACGAGGGCGGCGCCCGCCGCGCTGAGCACGACGAAGGCCGACAGGATGACCCGCACCGTGTCCCAGGTCGGCCGGTCCCGCCACCATGATCGGGAGACGGTCCCCCGGTGGACGAGGACCGCCGCCATGACGAGCACTGGCACGGCGACGAAGAACAGCCACGAGAGCGCGACGACAGCCATCGCGAACACCAAGACAGCGAAGGGCAGCAACACGAGGGCGACGATCGCGACGAAGCCGGTCGTGGTGCGCAGCTGATCGCGGAACGGTGGGCGGGGGATCGTGCGGGGCCACGCGGCTCGCACCAGGCCGGTGACGAGCAGGCCGCGGAGCGCGACGAGCGCGACCGCCTCGAGCACGAAGGTGGCCCAGGAGGCGTGGTACACGAGGAGCCAGCGCAGGTCGTGAAAGACGTCGAACGGGGTCGGCGCCGCCGCTTGGGGGGCGAGCGGCGCCGCGCCGGCGGGGCCGAGGAGCGCGACGAGGAGCGCCTCGAGCGCGCATGGACCCGCGGCAAGGGCGATCAGCCGCGGATGGTCGCGCAGCCGCGGCCGGGCGCGACTAGCGCGGTGGGGTTCCGCGGTCTCGTCCCTGCTCGCCTGGCGTCACCCGCGTCGCCAGCAACGGGCGGGTCGTGGTGGTGCTCGGGAGCCACGCCGCACCGGTGGGGCTCGCTGCGCCGCGCACGGCGTCAGCGTAGGCGGCGGTCCCCCACGAGCTCGGGGTCCGGCCCGGCGTGCAGATCGATCAGGGTCGGGACCCGGACCCGCAGTCCGAGTCGCCGTCCGGCGAGGTCCGCGGCGCCGACCAGGGCCAGGAGCACCGCGGCGGTGACCGCCAGGCGCAGCCCGGAGGGCCCCGCGCCTTGCCACGCTGCGATCGTGGTGAAGTTCACCAACGCGTGGACCAGCACCGCAGGCCACACGGCGCCGGTGCGCAGCACGGTGTAGCCGAGCACGAGCCCGAAGCTCACGAACGGCAGCGTCGTGGCCGGGCTCGTCATCTGCGCAACGTGTCCCGGCAGCGCGCTGAAGATGAACGCGGCGGCGCCGAGGGCGACGAAGCCCGGGATGCTCCCCCAGTCGCGGGGGTTGCGCCACGGCCGCCCGAGCAGCCACGCGCAGCACGCGCCGAGCACGATCACCGCGGCGAGGCGGAACACCAGCTCCTCGCCGAGCGCGTCGAGCACCAGCCCGACGGCTTGTGCTGGCCGATCCATTTGCAGCGCGTATGCGACGGTGGCGAGCGCGACAACCGCGCCGAGGCCGACCGCGAGCTCGCGCCACGCGACGCCGGCCCGACGGCTCCAGCCGAGACGGTCGGCCCCGATCCACACCACGACGAGCGCGGCGAGCGGCAGGGCGGGCGAGACCTGGATGCCCCCGAGCGAGCCGAGCGAGATCCCGGTCCACGCGGTGGTGACGTCGAGGGCGACGGCCACCGCGGCGACCGCCAGGGTGAGTGGGGACAGGGGCCAGTCGGCCCATCCGCGCCAGTGCACCGCCCAGCGGGCGTTGCGGGTGGCGGCGGCGACCTCGTCGACGACCCGCGGGTCGCCCTCGGCGGTCCTCGTTCCTCCCAGCACCGGCGCTACCTCTTGGCCGTCAAACCCCGTTCCCCACGCTCAGTGTTATCCATCGCGCACTCCGTGGCCAATCGCCCGAGGATCCCCCGGCCGGTCGGCAGGTCGCGGGGTCGGGGGTCGGACAGCTCAGCCGAGGTGGGCGTCGAACCAGGCCAGCGTCCGGGACCACGCGTCGCGAGCCGAGGCCTCGTGGTAGTCGGCTCGACGGTCGCAGTGGAAGCCGTGGCCGGCGTCGGGGTATCGGACGATGTCGGTGTCGACCGGGGCGCGCTGCAGCTCGGCCCGGAGCTTCTCGACGTCCTCGACCGGGATCGACGCGTCCTGGTCCCCGAAGAGACCCAGCCACGGGGTGCGCAGCGAGGCCACCTCGTCGAGGAGCGGCGGGAAGGGCAGGTGCCCGGCGGACACGATCCCTCCGCCGTAGAAGCCGACCGCGGCGCCGAGCGTGCGCCGGGCGGCGGTCAGGAACGTCACCCGGCCACCGAAGCACCAGCCGACGATGCCGATCTGCTCGCCGCTGAAGCCAGCATCGTCGAGGACACCGAGGGCCGCGTCGACGTCGACGAGGATCCCGTCGTCGGTGACGCCCTCGAAGAGGGCGAGGAGCTGGTTGAAGTCCAGGTTGTCGTAGTCGTCGATCGACCCGCCGCCGGCCCGGTGGAACAACGCGGGAGCGGCCGCGTGGTACCCCGCGGCCGCGAAGCGTCGGGTGACGTCCTGGATGTGCTGGTTGATGCCGAATGCTTCCTGGATCACCACGACGGCCTGGCGGGCGGCGCCGTCGGGTTTCGCCTCGTACACCTCCATGGGTCCGTCGGCGGTGGTCACGGTCAGGTGTTGGTCGGGCATCGTCGCTAGACCTCCGAGCGCTGGTCGAACGCGATCTTGATCGCGCCTGATTGGTCCTGGGTCGCCAGTGCGACGAACGCGTTGCGCCAGTCGTCGAGGGCGAAGGTGTGGGTGAGCATGCCGCTCAGGTCGATGCGACCGTCGGACACGAGGTCGAGGTAGTGCGCGATCCCATGCTGGCGGACGCCGTCGATCTCCTCGAACCCAAAGGCGTTGGACCCGACGAGCGCCAGCTCCTTGAAGTAGAGCGGGGTGTCCTCCCAGAAGGTGGGGCCGTGCACGCCGGCCTTCACGATCGTGCCGCGGGCTCGGGCGACACGGCAACCCACCTCGAAGGTCTCGCGCTTGCCGATCGTGTCGTAGACCACGTCGATGCCACCCGGGTACGCCATCGGCAACCCGTCGGCAGCTTGGAGCACACCGCCCGACCAAGCCGCGGCTTCCTCGATCACGCGCCGCGCCGGCTCGTGTCCGATGACGGTCGCTCCGAGCGCCGACGCGAGGTTCGCTTGGGCTTCGAAGCGGGCCACGACGAGGACCTCGACCTCGGGGTAGAGGGACCGGAGGATCGCGGTGGCGCACGTGCCGAGGGCACCCGCGCCGTAAACCATGGCGCGCCCGCCGGGGGGCGGTGGATGGCGGGTGATGGCGTGGAGGCTCACCGCGAACGGGTCGGCGAACACGGCGACCTCGTCGGGGACGCCGTTCGGTACCCGGAACAGCATCGAATCGTGGGCCGGCATGAGCGGCGCGTAGCCGCCGCTGGCGTCACGTGACGTCCCCGTGTGGATCCCCGGCGCGATCGGCCCGACCGCGAAGTTCGCGCAGAGGCTGTAGTCGCCCCGCTCACAGGCCGAGCAGACCGGCTCGACCCCGCGCGGTCCACAGGACAGCCAGGGATTGAGCACCACGCGATCGCCGACGTCGAGGCCCTCCGCTTCGGGGCCGAGCGCGACGACGTCCGCGACGACCTCGTGGCCGAGGACCTGAGGCAGCGAGAAGAACGCCTTCATCGGGTTGTCCGGGGACTGGACCTCGCCCCAGTCCATGAACACCTGCTTGGAATCCGAGCCGCACACGCCGGTCAGACGGGGCGCGGTGACAACCCAGTCCGGGAGCAAGAACCCGGGGTCGTCCAGATCCGCGAGGCGCATCGGCGTCTGCGCGAGACCGCGCAGCAGCGGATGCTCCTCCACGTCACCCGGCGGATCCCAGGGTTCGGGCTTCACCCCGTACAGCAATGCGCGCATTGGCGGAGCGTACCGAGACCACACCACGCTCGTCAGACCGGACACCACCACCGGCGAACCCGGCGCCCCGCCGGTACGCCTGGGGCGGCGGTACGATCCTGGCGTGCCGGCCGAGACCCTGACGCCGGTCGAGGCGCCCCAGCGGGAGACCACCGACGATGGGGACCATGACCGCTTCGCCCACTACGCCAAGAAGGCGGACATCGCTCGCGCCTACGTGACTGGCGAGGCGATCGTCGCGCTGTGCGGCAAGAAGTGGGTGCCGAGCCGCGACCCGTCTCGCTACCCGATCTGCCCGACCTGCGCCGAGCGCAAAGCAGCCGGCTGGCGCCCGTAAAGACTGCCGATGTCGGGTGCGCGTGCTGGGGATCTGTGCACGTGTCGCACAGACGGCGTCACGAGCGCGCGACCGAGTGACCCGGGGCTGAGATCCGCGCGGAGCCTGCTCAGCTTGGGGTCCGGCTTCGAGTGGACCCCGCGGCGGGTGGGCAGGCCGGCGAGGTGCGGCGGGTCGCGGTGGTGCCCCTCGGAGCGCCGCTGGGACCTTGGCTCGGCGGTTGGATGCACTGCAGGCGGGCCAGCAGGCCCGAGCGCCCGGTCGCGGTGTCGTTGCGCCATCCGGCGTTGAAGATGCCGCGGATGGACGGCTGGAACCATGTCCACCTCGTTCGCAGGACGAGATCGGCTCGCGCGAATGGATCGGGCCACACGTTGGCGCCGCCGTCCGATCTTGTGCCGTTCAAGGCCCAGTAGCTCCAGTCCGCGTCCGTCTGGGCCAGATATTGCGTGAAGTACACGAAGAAGTTGCCGGTGCAGCCCCGGATCGGCCCCGAGGGGCAGTCGTTTCCGTTGACGGTGGTGCACGCCGGGCTGGTGTCGCAGCCGCCGAACTCACCGACCCAGATGGGCGCGGTGTAGGGCTGGTCTGGCGTGAGGATCTTCCCCCAGTGTGCGTCGAGGTCATCAGTGAGCACATCGAAGTTTGAGCTGTTGACGTCCCATTGGTAGTCGTGAGGTGAGTACACCAGTTTGTTGACGGGTGCGCCGTCCAGGCACAGTTGCAGCGGGAGCCCCTGGCCGCTGTCGCCGTTCCAAACTGCCGAGAGATTCGTCCCGGAATCGATTCCCTCGACGAAGATCAGCAGGTTCGGGTTCGTCGCCAGAATGACCGAGCTCGTCTGCTGTGCGGCTTCTTCCCAGTTGGTCGGCGTGTCGACAGCGGCGTTGCTGCCCGTGTGGCAGTCCGAGCCGATGAGCACCCCGTCCCAGGTTGCGCTGTACCCGTAGGCGCCGCTTGGTTCGTTTCGCAGGTCCGCGCCAACGACGTTGGGGACCTTGGCGAACAGGTCGGCCATCGTGGCCCAGTCCGACTCGAAGAACCCCTGTCGTTGCTCCCAGTTGAGCAAGCCGTAGCCGACGGCGTCGTCCCAGATCTGCCCGCCCCACCAGAGTCCGTTGAAGACTCCGGGGGCACAGCAGAACTCGGCATCGGTGGTGTGATCGTCGAGGATCACCATCACGCCCTGGTGGCCGAGCGCGGTGACAACGGCCTTGTAGATCCCGATCGCGTCGTCACGACGGAGGGTCGGGTTGGCGCCCTCCAGGAGCCCCGGCGAGACGCAGGGTTGACCGATGCGCGTCGAGGCAGAGCAGGTGTGGGGGTCCTCTTCGAGCATGGCGTTCGACCAGGGGAGGCGTACCGAGTTGAAGCCGTCATCTCGGATCTGTTCGGCGAGCGCGGTGACGCTCTGACAGTTCAGTCCGCCGGGAATGAAGTCGGCGGCCTCGCCGCCGTACCAGTTCACGCTGGCGAGCTTGAGCCGCCTGCCGGTGCTGTCAACGATCCAGCGACCCTCGGTCGCGAGCGGCGCCGCGACCGGAGGCTTCGGTCGGTTTTTGGGTGCCAGCTTGGGACACGGCGTGCCGTCGGCGACGTGGTTGATGTTGAGGGCGCCGACCTGCACGGGATGTTGGAGCGTGTCGTTCTCGATCGGCAGCTCGAGAGAAAAACCATCGCCGTGTGCCTCGCCGATGACGGTGAGCTGGTATTGCTCGAGCGCGTTGTGGTCGTGCAGCGGCACGGTGACCGTGCCGCCGGGGACGCTCGAGTTGTGGACCACGAAGCTGGTCGGGAGCGGAATGTCCTCGCGGCAGATCGACCCGGTCGCCGAGCTCGTTGGGCGGGCCAAGAGCGTCGCTCCGGCCTCGGTGTTCAACAACACGTCGACCGGTTCGTGACCCCGAAGACCGTGGGCATCGAGGGTGATGCCGCCCTGGGACCGTGGATCGACTCGTACTGCAACGGTTCCGGGGACGCAGGAGCTCGTGTCGAGCGGGAGTGGTGAGAATCCGGGTGGTGTCGACGCCGACGCCATCGCCGCGGGAGCAGCGACCACGAGGACCGCGACAGCCAGGACCAGCCACGACCCATGCCTGGCTCGGACTCGCCCTTCGATCCGCTCAGCGTTCGGACGTTGACCCCGGCGGAAGGACACTCGCCGTCATCGTGGCACTGGACCGTCGAGTTCCTCGCGCGCCCCGGCCCCCCGAGCCGGCGCTCGGGAGGTCGCCATCCTTCCCAGTGCCACGCGGCGCTCGTGGATCGTGCCGGGCGAGGACCCGGGCCGGGACGCTCCCGTCCCGTCCCGTCCCGGCAACCCGGGGGGACTCTCCTGGGGCGTCGGGGGCGAACGCACTCGACGTGGCGAGCGTGCCGGTCCGTGACCTGCGCCGATGACCTGACGAAACGTGCTCCGGCTGGGGCACCCCGACGGTCAGCTCGTCTGGGGTCCTCGAGGCGCGTCAACGATCTCAATCCCGAGCGCGCGGATCAACGAGGCCGCCTCGGGCAACGAGACGTGAGCGCCTTTGAGCTCATTGTTGGTCGGATCGATCGAGTAGCCGAAGGCTCCCTCAAGGCGCGCGTTCGTCAGGTTCGTGCGATTGAAACGGGCTGCGGACAGATCCGTCCCCGAAACGCTGCTCCCGGACAGGTCGGCCTCGGTGAAGTCGACCTCGCGAGCGGAACAGTCTCGAAAGACCGCGTTCTTGAGCTTGAGCCCGAGGAACACCGAGCAGTCCAAGAGGCACTCATCTTCGAACAGGATCGGCAGCCCGACACTCGACCACTGTGCGACGGTCCAGTCCAACCCGGTGACTTTCGAGCGGGTGAACTTCACCCCGGCAAAGCGCGAGTTCGTCAACTTCGCCGCGGCGAGGTTGCAGCCGATGAACGTGGCATCGCGAAAGGTGCAACCCACCAGCTCGGCTTCTTGGAAGGAACACGACTCAAACGTGCACGTGTCGAAGCCCTCGCTCGTCAGGGCTTGTCGATCGACGATGAGCTGGCGGAATGTTGTGTCAACGAATTCGTCCGAGCCGTCGATATCGGCAATCACCTTGGGCGGCTCCGGCTTCCCCACCAGTCCAGTGTCTCATTCAGCCCACCGCGCGGGCCGGCGATGCTCCATCACTTGGCGCGAGGCGCTCTTGGCGCTCATCGTTTGGAAGGCCAGCCAATGGCGGCCACGGGACCCGCGGATGGTCGCTTCGATCTCGGCACGGGAGGTCGAAGAGACCATCGCGACGAGGTACCCGGGGCGGCCTCGTCTGTCGCGCCAGGTCGCGACGCGCCATGATGGCGTCGTGGGCTCGTATGGCTACCGGGTGATCGACGCCGACGGTCACGGCGGCGAGCCGCCCCGGTGGCGGCGGCGCATCCCGGACCGCTACCGCGCACCGATGGCCGAGTATGTCGCTTCCATGAAGCGGATCTACGGCGACGTCCCTGGTGGAGGGCTGCAACTCAACGAGGCGAATCCGCGCCCCGCGGCTTGGGACGACGACGACGAGCTCGACTTCGACCCGCCGATGCGGCCCGGGATGTCGGATCCCGCGGCTCGCCTCGACGACATGGACCTGGAGGGAATCGACGTCACGGTCATGTTCCCGCCCGGGTCGGGCGAGGAGTGGGCACTGGGCGACTCCGCGTTCGCGGCCGCGTTGTGCCGCACCCTTAACGACGCCCGAGCGGAGTACGCGGCATTCGCCCCCGACCGTCTCAAGCTCGTCGCCAAACTTCCAATGCTCGACGCCCAGGCGGCAGCCGACGAGCTCGAGCGTTGCGTCACCGAACACGGCTTCGTTGGGATGGTCACCGCCCAGCACATCCTCGAGCGCAATCTGGACGACCCGGCGTTCGACGCCGTGTGGTCCGTCGCCGAGCGCCTCGGGGTGCCGGTGTGCGTTCACGGCGGCGGGCAGGCTCCGGGCCAGGTACCGGTCGCGATCGACCGGTTCTCAACCCGGCTGGCGAAACACGCCATCACCCATCCGGTCGGCGCCATGCTCGCGCTCACGAGTTTCACCGTCGGCGGTGTCCTGGCGCGCTTCCCCAGCCTGCGGGTGGCGTTCCTCGAGGCCGGCGCGGGCTGGCTCCCGTTCTGGCTCGAGCGCCTCGACGAGCACTGGTCCCTCATGCCCGAGCAGGCCCCCGAGCTCGACCGAGCTCCGTCGGAGTACTTCCTCGGCCGCGGCTTCGTGTCCTGCGAGCCGGAGGAACGAGCGCTGCCGTGGGTGATCGACACCCTCGGAGAGGGGATCGTCTGCTACGCCTCCGACTACTGCCACTGGGACTGCGCCTTCCCGGACAGCGTCAAGCTGCTCGTTGACCGCTCCGACATCGACGAGGCGGCCAAGGCCGCCCTGCTGGGCGCGAACGCCGCCCAGCTCTATGGGCTCCCCATCCCAGAATCGGGCACACTGGCGTCATGACGATCACCGAAGCCAATCCCACCGCTGTCCACGTCGGCGCCGACGAGCTGCCCTTCGTCGACATCGGGGACGGAAACAAGCTGAAGGTCCTCCAGGTCAAAGAACGAGAAGGGCTCTGGATCATCGAGAACATCTTCCAGCCTGGGTTCGAGGTCCAAACGCACCGGCACACGGGGCCCGTCTGGGGCTACACCTCATCGGGCGGGTGGAAATACAAGGAGTACGACTACGTCAACCGGGCCGGCTCCTTCCTCTATGAGCCGGCCGGCTCCGTCCACACCCTGACCTGCGTCGAGGCCGACACGCGCGTCTGGTTCCACATGTACGGCGCGAACCTGAATCTCGACGCCGACGGCAACGTCGAGAGCGTCACTGACGGCGCGGGAACGCTCGCGGCCTACTACGCGCTCTGCGACGTCGAGGGGTTTCCCCGCCCGAACGTGCTCACCGACTGACCACCGGGGCAGCGACCCCCGACTCGGAGCCACTCGGCGGGCCGCCAGGCGACCAACGGCCGTCGCCGACAGCGGGTCGGCCGTTCCCGTGACGAGGATCAGGTGCTCGTGATGGGCGCGCCTTGGACGTCCAACAAACCTGCTTCGGTCCGTGCGCGCAGCTCTTTCTTGTCGAACTTGCCCACGCTGGTCTTTGGGATCTCCGCCACGAACGCCCACCGCTCGGGCACCCACCATTTCGCCACGCGCCCGTCGAGGAACGCCTGGAGCTCGGCGCAATCGACCGTGGAGTCCGGGCGGCGGACGACCACCGCGAGGGGACGCTCCTGCCAACGCTCGTCTGGGACGGCAACGACGGACGCCTCGAGGACATCGGGGTGTGCCATCAGCTCGTTCTCCAAGCCCACCGAGGAGATCCACTCGCCGCCCGACTTGATCACGTCCTTGACCCGGTCCCGGATCTCCAAGAAGCCGTAGTCGTCCAGCGTCCCAACGTCGCCGGTGCGCAACCACCCGTCGTGGAACTTCTCGGGGGTCGGGTCTCGGTAATACGAGGCGGTGACCCACGGGCCACGCACCTGGATCTCGCCCTGGCTTTCGCCGTCGTTGGCCAGGACCGTGCCGTCCTCGCCCACGATTCGCAGCTCGACGCCTGGGACAATTCGCCCCGCCTTCGTGCGCCAGTCGAGGTCGTCTTCGGCGAACGGGTGCGGTGGATGCGACAACGAGCAGATGGGGCTGGTCTCGGTCATGCCCCAACCCTGGATCATGCGAACGCCGAAGCGGCGCTCGAAGGCCTCCATCAGCGCCCGCGGCGGCGCTGAGCCGCCCGCGGTGACCAGCCGCAAGCTCGAGAGGTCCACCTCCGGATGGGCTTCCCCGTACTGCAAGACGTCGTTCCAAATGGTCGGGACCCCCGCAGAGACCGTCGGCCGCTCCGCTTGGATGAGCCGACACAGCGGCTCGGCTTGCACGAAACGCTCTGGCATGACGAGGTCGGCGCCCGACATCCACGCCGAGTAGGGGATCCCCCATGCGTTCGCGTGAAACATCGGCACGATCACCAGCGCGCGGTCCCGGTCCGAGAGTGGAAGGGCCCCAGGCAGGCTCGAGCCGAAGGCGTGCAGGAAGGTCGAGCGATGGCTGTACGCCACGCCTTTCGGAGCTCCCGTCGTGCCGCTCGTGTAACACATCGCGGCCGCGCTCCGTTCGTCGAGCGCTGGCCACTCGAATCCACCCGACTCGGCAGCGAGCAGCTCCTCGTAGCGCAGGACGTCACCGAGCACACCGTCGTCGCCGTCCCCGACCACGATGAACCGCTCGACGGTGCGAAGCTCCGGCGCGACCCTCGCCAACAACGGCGCGACGCTGGCGTCCACCACGATGAGCCGATCTTCGGCGTGGTTGATGACCCCGGACAGCTGCTCTGGGAAGAGACGAAGGTTCAGCGTGTGCAGCACGGCTCCCATGCAGGAAACCGCGAAGTACGCCTCGAGGTGCTCCTGGGTGTTCCAGAGGAAGGTGCCGACCCGGTCGCCGGGACCGATACCGAGACGGTCCAGCGCCGCGGCGAGCCGCTCGGTGCGATCTGCGACCTCGGCGAACGAGGCGCGTCGCGAGCGATCACTCGTCGCCGTCACGACCTCGCTTCGGCCGTGGACACGACGGCCGTGCTCGAAGAGATGCGTGATCGTGAGCGGAAAATCCTGCATCGTGCTCAGCATGATGAACCCCCGTTGGAAAACCTTCGGACCGCCACGGCGCAGTGTGCTCGCGACGCGAGCATCGCTGTGTCGCGCCCAGGGTCGGAATCGAACCGACGGCCTGCCGCTTAGGAGGCGGCTGCTCTATCCGCTGAGCTACCTGGGCAGGGGCATGTGACAAACGCGGTCACGAATCTGGTCACTAACTCCCTCCACGCCGACATGCCGCTTCGAAACGGTAGTCGTGCCCCCCTTGCGGGCCGGTCAGGCGCTCGACGAGGGATTCAGGGGCTGGAGCGAGGGGGGTGGAGAGGTTGTGGGCGCGTGGGACTGGTCCGGGGCCGTGCCCTGGTTCGCTTCAGGCGGCCATCTCGGCGCTCGGCCCGGCTCGGAGGCGGTGGCGATGGAGTGCGACCGAGTTCTGGACGAGCCCGTGGGCGAGGAGGTCGAAGAGTTGACGACGGGCACCGAGGCTGCGGGCACGACGTAGGTAGAGCTGGTCGTCGATCTGGCGGTTCGCGGCCTCGGCGTCGCTGCGCCGCCTGAAGGGTGTCTTTAGTCGGTCATGCGGCTGACCTGCGAGTTCGCGGGAGCTTGCCGTGGATCGAGCTGTGAGTTCTGAGACTCCTGCGGCTTATGAGGTTCTGCACCCCGCCTCGAGCGGCGGCGATCGGGTCTTCACGAGCCAGCAAGAAACCGCTGGTCAAGGGCCGCCTGATCGAGTTTTGACACCCCACAAGGGTTTCGGTCGCGGTTGTGCCGAGGGGAGGTCGGGTGCAGGGTCGAGACCCGCGGTCTCATTTGAGGAGGTCGAGGTGGAGTGGTGTGAGGAGGATCGGTTTGAGTATGAGCGGGTTGGGGAGGCCGCTGGTGGGGGTGGTCGCCGGAAATCGTGAGGGGGGTGGGTGCGAGGGGCCCGATGGTCGTGGGGCTCGGAGTGACGAGGACGGGGTTGGGGATCGGGCTGGTGGGCGGGAGCGGCTGGCTCGATCCGGG
>Ga0182024_10001256_pt1 | contig 65702 bp, 65 predicted proteins | sample P32metaG_FD_120480 | JGI IMG/M metagenome (GOLD analysis project Ga0182024, IMG submission 120480) | Permafrost microbial communities from Stordalen Mire, Sweden - P3-2 metaG (Illumina Assembly) | ecosystem: Environmental > Terrestrial > Soil > Wetlands > Permafrost | place: Sweden: Stordalen... | reverse complement strand
TGGTAACCACGAAGACCGAGCACCGGTCCCAGAAAGACACATGTGGGTATGACGACGTCGGCACCTTTCTCGACAAGTTCGGACGCGCAACGGTCGAAGTCGTCGAGAAAACTGTCACTGTCACCTTCGACCGTCTCTAGCAAAAGTTTGAAGTCCCACGATGCAAGCGCCGCGTGTGTAGGTCGACCAACCAAACCCAAACGGGCCAAATTCCTCTGCAGATGAGCATCGGAAACGTGCTCCCGCGCGGTGACCCATCCGATTCTGTTACCAACAGTGCGAGCGATGCCGAGACTAGCCTCCAGTGCGCCGATGACAGGAACGTCAAATGTACTGCGTGCAAGTTCGACTCCAGGATCCTGCATGTCGCAGACCGCTATCGCGTCGCAATTTCGTTCGACGAGAGTGCCAATGGACTCCACGAGGGACATCTCGCCGGCATGATGCAGCACAAGATTTGGGCGCGCAGACACACCGCCATCGATGGATGCGGGCCAGCTCGGCAACATCTGGATATCCGGCCAAAATTGTGTTCGGTATATCTCAACGTATTTCCAGAATGATTCAACATGCATTTGATCGACAAAACGGCCAGGCATGGACTCGTGAAACGAATATTGCAGTCCAACCGTCGCTGATCGGCTTTCACTTTTCATCGCAACCTCCGTCTATTGAGTTAAGCATAATATTTCAGCGGAGCGACAATATTCGTTTCACGAGTTCACGTGGACCCGGTTAGATCCGCCCATTCGATTTGTCGCCGATTGTCTATTCGCGGCACTAGTTGATCGTCTGTATTGCCTTGATAGTGTCGCGAAATTCGTCATCATCGGTTTGTTCGTAGGGAAGATCGAGGACGAAACCGCTGACCAATCCGGAGAGTCGGCTCGTAACTAGTGCGGGAAGTTCCTCGTAGGACGCCGATGGCTGAACTTCGTCAAGTACGTCGTCTGTCACAACGGAATCAAGTTCGTCCCAATTGTCACTCCGCACCATCGCTCGAAGCCTCTCACCGAGGTCGACGTAACCTAAAAGTTCCAACGTCGTTCCGTAGGCTGGCGTTGAATAAAGGAAGGCAAACTTACGGCGCTGAGTCTCTCGTTTGGCCATAATCTCTTCCGCGCTTCGAGCGGTGATAAAGCACGAACCGGCAATGATCGGGATGGAGGCAAGATCACGTCCCGCAGAACTTGCCCCGGCACTCAGGGCTGGTAAGCACTTGTCCCGAATGTACTTGGGATGGGAATTTGTTGAATGTGTCATAAATCCTGACGCGCGTTCACCTGCAAGTTTGGTCATTCGCTCATTCACGCCGCCAATCCAAATGGGTGGCGTTACGGTCAATTCGTCGGGACCGGGGTTGAAGTACTTTTGTAACCTCAGGAGTCGGTATTGCGAGCCTTCAAACGGAACTAGATCACCATTTCGAAACGCGGCGAATGCGCTTTCAAGGACATCTATGTATTCGCGCATCCGATCTACGGGACTGCTCCAGGGCATTCCGTATCGATCTTCAATGTTTTGGCGAATTTGGCTTCCCAGGCCTAAATGAAAGCGTCCACCAGATAAGTTTGACAAGTCCCACGCGGAATATGCAGTCAGTAGAGGGCTGCGAATGAACGCGAGAGCAACGCTCGTCCGCACAACGAGATCGTTGCTATTTGAAATAGATAACGCAGCCACGATGAACGGATCATGAATTGTCTCAGAGACATGAACTCCGTCGAACCCGAGGGTCTCGATCCTGCGAGTGATAGCGGGAATCTCTGCGAGAGTACTACTGGCGTCAATACGGGCAAATACTTGCATCAGGGATTGCTACTTTCTTCGTAACGACATTTTTCTCATTCTGTCTTCGGTTAGTTGAGCACTTCGCTGTGATCTCTCGGGCCGCCTTAGTTTGACCTCCAACACGATAGCCCTCCTCGGCCACACCACTTTCTGAGGCAGTATCGATTCGAGAGATTGATTTGAAATCCTGTTCGCTATGTAAAGTCAGGGTGTGCAGAGTAATTTGGTTCCACCGATTGATCCGCGCGCGTCGTATGACCTACCGCCGCTTGGTGGCCTCGCGACCATTACGCGCATGGACGAGCTAGTCACGCGAATTATCGCCCCCAATGCGTCTTCGATGACGCTTGACGGTACCAATACGTACGTAGTAAGTGAGCCGGGATCTGGAACCTGTGTCGTCATCGACCCCGGTCCGGAAAGTGCAGATCATCTTGAACAGGTTGAATCAGCCATAGTTGCAATAGACGCTGAAGTAGCGATGGTGCTCGTTACTCACCGCCACAGAGACCACGCCGCGGCCGCTGGAACTTGGGCTGAAAGGTGGAGTTGTACGGTGGCCGCACAGGCGCCCGAGGTGGCGGGTCCCGGCGGTTTGGTCCTCAATGGTATTGGGCAAACCCTCCGATGTGGATCACTTCAACTTGAGGTAGTGCCGACACCGGGACACTGCGCGGACCACGTTGCGTTTCGGCTCGGTGGTGGCAGTCTCTTCTCTGGGGACCACGTTCTAGGACGCGGGACTTCCGCTCTAACGTGGCCTGACGGTGATTTGACCGCATACATTGAGTCGTTACAGCGGATATTGAAACTTGGTTTGGACGCTCTGTACCCTGGTCACGGGCCGGAATTGGTGGGGGAGGCCCCGGAATCGGTCATCAATTACTACTTGGCCCATCGCGTATTTCGTGAATCCCAGGTGATATCAATTCTTGCCCTGGGGCCGAAGAATCTTGATGAAATTGTTGACTCAATCTATTCGGGACTGCGAGACGACCTTAAAAACGCTGCCCGACAGTCGACCCGAACTTGTTTGGACAAGTTGAAGAAGGATGAAAAGATTGAGGAATTTCCTGCCGGTGTGTGGGCAATTTCCAACTGAGGGTCACGGGCACCATGATCAGTCACGGTCCAATCTCGCGGACCGCTGAGGACCTGAATTTATTTGCACTTTCGGATCCGCTTATTCATCAGCGTGAGATCAAATTATCCGAAAATTCAAAGTTGAAAAGGGGCGCGCTCGACGAAGACGCAATGTTCGCCTCTCTACGGCAATGACACTCTCGAAATTTTGATTGAATGAAGCTTTTTCCGACTTGGTGTCAAGAAAAATTTCTGGATTTGGCTGAGTTAAACTTTCCGAGTGTTCGTCGACGGAAGACTCGATTTTGGGCTCGGTGATAGTTCGGAGCAGGCCATCAGAGCCGAAGCCGAAGGCTACGACGCTGTCTGGGCAGCGGAATCGAGCCACGATCCGTTTATCACGCTCGTGTCAGGCGCGCTCGCCACTGAGCGACTCGGCCTCGGGACGGGCATAGCCGTTGCCTTCGGCCGAAGCCCCATGACCACTGCCATGATGGCCAACGACCTCCAGTCACTTTCGAAGGGTCGATTCATGCTTGGACTCGGTTCTCAGATCAAGCCGCATATCGAAAAGCGCTACTCCATGGCGTGGTCGCAACCGGCCGCGCGGATGCGCGAATATATTCTCGCACTGCACGCCATTTGGTCGTCGTGGCACGACGGAACGAGACTCAGATTCAGAGGTGACTTCTATAGGCATACTCTGATGACACCGTTTTTTGATCCCGGTCCAAATGAATATGGAGCGCCGAAGGTCTTCCTCGCCGCGGTGGGTGAGTTGATGACCGAGGTCGCCGGGGAAGTAGCTGACGGGCTGCTAGTACATCCCTTTACGACGGAGCGGTACCTCCGCGAGGTGACGCTGCCCGTCATCGAAAGAAGCCTGGCGAAGTCTGGGCGCACACGAGACACGTTTCAGATTTCTTATTCGGCCCTTGTCGTTACGGGTAGCACCGAAGCTGAACGCGCCGACTCGAAGATTGCGGTTCGCAAGCAATTGGCCTTTTACGGTTCGACGCCGGCGTACCAAAAAGTATTCGAGTTGCACGGTTGGGACGATCTCCACCCAGCGCTCAATTCGCTATCGCGCTCGGGTGAGTGGGAAAAAATGGCGGAGTTGATCAGTGATGAAGTTCTCGAGACGTTCGCGATTGTGGCTCCGGTAGAGGACGTCGGCGAAAAGATCATGCGGAGGTTCGGAGACGTGGTGGACCGAATCTCGTTCTACGCGCCTGGCCAATACGAAAAGGACTATTGGCGCGTCGTTTTGGCTAGCGTGCGAGCAGCGTAAGCGGCAACGTAGCAGTTCCATAGTTTTCAATTGGGCGGTGCGTCGTTTCGGCGTGTCGCGGCACGGCGCAGCGACCAAAGTTGAGAAGCGCGTTCGGCTTGCAAGGCGGCGATCCAGGGGACTGCCGGAGGGGTTGTCTGACGCAGTGATTCCACCGCCTTGCGTGAAAGGTCTGGATCAACTGCCGCCTGTCCCGCGAGTGCCATCGCGCGCTGCTCTACGAGTGAGTCGTCGACGGATTCCCATGCCAGGCCGAGTTCTACGGCTCGTGTCCCGCTGATCTCTTGAGAAAAGATCCCCATGGCGGCTGCAGCCTCCCGTCCGGATTCATGCGCGAGGAGCTGGAAGTGGCCCCCCCCAGGATGCAGGCCTAACTTGAAGAAGCCCGAGATGAAACGTGCGTCGTCGGCCACGATCCGTACGTCCGCCGCCATGGCCAAATTTACGCCGGCGCCCACGGCCGATCCGCGAACGGCGGCGATTGTCGGAATACCTACCTCTCCAAAGCGTGTAAAGGCCCGATAGATCTGTCCGAGGGCGTCGTACGACGACTCGCTTAAAGGGTCGTCCATTAATGATCCGAGCGCGCTGAGGTCCGCCCCAGAACAGAACACGCCTCCGTTGCCCTTGATAATAAGAGCGCCGATACTGTAGTCGACTTCGATCTCGTCAAGTGCTGTCACTAGGTGCCCAGCTAGATCTGGCGTGAGCGCATTCTTTCGCGCGGGATTATTCAGTGTAATTACAGCTATGCCGCCGAATCGTTCGACGATGACATCGCTTTGCGGAGTTGTTTCTGACGTTGCCGTCATATCAGTCACGTTCGCTCCTTTTGAATGATGCCTAGTACTGACCCTAGTTTGACCGATGGTCTTAATCGAGAGGGTCAGCGATGATGGCGACTTGGGCGCGATTGGAAGCTGCTTCTCGTCGTGACTAACCCGGGCGGTAGAGATTGGTGTCATTGGCTTCGCGGCGGACACCTGTGAATCTTCACGTCTTGCGGATTCCGGAATCTCCTTCAATAAATGCGTTAGTGAGATAAGTTCGCGAGGGCCCGGGAGGGTGGCCCCACATGCACACGCTTCGTTGAGTCAACACGACTTTGTAGCTGCCGCCATATCGTGCTTAATCAACCGTTGGGATGAGTAAGTTGAGCCTCGATTTGACGCCAGGTTCATCAGTAAGAATCGACCATAGATGTTCCGGCCCACCATGTTCATGGACGTGCTCGGTGATTGCTCGAGACCACGCCGCTTCTCCACCAAATTCATTTCGCCAACTCCAGAGCCGCTTGGTGTAGTGGTGGAGTGAGTATTCCTCGGTGGCGCCAATCGCTCCGTGCACTTGGTGGGAAATACGCGCTACTTTGGTTGCAGCCCTAGCTACTCGTACGATCGCGGACATGGCTTCGAGATCACCGCCGCCAGTACTGATGGCGTCTAGGGCCATGCGAGTTGAGACCACGGAGGCGAACACCTCTTCAGCCAATTGTGCGAGCAAATGCTGAACTGCCTGAAATTTAGCGATCGGTCGTCCGAACTGCTGTCGGTCCTTTGCGAAATCGATTGTCATATCGAGTATCGAACTCATAGCGCCTGCAGAAGAAATGGCCCTCGCAAACGCGCATCGTCGTCGAATGTCGTCGGAGAAAATGGGAGAGACTATCCAATGGTCAGCGTCTAGGCGCACGTCCTTTAGTATGAGCGTGTCCCTTGGTTCGCCGGCCACATTTAGGCCCGGTTCGATGCTGTACACCTCGGGCAACAGCTGTGCAATGACCGTGTCGCCATTTAATTCGAGCACGAGAATGACTCGCTTGGCGAAACGAGCCCACGGCACATCCAGCACTTTGCCGCTGAGGACAATTGTTGTATCCTCGCGAAGGGCATCAAACGTAGCACTGGCCGCGATACCGAGCGTCTCAACACCTCCAGTCCAGGACCAATCCGCCATTTCGACTAACCAACCAGCGAGCATCGCCGTTTCAACAAGGGGAGTGAGCGCGGCGTTACGACCCGATTCGAAAGCCATGATGGCCACGTCAAGTATTGAGCCTCCTGAACCCCCGCTCAACTCATTGATACCCACGCCTGTCATTCCCGCATTCTCGAGTTCGACCCACGTCTGCGAAGGCCAATGAGCCACCGTCTCGTCTTTCGAGAAGGATTTGTCTGGACTGAGTATCTTGTGGACCGTATCGCGCAGCAACAACTGATCGTCACTCATGAGATCAGCCCCTTCGCGATGATTCCCCGAAGTATTTCAGTGGTGCCACCTCTCAACGTAAAGAGCGGGGCCGCTAATACTGATTGAGTAAGGAACGTATCGTAATCATTGGGCGGATCACACAGTATCGCCCTCGGCGCCAGCCAGTTCGCCGCGTCGACAACGGAATTCTCGAAATTTGTGCCGAGATCTTTCACCATGGTCGCCTCCAACTGAGGTACTAGTCCCTCGTTGAGCAGCTCAGCAATCGACCTCGACATGGAACGAAGGGCAACCAGTTCTGCGACCAACGCGCCATAAATCGCCGTGAATTCGGTGACGGAATCACTGCTGACTTCGGAGTGCAGCGTGACGAGGAGCGGAAACGTGCTCAGAAAGCGCTCTGGACCACTTCGCTCATACGCCAGCTCAGCGTTGACCTGTTCCCAGCCCTGCCCCAACGCGCCAAGGAGCATATTGTCAGGTACAAAAACAGAGTCAAAGACAACTTCGGCGAAGTGGGCGTGACCGTTCATCAGCGTGATTGGTCGCACTTCAACGCCAGGTGAAGTGAGGTCAATGATGAATTGCGATAGTCCGTCATGGCGACCAGCGCCAGCGTCGCCCGTTCGACACAATGTGACGATGTAGTGCGATCTACTGGCATGACTGGTCCAAACCTTGGCCCCTGAAACAATCCATCCACCCTCGACGCGACGTGCACTCGTGCGAACGGATGCTAGATCCGAGCCAGAATCAGGTTCGCTCATGCCGATGGCGACAAAGCACTCTCCGCGAGCAATCGCCGGTAAGAGTTGTGACTTTTGCTCTTCGGAGCCAAAGCGGAGCAGCGACGGCCCCGTTTGTCGTTCGGCGATCCAGTGGGCTGCGACGGGGGCTCCGGTGGCGAGTAGTTCCTCGATCACGACGTAGCGATCGAGATTGCTGCGTTCAGCCCCGCCGTATCGCTTAGGCCATGCCAGCCCTAACCAGCCCCGCTCACCAAGCTTCTTGCTGAACGAGGGATCGTAACCTTCGAGCCACGCATTGCATTGAGGAACGAACGTGCCAGCATTAAGTTCGTTGTCGAGAAAGTCTCGCACCTCACGTCGAAGGCCGGCCGACTCGGAAAATGTGGGAGTTAGTCGTAACCAAAGTTCCTCGAGCTGCATTCGTTGAGCGACCTTACGAACTCATCAAAGTTGGCCAGTGCGTTGATACGGTCTCGTCACTCATCCGCAAAAGTCTACTGACCGCACACGTTTGCCACGGAGGTCCTTCCAGTTGTGATGTAGGGGAACTAAGAGTTCACTGAGGCTGACTAAACCCGCATTCCAAACCATCATCTGACCTACGGTGCCTCGAACCAAGTCGGCTACGAAGCGATTTCTTGAATATATACGCCTCCAGGGAAAAGATTTGGAGAATCTACGCTCCAACCTTCATGTCGCCTTTGTTCGGTGCCATGTTCATTGCTTCGGCGCAAACTAACGCCTAAGCAGAGTTGGCGCAATTTGATCACGTAAGAAGTTTGTGACGGCGTCCGAAAACGAGTCATTCTTGTCACCTGCAATCATATGGGCCGCACCATCAACTTCGACGAGCGTGACGTTTGGAAGACGACTGAGGAGAGTGTCGATACCCTCCTGGGTGACGACATCACTCAGGCGTCCGTGGACGAGTAAGGTCGGAACGGATACGTGATTCATCGCTTCGTCAGTCAACTCATGAAGGCGGGAGATGAATTTATCTCGATTCTCGCCGTGGAGGATCAATGGGTCCCAATGCCAATACCAATGTCCATCGCGCTCCCGCAAGACCTTCTTTAGTCCTTCCAAATTCGTGCTACGGACTCGCTGTGGAGTGAAGGCCGCGATTGCGGCGGCCGCATCTTCTAGCGACGAGAATCCATCCATGCCTGACCTCATGAACGTTTGAATTCTCTTCGCACCTTTGGGATTTGACTTTGGGGCAATGTCGACGAGTACCAAGCCGGAGCTGTGATTATCGTCATCGCGTCCCTCGGCGAGCATCGCCGTGATGCCGCCGAGTGAGGCGCCGACCAACACCGGGCGACCTCCGAGTTGTTCTATAACCGCAATGCAGTCATCCCGATAGGCGTCGGCTGAATAGTCGCCATCCTGCGCCCAGTCACTGTCGCCATGACCTCGAAGATCGACAGTAATCGTTCTCCAACCTTCGTTGGCAAGTTGTTGAGCCGCTCGACCCCAGGCGTGCCTGGTCTGTCCTACCCCATGTAGAAAGAGGATTGGCCAAGCGTCCTCGTCGCCGCAAACGTCGGCGACCAGATTGAGCTCACGGGAGCCTTTGAAAGCTGTGCTTGTTGCCTTCATCTCCATAATTGTTGCACAACAGGAACTCGACGACGACTGCCGTTGAAGCGCTGCGGTGGAGTCGGAACAGAGAGTGCGTCGAAACGTGTGTGGGCGTCCCGTGTCTCAGTCTTCGTTACGGGATTGCTGAATGCAAAATACGAAGTCAAAGAGCCGGTAAAGATGAGACTCACGCTGGAGCTATTACTCCGAGAAGTGCGGATCCTTACGGAACTGCTTGGACGCTTAACTTTTCATGGTGACACAGTTTGCCGTAGTGCAGCGTTAGTAAGTGCTGGGATCATTTGACGATCTCCAGAGGCGCAGATTCAAACAATCAAAGAGGTGCGTGGAGAGCCAAAAGATACTTTGGCTTCCTAAGATCCAGCGAGCGTTCGAGTGATCAAAGTTCGAGTCGAAGTACGGGTTCGCATGATTGCGGACTGTCTCATCGGTATAGCGCAGTCGTCGGCGATGATGTTGTTGGCCTGAAGTAAGAATAATTTTGCCAGAGCCAAAATCGAAAATACTGAAAGACTTCTTTCGTTGGGCCGTAACAAGGTCTTGACTTATGCACTTGAAGTTGCAGTCTCGATTCGAATGAACCCGAAGCGGAGCGATGCGTTCAGCGGAAACTCAGAATGTCTCGCTTTCGGACAATCCGTCTTTGGAATAAACGTCTGAGAACCTCCAATTTGCGAGATTTATTGGCGTCGAAATCTGAATCGCCGATTCGAGTGCCTTGGCCATGAGCGCCTGCCCCTTGGGCCTTGGGTGCAATGAACCCTTCGCAATTAAGTTGCTCTTTACGGCGGTCAGTGCTCCGCCACAGTGTGGAACAAGATCGTCTTTCTGGAGAAAACAATCTTTAAACAAAGTTGAGATTGATCCGGGAGCGGAGAAGATCACCCCGTTGATGTCTGAATTTGACATCGTTTTGGTGTTGCACGTAAGACCGTTCACCGCCGTGAGGAGATTGTCGTTAACCAGTTCAATACGAGTCGATCCCAGGGTTTGGTTCACCTGTTGGACAGCTGTGGCGATGCCAGAATTGAGCTCGACCTCCAGATTATTGATGTCGCTCAACTGAGAAGAACTAATGCCGAGATATAAGGAGGCCGGTCCTACTCTGATCGCACTAGTGAGCGGGCAGAAGGTGGGAACGCTCGGAGTGGAAAAAAATTGAGGGTAGTTGAGGACGAAGAGCGTTGCGTTTGGAGCGGCGGTGAGTATTTGCGTATACGTGTCGACGAGGGCCCCTTCGAGTGATGGTGGCGACGATGAAACTGACGTTGCAATACTCTGTGATTGCGCGAGGTCGCTATTACATTTTGCCTGCGAAGCGCCGGGGGCTCTCGACGCGAAGACTTCACTGAGCGGACCTTCCTTCACCATGATGCCAGCGCACGCCGCCAAGACTTTGGCAAAGCCGAGGTCATCACCGCCCACAGTGAGTGAGATTGTTTTAGTCGCAGAAGAGAGTGAGGTCAATTGGCTTGTCTCGAAGCCCTTCTTGCCGAAAAGAACTGACGGCGATCCCTTCGTGAAGTTCGACGCGTCGTACGTCGACCCGGTAACCGCACCCGAGCACGCCCTAAATTGGAAACTTGACGTCACTCCTAATTCCTGCGCGACCAATGGTGGGTATGCCAACGCCGAGCGATCACAGCCATCCGTACTTAACGCTGGAATCCCGGCAGTATTGAGCCACTGATCCGGCTTCGAACCGGGATTTCCTTCACCAGAGGAGTACGAATCGCCGAGGGCGACATATGTCGCCGACGAGGTGACGAGCGCTCCAGCGGTCGATTGTGCTCTTGTTGCAGTAACTGTCGCATTGGCAATCCCGGTGACGCCGAGCATCAGCAACAGAGAAACCACGAAGAGACGGTGAAGGATGGACAAACGACTTCCTTTCGAATCTGGCAGTCTCCAAATGACTATAAGTCCACATCCAAAGTTTCAGGTACTCGCTCAGCGCCGGCATAGATCACCATCGATGGATCTCGCAAGAATCCCACCAGAGTCATGTTCGTCTCTTGGGCCAGGTCAACAGCGAGCGACGAGGGAGCGGACACCGCGCACAGCATCGGAATGCCGGCCATGGCTGCCTTCTGCACTAATTCGAATGACGCGCGACCGGAAACCAGCAGGATCGTGCCACGCAGAGGAAGTCGACCTTCGCGTAGGGCCCAACCAATCACTTTGTCGACGGCGTTGTGTCGGCCAACGTCTTCACGAAGGACTAGGAGTTCACTGGTTTGACCATTGAACAGTGCGGCCGCATGAAGCCCCCCCGTCTTTTCGAACACTTTCTGAGCTTCGCGAAGCCGGTCGGGCAGCGTTGCCAAGAATGCCGGTGTGACTCGCAGAGGATCGTCGCTGACGCTAAAAGCCGAAAGAGTGCGAACCGCATCGATTGAAGCCTTCCCGCACAGTCCGCACGAACTGGTGGTGAAGAACGCTCGAGCCGAGCTTTCGTCTGGTGGCTTTACATCAGCACCCAACGTGAGATCAAGAATGTTGTATTCATTCGCTGTGTCGCCTTTCCCGGCGCAGTAGCGCATGGTCGAAAGTTCTTCGGTGCGAGTGATGATCCCTTCGCTCACGAGAAACCCGGCGGCTAAGTCGAAGTCAGCTCCTGGAGTTCTCATGGTGACTGCAAAAGAGAGTCCACCGATTCTTAACTCAAGAGGTTCTTCGCCCGCCAACGTGTCGCTCAGTCGTTTCGGTTGTTCGCCAACGGTCATCCGAATGACGGTTCGCTCCGGTGCTATTCGACTCACGTTATGACCCTATCTTGGAAGAAATCACCTCTGTCGGTGTTGGCATTTCAACGTTCGTTAACCGATTGGTACCATGACCTTTATGACGACGACTGCGAATGAATGGATTGCCTCGTACGCGGCACAACTGCGCGTGGACGCGCTGAACCAAGATGAGATTGACCAGATTCTTGCGTTGGCCGCAACGGCCGCGCACGCCTCAGAACGAACTGCGGCGCCGGTGGCGTGCTGGCTCGCTGCCAAGGCCGGTCTCGGTCCCGAAGAGGCTCGAGAGTTAGCGCTACTCATCGAAGTGCCAGACTCAGATACGACGACTAACTGACGGTTACGAGTCGTACGATTCGACAAAGCTCTCGCTAGTTGGTACAGCGGGTGGTCCCACTCATGTGGGACCTCGGAATTGCTGAAGATCAGCGGGGCTGTCGACGTCAAAAAAATCATCCTCCTGGGCAACGTGCCGCCATTCTGATTCGTCAAGAAAACGAACATCGGGCTGATCGTACAAATGCTTCAACGACCGAACGCCACGGACGAGGAAATCGCCAGCGCTATCAAGGTCGCGACGACACCACTTTGCACACAGCGGTTGAGGACGGCCCCCGACCACCGGCACGACTGACCCAGTTGATTCGAACTCGACGAGGAAACGTAGCAATTGCTCCGTGAGTCGAGGAAGGTCACACGCAATCACCAGGGCGTCTCCGTTGTTACCTCGCTCACGTAGCCAATCGCCACCGGCCGCTATGGCGGCGAGCGGGCCTTCTCGCGGCGGATCTTCCAACGTTGCGGGCAGTCCTGACACTCCTGGGCCGACTTCCACGGCTGTTCCGACGACACGTTGCAGCAATCCGGCGGTTCTCACGGCCAACGTTGTGCCGTCGACAATCAGTTGTGTCTTGTCTTGTCCCAGTCGACTACTGGCCCCTCCGCTGAGCAGGATCGCAGCTACGGACTCAGAAGGCGCATCCACGAGTCCATCGTAAATGGCCTGACTGCAAGCGCTATGGCTGTGCGAGCAAGAGCGCGGGCAGCACTTCTATTCACCGGCGAACGGTTCACTCGGACTGGTCACCAACGAGCGTGCCGCCCGCGACCAGACTGAGTTCCGCATGCGACATTGTGGCCTCGGTTACTAATTCCGTCGAGCGGATCCGTCCGGGAACGAACAGGGCGGCAACCACCGCCGCGATCGCGGCAATGGTCAACAGTGCGAAGCCGTGCGTATAGCCCGACTCGCGCGGTATTGATCCCGCACGAACTCCCGACGTGACGATGCTGCTCATCACCGCGGCGCCAATGGAGCCGCCGATGGTGCGAATGTTCGCGTTCATTCCGCTCGCCACGCCCGTTTGCTCGGGCGGGACCGCCATCACCACGAGCGCCGACATGGAAGAGAAGGCCAAACCGAACCCGATTCCCTCGACGACCATGGCGAGAAGAATCTGCCACTGCGCCGCGTGCGCAAAGGTGAGCAGCGCGAAGGTCCCAACGCCGACGATCAGCCCCGCGATCAGTACCGGTTTACTGCCGAAGCGCTTGGAGAGCGGGCCCGACCACATGCCGAAGAAGAACATGAACACGCTGGCGGGCAGGAGAATGAGCCCCGAGTGGGTAATACTCGCACCAAATCCGTAGCCGGCCGACGTCGGTGTCTGCAAAAATTCCGGTAGGAACGCAAAGACGGCGTACATTCCGATACCCAGCAGCAACGCCACGAGGTTCGTCGTCCAGACGGCGGGAATTCGCATCATGTGCATATCGATCAATGGGTGTCGCGAACGAGCCTCGACGAATATCCAGAAGGTGGCGACAATGAGCGATCCGACGATGAGACCAATGACGCTCGGTGATCCCCAGCCCCACGTCGGCGCTTCACTGATGGCGAGGATGAGGGCGACCAGCCACGTGGAGAGCAACAGAATGCCCGGCCAACTGAGGGTCCCCGACGTGCGAACCTCCGACTCTGGGATGACATAATGAGCGGCGACTGTCACTGCGCCCATGACGACCATGGGAATCCAGAAGAGCCAGTGGTAGTTGAGCGCATTGACGATAGGCCCCGCCAGCACTATTCCCAGTCCGCCGCCGGCCGCCGCCAACGCCGCGATGACGCCGATCGCGCTCATCACCTTTTCTTTGGGGAATTCGTCGCGGATAAGTCCGAACGACAACGGCAACACGCCGCCCCCGACGCCTTGGATCACCCGCGCCACGATCATGAGCGTGATGGAACTCGCCACCGCTGCCAAGAGCGACCCGACCGTGAGCGCTACCAGTGTGATGACGAGCAGTCGCTCCTTGCCGTACATGTCGCCGAGTCGACCCATGATGGGCGTGAATATCGCCGCCGACAGGAGGTAAGCAGTCAGCACCCACGTGACAGTGTTTTGCGAGGTGTGTAGTCCGTGCTGAATTGTTGGCAGTACCGGAATAACGAGCGATTGCAGCAATGCGTAACCGCCCACCGCGAGGGCTAATACGGCGTACGTTGCCTGATACGGCCTTCGAGCCTTCTCTAGTGGCATTAAGCGACTCCGAGCGATCGGTTCCCGGTATTCATTCGTCCTCTTTCACATAATGGGGGTCACTGAGCAAGCAATTACACACTTCAGCACCGGCGAAGAATGCGAGGACGTCTCGACAGTGATGTTCTCAATTGTATGACATTGACGCCCAGGTCTAAGGCGACCTCGTCAACAGAGTTGTGTCCGCGATGAGAAGATCCTGTTCTTAGATGACGATGCGAAATTGAAAAGTGCCGCGCTTCGGTAGCCCCTCAGTCGTCTGACCGCGACGTCTTCGACGTATGTCCATGACGAACGAATTGAGATCCACCGCTGACCGTTGATCATTCCATCGCGCCCCCACGTCCCGTGTCACGCGATTTCGTCTTAGCAATTCCTTAGCGTGGCATCGCAGAAAGCCTTCACATTAAGACGGCCTTAAGACCGATTTAATAATGTACGCACATATTAAGAAACGACCACTTCGGTACGTAGCGTGTGTCTACTCTCTCGATGTGGTCAAACCGCTTGATCGCCGTGATCGGTAAAGGGACTGAATTGTTCTCCCTCAGTTATGCATGGAATGAACTTCGCCGACGGGCTGGTCGAACAATCGTCACCGCCATAGGCCTCGCTGCCGGCGTGGGCCTGGTGATGGGCATCATTGGAGTTTCCCAAGGTCTCAGCGACGCCCAGACCAAGGCGCTCTCACCGTTGGGCTCGGTCGGCACCAGCATCATTGTCACTCGCACCGTGGCACCAACGCTCTCGACCGCGACTACCACCACGACAACCTTCGGTGGCTTTGGTGGCGGATCTGGCGGCGGAGGTTTTGGCGGAGGCGGCGGAGGAACATTCGCCGGCGGCGGCACCAACGGTGGTGGATTCTTCCGGGGCGGGGGAGCCGCGTCGCTCAACTCCAAGGACAGCACCGCGCTCGATAACGCCAACTCCTCAATTATCACCGACCTCGCAAAATTGGGGCCGGCCGGCACCAAGTTCACGCACGACTTCTTTGTGCCCGGCACATTAATTACCTTTCCCTCCAATGCGGTGAGCGACGTCGCCAAGGTGAAGGGCGTCACCAGCGCCGTGGGCGCGCTGTCGCTCGACGCCCTGCACGAGTCGGGCACCGTGCCCAAGATCACCGCGTCGGTAAAGACGGGCGGCCAGACCATCTCGGCCACGGTCAAGCCTCCCGTGTTGACGGCCAAGCAACAGCAAACGGAACGCAGCTGCATCCAGTCAGTGATCGAGAAGCGCTTTGGCACGGGAGGAACCACCACGGGCGGAACCGGAACTGGCGGTACGCCACCGACCGGAGGCACGGGTACCGGAGGCGGCACCACAGTACCGTCGGGCGGATTCCGATTCATTGGCTCGAGCTCGGCCATCAACAAGTGTTTGACGCCGGCTCAGAAGGCCTACCAGCAGAACGTCGTCGTGCCCGAACAGACGGTCAATGAGGTACTCAACCCACCAACGACCAACACCAAGACCTCGACCTACACGGTCGCCGGACTCAATCCTTCGAACACGACGTCGGGTCTGGTCACCAAGGCCAACCTCGTGAAGGGCACGTGGCTCTCGACGAATCCAACGACCGTCAAGTCCCAGGTGCTGGTCACCACGGCCTACGCCACCCAGGAAGGACTCAAGGTCGATCAGACGCTGACAATCAACTCGATCAACTACAAGATCGTGGGTCTGGTTAATCCCACGCTGACCGGTGACGTGTCGGATATCTACTTCAGTCTGTCGAACTTGCAAACCCTCTCGTCGAATCAAAGCCGAGTGAACGAAGTGTTGGTGTCCGTCGCCAATGCCAAAGACGTCAGCGCGGTCGCCACGGCGATCAAAAAAGAGCTGCCCGGTGCGACCGTGCTGACGGCCAAGTCACTGGCCGATCAAGTGACGGGCAGTCTCTCCAACGCGAAGAAGCTCGCCAACGACCTCGGCGGCGCGCTGGCCGTCGTGGTCTTATTGGCCGCCTTCCTCATCGCCGGTCTGTTGACACTCTCGAGCGTCTCCAAGCGAGTGCGCGAGATTGGATCGTTGCGCGCCATTGGCTGGTCCCGCGGTCGTGTGGTTCGCCAGATCATTGCCGAGACCCTCGGCATCGGCGTCCTCGGTGGCGTCGTCGGTGTCGGCATCGGCGTCATTATCTGTCTCATCATTGGCGCCGTTGGACCGGCGCTCAGTGTGACGAGCACTGGTTTGGCCGTTGGCGCTTCTAACGTGAGCGGACTCTTGCACCAGGCAACGTCAAGTTCGGTCGCCACAACGGTGCACCTCACCGCACCCATCCGTTGGTTCACGATCGTGATCGCCTTTGTCGGTGCCTTGCTCGGCGGCCTCATCGCGGGCGCCGTCGGCGGCTGGCGGGCCGCCCGGATGTCACCGTCGTCCGCGCTGCGGGACCTCGGATGAATAACACCAACGAAAGGACAGCAACATGACCGACACACTCACGAGCGAACAGAACGAGACGGGGTCGGGATCATTGCTCTACGAACTGCGTGGAGTCACGCGCACCTACTCCAAGGGCAGCGTCGCGGTGAACGCGCTGCGCGGCGTCGACCTCTCAATCAAACGCGGCGAGATGGTGGTCTTGGAAGGTCCCAGCGGATCGGGCAAGTCCACGCTGCTCCAATTACTTGGCGCACTCGACACGCCGACATCCGGGCAAATCACATTTGCCGGCCGTTCGCTGGAACACGAATCCGATCAGGTGCTGACTGATATTCGCAGCAAGGAAATCGGGTTCGTGTTCCAGCAGTTCAACTTGATTCCGACCTTGAGCGCCGACGACAATGTCGCGATCGCCATGATCCCCCGCGAGCCGTCCCGCGAAAAGAGGTCCGCCCGAGCCGAGGAGCTGCTGACCCAGGTCGGTTTGGCCCACCGTCTCGGGCACTTGCCGTCGCGGCTCTCCGGTGGTGAGCAACAGCGCGTCGCCATTGCCAGGGCGCTGGCGAACCGACCCGAGGTGATCATTGCGGATGAGCCAACGGGAAACCTCGACTCGGAAAACGCACGGGAATTCATGACGTTGCTGCACGATCTTCACGAACGTTCGGGTGTGTCGATCATCATCGCGACGCACGATGAGGATGTGGCCTTAAGTGCCGAACGCCGCATCCGAATGCGTGACGGCTCAATTGTGTCCGACGCGCAGAACTAGATGGCGCATCGTCCGCGCTAATTCACCCGCCGGTTCATTGTTCGAGTGGCACACGATTGGACCTTGCCCGACGCTCCCGAGTGATATTTTCGGACCATGACAACTCCACTTGAATTGGCGTTAGGCGCGGCACTGACGGATCATCGGCTTCTCGACCACCCCTTCTACCGACGTTGGGAGTCCGGCGAAGTGAGCCGCGACGAACTGACCCGTTACGCCGAGCAGTATCGATTTTTTGAGGCTATGTTTCCCGAGTTCCTGGAAGCACTGTCGCAGCAGTTGCCGGACGGAGCGGCTCGCGACGCGGTGCTCGATAACTTGAACGACGAAGTAACCGCTCCTAGTCACCTCGAACTGTTTGACCGGTTCGCGAGTTCCTTCGACGCCACTGACGCACCGATCTCGCCCGCCATGTCCGAACTCGTTGAGGCATACGCAAGGTTGTTAGAACTTGGAGCGCACGTCTCGCTCGCCGGACTCTGGGCGTACGAAACGCAGGGCGCCGAGATTGCTCAGTCCAAGGCCGGCGGTCTGGTCACTCACTACGGCGCGTCAGCGACCGCGGTTGAGTTCTGGACGGTGCATGGGTTGGTCGAAGGAAGTCACGCCCAGGGAACGCTCGAGGCACTGACGGGGCTCAATATCAACCCCGGTGAAGCGCTGCTAGGCGCGCAACTAATTGGTGACGCGTGGTGGGCGTTCCTTGACGAACGTGAGTTACTCGCTGCCTGACGAGATCGTCAGCGAGTACTTCTAAACGAGAAGAATTAAAGCGCCGGACCGTCGACACCGCTCTTGAGCCTTTCAGCGACTTGCGTGAGAAACGAGCGCACGGTCGACTCGGCGACCCGGTGAAACAACGCTCGGTCGACCCGGGCGCCAAAGCCACCGAGTGGTGGCGTGTAGGCCACGGCCAACGAGAGGCGACACCACATGGGATCGATCGGTGCCAGTTCAATGTCGCCGTCGAGCATGGGAAAGAGCGACTGCCATTCACTGGGTACCCAGCTGATCGACCTCACGAGCGAACTGTCGCGCTCGCGTGGCGGCCACAGGGTGACGTGCACTTCTCGGGTCACCAGGTGCGCGGCCCACACCGGTCCAATGCGCATGCGTAGGGACTCTCCAGCGCGAGTTGCCTCCGTTGCCAGTGGAGCGAGCCACTTGCCGTCATCGCAGAATCGTTCTTGCAGGGCGTAGAAGGGGCGGTCGACGTCCAGAAAATCCTCAATGAAGATCGGATTGCGCTTGCGCACATCCGCATCGGTGGCCTGGCTCACGTTCATACATTCAGTATGAAGCGCTGTTGAGAGGTCGCTGTAGGGGAGAAGGTCACATAGTGCTTTGACAACACGTCGCGGCCTTTTGGCCACGTTGCCGTATTTATATATTTATTGTCAAACCGGCCATCGCCAGTGTGATGGGTCCGTCGTAGATCGCCGCGGCCCGATGGAGCGCTTCCTCGCCGTCAAGACCCGGCGCCAGGTGGGTGAGCATCAACTGGGCAACGCCTGCGTCGGTGGCCATCTGGCCCGCGTCTTCGGGCGTGCAGTGAACGTGTCGACGGGCGTCTTGCTGGTCCCGGCAACCGACCTCGCACAGCAGCAGGTCAGCGCCGTGCGCCATTTCGGTCAGTTGCGGACACAGGCCCGTATCACCGGAATAGACAAGACTGCGTCCCGAGGCGTCCACGCGTAACGCGTAGGACGGCGCGTTGTGCGCGACAAGTTGACCACGAAGGCGCATTTGAACCACATTGGCCATTTCGTCGACGTCGTGCTCGAGCACCTGGAAGATCGTCGACATATCGTGGGCAACGTCATTAGTCACAAACGCCGAGACGCGCTGCGCCCAACCAATCGGGCCAATGACGGGCAACTTGGTCTTGCGCGACACGTCACCGAATGCGTACGCGTAATACAGGGCGGCCACATCGGCGAAATGGTCGCCGTGCACGTGACTAATCCATAGGGCAGTGAGGTTCTCCAGACTGACGTGGCGCTGCAGTTCCATCAAGGTCCCCGTACCGGCATCCACCCATAGCGAGGCCTCCCCGCATTGCACGAGGTAACCGGAACAGGGATTGTCCGGTAACGGGAACGGCGCGGCCGTGCCCAGCACTGTCAGTGTCAGTTCCACGTGGCAATTGTTGCACGGACAAACATTGTGCCGAGTTGGGGACGATTCGCTCGGTCACTCACGGCTCGTCGGGTGGACTATCTTTGGAATCTCGTCGCTGTGTGGCGATGCTCAGATTGAAAGTTGGGGGAATGAGCGAATCTTCAGGCGACGCGTTCACGCGCAAAAAGATCGTTAACGTCGCGTCGATCTTGGTACGCCAATCGGGCAGCCAGGACGTGGACCTCGCTGACGTGGCCAAGGGGGCGAATATCGATCTCACCACGGTCGAGCATTTCTTCGAATCACGAACCCAACTGATCGCCGAAGCCCAGATGGCCAACTACTTCGCGATGGTCGAAGCTCATCACTTGGTGCTCGCACGCATAGAGACGGCCGTCGCTGAAGAGGACGAAGCATCGTTTTGGGCCGGGATTGAAGAGAACATGGAGATGGCCTGGCAGTCGGGTCAGATCGATAACAAGTGGGGCATCGTCAACTTGCTCCAGGACGTGTGGAGCGATCCTTTTTCCCAGCGTCATTTTTGCGATCTGTTGGACATTCAGTTCGACCGTTGGATCACCGTGGTCGAAAACGGCCAGGCTCTCGGGTGGATGGATAACGAGTTGGACGCCCGGGCACTGACTGCGGTCATCTGGTCGGCCTCGGTGGGACAAGTCATCACCGCCGGGTCCACGTTTCTCAATTTGTCGCCGCGCGAAGTGCGCGACTTCTATCTCAAGATCGTTCGCGGGAAAGGGAATCTGGCGTCCACGTCTAGTTAAGTGCAGTCCGCCAATTCAGACCCATTACGCTCATCGATTTACCGGATTTCATCGAGAATGTTCTTGGCGCCCCAGTTGACTAAAAGCTCTCGTTCAGTATCTTTGAACCGCTTGGGTGATATCTCCGAATCAGCCCTTTGGATGCCATATAGCGGCACTCGGCATTGATCGACTGTCGCCGGACATCGCATAATTCTGCTAACTCATCGTCGTCTAATGGTCTCTTTGACCTTTTGAGTTCCGCTTGGATTCTCTCTGCGAGTGTTACCACGCTGTGACCTCTCTTTCCTACAGTGGCGGGCAAAGTTTTGAACCTAGAGCCCTCGACTTACTTCAGGGCACCGAGCCACTTGAGTGACCAACGTGACGGTGTGATTGGCGAGCAGATGTCAGGGGCGTTCAACGTAGCGATCACGGCCACGGTCTTGTTGCGGATGACGGTGCCTTTGGTGAAATGGCCGCTCAACGAAAATGGCTCCGTAAAACTCATCGTGGTTTGCGTGGCCTCGGGCGACAGCGTGACGTTGCCGGAATACGAGAAAACGCCGCCCGCCGAGATGGGAATCGAGCTCGGCAGATATATGTACAGCGTGGAACTGGAGTCAAGCTCATTGGTATCTTGGGCAATCAGCGAGGCCGACGCCGTGCAGTGCACGAACACCCCGTGTATCCCGCCGACGACCCTGGTTCCGTTGGCGCTCACGGTCAGCGAGACGGCGGAGTAGCCGGGACCAAACCCGGTTTTGCCGTAGAGGCCGTCGTGGACCGGTGCACCGGCGGCGCTGGCGGACGAGAGCCCATAGAAGAACGCACCCGTGGTCAACACCGTGGCCAGACCCGTGAAAATGCGACGCCATTTCATGGGTCGGAGAGTACCACCGAGCCGTCCTTGGCGCTGAAGGTTCATCGCGACGTTGCGTTAGTCGCCAACTGCCCTGGATGCCTCGATCACCTTGGTCAGGGCCGCGTGCAGCAGTTCCAACTCCGGAATCGGAATCCCGAGTTGGGCGACGATCGCCGGTGGGACTTTCAGTGCCAATTCCCGCAGGTCCCGTCCCTGTTGGGTGAGGTCGATGTTGACCTTTCGTTCGTCCTCAAAGCTCCGAGTACGAGTAATCAGCCCCGCACCCTCCAATCGTTTTAACAGTGGCGACAATGTTGGCGTATCGAGTTCCAGTAGTGCGCCAATGTCGCCGACCGACAGTGGTGACTCACCCCAGAGCGCCAGCATCACCAAGTACTGGGGATGGGTGAGTCCCATGGGTTCTAACAGTGGTCGGTAGATGGAAAGCACACTGCGAGAGGCCACCACCAGGGCAAAGCAGACCTGACGCTCAAGCGCCAGCGGATCGGGATAGTAGGTGTCGCTCAACAGTGTTCCGGTCATTAACTCTGCATCTTCAATGGTTGACTCATCAGTGTCCATAAGAACCTCTCAATAGAAATAGGGTGAAACAACGGTCGCGACTTTCCCTGGACAGCATTTACCCTATGATATAGAGTGGACTATTAAGTAGTGCACGACTAAATAGTACACTAGGAACAGGCAGAAGGAGACTGCGATGGCGATTCTGTTACCCATGGTGGGAATGGTGGTTATTGGCGCTCTCTACACCTGGGTGTACCTCTGGATGCGTCGCGCCTCCTTTGGTGAGTCCAGACAGGGAGGCGATTCTCCCGATCTCTAAGGTCCGGTCCTTGGGCCGCGTCGCGGTCAAGGACCGGAAGATTTTTGCGGCGATTTTGAGATGCTGTGTCCTCTTTCGCGATTCTTGTTCGTCGCCGTAAGGAGAAATCTGGCGGCGCCATCATGGCCCCCGGCGGGGTCACGTTCCCGCAGTCCCTGGTGGCATTGGACGTGGTCGATGAGTACCGAATGTTGGTCTGCCCGTACGTGGCCGGCAGTGGGCTGGCCCTCTTTGGTGAGGTGCAGCGACTGCGGGGCTCGAGATCAGTGAGCGCACCACGGTGCAGCTCGGGCGTGATGGCCCTGGTGTACCGGCCGGCGCGGTCCAATTGATGTCAGTATTCAGTCCAGACAAAAGGAGAAGGAAGAATGAGTGAGTGGTCCAGTCAGGCAAAGAAGATCTTCGCGATAACGCTGTTCGTCGAGGACTTGGGCGCCGCCAAGGAGTTCTATGCGAAGGTCTTCGATCTGCCTGTGGTGTATGAGGACCCGAATTCGGCCGTCTTCCAGTTCGGTGACACCATGATCAACCTGTTGACTAGTTCTGAAGCGCCCGAACTGATCGCGCCGGCCCAGGTCGCGAATCGGGACTCCGGATCGAGATTCCAGTTCACGTTAAGTGTCGAGAACGTCGACAGCGTCTGCGAAGAGTTGACGCGTCGCGGCATCACCATCAACAACGGACCCATCGACCGGCCGTGGGGAATTCGCACCGCGAGCTTCGTCGATCCGGGCGGTCACATCTGGGAGATTGCCCACGACCTGTAATCGACTCGTCGTGGTGATTGGATTCCGGTCATTGACAGAATCGTTGCTTCGTCGATGACTTCTTGTCGTCGATTGTTCTAGGAAAAGGATCCGTGCGCCCGCTCATCCTTTGTGTCTCGGTCATGTCGCTCGACGGCTTCATCGCGACCGAACGACCCAGCGGCACCGACGAGTTCGTCGGTGCCGGAGACGACGAACTAGACCAATGGATCGTCGATTCGAGCGCCGACGTCGGCACCCTCATCATGGGTCGCGTCACCTATGAGGCCATGGCCGAGTTCTGGCCCAACTCCACCGAGATATTCGCGGCGCCCATGAACGCCATCCCCAAGGTGGTCTTTTCCAAGAGTTTGACGGGAGCTACGTGGAACGAATCCACCATTGCCAGTGGCGACACCGTCGAGGAGATTGAGAAACTCAAAGCGCAACCGGGCGGCCAATCTCGGCTCTCGGCGGCATCACGTTCCTGCAGTCCCTGGTCGCCCTCGACGTGGTCGACGAGTACCGCTTGTTGCTCGGCCCGTACGTTGTTGGCAGCGGCCACGCCCTCTTCAGCGACGTGTCGCAGAAGCGAGGACTGAAACTGGTGAGGTCGAAGCAGTTCGACTCTGGCGTCATGGCCTTGACGTACCGGCCGGCACGGTCCAATTGATGTCACGCTCAGGTTGAGATACAGAACACTCACCGAGCGTCGCTATCTCGCCAACAAGTTGCGCCTCGTCAGGGAAAGCGTCGCGCCGTCTTTGTAAGGATCACTTCGAGCGCGACCGTTGGGGATGACGTGTTTCTGCGTCGTTTTGGTGCTCAGTAAGATGGAATCCCCGCCCCCCTAGGAGAAATCCGATGAAGAAGTATCTTCGAATTGCAATTTTTGGAACCATTTTGGCCTCTCCGCTCGTGGGCACGCTCGCGGCGGGAGGATCGACGCCCAACGGTGAAGCCACGTTGGTGCGCGCCCTCGCTGACGCGAGCAAGTACCAGAGTTACGAACTGCGCGGCAGCTTCACCGTGAGCGGCAAGCACGCGACGCTCTTGGGCTTTCAAACGGCGACCGCTAGTGAGTCGTTAACGACCATCCAGGGAGTCGGCACCGAGTATCTCGTCCAGCCCACCGCCTTCGCCAAGGTCTACGTGCGTACCAATACCGTGGCTGGTCTGATCGACTTTCTGAGTATCAAGGCCACGAAGCCCTCCGAAGTGAACGTCTGGTACTACCTGACGCCTTCAGATCCGCGCTACACGGACCAAGCCAATACTGGTCCGACGACCGTCGCCACGCAGTTCATGGTCGGGCCCAAGTCGTTTGGGCGAGCGGGCAAGTATGAAAGTGTCGTCACGTTGCGCGGCACCAAGGTCATCAAGTTGGCGGTGACGTCGAGCATGTTCTCGCCGAACAACACCCTCGTCCCGCTCACGCTGTACGTCACTGACACTGCTCGACCGTTGCCCTTCGCCGCCGCCGCGAAGATCACTGGCGTGCCGGTGCCGGTGGTCAGTTACTTCTCTAACTGGGGCCACGTGAAGCCGATCAAGATTCCCGCCGCCAAGACCGCGTTGCCCCAGTAACCTCAAGCGGGTGACGACCGACTCAGAACCACTTGCGACGCTGCTCGCACAAGAACAGCGACTGGTGTTCCCGTACTTTGACTACCAGAGCGGTTGGGAACTCGGTAGCGCCATGCGCGAGGCGGCGCTCGAGGCGCAGTACCCCATCGCAATACTTATTCGTCGCAGTGGCCAACGAATTTTTCATATCGCGCTGCCCGGTTCCTCGATCGACAACGACGACTGGCTCGAGCGAAAGTCGGCGGTCGTTGACCAATTCGGTCATTCGTCGTACTACATGGGATGCCAGGCTCGGGCCGACGGCGAAGACTTCAACGAACGCTTCCGCCTGAACACCGACAAGTTCGCCGCACATGGCGGTGCCTTTCCGTTGCTGCTGGAACGGTCTGGCTGCATTGGTTCCGTCGCCGTCTCCGGGTTACCCCAAGTGGAAGACCATAAGTTCGTGGTCGAACAGTTGTCGCTTTACTTTTCGACGTTTGCGTAAACGTTACCTTTTGACCCGGGAAAATCTTCTTAGTTGACCGCAGGGGCACTATCCACGCGCGTGAACGGTGGGCTGAATCGCAGGGCCGATCCGAACGCGCCCAGCGTGAGTAACGCGAATGACGCGATGACAATCGGCACGGCGTGGATGCCGAAGTGCGCGACCATGACGCTCTGGGCCGCGGGGCCAAAGATTCCACCAGACATCATGCAGAGAATGATGAGGGCCAGTCCGTTGCCATCGTTGGGACAGAGCAGCGTGTACCAAATCAGCCCCATCGGATAGACCGAAGCGAGGACCACGCCCAGTATCGGGTACGCGTATGGTGCCAGACCATTCGACAGCGCGCTGGCGCTGACGGCAATGGCGAGCAAAAGCCCGGCGAGCACGAGCAGTTTGTGAGAAAAACGTCGGTGCAGGGGACCGCCAATGACCCGTCCCGCGGCTAGTCCCAACCAGAACCCGGCCGTGATCAAGCTGCCAATCGAGGCCGAGTAGCCAACACGATTTAAGTGCGAGGCAATCCATCCGGAGGCACTTGACTCGCAGGCCACGTACAACACGTAGGCAACGATGAACGTCCACAGGATCGCCCGTCGCTGGGACCTGGCCATGACCTCAAGGTGATGGTGTTCTTCGACGCGGAGCGGTGGCGCAACGAGGCCGCGATTGTTGAGCGACAACACCACCGCGATGACCGCCATGGCGCCAAACAAAATTGGGAAGTTGTGCGGATGCAGGATAATCACGAGGAATGGTCCGACGACGGCGCCGACCGCGTAGCCCGCATTGGCGAGACTGAGACGATGCGGCCGCTTCTTAATTTCGGTCCGCGCGAGCAATGTATTAAGTCCGAAGTCGAGGGCCCCGAATCCAAAACCGACAAAGAAGACCGAGACGAGCAGCAGCGTCCACGAGTCTGCCGTCGCGACGCCGGCGGCACCTAAAGCCAACGCAACGAGTGATGCACCGACGGCGACCTTGCCCGATACGCGTTTCACACCCAACCATCCGACCGGCACACCAAAGAGCGCGCCGATGAAGTGCACGCTTAACACCACTCCCGCCGCGGGCAGTGAGATTTGGAATTTGTGGCTGAAGCGAATGAGCAGTGGTCCGTACAGTGAGGCGATGGCGCCGATGAGGATGAACATGGCGGTCATGTTGGCGAACGCCAACGGTTGGATGACTACTTCGTTCTGGGGCGCGACAATCGGTGCTGGGTTACTCGCGTCCACGTCACTAACTTACGTCGCGGGAAAAAACGCGTGACGTGTTGTTGCGGAGAACAGAACACCTCACTGACGTTCAAGAAGAAGAATCTGATCCACCGTCCGGCAGGGTCGTCGGTCGAAGATAGCCGCGCTGTACTTTTTGGTCGGCCTGGTAGCTCGCGAGCGCTGCCTGCGTGGTGGTCCGATTCGATACCTCGGCGACGGGCACATCCCACCATGACTGCGAATCCGGCGCACCGACACTGGGGTCGGTTTCGATGTGCACGACGGTCGTGTTGGTGTTCTCGCGCGCTTGGGCCAGGGCACTGCGGAACTCGTCGATCGTGGTTGCCCGCAGCACCGTTGCCCCGAGGCTCTCGGCATTCTTGGCGAGGTCCAGTGGCAACTTGTCGCCGTCTAACTGGCCCGCCGCATTGCGGTAGCGATATTTCGTGCCGAAGCGTTCGGCGCCCACTGCCTCGGAGAGTCCGCCGATGGATTGGAAGCCGTGATTGACCACGAGCACCACGATGATCTTGATCCCCTCTTGTAATGCCGTGGCCAGTTCGGAATTGAGCATCAGGTATGAGCCATCGCCGACAAAGACGTAGACCTCACGGTCGGGCGCAGCCATCTTGACGCCGAGGCCGGCGGCAATTTCGTAACCCATGCAGGAGAAGGCGTACTCCACGTGATAGCCCTTGGGGTCGCGGGTGCGCCACAACTTGTGTAGGTCACCGGGCGAACTGCCCGCCGCGGCAACGAGTACGTCTCGGTCTTCGCTCGAGGCCTCAATGGCGCCGATCACTTCACTCTGCGCCGGCAATGGCTCATGACCGAGCTCATACGACGCTTCGACCAACTCATTCCAATGTTTCGCGCCCGCTTGATAGTTCTTTTGGTATTCCGGCGACACGTGCCACCCCGCAAGCTCCGCGCCCAAGGCGTCAACTGCCTCGCGGGCGTCGGCCACGATGGCGGCACCCGAGAGCTTCGTGGTGTCAAAGGGCGTGATGTTGATGTTGACGACGTTGACATCGGGGTTGTGGAACACCGAGTACGACGCCGTCGTGAAGTCGCTCCATCGAGTGCCGATCCCGATCACGAGGTCGGCCGTCTCGGCAACCGCATTGGCGGCCGTGGTTCCGGTCGCACCCAGAGCGCCGAGGCTCGCCGGGTGATCAAAGCGCAGAGACCCTTTCCCGGCCTGGGTCTCGGCGACGGGAATGCCCGTGGCGTCGGCGAACTTGGCCAGCGCGTCCGTGGCCTCGCTGTAGATGACGCCGCCGCCGGCAACGATCATTGGACGCGATGACTCGCGGATCAACTGGGCGAGGCCCACGACGTGGCGCCGCTCGGGCGCCGGTCGTCGGATTGACCACACGCGAGGCAGGAAGAGTTCGTCGTCGAAGTCGAAGGCTTCGGTCTGGACGTCCTCGGGCAGTGCCAGCGTGACTGCGCCTGTTTCGGCGGGGTCGGTAAGTACCCGCATGGCGTGCAAGAGTGCCTGGGGCAGTTGTTCGGGACGCCAGATTCGGTCGAAGTAGCGCGATACCGGCCGCAGGCAGTCATTCACCGAGACGTCCAGCGAACTCTGGTCTTCCAGTTCCTGCAGCACCGGATTGGCTCGGCGCGTGGCGAACACGTCGCCCGGCAACAGCAACACGGGTATGCGGTTGGTCGTGGCGACGCCCGCGCCGGTCACCATGTTGGTGGCGCCTGGTCCAATCGAGGAAGTGCAGGCAAAGGCCCGGAGGCGATTGGACATGCGTGAGAAACCGACCGCAGTGTGCACCATGGCCTGTTCGTTGCGAGCGAGGTAATAGGGGAAGTCGTCGCCACTTTCGAGCAGCGCCTGTCCCACACCGGCTACGTTGCCGTGTCCGAAGATTCCGAAGCAGCCGGCAAAGAATCTCTGTTCGTGTCCGTCGCGCTCGACGGACTGGACCGAAAGGAAACGGACGAGCGCTTGAGCGACGGTCAGGTTCATGCGCGTGCTCGATGGGTTGTCATGGGAAGCCTCGGATCCACTGTTTGGCCCTTCCACGAGTCGCGGATCCAACCGTGTTCGGGGTCATCACAGAATGCCATAGACCGTGTCTCGGCCGGACCGGCGAGCACGTTGAGGAAGTACAGGTCGTAGCCGGGAGCCGCCATGGTCGGTCCGTGGTAGCCGTACGGGATCAGCACCGTGTCGCCCGTGTTCACCTCGGCCAACACGTCGATTTGTCGGTCGGCCTCGGTGCCGTAGACGCGTTGGTAACCGCCCGGACCCGGTTGTCCATCGCTCGCGCCACCGTTTACCTCGAAGTAGTAGATCTCTTCGAGCACGGCTTCTCCGGGTCGGTCTTCGTCGTGCTTGTGCGGCGGGTAGGAGGACCAGTTCCCGCCGGGCGTGAGGACTTCGACGGCCACGAGCCGGTCCGTCTCGAAGCCCTCGGGTGAGGCGAAGTTATTGGCCTGTCGAGAGGCGCTGCCGGCGCCGCGTAGTTCGACCGGCACGTCTTGCGCCCGGCCGTAGCGCGCGGGCAGTTCCTTTCGCGCCTTGGCGCCCGTCAAGGCAAAACGTCCGCCGTCGTCACTGGTGATGGTGACGTCCGCGTCTCGCGGCACGTAGGCGAAGTCCGTCACGCGATCAAAGACACTGATGCGACCTTCCAGGTCGAACTTCTCGTTGCCAGACGTGACCTCGCAACTGCCCGACAGCGGCAGCACGATCCACTCGGAGTCCAGCGTTGAGAAGCTCAACGTCTGCTGGGGCGTCAGCGTCGCCACGCGCAGTGATGAATAGTTCCAACCGGCACTTTCGGGACTGATCGAGACGACGTAGCCGTCTTCGTCCGCGGGGCGCGCTTTGTGAAACCACAGTGAGCTCATAGCAAGCTGAGTGCCGTCTTCACGGCGGCCGCCACATCGTTGTCCGGCGGGTACAACAGGTTGCGTCCCACCACGAGACCGCGAACGCCCGGTAATTTGAGGGCCCGTTCCCATCGAGCAAAAAGTTCGTCGGGCTGCTCGCTACGCTCGCCACCCAGTAACACGATGGGCAGGGTCGACGCCTCAACAACCCGTTCCATCTCTTCGAGGACGGGGATCTTGAGCCAGCTGAACGCCGACGTCGCGCCCAGTGCGCTGGCAATGGCCATGGAGCGAATGATCGCTTCGGTCGTGAGCACGTTCTTGGGCTTACCGTTGGCGAGCTGATTCATGAATGGCTCTAACATCGCGACTTTGCTCGAAGCCGCCAATTGCGTGACCGCGTCGGCGCACGCGGCAAGCGTGGTGACAGTTCCGGGGTCCTCGTAGTTGATGCGCAGCAACATCTTGCCGCCGTCAAGTTTCGACTCCACAATTGAATTCGGCGTGTAACCGGTGAATCGGTCGTCCAGTTCGAAGACCGCACCGGGCAGACCGCCGCGGTTCATCGAACCAAAGACCAACTTGTCGTCTAGCGCTCGAAGGATGAGGAGGTCTTCAATGACGTCGGGCGTGCCCAACACGCCGTCAACGCCAGGGATACTGAGTGCCGTCATGAGCCGGTCCAACAAGTCGTAGCGACTCCACATGGCGTCTTCGTGATTCCCGGCGTTCAACACTCCGCGCGCCGCGTGGTCAGCCGCGATGATGAGCAGTCGACTCGATCCGTCGAGTGAGGGGCGCAGTTGTCGGTCCTTTGCCAGCGTCGCAATTGAGGCGGGATTCGTGAATCGGGTCTCCATGAGTAATTGCTGATCTTCGCTACGCACGATTCGCTCCCTCAACTAGTTCTTCAATCTCTCTCAGTGTCGGCATGGCGTCCGAACAGGCCAACTTCGACGCCACGATCGCTCCCGCCGCGTTGGCAAAATGGATGATCTTGTCTAGTGACCACGCGGCCAAGAGGCCGTGGCAAAATGCTCCTCCGAATGCGTCGCCCGCGCCGAGACCGTTCACCACGTCGACCGGGACCGTTGGCGCTTCGACGATCTCATCACGGGTCTTGGCCAGCACGCCGTCGGGTCCGAGCTTCACGATGGCCAATTCAACGCCGAGTTGCAACAGTCGATCAGCGGCGACGTGCGGGTCACGTGAGTCAACCGCCATCTCCACCTCGTCAAGATTGCCAATCGCGACCGTTGCGAGCGTCAATGCCTGGCGAGCGGCGTCGCGGGCCGAATCCTTTGCATCCCAGAACGTGGGCCGATAATCAAGATCGAGCACCGTGGGGTGTCGGTGCAAACGGGCCCGTAGCGCCGCCATCGTGGCCGAGCGACTGGGCTCGACGGACAGACCACTGACGGTCGCCCAGAAAAGCGTGGCCTCCTCGACGATCTTGAGGTCAAGGTCATTCTCGTAGATCTCGAGATCGGGAGCCTTGGGAGCGCGGAAGAAGTAGATGGGGAAGTGGTCGGGCGGGAATAGCTCGCAGAACGTCACTGGCGTCTGAAATCCCGGGCACTCAGTCACAAATCGATCGTCAACGCCGTACTTTTTCAGGGCGTCATGGATGAACTCGCCAAACGGGTCGGGGCCGGTTCGGCTGATGACCGCACTTCGTCGGCCCAAGCGAGCGGCGGCCACGGCGACATTGGTGGGGCTCCCGCCCAGGAACTTTTCGAAGAGTTTGACGTCGCTGAGCCGTCCCGCCTGGGTTGGGTAGAAGTCAACGCCGATTCGGCCCATGGTGAGTACGTCGAAGGATTCAGTCATATCGCGAGTGGATGTACGGCGATTGGGCTTTCCCGAGGGCGTTCACGTCGCGCACGATGGGCGCAGAGAAAGCGCAAAGAATACGTGGTCGGACGCATATGTCAGAACAATAGCAGTAGCGACGCTTAATTGGTATAGGGTGTTGGCGTTTCACGCACGGGGGACAGACATGGCGAGACAAACAGTACCGACGTACAATCCACTCGAGACCATCGTGCTGGATCGCAATAGCCCCGTCCCGCTCTATTTCCAACTAGCCCAACATTTCGAGAATGAAATCCACTCCGGCAACCTCGATTCGGGAGACCGACTTGAGAACGAAGTCAAGATCGCCGAGGACCTCGGACTCTCTCGTCCAACCGTCAGAGCCGCGTTTCGCTACCTCGTGGACAAGGGACTGGTGTTGCGACGCCGGGGCCAGGGAACGATCGTCACCAAGGAGAAGGTCAACCGTTCGGTCAAGCTCACGAGCCTCTTCGACGACCTCGCCGTCGCCGGACGACGGCCCACCACCAAGATCCTCCACAACGAAGTGGTCAAAGCATCTGACCTGGTGAAAGAGGCATTAGGACTCGCCGACGGACAGCTGGTGATCTTCTTAGAGCGCCTGCGATTCGGTGATGACGAACCAATAGCGCTCATGCACAACTACATTCCGACGTCGCTCGTGACCCTGTCCAGTGAGATGCTCGAGGGGCACGGTCTCTATGAGTTACTACGCGCGAGCGGCGTCTTTCCTGGTCGCGCGACCCAACGAATCTCGGCGAAGAATGCCTCCACTGTCGAGGCGAGCCTGCTGAACGAATCCAAGGGCACCGCGTTGTTGACGATGGAACGAACGACCTACGACGAACGTGGGCGGGCGATTGAGTTCGGTCAGCACGTCTATCGCGCGTCGCGCTACGCACTGCTCAGTTCGGTCACGGCAGAGGGTTTTGATCAAGATCGAGCTATGTAATGTCTATTGATAGTAGTTATTGACATATAGTTTTAATTGGGTTACAGTCGCTCAAAACGGCGGGCGGGTGCTGTGGACTCGTGGCCGTGCTGGGGCAATGCTGAGGTAGTTAGTACGCATAGGGGGGCGGTGAAAATGCGAGTGACGAGTCGGACATCCAAACGGTTGGCCACGCGTCTCGATTTCATCGCGCTAACGGTTCGGGAGAGTTTCCCGTGAACGAAATGCGCTTCGATCACGTGTGGAAACTGTTCGAGGGAAACGCCGTGGTCTCGGACCTGGATCTCAAAATTCGCGAAGGTGAATTTTTGGTGCTCGTGGGGCCCTCCGGCTGCGGCAAGACCACGTCGCTTCGGATGCTGGCCGGTCTGGAACGTCCCAGCCACGGCCGAATCTGGATGGGTGACAAGGACGTGACCGACCTGCCTACCGGCCAGCGCGACGTCTCGATGGTCTTTCAGAGTTACGCGCTCTACCCCAACATGACCGTAAAGAAGAACTTGGCCTTTGGTCCCAAGGTCCGCAAGGAGCCAAAGAAGGATCTCGATCAACGCATCAATGAAGTCGCAGACTTGCTCGGGATCCGCCAGCTGCTCAACCGGTCGCCATCGGCGCTGTCGGGTGGACAGCGTCAGCGCGTGGCGCTCGGTCGAGCACTCATTCGCGAGCCGCAGGTCTTCTTGATGGACGAGCCACTCTCCAACCTGGACGCGGCCCTGCGAGTCCAGATGCGCGCCGAGTTAATACGGCTGCACAACCGCTTGGAGAACACCACCACGGTCTACGTCACCCACGACCAGGTGGAGGCGCTCACCATGGGCGACCGGGTCGCCGTCCTCAAGGACGGCGTGCTGTTGCAGGTTGATAGCGCGAACGATCTCTACGAGTATCCCGAATCAGTCTTCGTCGGTGAGTTCATTGGTTCTCCCAAGATGAACGTCCAGCCCGGCTCGCTCAACACGTCCGGTGGTGTTGCCAACATTGAGTGCCTTGGCGTGCGCACCACATTGAGCCCAGAGATAACGGGCCGCATCGAGGCAACGCCGTCGGGGGGCGAAGTGCTCGTGGGTATCCGTCCCCACGACCTGCACCTCGCGGGCGAGTCCGGACCTGAGAGTGAACGGGTACAGGGACTGATTGACATTGTCGAGCACACCGGCACCGAAGTCTTCGCCACCATTGACGTGGGCGACGCGAAAGTCATTGCGCGCCTGCCGCGCACACCGCTGCCGGTACACGGCCAGAAGGTGGAGCTGGCGTTTAATGCAGATCGTGTCTTGCTCTTTGACGTGGAGTCTCGAAAGAGTCTGCTGCGTCGGGATTCAGAACGAGAAAAAGTCAGTATCAGGTAGGGGGAGGCTGCCCACGTTGTAGGCGTCAAGGAGATTAGAAAAAGTCCAACTAGGGGGATTATCTACGTTATGAAAATCATGAAGAAGGCATCACTACATAAGTTCATCGCTTCGGCTGCAGTCATGGCCATGGCGGGGACAGCTATCACGCTGGGTGGCGGATCAATGACGGCGGGTGCGGCGAGCAAGGTCACCATCTCGGTGGCCTACGCGGCCAACACGACGTTTGACACCACGCCGCTGGGCACCACGTGGTGGGGTCAAGTGAAGAAGGAGTTTGAGGCAAAGTACCCGAACGTGACCGTCAAGCTGGTTGCGGTCCAGGGTGGTGAGCCGGACTTCCTCACGAAGTTGGCGCTGCTGTACCACACCGCGTCAACAGCACCAACACTGGCGCAGTTCCCGTCAACCGAGATTGCCTTGTACGCGTCGACGGACTACTTGATGCCGATGAACAAGTACTTGGCCACGACGTCGTGGTTCAAGGAGTATCCAAAGGTCATCCAGAACGAGGGACTGATCAAGGGCAACATCTACGCCGTGAGCTCAGGAGAGAACAACGTCGGTCTGTACTACGACAAGGCCATCCTGACCAAGGCCGGGATCAAGTTGCCGTGGCAGCCCAAGAACTGGCAGGACATCATCACGGCGGCCCAGGCCATTAAGAAGGCTGAACCCAAGGTGATCCCGTTGTGGCTCAACGCCGGAACGGCCGCCGGACCTAACGGGGCGGGCTATGGCATCCTCAACATGCTGGCCGGATCCAGCACACCGACGATCCAGACGGCAAGCGGGAAAATGGTGGTGAGCAGCCCGGGAATCTTGCAGGCGCTCAACTTCTACCACACCGTCTTTGCCGATGGCTTGGGTGCGCCCACGTCCCAGCTGTTCAGTCCGAACAACGCGCCGAACATTCCCTCAACGGACTTCTTTAAGGGAACGCTCGGCATAGCGGTGAGCGCGAACTTCATTGGCGGCAACTGGACCAAGCAAGTGAGCTTCCCGTACTGGGCCCAGGCGTCAACGGCGATGGGTGTCGCCGGTCTGCCAACGGCGAGTGGCAAGGGCTACGCGTCGACACTGAGTGGTTGGGACTACGGCATTTCGTCCGGCGCCTCGGCTGCACAGGCAACCGCCGCGGAGAACTTCATGAACATTGCCCAAGAGTCAACGAACTTGATTGACGCGGGCAACTGGGCCGGTTGGGTTCCGCCGGTGCAGTCCGACTGGACTGTGCCGCTCTACACGAGCTTCGCCGCTCCGTTCAACGAAGAGTTCGGCAAGTTGTTGCCGTACTCGACTGAACTGCCGTCGAGTTCGAACTACAACGTGTGGGTCCAAGGCATGGAGCAGGTGAGTGGGACAATCGCCCAGACACCGAGCACCACCGGAGCCCAAGCAATGGCCACGCTCAAGCAGTACGTCACCAACCAATTAGGACCTAGCGCGGTTACCACGCTGCCCTAGCTGAAAGAGAAACGGACGTAACTACGTGAGACGAGGGCGGTGACGGTGACAGCGATTCTTTCTGACGCCGGCACCGCCCCTCACGTTGGTGACCTCTGGAAAACACGTCACGACAAGACACGTTTCCAGTGGAGCAGTCTCGCCCTGCTGACCCCGGCGTTCGGTTTGCTCGCGGTACTCTTCCTCATTCCGATGGGCTACGCGGTCTATCTCGGCTTGACGAATCTCACGTTGGTTGGTCCGACCGCGATCAAGTGGGGCTTCACCGGTACCCAGAACCTCGTGCGGATGAAGTCCGACACCGAGTTCTGGACGTCTCTGTGGACGACCGGTTTCTTCATTGCCGGCTCGATCGTGGGCGTGGTCGTCATTGGCTACGGCCTCGCGTCGCTGTTGATGCGGGCCCGTCCGTGGATGCGCATCATCGTCGGCGGCATCGTGGTGATTGCCTGGATGATGCCCGCGGTCACCGCCGGCATGACGTGGTACGCCTCGACCACCGGCGGCGGCACCTTCGGCACGTTGACCGGACTGCACAACACAAACTTTCTTGACAATGCACCACTGCTGATTGTCACGCTCGCCAATATCTGGTCGATGACGGGGTTCTGCATGCTGGTCATGGGGGCCGCGCTGCGCAATATTCCGAGCGAAGCCATTGAAGCCGCGGTGGTGGAGAACGCCTCGCCGTGGCAACGCTTCCGGTTGATCGTGCTGCCGCTCATGCGCCCGACCATCATTGCCGTGGTGCTGCTCGTGGCCCTGTTGTCATTGGCTAACTTCTCGCTGATCTACATAATGACCCAGGGCGGTCCCGGTACCGCGACGAATATTCTTCCGCTGTACTCCTACGAACAGGCCTTCACGTTCAACAACCTGGCCTACGGCGCGCTGATTGGCAACGTCATGGTGATCATCGCGTCGATATTTGGTGTCCTCTACGTGCGCATCGCGGCCCGATCATGACGACCCACGTCGACACCACTCCGGGCAACCCGCCGGAACTGAACGCCGCTGCGGACGGCGCTCCGGTGCTCCCGCCGGAGAACCGTCCGACGCAGAGCACCGCGCTGCGAAGCCTGACGACCAACACCGTGCTCGGGGGGATTGGACTGCTGTTCATCGCGCCAATGCTCTGGCTGCTGCTCGCGTCGATTGACTCGCACGCGTCCTGGGGCATTGAGTGGCCCCATTTCTCACTCATCAACTTCAAGCACGTTTTGACGGGCAGCCTGCTGCATTCGCTCTTTAACAGCGTGATTCTCGCCGTCATCTCGACCGCGATTGCGTCGATTGCCGGGGTGTTCGCCGCGTACTCGTTCTCGCGGCGCAAGATCCCCTTCAAGGGTCCGCTGCTGCTGTTCATCCTCTTCTCCTCGGGCGTACCGCTCACCATCATGGTGATTCCCGTCTACGAGATTTTCGCGAGGTTCGGTTTCTTGAGCCTGTTCCCCACGGCGGTGTTCCTCTCGGTGACGTCGCTGCCGTTCGAGGTCTATCTCATGAAGAACTTCATCGACGCCGTCCCGATTGATTTTGAAGAGGCCGCGCGCATGGAACAGGCAAGCACGTTGCAGATCCTGCGCCGCGTGATTGTCCCCTTGGCCATGCCTGGTATCGCGGCGGCGGCGATCTTTGGCTTCGTCAATGCGTGGGGGTCATTCATTGTTCCGCTGATTTTGATCAGCTCGAACACGCAGCAACCCGCACCGATCGCGCTCTACACCTTCCTCACGTTGCCCAAGGTGGAGTTCGGCAACATCGCCGCCTATTCGCTGGTCTTCTGCATCCCCGTCTTCGTCCTCTACGCGGCGTCGGCCCGACTCTTCCGCGAAGGCTTCGTGCTCGGTGGCGGGGTCAAAGGATGACCGCGTACCCGCGGGGTGCTGTAGCGTCGTCACCGTGCAAAAAATGAGCGTGGGCTATCTGAGTATCTTCACGATAGGAGCCACGTCGTGAGTCGTCGGCTGCGGGTGGGCGTCATTGGCACGGGCATCATTGGCCAGGTCATGCACCTGCATTTCCTGCGCGAGTTGAGCGACCGGTACGAGATTGCCGCCATCTGTGACCTGTCGCGCGAGAACGCGACGCTCTGCGCGCGGGAGTACGGCGTGACGTCGGTCTACACAGACTGGCGCGAGATGATCAAGGAGCCGCTCGACGCGGTGATGATCCTCACGTCGGGCAGCCACGCACCGATCGCCATTGAATCGGCCCAACGCGGACTGCACGTCTTTACCGAGAAACCACTGTGCTTCTCCGTGGACGAAGGCAACGCCATGATTGCGGCCGCCACGCAGGCTGACGTCACATTGATGGTTGGCTACTCCAAGCGCTACGACCCCGCCTTTGCGCGATTCCAAGAAGAGGTCGCGAAGTTGTCCGAGCTCAAACTGTTTCGCGTCACGACCACGGAGTCGCCGTTCCTGCCCTACGTGCGCCACTACGCGTTGACCCCGCCGCCGAGCGACGTGACCGCGGAGGTGCTTGGCAGACTGCAGAAGGATTCCGACGACCGGCTCATCGCCGCGATCGGCACCGACGACCCGTTCTTCGTCAATCAGTACCTCGTGGTCTTGCTCGACACGATGGTCCACGAGATCAACACAATCCGCGCGGTGCTGGGAGAACCGGAGCTTCTCGACTTTGTCGACCTACGCCCAGGCATGGCCACCGTGTTGCTCAACTACGGCGACACCGCGGCATCAATCCACTGGCTCGAGACGCCCGACATGACGCGTTACTCAATGGAGTTCGCGATGTACGCGTCCAACGGTCGTGTGGTCCTTAACTTTCCCTCGCCCTACCTGCGCAATGCGCCAACGATGCTCTCTGTCGAGGGTGGTGAACCGGGCGGCGCCTCCTCCTGGCGCCGTGAAGAAGTGACCTCGTACGAGAGTGCCTTCAAGCAGGAGCTGGTGGTTTTTTACGAGGCTGTCATGCGGGGCGGGGCCGTACCCACCAACGGCACCGACGCCAATCACGACATCGCGTTGTGCCAAGCAATCATCCACAGTGCCCGTTTCAAGTCCCCGGTGGAGCGTCCCTCGGAGTTCACCGGTACGACTTAATCATCTGCTCCACGACCTCGTTGTACCAATCAAGAAAAGTAGAGAAGGACATCACATGAAAATCACTGTTGCCAACGCACCTATCAGCTACGGCGCATTCGAGCTCACTGTCGGCATCGACCCGAACGTGCCCGACGCCGAGTTCGTGCTCGACGAGGTCAGCGGGGCGGGTTACGCCGGCATCGACCTCGGCCCCGTGGGCTATCTCGGCGACGGACCGGTCCTCGCCGAACGACTGGCGCAGCGAAACCTTGGCCTCGCCGGTGCGTACTTGGAGTTCCCATTCTCCAATCCCGACGAGTTGAAGAAGCTCTACCCAGATCTCGACGCGATGCTCGACACCTTCGACGCGGTGGTCGACAACGTGCCCGGACCTCGTCCGCGACCGACGATTGCCGATGCGAGTAGCGACACTCGCCGACTGCTGCCCGGTCGGAGTCATTCGGACCCCTTGCTGGGATTAGACGGTGAGGCGTGGGCCGCATTTGAAATTGGCCTCAATGACGTTCTCACCCGCTGCCGCGATCGTGGCTACGAGCCCACGTTCCATCCCGAGACCGGCACGTATGTCGAAGCGACGTGGGAGATCAACAAGGTGCTCGAGATGTCAGACGTGGGGCTGTGTCTGGAGACCGGTCACATCTTCGTTTGCGGCGGCGACCCGCTCGAAGTGCTGCGCAGTTCGAGCGAGCGCATCAACCATGTCCACTTAAAGGATGCCGTGCGTTCGCGCATGGACAAACTCATTGCCGACAACGAACCGACGCCAACCATCTGGACGCGCGAGGTGTTCTGCGCGCTGGGCGAAGGCGACGTCGACATCGACGGTGTCTTGAAAGAACTCGTTCGCCTCGACTTCGAGGGCTGGTTGGTTGTCGAGCAGGACATATTCCCCCAGACGGCCGAACGTTTCGCCAAGGCCATTGCCGACCAGAAGGCAAATCGCCAGTACCTCTCGAGTCGTGGCTTCTAGCGCCAATTCGCCGACGTTCCGCTTAGGACTCGTCGGCGCGGGGCGGATGGGTCAGACGCACCTTCGAGCCCTCGAGAGTTCGACCGACGTCGCGATAGTTTCTGTCGCTGAGCCCGTCGACGCGCTTCGCGAACATGTCGAGGGCGCTTTCGGCGTCCAGGGATTTTCGTCGCTCGACGAGATGCTCGACGCGGGCGGTGTTGACGGTGCCTTGATCGTGACGCCCAGTGACTCTCACGTGGACGTGATTGCAAACGTGGCGCAGGTGGGGCTGCCAATCCTCTGTGAGAAGCCGTGTGGCGTCGCGCCCGATGACACTCGCCGGGCGCGCGACATTGTGGAGGCCGCAGGTGTTGCGCTGCAGATTGCCTACTGGCGTCGCTTCGTGCCGGAGCTTCAGGCCCTGCGAAAGCGAATTGCCAACGGTGACTTTGGCGAAGTGCTCTCTTTGTCATGTTTGCAGTGGGACGGCGAGCCGCCGGCTGAATCTTTTCGCGCCCGCAGCGGAGGGATCTTTGTTGACATGGGCGTGCACGAATTCGATCAGGCCCGTTGGTTGACCGGGAGCGATTTCACGAACGCACTCGCACTGGCGGCACCGAGTGGGGTTGCCCTCGAAGGCGGTTTCGACCCGGACAGTGCCCAGGTGCTGGCGTCGTTATCGAACGGTGCTGTCGCCCTGGTATCGCTCGGTCGCCATTACGCGGGTGGCGATATGGCGAGTGTGGAAGTTTTTGGCACGCGCGATCACGTCCTCTTGGAGTTCTTGAAGCCCGAAGATGGAGAGCGAGCGCAACTCGAAGCGTTGCGACGCCAGGCGTCAGCATTTGCGGAATTCGCAACTGGTGGGCCGTGTCGGGGCGCTACTGTCAATGACGCAATCGCCGCGCTGGTAGCGGCATCATCAGCAAGGGCACAAACTTCGCTCGCATAGTGATCTGCATACCTTGAAAGTCAGGCCTTCTCCTCATATTTGAGTAATTCTGGAGTCTCGACGAGACGTAAAGAGGATGATGGCCAATATTCCCGCCTCGTCCGACGCGGCTCTGCCGAGCGACTTTGAGAAGTTCTTTCGCGAGAACTACTCGAGCCTGTGGCGATATGTCGCTCGTCGGATTCCACGGGCCAAGACCGACGATGTTGTTTCGACCACTTTTATTGTGGCCTGGGAAAAATTCTCGACGGTCGACAATCCGTCACTGGCGTGGCTCATTCGAGTCGCCAGCTTCGAGATCGCAAATGCTCGACGAAAACAAGGTCGTGAAGGTCGACACGAGATCTCGATAGTGATCGATGGGTTTGCCGATCCACCGAACAACGAGTTTGACGGTTCTGGCGTCCGATCGGCGATGTCACGACTCAGCGATGCCGATCAGGAGATCCTCCGATTGGTCCTCTGGGAAGAACTGTCGCGAGACGATATCGCGCAGATACTCGGGCTGACAGTCAACGCGGTGAATGTTCGCTATTACCGAGCCCTTCAAAAATTTGAACGCTCGATTGTTGTTCCCCATCACATCTATTCCGCAAAGGAGGATCCCAATGCCAAATGACCAATTTTCAGATTTGATTCGCAACGCCAATCCAGTCCGGCACGATCCGACCCGCTCGATTGATGAAGCCTGGAGCGACATCATCGACGCTCATCAGAACCAAGGTAAGACGTCGAGTCGTTCACGTCGTCACACGTCGGTTCTACGGGCGCACCCTCGACGGATTTTGGAAGTGTCAGTAGCCGTGCTGCTCATCGCCGTTGTGTCGACGGTGATCAGCGTGCGCGGGCCTGGCAAAACGCACTCGCTGACAAATTCCATTGCCCAAGCCTTTGGCGTGGTGAACGCTGACGCCGCGACGGCCGGAGGTTTCTCCGCGACTCCCACTAGCCCTCGAGGTTTCAACGTCTTGACGTGTCCCACCAGCCAAGTCTGTTATCTCGAATCAACGAATTCTGTCGGCGTTGATGGTGACAGTTTGGCGACCACGGCGTACAAGACGGTCGATGGTGGCACGACCTGGACATCACTGTCAATGCCGGCAGCGGGTGATGCAGACACGTCGTTCTCGTGCTCAAGTGTTGTCGTCTGTTCCGTCGGCGTGTTGAGTGCTCCGCCTGGTTCCCCATCCGGTCCATTTCCCCAGGGAACGGTGCAATCGATGTTGACCACCACCGATGGTGGGGCCACATGGTCACGTCACGTCGTCACAATTAGTCCAGTGTTGGGAATCGATGCAGCGCTTGACGCTTCGTTAGTCAACGTTCAGGGCCAGTGGTCACAGCTGCAGTGCTTCAGTGAAAGTGCCTGCATCGCGGTGGCGCTGGTGCCGTCGGATCAACCGCAAGAGCCCATCGAAAGTGGTGGCGCGCTCGGAGTTCAGCGAACCGTCATCATGCGAACTGATGACGGTGGCGTCACGTGGACTTCTCACGTACTGCCCTGGTCGAATGCTCTGGATGGCTCGCCAGGTTGGTCGAATGCGCAGGTCATGACGCTGTCATGCGCCACCCCCGTTACCTGCGTCGGACTGTCGTCCGTCCTCCACTCGGTGGTCAACAACGCACAGACGTCGAACGTGCTGGTCTGGCGCAGCAGCGACGGTGGAGTCACGTGGCAGACCAACTGGGCACCGGCACCCGCGCTCGAATCATCCCTTCGCTTGACGTGTCCCACGACGTTGCAGTGTTACGCGCCGGTGGATACGGGTACCACCGTTCCCGGTGGAACAGAAGAGATCATGATGACCCAGGACGGAGGAAATACCTGGACGTTTGAGAATCCCGCTCCTACCGCACCCTCACCATCGATCAACGAATACAACTCAGTGAGCTGTACGAGTGAGTCGACGTGCTGGATTTCGGGGGAAGTATTGCCGACTGGCCGTCTGGGTAGTTCGCAGGCTGCGATGTGGGCCACCAGTGACGCTGGGCAAACATGGACGTCGGTCCCCCTGCCGGTAAAGCTTGGCATCATCTTTCAGGTCGACTGCAATGCACCAGCATCCTGTCTTGCCGTGGCTCAACCGCCCTATAAGGATGGGCAAGTCAGTCCAAATGGTCCGTTGCCTGGTGAGATTCTGAGCAACGAAGGTAGTTAGGTTGCTGCTCGACAGTTCCGTGAGGTCGGGCCGCCGACAACTTCCTCGAATGAGTTGTTTCATCCTCAATCGGTTAGTTTTGGCGCAAGTGTGAAGGGCAACGAAACGTGACTAGACATCAGTATGTCAATGAAGTGCCTAGATGGATCGGGCCGCCTCGGAGAGCGCGGAGAATGCGAGGCCTGTTCGTTGTCGGTTGCGTGTCAGTGGCAATGAGTGCAGCTGCACTAACGACGCCCGCCCTCGGAGCGTCAACGGTAGGACAGAACATCTTCGGACCGACGTCTACTTACTGGGCGGTGAGAGGCGTGACGTCGGAGCACTTTCCAAGCTTCGTGACGATTGACTTCTCTTCGCCGCGAACCGGGAATTCCACGATCGTCTCCATCAAAGATGTTGCGGTACCGGGAGTCGCACTACCGACGCCCGTCAACGAGGTGTTGTCGCACGCCCCTCTGGGTGCGGGCCTGACCCTCATAGGAAACTGGAAGGCACTCGCCAAGAAAGAAAAAGGAGTGAGCGTCCTGGGTCCGAGTGGTGCCGGCGTGGTGCAGTTGGAAAGCACCAACACCTTGCAACTTCTGTTTTCGACGCCACAGCTCGGTCGCACCTACGCGGTGGGGGCTGTCGATATCACGTACAAGCAAGCAGGGACTTTACGCACTGATCACGTCTCGCTCGCCAACGACCCCTATGACGTCTGCGTTACTGGTGTCTCAGCAGTACAGGCCAATGTGGGCTGTACCCCCTCAATGGCCCTCGCGTATGCGAGAGTCCAGGGAAGTCCCTCGGAAAAAACGAAAATGTTGCCTCAATCCGCGGCGCTGAAGATTACGAATTACGCCGACTACTACGCATGGGAGAGCTTGAAGTCGGCCAGTTTGCACCTCACGCGTTCCGTTGCACACCAACTTCTGATCGGTACTCACGGGCTTGGCGTCGAGCGCGTGAGTAGCTCGTGGGCATGGCGAAAGGTAGTTGAGCCCCTCTACCTACCCCAGAAGCCGGACATTGTCGGGCACAAGATTCGCGTTCTCAAACTGCACTTTTATTTCTCGTCGTCTTCTTCGACCGCGTTACAGGCGTGTGTAGAGCAGGGCACGTATTTCCTCGCGGGAGGACAAACGGACGTCGGCCCGGCTCGTTTGGTCGCGTGCTCGTAGTGACGTCGTCTGCCTTACTCATTGGCGAAGGCAACGAGATCGCTCGCGGTGACCTGCGTGATTTCCGGACACAGGGTGGGATGGAGTTCGGTCGCGTGCATGGTGCCGAGGACCTCACGGCCACGAGCGGGGACGCCGGCGGCAAGTAGCAAGCGGTAGAACGCTACGCCTTCATCTCGAAGCGGATCGCATTCGTTGACGCTCACGACGGTCTTGGGAAAGTCAGTGACATCGTCGATGGTGGCAAAACCGGGCCACGCCAGCGGGTCACCGCGCTCGTAGGCCTCAATGCCGTAACCAATGGCGCACCGATTGCCATGAATATCTATCAAGATGCCGTTGCTCTCGAACGACGACGGATATCGCTCGTCAGGCCACTTGCCAATGAGAAATGGGCACAGCGCATAAATGCCATTCACGAGGTGAAGTTCCCCGTTTCGCTTCAGCGAGAGAACGGTCGCGATGCTGAGGTTCCCGCCACCGCTCTCGCCGGAAATCACGATTTTCGTTGAATCAATGCCGAGTTCGTCCGCGTGGGCGTGGACCCACTTGAGCCCCGAGACGCAATCATTAAGGCCGGCCGGAAAAGGGGCGACCTCGGGCACGGACGATGCACTCACGGCATTGCGAAACTCCACCATCACTACCGCCACGCCCTTCGCGGCGAGGATCTTGCCCCACGCCACGTAGTTGCCGAAATAGCACGAGAGTGACGTCATCCCGCCGCCGTGGATGAAATAGACGCACGCCACTCGCTCGACAGTGTCGGGGCGGATGATTTGCAACTTGATCACATTGCTGTCGGGAGAAGAGACGACCTCGCGAGTAGTAATAGAAAGACCGGTCGACGGGGCAACATCCTCGTTGTTGAATTGGTCCAAGAAGTCGGCTTCGACTTTGAGCGCAGCCATACCGGATGGCGATACAGCCTCGGCGAGCATCTCCATACGGGTGGTTACACTGCGCTCGGGCGACGTTGGCCACTGAGCAAGCATCGCTCGGATTCTTGGGTCTATGCGAAGGTCGGATTGTACGTCGTAGGCCATCTGGGCGATTGTATGAGCAGTACGCCAACGAGAGAAGTGGTTGGCATGTCGTGAATGTCGGCAGTACCGTCGATGCCCGGAGCCACGCAGTCATTTCAGCCTTTCGCGTTAAAAATTGTTTCGGCGAGAGATTGGTACTGAAGGATTGATCACCCGGTCTATCGACATCACTCGTACTTTTGTTGCCCAAACCCGATTATTTGGACAGAACCGTACTTGACAGGGAGTGGTACAACAACTATTGTAACCAACATGGTTACAACCACTTAGGTATCGAATGCGGCAATATGAACATCAACAACATGAAGGCTCTCGATGAGTTCAAGAAGAAACACCCCGATGCCACTTCGTTTATTGACGCGTGGAAGGCAGAAGTTGACGAAGCAAGGTGGACAACACCACACGAACTAAAGGAGAAATACGGGAACGCCAGTGTGATGGGAAATCGAAATGTTGTCTTCAATATCTGTGGGAACAAGTACAGGTTGTGGGTGCAGATTAGCTATCAGTTTGGAATCGTTTTTGTAAAGGCCGTAGGTACACACAAAGAATATGACAATTGGAAAATTGGGTAGAAATAAAAATGGAAATCAAACCAATAAGAAATGAAGAAGATTACGAAGAGGCTCTTCGTAATCTCGCGACATTAATTGATAGCGATCCTGCTCCCCAAACAGAGGACGGTGACAAACTAAGCATCCTCTCGACGCTCGTGGAGAATTATGAACAAAGTCGGTATCCTGAATCTTTGCCGAGTCCGGTTGAAGCCATAAAGTTCCGAATGGAACAAGCGAATTTGAAGCCTATGGATCTCGTGCCTTATCTCGGAAGCAGAAGCAGAGTGTCTGAAGTTCTTGCAGGGAAACGCACCCTGAGCCTGGATATGGTCAGAGCCCTCGAATCAGGACTCGGTATACCGTCCAAAGTCCTGATACAAAAGGCTGACATTAGCGAAAGCGCCTTCATGTCCTGGAGTGAATCATTGATCAAGGAGATGGACGGTCGAGGCTACTTTTCTTCCGAGCGGTTTAACGGGAAAAACGGCGAGTTGCTCTTATCCAAATTTTTTGGAAACCACTCTCGACAGGCAACACAATTAGCCTGGCGCAGGACGGACTCTAGGGTGTCGGTAAGAACAGATCAACGCGCACTAATCGCTTGGTCTGAGTTCGTAAGACATAAGGCCGCCGAAGTCAATACGGAGAAGAATTACGAAGACGGAGTTGTCGACCTGGCATTCTTGCAAACGGTCATCAGATTTAGCTCAAAAGACGATGGACCTCTAGCAGCACAAAAATTCTTGCGTGATAACGGTATCGTTCTTGTGGTTGCAGATCATCTTCCGAAAACGAAAGTGGACGGAGTGGTGATTTTGGATGATTACAGGAAACCCATTATTGGTCTATCACTCCGATTCGACCGACTTGATAACTTTTGGTTCACACTCTTGCACGAACTTGCTCACATTGCTCTACATCAAAAAAAAGAGTCGATTTACTTCGACGAGTTAGAAGACAGCCTTGGTGTGAGCATTAATGACGATGAACATGAAGCAGATGAGTTGGCCGAAGAGGCAATAGTCCCGTTTAGTAAGTGGGAAATAAGTCCCGCGAAAATTACCCCTTCAAGTATGGCGGCGGAAAGTCTCGCAGAAGAAATGGGGATTGGTGTCGCAGTTGCGGCTGGATACATACGACACAAGAATCAAAACTACTTCTATCTAAGGAAAATAGTGAATAGCGACAGGGCCAGAGTTAGAGGTCTTTTTGATTCGCAGTTAAGAATGGAGGGAGCCAAGTAAAATGAATATTAGAGAGTACGTTCCAATTTTGAGATGGAAAGCAGCGGAAAGAGATGCGTTAGCGAAACTCGATCCAATAATTCGCGCACAAATAACACCCCTATTTGAATTCATAATGCCTGGTCCAAAACGAGACAGCACGGACTACAAGACAATTTTGAAAGATTCGAGATCTATTTTTCAAGATCGACTCCCAAAGGTAGTCAACGAAATAAATAAGTGCTCACCAAGTGGTTCTGTTTTCATTGATGTGCATTTGGTCGATGGGGCATTGCGCTCGCAGGCGCTCGATTTCATATTGGATTCGGCAGACTTCGCTGAGTCGACGTTGATTCCGGTAACTCATATTTTTCCAGAGAAGAGTTCTGTAGCTGACGATTTGACTCGACAAGTTGTGGTCAATTATGGGCGTTCTAGTGGAATGGGCCTCTGTATTCGTATTGATAGATCTAGCTTGGTTGACCAAGATCTTTCGTCTGCAATAACTCGATTCTTAGTTCAAAATAAATTGACAATGGAAAATACTGATGTCTTAGTAGATCTTGGAATTGTGGATGAGTCCGACGATCCCGACGGGCTTGCTCGACGATTGGCTGTGATTCCGGAACTAAACCGGTGGAGGAGCTTCATAGTTGCTGGTGGCGCGTTCCCTAAGGACTTGACTCAGTTTGAAAAGCACACGCGAGCTCAGATACCTCGCACCGATTGGGAGATTGCGAAGTCACTATCAGTCTCAAATCAACTGGTTCGCGTTCCCACATTCTCTGATTACACCATTCAACATCCAATTTTTTATGAAAATGTGACCAATGCAAATGTGAGTGCGAGCATTAGATACACGGGAGATAATCAGTGGGATGTGCTTCGTGGAGAGGGATTGAGGAACGAAGGAGGCGCGGGACATCAACAATATATTGCGCATGCGAGGTTGATTGTGAAGCAAAACTTCTTTAAAGGGGCCAATTACAGTTTTGGTGACAACTACATAATTGAACGGGCACAACCAAGCAACATACTTACGGGAAATCCAACAACATGGTTAAAGGCGGGGATCAATCACCATATGACTGTCGTGGTTAAGCAACTCTCCAGTTCTTTCGCGAACAAAGTGCCAGCCTAACTTTGGCTGAAAGAGCTTCCATGTCTAAGCATGTTGATAGCGCCTCATAAATCATTTTCCTTGGTTTTGATTTAAGTCCAGAAGAGCGATGAAGTTCATTTAGTATCTTTAGGGCCTCCTCACGCCACAAAAGTCTTGCCAAGGAGATGCAGTCTCGATCCTCGTTGTACCTTGCGATTCGAATCGTGCTAAAGGAAACACTGTCACTTTCGGGACCGGAAACCTTTGCCACCGTGACTCCCCACCAATCAGGGATAATTTCCAGCGCTTTGTAAACATGTGACATTCCCACGACGATTGTCACGGTGTCGAATATTGAGTTATAGGCACGTATTTGGCCAGGGAGTCTCGAAAGGTTGTCTTTGTCGCTTTTGATTTCGAAACCGTCCAACGCCCCGTTTATAACGGCGACATCCGCACGAATGGATCCGTGATTTAGTCCGAGCTCTTCGACGATTCTGTATTGAGTGTTGTCACGAGATTGGCCTCTTAGTCTCAGAATCAGCGCCTTCCGAATCATTGCATCATCGGTGGCTATCGGGTCTCGACGTTTCTCGAAATTCAGACTGCAGTTTGGATAATCAACTTTTCCATCTTGCACGTAAGTGAAGGTAACACGAAAATCGTTGTGCAACTGTTATACGTCATATGTGGTCAGGATTTACATTTAATAGTTTCGCGCGACAAGATCAGGACATAGAACCCTTGGTTGTCTAAAGTGGATTGTTCCCAGTTGTAGAAAATTATTCGTTCTTGATGAAGGACAGTCATTGCGGTGAGAATGATTCGAAGATCAGCTGATGTCGCGCTTCTTGAACATCGTGAGACCGATCGCCGCAAGTGCTGCAGTCCAAAGAATGAGGATCAGCCATCCAGCACCAGCGGGTAAGAGGTGATTCTCGGTGGCTGCCCTGATGCCTTCCGTGGCGTCCTCGGCGTGAACGGGTAGAAAGCGCCCGACGGAAGGCAAGAGCCCGAAGACCAAGTTCTCAACGACGAACCCCCACGCCAGCAAGGAGATGACCGCACCTACTTGATTGGGAACAATGCTGCCAAGACCCACACCGATCGCGCCCCACAGGGCCGTGCCAATAATGGTGGCGACCAATAACTCGGTGATGTTGCTTGCGGACATGGCAAAGGGAATATGGCGAGCCTTCAAGATGATGATGCCGAGAACGTAAACCAAACCTTCAGAGATGACCGCGAAGATAAATCCGGCGATGGCGCCCGCAACGATCTTGGACGCGAACAACCGATTGCGATTTGGGTTGAACAAGAACGTCGGGCGGATCGTGCCAAAACGAATCTCGCTGGTGACAAGCATGATGCCGGCCAACGCTGAGAAAACGCCTGCGATGCTGCCAAAACTCAAGAAACTGATCTCGTTCGCTTCCCCAATCATTTGGTTTGTGGGCGACAACGTCCCAACGAGAATCGTGAACAAGAGCGCCAACAGCACGAGGCCAATCAAGAGCCCCAGGGTGGTTTTCGTCGACCGGATCTTTAATAGTTCAGCCTTCAGTTGATTCATGACGATGCCTCCCCCGAAGTTAGGTCGAGGAACACTTCTTCAAGTGACGAACCTTCAGTGACGAGTTCGTGGACGGCAATGCCGGCCGCCAGGGCGACGTCACCTACGTGCTCGCTGGTGGTGCCCAGCGCGATCAACGCGTGATCGTTGTTCACGGACGATTCAATCCCGTCGCGGTGCAGGGCCTCGGCCAACTGAGTGAGCTGAGGACTCCGAACGCGCACGGCACCGCCGACGCGGGCCGTCAAATCGTCGAGCGACGATTCCGTGACCAGTCGGCCGTGGTTGATGATCAATACCTGGTCGACGGTTTGGGCAACTTCGGCGAGCACGTGGCTCGACACAAGGACCGTTCTACCGCCCGACGCAAAGTCGCGGAGGAAATCTCGGAGCCAGCGCACGCCCTCGGGGTCGAGCCCGTTGGCCGGTTCGTCAAGCACGAGTAGGTCGGGGTTGCCTAAGAGCGCGGCGGCAAGACCTAGGCGTTGGCGCATGCCGAGCGAGTAGCCCTTGACGCGACGTTTGGCGGCCGCGGTCAGTTCAACCAATCCGAGTACTTCGTCGACCCTCGAGTCGGGCATTCCGACGGCCTGACTGAGCGTTCGAAGATGGTCGCGGCCAGTGCGACCCGGATGGAAATCAGTTGCCTCCAGCACTGCACCCACGCGCATGGCCGGCGTTGGCAATTGTGAATACGGCACGTCAAAGATAGTCGCGTGACCACGGGTCGGGTTGGCGAGCCCCAACAACATTCGTAAGGTCGTGGTCTTGCCCGCGCCGTTGGGTCCAAGGAATCCAGTGATCGTGCCGGCTTCGATCTTGAACGACAGATCGTCGACCGCGAGCACCTTGCCGTATTGCTTGGTTAGTGATTCACTGTGCACGACGGAAGCCATGTTTTCTCACTTAACTTTCGGGGACCACGAAATTCTAGGCGAAATGGCTGTGCTCACTTTTTGGCGCGGTGCGGTTATGAAACGGTTAGTGACTTGACGGTGACGTCGACGCTATCTACGTGACATGCGACCGCACTGCGCACGTTGATTACTTCACGTAGCCGTCGTGTCGCAAGAACTTTTGCAGTGCGACGACGAACTTCGCACCGCTGGGCTGCATTGGATAGAGGCCGCTGTTGAGGTGACCCGCTAGAGATTCTTGATGAAGAAAAGTGGTGACGAGTGAGGAGTGTCCGAGCATGTCCTCATCAGCCGCCCACGCGGCCGCGAGTCCGACGGTGTCGTCATACTTCGAGGACGCCGCATCGAAGAACGCGTCACGATACTGCGTCGCATCCTTCTTGATGAGTTGGGGGAAATCTTTCGTTACTTGCTGAAAGGTGCCGTTGGAGAAACTGTCAATCTCAATGGGCATGCCCGACGCCGCGTAGTCGGTGAAGGCGTACGCGAAGCGGTCGTCTGCGGTGAGGAAGAGATCGCTGCCACCTTTGCCAAGTGCCAGCAGCTTGATACCGGGATCGCCGAAGTTGTGTTCGACTTTCTCGTACTTCCCCGTCGACGAGTCAAGGTAGTAGACCTGCTCGATCGCACAACAGTGAGCGCCGCCGCTATAGAGGTCGAGCACGACGTCGAGTGGGCCGCCGGGGCTCAGACGGACCACGTGCACGACTGACTGCTTGGAGGAAATGGAGTTGGGCCAACATTGGTGACCGCACCACTGCGAGCTCACCACTACATGGTCAACGATCTTGCCCGACTTGAATATCGTGAGTTGACCATTCTTGGCCTGGGGGAACGTGCCCGAGACACTAAACGTCGCCTTTACTTCGCCCGACTGCGCACTAAAGGTTGAGGCGGAGGCGGACGAAACGCAAAAAAGTAGCGAGGCGAACACGATGACGCCAATGAGTCCTGATCTAAGTGATGCGGTGGGGCTGGACAACGTGGATCCTTCTCTAGTAGTTCGATCGAAACGGTGAGCGCTGATTCTCGTCACCGGTGATGTTCTGTCCTGGGCCGAGAATAAATTACAGGGGATTTAAAAGAATCACGTGTCTCGGTGGTGCCCAGCGCCATTGAGACTCAAGTGTCGGAGGCGACCCCGATGCTCAGGTTGCCGAGACTTTTCTAGGCGTGCTCCGGCTTGGTCCGCGAACGAAGCGGCGCGGTTTTGGGACTGTGACTGTCCTTCGGACTTGTTCGTCGTGGTCCTGGTCGGAATCGCAGGGCCGACCACACTTCATTGACGGCGATTTGACGGACTGGTTGCACGCCGCTTTCGCTCAGCAACGCGGCCAACGAGTCACGGTTGAGGTCCGTGCCGAGGTGACCGGCTTTCGGGTACGCGACCCACGTCAGATGGTCTCTCGAGGCGGCGTCGACGATCTGTTCGCGGTGAACTTCTAGGGCTGCGCGGTCGGTGATGAAAAACAGCAGGGCTGCTTCCTGCGCGTCGCCCACGTGATCTAACTCGGCCAACTCGGATTCCACCGCGTGAGGAGTACCGACGCCTTTCAGTGATTGATTGGGCTTCAACTGCAATTTGGCGGCCAGTTCCATGAGAAAACTATATCGAACGGCCATTTTCATTGAATCTGGGAATCTTGAGGTCGCGTCATCCACTTGAACCTTCACCAACTGCATCAGGACCGGTCGGAAAGCTAATTGGAGTCCAGCGTCGGATAGTCGATATATCCCCGCTCACCGCCGCCGTAGAACGTTGACCGGTCGGGTTCGTTGAGTGGCGCCCCCACTTTGATCCGAGTTACCAGGTCGGGATTGGCGAGCGTTTGCGTGCCCACCGTGATGACGTCGGCGAGGCCGCTGTCAATGTCATTGATTCGCGTGTCTAAGTCTGCGCCGTTTCTATTGACGAGCAGCGCTGATGTCCACTCCCGTCGTAGTGCCTGGATGAGTTCCTCGTCTCCACGGTGCGCGACGTTGAGGTAGGCGAGACCGAGCGAGTTGAGTTCGCGCACCAACGTGAGGTAGAGATCGTCGACGTCTTCTTCGACGATGTCGTTCAGCGGGTTACCCGGAGAGATGATGATACCGGTGCGGTCGCCACCGATCTCATCGGCGACCCCGGACGCAACCTCCAACGCCAAGCGAATCCGATTCTCAATTGTCTCTCCGTAGTGATCGGTGCGTTGATTCGCGTTGCTCGAGAGGAACTGGTGGATGAGGTAACCGTTGGCCGCGTGTATCTCGACGCCGTCGGCTCCGGCTTCAAGTGCTGAGGACGCCGCGCGTCGGTGGTCGCGCACCGTGTCTTTGATTTCGTGGACCGAGAGTGGGCGAGGTTCGGGCATCTCGAAAGTGCCGACCGAGGTGAACATCTTGCCCGCCGGTTTCACACGCGACGGTGCCACGGGTTGACGACCGTGGCGCGTATTGAGAGGGTGACCAATCCTTCCGGTGTGCATCAGTTGGATGATGATCTTGCCGCCGGCCTCGTGCACGGCGTCGGTCACGAGTCGCCAGCCTTCGATCTGGGCGGTGTTGAAAATGCCCGGCGTCAGCGGATAGCCCTGTCCGTCCTCGGACGGTTGCGTGCCCTCACTGATGATGACGGCCATTGAAGCGCGCTGCGCGTAGTAGGTCGCATTCATCTCAGTGGGCACGCCCTGGGCGGTAGAACGTGCGCGGGTCATGGGCGCCATGGCGAGGCGGTGTGCAAGATGTATGGCGCCGAGATCGATGGGCTGCCAGAGGGTAGAGGTCACGGAATCTTTCGAATATGTGGTCATGGACAGATATCCTACTATTTCTATTGACTTTATGGAAATAGTCAGGTATTCTCTCCACCCATGATAACTACCACCCAGGAAAACACTGCAGTTTCTGTCCATTCGTCTCGCCGGATCTCCGGGGTACTGGTGGCGGCGGCGCTCATCGCGTCCTCCATCGTGTGGTTTGGGGGGAGTCGGGCTGGGGCCGCGTCGACCACCACGACTACCTTCAAGTTCCCCGCGGGGACGGTACTCAACATCGGCGACCAGGAGCAGTTCCTCGAGACCGCCCTGCAAGATTCGGGGGCCTTGAAGGGTGCGCCCTACAAAGTCAACTTCGTCGAGTTCGACAGTGGCCCGCTCGTGAATGCCGGCTTCGCCGCTCACCAGATCGACGTGGGCTTCATGGGCGACCTGCCCGCGGCCCTCGCGGTCCAGTCCGGACTGCCCGTCAAGGCAGTGGTCGCGATGTTGCCGATCGGCGCGTCGGAGTTCCTGCTCGCCAAGCCCGGCATCACGTCCATCTCGCAACTGAAAGGTCAGACCGTGGCGTACACGACCGGTACCGCCGAGCAAGCCTTCGCGCTGCGCGCGCTGGCGACGGCCAACCTCTCCCAACAAGACGTCACGCAGGTGAACGTCGCGCTCGATCAGTTGGGCACTGTCTTGCAGACCGGCGCGGCGGTCGCGTCGGTTGTCAGTGTCGAGCAAAAGGTCGAGTACGAACAGACCAATCCCACGGCCGTGGTGCTCGCGACCCAGGAGACGGTGAAGCCAGCGAGCTACGACTACATGCTCGCCACGTCCGCGGCACTGCACAACAAGGCGAAATTGGCGGCCATTGACGACTTCACGGCGCGACTCATCAAGGCCGAGAACTGGGTGAAGACCCACCAGAGCGAGTACGTGACTGACTACTACGTGAACCTCTTTCACTTGACGACGGCCGAGGCGCAACAGATCTTGGCCGCCGGGGGAACGTACCAGTACGTCGTGCTCAATGGTTCGGAGACCAATGCGCTCCAGAACGTGGTCAACCTCCTGGCGGGCGCGGGTGCCATTCCCAAGACCTTCAGCGTGAAGACACTCTTCTCCTCGTCCGTGTCCGCGCGCTACAACGCGATCCTGAAGGTCAATAAGCAAGTTGGATAACGGCCGCGTTCACAACGTCCTTCACGCGACCGAAGTAATGGAACGTCGTCGTGCCGCCCACCCTCCTAGCCAGTCAGAAAGGTAGCCACAGTGTCCGTCGTCAAACTTGAAGCGCCCGACGTTGAGTACGGCGAAGCCGCGCTTAACAACATTGTCCTGATGTCGCCGGTACCCCTTCGCCGGCGACGGACAGGACTACGCATCCCGCGCACGGTTCGCCGAATCGTCGGGCCGCTCGTCGTGCTGGCCCTCTGGCAGTTGGCCTGCTCGGCGCACGTGTTCACGAGCTACGAAGTCGCGTCACCCGTCGCCGTCTTCCAAGCCGGTCGTGAACTGGCGGTCCAGGGCGTGCTGCTGCCCAACCTGCTGACCTCGCTTCGTCGCGTGAGCGTGGGGCTGGGTCTCGGTGTTGGCATTGGCGTCATCCTGGCGGTACTCTCCGGCCTCTTTCGAGTCGGTGAGGACTTGCTCGATCCCGTGGTGCAGGCGGCGCGCGCGGTGCCGATTCTCGGTCTGGTGCCGCTCGCCATCATCTGGTTCGGCGTGGGCGAGATGCCCAAGGTTTTCCTCATCGCGTTGGGCTCGACGTTCGCCATCTACATCAACACGTTCGCGGGGATCCGCAGCGTCGACCAGAAGCTCGTCGAGGCGGGCGAGACGTTCGGTCTCTCTCGCTGGGGACTGGTGCGGCGCATCGTCCTGCCGGGCGCCTTACCGAACTTCCTCGTGGGCTTGCGCTTGGCGCTCGTGGGCAGCTGGCTCATCGTCATCGTGGCCGAAGAGATCAATGCGCAGAGCGGCATTGGCTATCTCATCATGCAGGCCCAGACGACGGACCGCACCGACATCATGATGATGGGTCTGGCGATCTACGCGATCCTCGGCCTACTCGCCGATGCGTTGGTCCGACTGCTCGAGCGCCGGCTGCTGTCGTGGCGCCGCGGATTCGTGGGCTCGTGATGAGCGCCTCGAAAGGTCAGTTGACCAATCTGGAGGTTGCGAGCTCCGCCGCGGTCATCGCGACCAATGTCGGACGGACGTTCAACGGGCGCGACGTGCTGCGAAACGTGAACCTCACGATCGAGGGCGACGAGTTCGTGGCGTTGCTCGGGCGCAGCGGCACCGGAAAGAGCACCCTGCTGCGTATCTTGGGCGGGCTCGATGCGGACTACAACGGCGAGGTATTGGTACCCGCGCGTCGTGCGGTTGTCTTCCAAGAGGCCCGACTCATCCCGTGGCTGCGGGTGCTCAACAACGTGGTCCTCGGCTTAAGTGCGCGCGCCGAGGGACGCAGCGCGCTGCGCGAGCGGGGGCTGAACGCGCTGCGCGAAGTGGAGCTTGAAGAACACGCGCACGACTGGCCGCTTACGCTGTCGGGTGGCGAGGCCCAACGCGTGGCGTTGGCCCGGGCCCTCGTGCGAGAGCCACAGCTCATGTTGCTCGACGAGCCTTTTGGCGCCTTAGACGCGCTCACGCGCATCAAGATGCAGTCGCTCTTGCAACGCCTCTGCGCGCTGCATCGTCCGGCCGTGCTGCTCGTCACCCACGACGTGGACGAGGCAATTCTTTTGGCAGACCGGGTTGTGGTGCTCGTTGACGGGGAACTTTCATTGGACATCAACATCGATGTCGAACGGCCGCGCAATCGTGGCGACGCGAAATTCATAACGCTGCGAAATCGGCTGCTGCGCGAACTTGGCGTCGAAGAGGCACCGTCGTCTGGTTCACACGGCTCGACACTGTTGCGATCCGAGTCACGTAGTGCCGACGAGGCCGCACGATGACAACCGACCAGGAAAGCACATCGGACGTCTCAGTCGAATCAAAAGAAGCCACTACCAAGGAGAGTCAACTATGACGAGGCAACTACACCTGAACGCGTTCCTCATGGGAACGGGCCACCACGAAGCGTCGTGGCGACTGCCCGAGAGCGACCCAGAATCAACGACGAGCGTCAAGCACTTCCAACGATTGGCCCAGATCGCCGAACGCGGGACGTTCGATTCGCTCTTCCTCGCCGACGGGCCGGTCATGTTCGGCAACGTCGCCCAACGTCCCTCGGGCGTGATTGAACCGCTGACCTTGCTCACGGCGCTGGCGCTCGTGACCGAGCACATTGGCCTCATTGCCACGGCCTCGACGTCGTACAACTCGCCGTATAACTTGGCGCGGCGATTCTCGGCGCTGGACCACGTGAGCAATGGTCGCGCGGGCTGGAACATCGTCACGACAGCCGGCGTGGAAGCGGCGCGCAACTTCGGCGTCGACGAGCAACCGCTGCACGCGGAACGCTACGAAAGGGCGGCCGAGTTCGTCGACGTGACGCTCAAGCTCTGGGACAGCTGGGAGGACGATGTCCTCATTGGCGACAAACAGGCCGGAGTCTGGGGTGACAACGAAAAGATCCATCCGGCCGACCACAAAGGCAAGTACTTTTCGGTCGCCGGCGCGCTCAATAGTCCCCGCTCGCCGCAGGCCTACCCGTTGCTCGTCCAGGCCGGATCCTCCGACGACGGCAAGGACTTCGCCGCGAGGTACGCCGAGGCTGTCTTCACCGCTCAGCAGACGCTCGCCAACGCGCAAGCGTTCTACAGCGACCTGAAGTCGCGAACGCATCGTGAGGGACGCGACCCGAACACCATCAAGATCCTTCCCGGCATCGTCCCGGTGCTCGGCAGCACGGAGAAAGAAGCGAAGGAGAGGGAAGCCGAACTCGAAGAGCACATCGTGCACGAGCACGCCCAGCAGATGCTGGCCCGGCTGCTGCGCGTTCCCGTCGAGCAGCTCGATCTCGATGGACAGTTGCCCGAGGACCTGCCCGACGAGAGCGAGATCGAGGACTTCAAGAGCCGCTACTCACTGATCGTGGAGTTGGGACGCAGCGAGAAGTTGACGATCCGCCAGCTCATTGGTCGCTTGGGCGGCGGTCGGGGCCACTTCACGTTCACCGGCACGCCCGAGCAGGTCGCCAACAAGATCGAAGAGTGGTTCAACAACGGGGCGGCCGACGGATTTAACATCATGCCGCCGCTGCTGCCGTCGGGCCTCGAGCTCTTCGTCGAGCACGTGGTGCCCATCCTGCGCGCGCGTGGTCTCTATCGCTACGAGTACACCGGACGGACGCTGCGCGATCACTATGGGCTGTCGCGACCGGCGAACCAGTACGTTCGCCACTTCGCCGAGAGTCTCGCGATATGAGTTCGCCCGTCATGACGCAACGTCGCGACGTACCAAGTTCCACGACAATCTCCCCTTGCTGGGGTGTTGGCGCGGGAGGTTCCAGCATGTCGTTGGGCCGAAGTGGAAAGGAAGATCATGACACTCATTGACAATCAAGTGAAGTTGAAAGTCGAACCGTTGTCGGGTTCGATCGGCGCGGTCATTCACGACGTGGACCTGCGCGATCTGGACGACGCATCCGTGGCGGCGATCCGCGAGGTGTGGCTGGCGCGCAAGGTGGTGTTTTTCCCTGGACAGTACCTTGATCCCGACGCCCACCTCGCCTTCGCCGCCCGGTTCGGCGTGTCGACCGAGGGCCATCCGGTGATACCGGGAATTCCTGGCTACCCGAACATCTTTGAGATTGACTACACCAAGTCCCGCGAGCTCTACGCCACCTATGGCGACGTGGTCTCGCGTCGTCAAGGGATTGACTGGCACACTGACGTGACGTTCGTGAAGCGACCGCCGCTCGGCTCGATTCTCAACGCCAAGGTCATTCCTCCCTCGGGCGGCGACACGTTGTGGTCGGACCAGGGGGCCGCGCTGGCGGACCTCAGTCCGTCGCTGCAGTCGTATCTGTCAACCCTGACCGCCGTGCACGACGGACGTGAGACCTTCCGGAACATCTTGGAGCGCGTCGGCAAGGGCAGTTGGGAGGGCAAGGAGTTCAAGGAACTCGAGCCCGTTGTCCACCCGGTGGTGCGCACGCACCCCGAGACCGGCGAGAAGGTGCTCTTTGTCAATCCCGGATTCACGTCCCACATCGTCGAGCTCGATCGCCGCGAGAGCGACGTCCTGTTGAACTTCCTCTACCAGCATTCCGTACGACCGGAGTTCATCGTGAGGTATCACTGGACCGCTGGCGACGTTGGATTCTGGGATAACCGCTCGACTCAGCACGCGGTCGTCGGCGACTTCGGCACGCAGCATCGGGTGATCCAGCGCGTGACGTTAAAGGGCGACCAGCCGGTCTGACAAGACCGTGGGTGGGTTCCGGGTTATGAGGACGGCCCCGGAACCCGCCCACGATTCACGCGACCGTCGATTGTTGGATGCAGCGCCCCCGTCCGCGCCCCCATCCGGGAGTTGACTAGCGCCGCCGGCGGTAGTGAAGGACGACCACGCCGTTGGTGCCGGGATGACAGGACACGAGCTCGAGAAATTTGGACTCGCCGACGTCGTCGGGTGCGAACACCCGATCCCCTTGACCGCCAAGAAACGGGAACACGGTGATGCGGAATTCATCAATAAGGTCGTGATGTAACAGTTCCCGGGTGACGCCGCTGCGCCCAGTCACGATCATGTAGCCGTCGCCCTCACTCTTCAACTTCTCGACCTCGGTGACGAGGTCACCACGGTTGATGGTCGTGCGTTCCCACTCCGCCGACTCGAGGGTGCGTGAGAAGACGATCTTGTCCGTGGCGGCGTAGATAGGGGCGAAAGGGTGATCGGCCGCAGTCTTGCCCTGGAAGTGCTTGGCAAACTCCTCGTACAAGACCCGACCCATGATGTAGACCTCAGCCCCCGCCAGGAAGGCGAGTATGCCTTCTTCTTCCGCGTCGTCGTCAGGGAGGCCGGCAATGAAGCGCATCTCGTCGGTGTCATCGTCAACCTGTGTTGCATTCACCGAGCAGACGTAGGTCATGGAGATAAGTGTGCGCACGTAGTACTCCCGGTACTCATGCCTACCGTGGTTCAGCAGGCGGGTTGGAAATAGTCAATATACAGCAGCGTCGGTCAGTTCGTCCAGCGACCTCGACGCCGTAACACGCCATTCTTTTGAACGGAACGACGTCACTCGAAGACACATGGCAGGCTGCTGGAGTGACCATGGAGGTTCTCTTCGCCAGTGTGCCCGTAGCCGACCTGCGCTCGGCCAAAGTTTGGTATGAGCAGTTGTTCGGACGCGCCGCCGACATCGTTCCCAACGAGAACGAGGTCATGTGGTGCGTCGCTGGCAACGGCTGGCTCTATGTGATTGGGGACTCCGAGCGCGCCGGCAGAACTGTCGTGACGGTGTCGGTCAGCGATCTGGATCAGTTCGTCGCCGATCTATCGAAGCGGGGGATTAGTGCCGGCCCGATCCAGTCAGTCGGTGGTGCAGGACGCAAAGCAGATGTGGTGGATGCGGATGGAAATGTCATCAGCTGGATCCAGGTCGTGAGTGAGGTTTAGCGCGCCAGTTCCTATTCTCGGCACGCCTAAATTGCCGTGTGAGAGCGCGCGGGTCATTCAACCCTTCTGTGCTTCATCGTCGAAGGTAACGCCTGGCTCTTGTCGAATGTGCACATGTCGTAACGAGAATGGAGTCTCGGTCCCCTTGGATTACTGAATATGAGATCGACGCAGTCGCTTGCGTCGCCGGATGATGTGCACCGTTGCGTAAATGACAAGCACGATGGCGGCAAGCTTGTGCCACTGATCAAGGCCAGGTGGTAAACCAATCGCGTTCGCCAAGGGCATCTGCGTCGCGTGGTGGTTGAGACCGTCAATGAGGCCTGACAACAGGACGTTGAGCACCAGCAGCTCCAGGATTATGTCGGATATCGCCAAACGGGTCAACGTTCCCGTGCGCGTTTGCATTCCAACTAAACGCATGAGCAGTGATTTGACGGTGCGACGTCGTTGGAAGAGATGGAACAACATCATGACCATGAACAACACGCCGAAGATCACGTGAATCGTGATGCTGTGGCTGAGGTAGATGAGTGAAAGGAGCGAACCAGCCAGTGAAAACAGAAGGGTGACGTGGACGTACCATCGTCGCCGCTCGCCGCCCAACATTGACTTCGTCTTCTCAGTTGGTGATGTCATATTGAGCGCCTTGATAAAGGAATTGCGTGTGCTCAATATTATTTCTGAATATCGGCGCGATGCCGTTGCGCCGTCTCAGGGTAAACCCTGAGACGCACTTTGAAGGAGTTCGAGTTGTGTGCTTCGAGATTCCCTCTACTGGGCCGAGTCGAATCACAGCGTAGGGTCACTGATCCAATTGAATTGATTGATCACATCTGCGCGGACGCAATGTTGAAGTGTCGGTTCGTCGTCGTGACCTCTTTCAGCCGCGCCCAATAGTAAGGGTCGTCGGGGTTTCCCCCTATTTCGTTCACGCGAAGATGGTGCCTACCATGGTCGCGAACGCGCCCAGCGGGCGTTGCGGCGAAGGAGTTGACGATGAGCGTCATTGCGGTCGATGAGAGTCCAACGGTTCGTGCGCGCGAAAGCGACTGGGCCGTTGAGACGCACAACCTCACCAAACGTTTCGGGGCCAGCGTCGCCGTTAATGGTGTTGATCTCAAGGTGCCGGTCGGATGCGCGTTCGGGTACCTCGGCCCCAACGGCGCCGGCAAGACGACCCTCATTCGAGTCTTGCTCGGCCTGACGCACGCCGACGCCGGTTCGATGTCGCTATTGGGTTATGAAGTCCCGCGACACCGCGACGTCGCGCTCGCGCGCGTGGGCGCCATTGTCGATGAGCCTCGCTTTCACGCGCATCTCACCGGGCGACAGAACCTGCAGATCCTGGCGGCGGCGCGAGAACCCGCAGCGCGCGGGAGGATCGGGCCATCCCTCGAACGGGTGGGCATGTCCACTCGTGCCGATGACCGTGTGGCCAAGTATTCAATGGGCATGCGTCAACGACTCGGGGTCGCCGCGTGCCTGCTCGGTGATCCGCAACTGCTGATCCTTGACGAGCCAATGAATGGCCTCGACCCCGGCGGCATGCACGACATGCGCGAGATGATCCGGTCCTTTGTTGCCGAGGGCCGCACCGTCGTTCTCTCGTCCCACTTGCTAGACGAGGTGGAGCGAACCTGCGACGCCGTGGCCATTGTCGACCGTGGCAACATCATTCGCCAAGGTCCGATCGCCGAACTGCTCTCCGGTTCGGACATGGAACTAATGATTGAGTGCTCCGATCCCGATGCAGCCCGCCAGCTACTCGCCGCCGCGAATCTGGGCGGACACGCCGACGTCTCGATGGACGGACTGACGATTTCGCTGGCCGCAGGCTCAGACCGCGCGGTGGTCGCCGAAATCAACCGCATTCTCGTTGAGAGCGGCAACTTGGTCTACCGGCTCGAACTCAATAAGGCGTCCCTTGAGTCGTGGTTCCTCGAAGTGACGACGCGACTGGGGGCTCCCGAATGACCACGACTGCGAACGTCGCCATTGCGCCCGAGAGCCGTCGAGGCTCTCCCGTACCGACCGGCGCGATGATCATGACCAGATTCATGGAGCTGCGCAAGCGCCGCGGGCTCATGATTGCCCTGCTGGCCGTGAACATTGGCATACCGACGATCTTCCTCGCGGTTCGGCTCATTGCGCACGCGGTGGCACCGCACTCCTACGGACCGGCCGGCGGGTACAGCATCTTTGAGACACTGATTGCCGGTGTCATGTACATCTTCGGCTTCATCGTGGCGGCGACGCTCGGCTGCACCGCCGGTTCGGTCGACCTCACCGAGGGTGTGTTTCGCCATCTCGTCGTCACTGGTCGCTCGCGGCTCGCCCTCTACTTTGCGCGTATCCCCGCGGGACTGATGATCATCGTGCCGGTCGTGGCGGTCGGCGTCATCATGGTGTGCACAGTGTGCGTCGTCGCCGCGCCCACGAAGTTGAACTTCGACGGGATTAATAACTTACCGGCCGGTCTCAGTCGTCAGGGATTCGTGTCGTGGGCCGAGCAGCACCCCGGCGACGCCATCTGCGACATGGGATACCGATACAAAGGACCGCCGAGCGCGTCTTACGTCAACTGCGGTCCCAACAACGAGATCATCGTGGTCACGAATCAGGCCGGGTCAACCACGGCGACCAAAGCAACGAAGTCCGAGGCCCGAGCGCAGGCAATCAGGTCCGCGAACCAGAACTTCTCGGCCTATGGCACCACCTTCCTCTCGCCGCCACTCAAGTTGATGATCGACACCGGGCTCTGGGTTGAGTTGTGGGCGATCATCGGCTTCTTAATCGGCCTGGGACTTTCGTCGCTGATGGGTCAGCGCACCCTGCCCGTAGTGCTGCTCATCGTCTACGAGATAATCCTGACGCCACTGTTCTCCCGGGTCGGGATACCGCACCTCATCAACGCGCAACGCGGGCTGGTAGGACTCGCCATGGCGCACATCGAGCCGGCCGGTTTGCCCGCCGTCTTCGGGGGAGGCAACGGGGGTGGGAGCAACCAGCTCGTCACCGAGTCGACCACCGTTGCGGTCATCGTGATCGTTGCCTGGATTGTGGTCTGGACGGCACTCGGCGCATGGCGAATGGCCAAACGCGACGCCTAAGACGCGTGCTGCTTTGCCTTCAGCGCTTGAAGTGAACCGTGGAGTGCCCGCTCCAATGTCGCGTTGCGTCAGAATGGTGCGCAAGGTTTCTTTCTGGGGGTGGAGTTCGTGTCTGTACAAGTTGGCAACATCACGTTCGACTGCGACGACGTACTCGTCGTGGGTAACTTCTGGTCGCAGCTACTTGAGCGGCCGTTAGATCCTGGCCGCAGTCCGGGGTTCTGCTCCATCGGAATTAGCGACGCGGATCGGGCTGAGCCGGCCTGGTTTTTCGAGAAGGTTCCGGAGACAAAAACGTCGAAAAACCGGATGCACCTTGATTTGATCGACGCGGACCCCGCGGCCGTGGACCGACTCGTTGCGTTGGGCGCCACCATCGTTGCGACGCACGCGATTGGCGGCGGGACCCAGCAGTGGACGGTCATGCAGGACCCCGAAGGCAATGAGTTTTGCATCGCCGCCAAAAGTTACGCGGGTTAATCCCTTGAGGACTTGAGTCCCAAGAGGGTCAGTCTCGGTGTGCCCCGCAAGACTCCATCCTTATGTCCCCTCGATTGTGTCTCGAGGCACGGGTGTGCTTACGCCGCGTCCTTGAGCTTGAACGGCACCGCGAAGTCGGCATAATCGTCGGGCACGCTCGTCTCGGATACGGGCCCGCTGGCGAGGTACGTGATGCGTATGCCGAGGTCTTCCGGTTTGATCGCGAGGCCTTCTTCGGTGATGCCTTGTTCGTCCTTCCACGCGTCCAGGGCTTCAGCGGCGAGCTGCCATGATGCACCAGCTCCATCGCCGACCGCCGCAATGGTGACGAAGGCTTCTTGATGTGCCGCTTCGGTGCGCAGGGTGAACTCGGGATAGTGCGGCGCGAGTGTTGCCGCCTCATCCGCCGGGACCGGCCAGCACCACTCGATTGGACCGTCACTGTCATCGTTTACTAAGCCCCAGTAGATGGAGAACATTGCGCCTTGGCGCCCCGGCAGCTTGGGCAGTGGTCGTTCGCGAATGATTGCGATGAACTCCTTGCCAAAGGCCCAGGCACCCGGCCAGTCGACGTTGCGTTTAAGGCAGAGCAACGTGCGCTCGGGTACGTCTCGCGTTGACACTTCGTACATGATGGACTTCTTTCCACTGAGTTGATTGATGAGGTGAGTGGCGAGATCGCGTCGCGCGCCGTGATGGGCTTCGGACTGTTGCCAGTGTTTCGCGATGCGCGCCGCGGCGTCTTCTCGAGTGCACGCCATCAGTTCCTTGACGTCCGCCAGTGGAACATCAAGCTGACGGAGCATGGCAATAAGGCGCGCGTCCTCGAGCTGGGCGGTGTCGTAGTAGCGGTAGCCCGAGTCCTTGTCAACTCGTGCCGGCAGCAGCACACCGATCTCGTCGTAGAGGCGAAGCGCCTTGACCGACAGTTGCGAGCGCTTCGAGAATTCGCCGATGCTGATTTCTTCCACGTCTCATACTCCCTCGTCGTCGGGCGGGATTGCCCGACGCACCCAGTATGCGGCCTCCCCCAAGGTGAGAGTCAAGCCTTTTCGTCAGGAGTTTGAGAAATTACTCTCGGCCGGAATCAAAGTATTCAAACGTTAGGCCAGGCGGTCATGACACGTCGTTACGCGGTGTCGCCCCTTTTCATTCCTTAGCTGAGCGTCACCTGTTCGGTGGTTGCTTACGGCGCTGACTGGTCTTGTTGGCGGCGCGTGAAGATTCCGAGTCCTAATAACGAGAAGATCACGAGCAGGACGCCCGGCACTTCGAAGAACCACGTGAACAGCCGGAAGTTCGGCAGGCTGTCAACTTGGGCGTAGTTGTTGACGTTGTTCTGCATCGTGGCGACGAGTGGCTTGAAGTCGTTGAGTCCGGGTCCCACGTTCTTGAAGACGGGAACGAGTTGGGGGAACGATGCGAGCAACTGACCGAACGCCGGGTACTGGGTGCCGAGGAACTGTTCGACTTGGGCGGGGGACATGTGCAGTGCCTTCGCCAGACCCGCAACCAACTGGGGAATCTCGCTCGCCGCGGCGATGCCGCCCGTGGCGACCGGACGCAGGTCCTGGAACGCACCGAAGTACGTGACCGTTTCTTTGACGTTGGCCGGTTGCATGATGGGATGGAAGTTATCGAGCATGGTTTGGCCCGCACTTGCCTTGCTGGGAAGTGATATGGCGAATGGGGCAATAACCAGGATCACTCCAATAACCAAGACTGGCCAGAAATACGCTCTACGAGTCATCACATCTCCTTTGTCGCGAGAGTCTTGACGCTTCCTCAACAGTTGCGTCGGGTCCAGACCTCTAATTTCTACTTATTCTATTTAAATAATAGAAATAGTCAAGTATTAGTGCACGGACGGATGGATGGCCCGGAAGCTGGTTGGCCCTCAGAAGTTTGTGAAGGTCGTTGTCGTAGTTGCCTTCGTGGTGGTGGTCGTGGTTGTGGTGGTTGACGTTGGCACCTTGATCGGTGCGAGTCCGAGCTGGTGGCGCAGGCTGTCCTCGGCTGCGAGCACGACGTTGCCGTCGCTCTTGATGGTGGCCGCCCACTGCTTGGCTTGCGGACCGCTCTGGGCTCCGAAGGCCAATAGGTCCCTCACTACGAGTTCGTCGGCGTTCACGATCGCACTCACGGATTTGCCGAGCGATCCGCTCGCGCCGTAACCGAGCAATTCATCATCGAAAGTACCCTCGGCGTCGGCGAGGCGCAGGTCGAGTCGCGCCAAGTCTTGGGCGCTGGACTTGGACGTCAGTTTCTTAAGGCCCGCAACCCACGCCGTGCCCGCGGCATTCGACAACTTGTAGTTAGCCAAGTAACCCTGGCGAAGCTGTGAGAGGGTGACTGGCATCGGCATTCCCGAGAGGAACACGCGGACTTTGAAGATGAAGGTTTCACCTATTTGAAATAGAAATGCGTGACCCGCGTCGGGGTACATCACCAGTTGTGACCCCGGTATTTGGCTGGCCACATCGCGATCGTTCACGGCCGCGTCGATATGGTCGTGCGCTCCATCGGCAATGAGCGTGGGTACCGAGATCTGATCAGCGTGGTGACCTGTTGGATCCTTGCCGTCAAACCAGGCGAGTATCGCAGCCTTCTGGGCCGCAATGACCGTCGCGGACGTCGAGGGCGCGGGCGTGAAGGCCGCGATGCTTCCGTCGAATGCATCGGCGGCCATGGTTTGATTGGCGGGAAAGAGGTCCGCTTGGGCGGCCGCCGCATTGCCACTCGTCAGTGCGTTCACCGCCTTTTGCGAGGGCTGCACGGCGTTGCCCAGGCCGGAGAATGTCGCCAGCAGGACTAGTCGGCTCACCTGGCTCGGGTGGAGAATCGCGAGCGCCTGGGCAATCATGCTGCCCATCGACCAGCCCAAGACATTTGCGTCCTTGAGATGCAGTGATGAGATGAGCGCACCTGTCTGGTCGGCCATTTTGTCAATGGTGAGCGGTGAGGGGAGTGTCGCCGTGCCGTCGATGCCCGCGTTATTAAAGATGATGACGCGGTAATGCAGCGCGAGCACGTCAACGAAGTGCGGGTCCCACGTTTGCATCGTGCCCGCGTAGCCCATGATGAGCAGAAGTGCCGGCCCGTGGCCAACCTCTCGATACGTCACCTTGCCGAGCGTCGTGTGGGCCACCTGCACTGGTGCGTCCACGATGGAGGGTGGCGTCGATACGGGGTTGCTCGTTGCGTTCGCGCCCGTGGCCCACATGGCCGCTACCGACATGGCCACGACGACGAGTGGCACCATCCAGTGGCGACGTCCGTCACGCGCACGGCACGTAGCGGCGGGGGACAGATCAGACCGTGACACGGCGGATGGTGGCGAGCCCACCAGCGAATAAGAACACCCCGAGCAGCGCGATCAGTCCGGTGAGGCCCGTCACACTGAGGGTGGTGAAGAAGTGACCGATCGAAGTCCACGCGTGAGAGGTCGTGGCGATGGTCGTGGCGACAGTCAGCGCGGCGACCTGCACGATGATGAACGTCATGAGGCCAAAGAGGTTCCAGCGCTTGTAGACAATGCCGAACCACATACCCCAGACGAAACACACCGCGAGTATCACGAACGAGGTGAGCCACGTGAGATACCAGGCACCATCAAGCAGATACGGCACCCGGAAGAAGTGCAGGCCATCGCCCCAACCGTTGGTGGCGCTCTCTAGTCCCTGGAGCAGCGTGAGGGCGAGACCGTCAACCAACGACAGCGCAAGCGCCAAGAACGTGACCCCGGCGAAATAGGAACGTCGGCTAATGCCCAACGACAGACCAAACGGGAGCCAGCGCAC
>Ga0182024_10001255_pt1 | contig 65728 bp, 70 predicted proteins | sample P32metaG_FD_120480 | JGI IMG/M metagenome (GOLD analysis project Ga0182024, IMG submission 120480) | Permafrost microbial communities from Stordalen Mire, Sweden - P3-2 metaG (Illumina Assembly) | ecosystem: Environmental > Terrestrial > Soil > Wetlands > Permafrost | place: Sweden: Stordalen... | reverse complement strand
GGTCGGTCTCTCCGGCAAGGACGGCAACATGGTCGTCGCGCGCAAGCTCGAGCGCTACAAGCTCGACCCGATGACGCTGGAGAGGCGGCTCGTCGATCTGGGCTTCGTGGGCGTACCGGAAAAAATCAATCCGGAAGTGCTGCGCACCATCATCAATTCGGACCTGATCCCGGTCATCGCGCCGATCGGGGTTGGCCGCAAAGGGGAAACCTACAACATCAACGCGGATACGGTGGCGGGTTCTGTTGCGGGCGCGATGACGGCTGCGCGCCTTCTGCTCCTCACCGATGTCGAGGGCGTGCTCGACCGCGAAGGCAAGCTGATCCCGCGGCTCAGCATCGCCGAGGCGCGCGAGCTGATCGCGGACGGCACGATCTCGGGCGGCATGATGCCGAAGATCGAGACCGCGATCGAAGCGGTGGAAGCAGGCGTGCGCGCCGCCGTCATCCTCGACGGAAGAATTCCACACGTCCTGCTGCTCGAATTGTTCACCGAGCATGGCGCGGGAACGATGATCACGCAGGAATGACGCGCGCTGCAATTTTCTGCGCGGCTCTTCTCCTGGGCGCCGGCGTCAATGCCGTTCCTGCATCGGCGGAGCTGCGCGTCTGCAATCAGACAAGCTACGTGCTCTACGCGGCGGCGGGCTACGAATCGGGCGTGCAGATGCTGACGCGTGGCTGGACACGCGTCCTGCCCGGCGCCTGCGCAGTGGCCCTGCAGCAACCGCTGAACCAGCCGCAATATTTTCTCTACGCGCGAAGCTCACGGGCGCACAGCGGACCCGCGCTGGCATGGGGCGGCCATATTCGTCTTTGCGCGAAAGAGACGAATTTCGCCATTGATGTGCCGGTGGGGGCCGACCGTTGCGGGTCCGACGACGCCTATCTCGTGCCGTTCGCCTCCGTGTCGACAGGCCATGCCGCCTCCTGGACCACGACGCTCGCCGGCTCGCGGCGCTATGCCGGTGCCGCCGCCGCGCGCGCAGCGGGGATCGCGCGGCTGCTCGCGGACATCGGCTACAAAACCGACGCCGCAGGGACAGCGAACGCGAGCATCCAGGCGCTGGCAAGTTTCCGTGCCCGCATGCGACTGGCGGCCAACGCAAGCGACACGGATCTCTTCGACGCCCTCGAAACCGAAGCGCTCAAGACCGCCGCGCCCGCCGGCTATTCGATCTGCAATGACGGGCAGTCGGAGATCTGGGCGGCGATCGCGCTGCGCTCGAAACGCATCAGTGTGGTGCGCGGGTGGTGGGACGTGCCGTCGGGCGCCTGCGCCAAAGCCCTGACGACGCCGCTCGACTACGACAACGTCTATCTGCTCGCCCAGAAGCACGGCAGCGACAAGCTGGTCAGCGGATCGACGGCTTTCTGCGTCTCGGGCAACGCGTTCGAGATTTACGGCAATGCGCCTTGCACCGCGGCCGGATTCTCCACGGTTGGGTTCGCTTCCACGAACACGAAAGGCGTCACGGGTCTTGTCGTCCATGTCGGCAATGACGGACTCCTTCCGTCCGCCCCCAAATGGACCCCCTCGAAATAGAGCAAAAAGGTTTAGCGCAGAGGACGCAGAGGATGCGCAGAGGACGCTGGGAAAAATCGTGCGCGAAGCGCGCAAAGAACTTTTCCTCCGCGACCCCTGCGCATCCTCGGCGTCCTCTGCGTTGAATCTTTTTCCCTCTCAGCTGGGGCTTTCGGCGTTGTAGCGGGCGAGGAGACCCGTGCGAACGGCGAAACGATAGACCTGACGGAAGAAGATCGCGGCGATCACGATGTAAAGCACCGAAAGCGCGAGGCCGATCGCAAGGCTTCTCATGTCCCATGGCGCGTGGCGGACGATGGCGCGCATGCCGTCGAAAACATAGGAAGGCGGCAGCAGCCGCGAGATCGCCTGCATCCATCCCGGCAAGGTCGAGACGGGATAATAGACGCCAGCGAATGGCGCGATCAGCGCGGGCATGGGCCAGAGGAACCATTCCGACGCCGGACCCAGCCGCAGCACCATCGCGCTGCCCGCGATGCCAAGCGCGATTCCGGTCAGGAACAGCACCAGCACAAAAGGCACCAAAGCTGCGCCATAGGCAACGAATGAAAGGCCGAACGCGGCCGCCGCCAGCGCCAGCATGGTCAGAAGCCCAATGAGGCTTGTCACGACGGCGGTGATCACGAGTCCACAGATGTATTCCGAGATCTGCAGCGGCGTCGCGAACATGTTGAGAAAATTCCGCGACCAGACGTCTTCGAGAAACGCCGTCGACACGCCCTGCAGCACGCGGGCAAGAAAGTCCCACAGGAGCACGGCGCCCAGAAGCGCGGGGATGAAATTGTAGCCGGGCAGCGCGACGCTGTTCAGATAGCGCGAGATGAATCCCCACAGCGTAATGTCGATGGCGACCCAGGCGAAGAGTGGCACCACGCGGGTAGCGCTTCCGGAGTAAAGATAGAATTGCCTGAGCGCCACGGCGGCGACGCGGCGCGCGCGCATCAGCTATGCTCCGGGTGCAGCCGTTCGCGCGCCACCTTCACGAACAGATCTTCGAGCGTCGCCGCGCCGTGTTCGTGCGGAAGCAGTTTCGGGTCGCCCTCGAGCAGCACGCGTCCGCGCGACAAAAACAGAACGCGGTGGCAGACTTCTTCGACCTCATACATGTTGTGGCTGGTCCACAGCACCGCGCTCGCATTCTCTTCTGCAAAGGCGCGAATCAAGTCGCGGATTTCGCGCGCTGCGGAAGGATCGATCGAGGCGGTCGGTTCGTCGAGCAGCAAGAGCTTCGGCCGGTTGAGGAGGGCTTTGGCAAGCGAGAGCCGCGTCTGCTCGCCAGACGACAGCACGCCGCTCTTTGCGCCACGGAACCGCACAAGATCAAATCGGACGAGGAGATCCTCGATACGCTCGGCGAGCGCCGGCACTTCGTAGATGAGGCCGAAGACGCGCAGGTTCTGTTCGACGGTGAGATTCCCGGGAAGTGCCGCGTAGACCGCGGAGAAGTTAGTGAAAGCGAGTGCTGCGCTGCGGCGCCTCAGAAGATCGATGCCGTCGATGCGGATGGACCCGGTGTTTGGCTCCAGCACACCCAGGATTATATTGACGATGGTGGTCTTGCCGGCGCCGTTCGGCCCCAGGAGGCCCACGATCTCGCCGGGCGGAATCGCGAAGGAAACACCGTCCACCGCGACGGTCTCGCGATAGGTCTTGCGCAGATCGGAGACGACAAGAACGGGCGGAGGCGACAAGTCCGGGAGTTCCAAGTGGGCTTGCACCATGTTGTGCCATCGACCATGTTGCCTGCGCAATGCAGCACGCCAAAGCGGTCGATCCGGGGCCGGATTTCCGGCATGTCGGTGTCTGGATCTTCGATCTCGACAACACGCTTTATCCCGCGGACAGCGGTCTCTTCGCGCAAATCGAAGCGCGCATGACGCTCTACGTTCAGACGCTACTCGGACTTGATGCGGACGACGCGCGCCGGGTGCGGCAGACCTACTATCGCGAGCACGGCACGACGATGAACGGCCTCATGCGCGTCCACGACGTGAATCCCGATGATTATCTCGCCTTCGTCCACGACATCGATCTTTCGGCGCTCGAGCACGACACCGCACTGGCAGGAGCGCTTGCACGGCTGCCGGGGCGCCGCTTCGTCTTTACCAATGGCTGCCGCCACCATGCCGGCCGCGTTCTCGAACGTCTCGGGCTCGCGCATCTATTTGAGGATTTATGGGATATCCGTACCATCGAATTCCGTCCCAAACCGGATCCGGATTCCTATCGGGTTGTGCTGGCGCGCGCCGCCGCCTCCGCCACGCAAGGCGCGATGTTCGACGACTCCGCGCGCAATCTCGCGCCCGCCGCCGCACTCGGTCTCACGACCATCTGGCTCAGGAATAATCCGGCGTGGACCGGAATCGAATTCGCCAGCGCTACAAATCAGCATATTCATTACGAGACGACGGATCTGTGCGCGTTTCTCGAGGGTCTCAGAGTTTGAAATGAGCTTCGATCTCGCACGAATCGTCGACGAGGCATGGGAACGGCGCGACTCTCTCGATTCGTCGTCCGGCGGTTCTGTGCGCGAGGCTGTCGAACAGGCGCTCGACGCGCTCGATTCGGGCCGCCTGCGCGTGGCCGAGAAGCACGCGGGCGAATGGCACGTCCACCAATGGCTGAAGAAAGCCGTGCTGCTGTCGTTCCGTCTGAACGATATGCAGGTAATTGCCGGCGGCCCGGGCGGCGCGCCGTGGTGGGACAAGGTCGATTCCAAATTTCTCGGCTGGAGCGAGGCGCGCTTTCGCGAGGCCGGATTCCGCGCGGTGCCGAGCGCAATCGTGCGGCGCTCCGCCTTCATCGGCAGGGGCGTGGTGCTGATGCCGTGCTTCGTCAATGTCGGCGCATATGTTGGCGACAACACGATGGTCGACACTTGGGCGACCGTCGGGTCCTGCGCGCAGATCGGCCGCAACTGCCATATTTCGGGCGGCGCCGGAATCGGTGGCGTGCTCGAACCGCTCCAGGCGGGTCCCGTAATCATCGAGGACAATTGTTTCATCGGCGCGCGCTCGGAAGTGGCGGAAGGGGTGATCGTCGGTGAGGGCTCCGTGCTGTCGATGGGCGTTTTCATCGGCCAGTCGACAAAGATCGTCGACCGCGCAACCGGCGAAATGCGTTATGGCCGTGTGCCACCGTATTCCGTCGTGGTCCCAGGCGTGTTGCCGCATGCGCCCGACCGTCCCGCGCTCGCCTGCGCCGTGATCGTCAAGCAGGTGGACGAACGCACCCGCGCCAAGACCTCGATCAACGAATTGCTACGGGATTGACCCGGCGTATCGCGTGCTCCTAAACCGCATGTCGCATGCTTGATCCCCTAGCACTCGCGCAGGCTCTCATCCGCTGCCCTTCGGTGACGCCGGAGGATGCGGGCGCGCTCGGCGTGCTGGAAGGGGCGCTCGCGCCTCTTGGCTTCGCGTGCACGCGGCTGCGCTTCGAGGCGCCGGGCACGGCGCCGATTGATAATCTCTATGCGCGGCTCGGGAGCGGCGCGCCGCATTTCTGCTTCGCGGGACACAGCGATGTGGTGCCGCCCGGTGATCCTGCATTGTGGCGCACGGATCCCTTTGCGGCGAAGATTGAGGGCGGCGTTCTCTTCGGTCGGGGCGCTGCCGACATGAAATCTGCGATTGCGGCTTTCGCCGCTGCCGCCGCGCAGCATTCGAAAGCGATGTCGCGGGGCTCGATCAGCCTGCTCATTACTGGCGACGAGGAAGGCCCCGCGATCAACGGCACCGCGAAGGTGCTCGAATGGCTCGCAGGAAAAGGTGAGCGCATCGATCACTGCGTGGTCGGCGAGCCTACGGCCCGCACGCATGCCGGCGATACGATCAAGATCGGAAGACGCGGAAGCCTGCGCGCGGAGATCACGGTGCGCGGCGTGCAGGGCCACACCGCCTACCCGCAGAACGCGCTCAATCCGATTCCCGTTCTTGCCGCGATCGTCTCCCGCCTGGCGGGCGAGCCGCTCGATACAGGAGCGGCGCATTTCGAACCTTCGACACTCGTGTTCACGACTTTCGATGTCGGCAATGCCGCGTCCAATGTGTCGCCCGCCGTCGCGCGCGCTGCGGCGAGCATCCGATTCAACGATCTGCAGACGCCGCAAATGCTCGCGAGTCTCATCGAAAAGACAGCCGCGGAAGTCACGCGCGTAATGGGCGGCGAAGCGAGCGTCAGCATCGATGTCGGCGCGCTGCCCTTTCTTACCGAGCCCGGCGGCTTCACCGATCTTCTCACTCGCGCCGTTCTTTTGGCGACTGGGCGGGCGCCGCTTCTTTCGACCACCGGCGGAACGTCGGATGCCCGCTTCATCAAGAACTACTGTCCCGTTGCTGAAGTGGGTCTTGCCGGCGCGACAATGCACAAGACCGATGAATGCGTGCCGGTCGCGGAGATCGGAAACCTCACGAAGATCTACGCAGCCATCCTGGACGCCTATTTCGCCGCGCCGCCCGGCTAAAATTGGCTAATCCAAAAAACTGTCATGGCCCACGCAAGCGGGCCACCCAGGTGAAAGCGACGTGCGGCCGGAAATAAAGACTGGGTGGCCCGGTCTCCGCTGTCGCGTCGCCGGGCAATGACAATCTTATTGTTTCAATCCATTGAAAAAACGCGTTAGTACTCGACACGCACAAGATAGAGTCCATCGGGCGGTGCCACCGGGCCGCAGCGCGAACGGTCGCGCGCGGCAAGCGCGGCGGCAACTTCGCGCGGGCGCCATTTGCCTTCGCCGACGAGGTTCAGCGTGCCGGCGATGGAGCGCATCTGGTGGTGCAGGAACGAGCGCGCTTTCGCGTCGATGTGAATCTCCTCGCCGGCACGGCGCACGCTGAGCGAGTCGAGCGTCTTCACCGGCGATTGTGCCTGGCATTCCGCGGCGCGAAACGTCGTGAAATCGTGCTGCCCCACGAGATAGCGGGCACCCTCATGCATTGCCTCGGCATCGAGATTGCGCATGATGTGCCAGGCGCGGCCGCGATCGAGCGCAAGCGGCGCGCGCCTGGCAACGATCCGATAGTGGTAAAGACGCGCCGTTGCGGAAAAGCGCGCGTGAAAATCGGACGTGACGATCTGCCCCTCCAGAACCGCGACCGGATCAGGCCGCAGATGGTAGTTCAGTGCATCCCGCAACTTGTCTCCGGCAAACATTTTTTCGAGATCGAAATGCGCGACCTGTCCCAGCGCGTGCACGCCTGCATCGGTGCGTCCCGCGCCCGTCACAGTTACTTCTTCGCCGGAGAGCTTGAATATCGCCCGTTCCAAAGCGGCCTGCACCGACGGGCCGTTCTCCTGCCTCTGCCAGCCCGCAAACGGTCCACCGTCATATTCCAGCGTAACGCGATAGCGGGGCATTCAGCCCGTCATCGCTGCCAGAGAGTTTCGTAGAGGGGCTGATGGGGTGCGCCGCATTGGAGCGCGATGAAGCGCTCGCGCACCTGGGGCCAGCGTTCGAGGATTGCGTATTCCAGCACGCGGAAGCCGTCATCGAATTCGTCGATCGTCATCGTCGCATCCCTGGCGTGGATCACGACGAAGAAAAGATCGATCGAAAGGCTGTCGCGCGACCCGCCATCAATCCGGACGACGTCCTCCCAGCGGATGCGCTTCGAATTGCGGCCCCGGGTAAAGACCAATCCATCCGGCGTAATATCGACGGTGCCGGGTTTCCGGCCACGGGCGCGCCACGAATTTCCGATCCGCCGCCAAAGTGACGGCCGCAGGGTTCCGCTCACAACATCTCTCCCCTGTGCAGCGGGAAGCCGCGCAGGAATTCGGCGGAGTCCACGGCGGCGCGGCCCGCGCGTTGCACGCGTGCGAGTCTCACCGCACCTTCCCCGCAGGCGATCGTCAAGCGGTCGTCGAGAATTTCGCCCGGGTTTCCGTGACCTTCCATGGGGTCACAATAGAGGATCTTCAGCCGTTCGCCTCGTGCTTGGCACCAGGCGCCCGGATGTGGCGAAAGCCCGCGAACCAGACAGTCGAGTTCGCGTGCCGATCTCGTCCAGTCGATACGCGCTTCGTCCTTGGAGATCTTATTCGCATAAGTCACGCCGTCTTCGCTCTGCGGGTGTTCAATGATGCTTCCGCGCCCAAGCGCGGCCAGCACGCGGACCATCAAGTCGGCGCCGAGCTGCGCCAGCTTGTCGTGCAGCTCGCCATAGGTCTTGCGATCGATCGCCACGCGCTCCGCCATCAGGACCGGGCCCGTATCGAGACCTTCTGCCATGCGCATCACCATCACGCCGGTTTCCACATCGCCCCCCATGATCGCGCGCTGGATGGGCGCCGCTCCGCGCCAGCGCGGCAGAAGCGAAGCGTGAAGATTGAAGCAGCCGAGCCGCGGCGCGTCGAGAACGTGTTTGGGCAAAATGAGCCCGTAGGCGACAACGACGCCCGCATCCGCGCCCAACTCTGCAAACGCCTCCTGGGCCGGCGCACCTTTCAACGTTTCGGGCGTGCGCAATTCAATGGCGTGCGCGGCCGCAAGCCTTGCGACGGGCGACATTTCCGCTGCAAGTCCGCGTCCTTTCGGCCTGGCGGGCTGACTGTAGACGGCGGCGATGTCGTGTCCGTGACCGATGAGTGCGGCAAGCGTGGGCACCGCGAAATCCGGCGTGCCCATGAAGACGAGGCGCATGCTCATGCGCGCCTGTCAGCCCGCCTGTTTCAGCCGCTGGGCCTTGGCGAGCCTCTTCAGCGCCATCGAGCGCTTGAGCCTGGAAAGATGATCGACAAAGAGAACGCCTTCGAGATGATCGATCTCGTGCTGCAGGCATGTCGCGAGCAGGCCTTCGGCTTCGAGCGTGTGCCGCGTTCCCTCGACGTCGAGATATTCGGCGCGGATTTGCGCCGGCCGCTCGACCTCTTCCCAGATATCGGGGACAGAGAGGCATCCCTCCTCGCAAATTGTGGTCTCGTCCGAAGTCCAGAAAATCTTCGGATTGATGAACACGCGCGGTTCGCGGCGGCCATCCTTCTGCGCGAGGTCCATGACGAGCAATCGTTTGGGAATCCCGATCTGGATGGCGGCGAGCCCGATTCCCTCGGCGGCATACATTCTCTCAAGCATGTCGTCCGCGAGCCGGCGAATCTCGGTATTCACCACGTCGACCTTGCGCGAGGCGGCTTTCAGGCGGGGATCGGGCGCGATAAGGATGGGCCGTATGGACATGAACGGGAAATAAGCGAGGCCCATTGCGGGGTCAAGGCAGGGAGCGTGGGCTCATAAATGGCATCTTCCCTCGTTGTTCTTACAGCCGCGCTGCTCCTCATGGCGGTTGCTGTTTTTGCCGTCGTCTTCGCGGCGACAAGGCGCGGCAGCGATGAGGCGATTTCGCCGCGGCTGGAAGCCTTGGCCGCCGCGCAGAGCGAGATCGCCGGCCGATTCGCCCAGGCGTTGGCGGGGCAAACGGAGCTTCAGACCATGCTGGCGGGGCGACTTGACGCGCTCGACCGGCGTCTCGGCGACAGTCTCAAGGAAACCGCAAGCCGAACGGCCGAAACCCTGGGCGGGATTCAGACAAGGCTGAGCATCATCGACGAAGCCCAGAAGAACATTGCCGCGCTTTCCGGCCAGGTCGTAAGCCTGCAGGAAATTCTCGCCAACAAGCAGGCGCGCGGCGCATTCGGCCAGCAGCAGATGGAAGCGATCATCGCCGACGCGCTGCCGCCCGCGCTCTATTCGTTTCAGGCGACGCTGTCGAACGGCAGCCGTCCCGATTGCCTGATCCGGCTGCCGAATGCCGCGGCGGCCATCGTTATTGATTCCAAGTTTCCGCTCGAAAGCATCGCGGCGCTTCGCGCGGCCGACGAGTCGGAACGCAAATCCGCTCTCGTGGCGGTGCGCGCCGACGTGCTGAAGCATGTGAAGGACATCGCCTCGAAATATCTTATTCCCGGCGAGACCCAGACGCCGGCGATCATGTTCGTACCGTCGGAATCCATCTACGCCGATCTGCATGAATTCTGTCCGGACGTAATTCAGAAGGCGTTGCGCGAGCAGGTGGTTGTGGTTTCGCCGAGCATCCTCATGCTCGCAATCGTCACCATCCAGACGGTGTTGAAGGATGCGCGCATGCGCGAGCAGGCGAGCCTGATCCAGAAGGAAGTGGGCCTGATGATGCAGGACGTGAAACGGCTGGTGGAGCGCGTGGGCGCGCTCACGCGGCATTTCACCCAAAGCGAGTCCGATTTGAGGGAGATCGCGGTCTCGACGGAAAAGATCGTCAGGCGCGCTGCCTCTATCGAGGCAGTCGACCTCGCGTCGGCAGAAATTGCGCAATTGACGGATAAGACCTAATCCACCCGACCGGAATTCGCGCGCTACTCCTCACCCGCGCCTGTAAGGTTGAGAAGTTTCCTCTTTGGCCCCTCTCCCCTTGTGGGCATTGATCAACAATGAGTCTCTGCACAAAAACTTAGGAGGCTGCGCAAAAAGGCCGAGGAGTGCCCATTTATCGACCCGGGTGCCAAATCTTCTGTGCTTCGTCACGATCCTCATTGGTCATAAAATAGAATCTGCATCGAGCGCGAACTCTCGTCGGGATATCTGGCGCCACCTCGCCAATCGGTCTCGTCTGCACGCCGTCGACCTTGACCATGATGTTCCGCAAGAAGTCCTCGTCCAGTGCGCCGTAATATTTGAAACCCTTTTCTTTGCTGACATCGAGGTAAAACCAAATCCCTCTCTTCTCCAGTTGGTCACGAAAGTCGCTTGTGCGATTGCGGTCCATGTCCTTATTCGGGTCGTTTGGTTCGTAGCACTTCAGCGTTTCTCGCTTCAGGAAACGCAACGCAAACCTCGAGGAGGGGCCAAGATCACGCATCGACAGCTGCTTCAGAACGGTAACCACATCGACGTCGTCGAGACGAAGATAGTGCGCCAATCTTTCTTCCGGCTTCACGGAAAAGAAATCCAGTAAAGGGCTGACTATTCCGCTATCGCGCACCTTCGTTATGTCATTCAATGCATTCCTTAGGGCGAGTTCCACCAGAAATTGAATGCCACGGGTTGTCTTATGGAGGTATACAGATTCGTACAACTTCAGATAAGCCGAAATATAGTCTTCCAGAACCCCGAGCCCTTTCTGGACAACGACAAACGTGTGTCTTTTTTCGCCAGCTTCGACGCCATAGGCCACTTCCGCAATTCGCAAGCTATCGAACAACCATTCGTGATCTATCTGTCCGACCTGAATTCCTGTGAAGTAGCGGTCACGGGTGAGAAAATCTAGTCGGTCGGCATCGAGTTGGCTGGACACGATTGCGGAATATGGGTTGTTCGGAACGTCCTTTTCAAAGAACGCCACCACGGCATCGAAGAGGTCATGATTTCGCAATATTTCTCCGATTTCTGTCTGTTGAATTATCGCGCGCGTATATTCCTCGTGGCTAACATTCAGCTTTGCATGCTCTGAAAGCTCTTCAAAGACGAGAATATGGGCCGTGGCCTACGTCATGGAGGAGGACGGCCGCCAGCGTCGCTGCTCGCATCCGCTGATGGTACTTCTTGTCCCGAGGTAGTACCTCATTCCTCTCGAATACCTCGAACATCCTGCGCGCCATTTGCATGGCGCCAAATGAATGGGAGAGCCGAGAATGGGTTGCGCCAGGGTATACGAATTCGGAGAAGCCCAATTGTTTAATGCGACGCAATCGCTGCATGGGCTCGCTCTGGGCAATTTGCCACAGAACGGAATCGTACGGATCGGTAGAGGAGAATTTGATAAGATCGTGAACTGGATCACGAATCCTTTTATCTTTGTCCATCCCCGCCCGCACCAATTTCCGCGAGTGCATTCAATAGACGCTTCGTGATTGCAAATTGGGCGCCACTCGAAAGAGCAGGCTTAATCCGCCTAGTCTCTTTCATTGCTCCGGCCTCGGACAAACCATGCATTGTGAAATATGCGACAGTAGACGCAACCTCCAATGAGGGCGTTGAATAGGCGGCCAGTGCCGCCGCCACTTTTGCCACCTTTGGGTCAGGCTTGTGTCTCGGCTTTCCGGAAAGCGAATACACCGTGATGAAATAGCCATTTGGCCCGATCTGCTCATCGTGCATATCGAGATCGCCAAACGTGGTGAGCACATCTAGCGCTCCGGCGATCTCATTACTGAAGACGCCAAAATGCCGAATGTTGAACTGCGCAGCGATAGGCGCATGACAATAATTGCAGAGAAAGGCGATCTTATGGATGCGCTTTTTCCCTCGCACCTCGTGGCCGGGGCTGACGGCCAACACCGATATGATTGCATCTTCCGGCGTTATCACAGCCGTACTTCTCCCAAGGGGGCGAATCGATCTCACATGCTATACGAACTAGTGGAACAAATAAAGAACAAAATGGAGCCGATGGCGGCTTGTGTATACCCGATTATACCCATCGCCATCTGACGGCTCTGGGGAACGGTTTCGGGGCGGCGTCGCTATGGTCGCGCGGTGAGTGCTGGGAACGGTAATTGCCTTTCTCAGCCGCCCCACCAAGAAGGGCGGCGTCCGGCTTGTCCCCTCCCGCAATAGAGCGGGCTCAAGTATGCCGTGCGCCCGGATTCAGGCTGGCCACGGCTTGAAATGCTTGGCGAGCGCCACGCCCTGATTTTGGTAATTTGAGTGGATGTGCTCACCGTAGAGTCTATCAGGAGCCCCGCTCGCCAACTTGCTATAGTTTAGCCAGCCGACGATCTGGCCGTGCTCCAACATGAAGGAGACTCCATAGGAGCGCACTTCCAAGACTGCCTTACTGCCTTCTGCACGGCGGTTCTGGTAGCCAAACCCTGGATCAAAGAATCCCGCGTAGTGGACCCTGAACTCACCAGAGGACGAGTCGAATGGCACCATCTCCGCGGCCAAGTCGGGTGGTACGCCTACTTCTTCTCGTGTTGCGAGAATGTAGAAATCCCCCTTATCAAGGGGAAGGCGCCCGTCGACATCTTGAATTTTCTCCCAAAACTCGCGCGGGTCGTAATGGTCGATAAGCGCAACATTGATCGTGTCGGTCGTCTTCTTTGCCTTGTAACCGACGATGCTCCGGGGCCCGCGCCGCGCAGATCGATCGATACCGGAACATGTTGACCCCTGAGAGGCAACAAAGCCCCGTCCGGCTTTACAAGCTGTCCGGTCCTGTAAAGTTCGGCCAGCCCGCCCACCGTTCCGACCGGGAGCCCAGGGGATGTCCCGCGTAGGAACCGCAATTGATTGAGTCTGACGCCTTGCCGCACCACGATGCTGAATGTTTGCGGCGCGACTTCCAAATAGAGGGGGCCTTCATACCGGCGCCGGACGAAGTCAAATTGTGTGGCTTCATTGGTGATAAGACGGACCAGCACGTCCAACCGTCCCGTTGAGCTCTTGGGATTTGCAACACCCCACAGGCCGTTCAGCAGCTTGACGCTCTCCATTAGCTCGACGACGTAAACGACCCCGCTCTCAAGAACCGTTTCGTTCGTCAGGTCGATTTCCGTGCCTCTTAGCTGCTGGACGCGTTGCAGTACGGTGTTCTCCCCCGGGAGGAAGCTCGCTCTTACGCGCCACGCCTTTCGCCCAAGGCGTAGGTCGATACTGGCTGGTTGAATTTGATCGGCTTCGAACTCGACAGGCGCCACGATCTCGCCACGCCGCGCCATTTCGCGCAGGCCTTGATACGAGATCACTCCGTTGTAGCCCGCCCCAAGGGTGCTGGTATCATCCACAGGGAACAGTCTCAAAACACTCGTTTCGCTCATCCCACATTACCCGGCCAGCCCGCTAGGCCCGCGGAAAGGAATCTCATTTTCGAGAATTGTCCTAGTGGCGGGCGTGGGCGCAAGCGATTTTAGGTCCACAATTCTTCCTCGCATGACCAACAACCGGACGAATCGCCAAGCCACTGATCCGGGCTGCGCTTGGGTGGTTATCCACACAATCCACAGTCTGTGGATACCCCAACCTGTGGGCCGGCCAAGCCATGATCGGCTGATGGCATCAGAGTTTTTGTGCAGAATTCCTACTTGCACAATTATTCCTCTCCTTGGGCCACCTTATGTGCAAAGCCTCCGTCGTCGGAGAGGGATGCAGATACGGGCAACGAATTCTGCTCTGGCGCGGGTGAGGGGTGAACACGATGCGCTGCGAGCTACATCACATACGAAAGGCCGAGCAGCAGAATGCCGCATACGCCGAACGCCGTTGCGCCGAACGACAGCCAGCGGCGGCGGGTGATGATTGCGACTGTCGACATGGCGATGCCGATTTCAAACAACGTGGCCGCGCCGGTCAGCCAGTGATGGCGGCTCTCATGCGTCCGGCTTGCGGCGAGCAGCCTGTCGCGGTCGGACTCGTTCTCCGTCGCTTTCTCACGGTCTTTCGTCTGTTTGGCGCCTTCGTCCTTCGCCGTCTTGCGCCAGGCGTCGGCCTGCGCGCCACCAGAGGCGGCCGCGATCGTATAAAGGTGCCGCTTGATCCCATCGGCCTGGAACTCGCTCCAGACATCGGTCGCCTCGTCCTGGCGCAGAACCGCTTCGCTCGACGAGGTCAGCGCCTTTCCGCCTTCGATCGTTTCCAGGCTTCCGGCGACCGCGGCCAAGACCGCCAGAACGGCAACCGTGATGGCAACGCGGGAGATGAAAGGATCGTGTTCGTGTGCCGCGTGCTCGGCGTGTTCGGCGTGCTCATGCGCATCAAGTGCCGGATCGTGTACCATTTGCCCCTCCATGTCGCGCGCACCGTATAAGGATGTGTGCGCGTCATCTCAAGCGGGGAGGGCAGGCATGAAACGGGCACTAAGCTGGGTGCTGCTTCCGGCTCTTGCGGGATGTGCATCGATGCGTGCGGAACCGCCGTGTCGCGCGCCCGCACAGCAGCCTCTCATCGTCATCGAATTGTTCTTCGGCCGCGACATTGCCGGCCGCCAGCCTTTGACCGACAGCGAATGGTCCGCCTTCGCGGCTTCTACCGTCGCCACGGAATTTCCGGATGGATTTACGGTGATCGACGGCGAGGGCCAGTGGCTGGATCCGCATTCACATGCGCCCGTGCGCGAACGAAGCAAAATTCTGATCGTCTCCGTGGCGCGTGACGGCAATCTCGCGAGCAGAATCGCACGGATCAGCGATGCCTACAGAACCGAATTTCACCAGGAATCGGTGGGCGTGATGATCTACAACGCATGCGGCAGTTTTTAGAATAGACGCGCCGGCCCCGCGTCACGGACACGAGGCCAGCGGGATTGAGGCTCAGTAGCCGCAATATCCGTAATAGTAGTCGTAGGAGCTGCAGCCGTATGGGTAGCCGTAGGCATACGGGTAGCCATAGAGCCCGACACCTACGCCCCATCCACCCCATCCGGGGCCGTACCAGCGACCGTGCCACCAGCCACCGCGGAATCCTCCGCGAAACCCGTTATGGAATCCCCCGTGAAACCCGCCGCTGTGGAACCCGCCGCCGTGGAAGCCGCCGCCGTGAAACCCGCCGCCGCCGCCGTGGAAGCCACCGCCCCCGTGCATCTGCGCCGCCGCCGGGGTAATCGCCAGCGAAATGCCTGCCCCGATCAAGCCTGCCAATGCGGCTCGTTTGGCAAGCGTTTTGAGCTTTTCTGAGAGTTTCAGCATCCTCGGATCTCCTTATCTTCTGCGCGCCCAAGCCTCGCCAGAACCTCCAATTTCGACCTGCACTGAGAAACGAACGGCAACCCTCGGGGGTTGCCGCCGAGTCCACACACGGAAACGTGCGAAATTCAGCAATTGATCCTGTGAGGTTTCCCTGCGCGCTCGTTCTGATGGTGCTCGTCCGCTCCCAAACATTAAAGGGCCTTGGAAAGGCCCACGAAGAATCCCCGCCGCGGTCCCCATTGCGGCGCTCCAACGCCCACGCCAGTGCCATTGCGGATTTCATATTTCGTGTCGAACAGATTGATGATGTCGAAACGTGCGGTGAAGCCCTCCGCGTCCCAAACCGAGAATGCGCGGCTCACCCCCAGATTGAACTGCACATAGGCGGGCAGATGTGCGCCATTGGGGATAGAGTTTCCATCCGGCAACATCAGGTTGGCGCGCAGGCCCGAGCCGTAAATCATGTCCGTGCTGAACAGCGTACCGAGCCAATTGTAGGAGACGCCGCCCGACGCGGTGAGCGCCTGCTCGTGATCCAGGTGGATGTAGTGATCGGCGATATACGCAAGGTCGTCGGCACTGAAGTTGAACTGGCTGGTGAAGATGTTCTGGCCGACCGCGTGAATGATGGCCAGGTTGCCATAGGCCGAGAGCGGTCCGCTCGTGTAATTGCCCGTCAGCTCGGCGCCATATTGCTTACCATGCTTGTAGTTGAACGGGGTCAGAACGATCGGCGCACCAAACTGGCCCTCATCGATCAGATCGACCGAGCGCTTGTAGAATGTATCGAGGCCGACCGTCAGTGAATCGCTGAATTTCTGCACCGCGCCCACATCGAAATAATTTGCACGCTCCGCCACGGGCGTCGTGTCGAGGTTGATCGCCGGTGTGGCCGAGGTGTCGATGAATTTGCCGACGCTTTCGCTGCCGATCAGCTCGAAGGGCGGTGGCGAGAAATAGCGCGCATAGCCCGCATGCAAGGTGGTTCCGTCCAGCGGTTCCCACACCGCGTTGGCGCGCGGGCTGATCTGGCTGCCATGCGAGAACGCCTGATACTCATCATAGCGCAGGCCATAGTTGAGGGTCACGTTGTCGAGGATTTTCCATTCGTCTTGCAGATAGCCGCTGTAGGTGCTCGCGGTGTTCTGCCGGTTGTCGATGATCGACAGGGGAATATCGAAGGCGGGATTGCTCGGCGGCAGCGGCGCGCAGGAGTACGGCGCGGAAACTGTCCCCATGCCCGTGCAGTCTTCGGGAAGGACTGACGAGCGCGTGTCGCTCGCCAGGCGGTCCGTCTCGACAATCACGCCCGCGCGGATGGTGTGCGCGTCGTTCAGGTGCCAGGCGCCTTCTCCCTGAAATCCCCACGCCACATCGCGCTTGTAGGCCTGCTGGGCGACCCCGTTGTAGAGGAGATCCCCCACCGGATCCGGCCCGAATTCCAGACTCGAATAGCGATAGAAGCCTGAGGCCTGGAAATCGAATTGTCCCTGGCTGCGCAGATAGCTCAGGATCGCGTAATGCGTGATCTCGTGCTGGCGCTCGCTCAGATCGACGCTCGGAAAGTTCGCCTGGCCGTTGACCGTGAGACCCAATGGCGGCTGGAGACCCGCGATATTGGGAATCTCGAAATTGTCGTGCGAGGTGCCGAGAACGGCGGACACGCTGCTGTAGGAATCCAGAATATCCTCGAGATAGGCGAAGCCATGATACTGCGTCGTCCGGTCGTGATGCGGGTCGACGCTGCCATCGGGCGATTCAATGCCGAGCGTGTCGGTCAGATAGTCGCCGGCGACGAAATAGTTGAGCGAGCCAATCGAGCCGCCGTAGTCGGCGCTCGGCTGGAGCTCGCCGTGGCTGCCTCCGTACATCGAGACCTCGCCGCCCGGCTCGAACAATCCGCTTTTGGTCTTCATGTCGACGATGCCGCCGGTCACCAGGCCATACTCCGCCGGCAACGCGCCGGTGATGAGCTCGACCGATGAGGCAAGCCGCGGATCGAGCGTCTGGCCGAACACGCTGATGCCTTCAGGCAGGATGATGCCGTTGAGGCGATACTGCAGCGCATTGTGTTCGCCGCGGATGTGGAACTGGCCGAAGGAATCCTGGGCGACATCAGGCATCTGCAGAATGACCTGGTTGAGGAGCGTGTTCTCTCCGCCCGGTTCGTTCTCGATGTCCGATTCCTTGATCGTATAGGTCGACGCGCCGATCTGCGTCTGGATCGAGGTCCGCGCCTCGCCCAGCCGCTTGGCCGTTACGGTGACTGTTTCAATGGACGAGCTGGCGCCGGATTGATCGGCGGTTTGGGCGCGCGTCGCGGGCGGCGCGGCAACGAAGGCGGCCACCGCGACGGTGGCAAGAAGCGATGTACGATGCATGATCTGGGAACCTCTGCACACTCCGTGTCCGAGGCGGACGGGCGCATCGCAAGACGGATTTGTTTCCGGATTGGTCGCGAGAGGAGCCGTTCCCGACTCGACCGCGACGGCGTCGGCTTGTGAGCGTCAGGTCCGCGGAGGAGCGCGGCCGTGCCAACTGTGGGACGCTGCCGCGATGAAGGGCAGTTCGCGTGCCGCGAGTTCGATCCGGAAAGCCGGGAGCAATGGCGGCAGGATGACGATCGCAACCGGGGCGAGATAGGCGCCGGCCAGCAGCATCTCCTGGCAGAGCGGACAGTGGGCCGGATCGTCGCGCGAGGGCGTCTTGCCATGTCCGGCCCCGTCGAGAACCGCGCCGCCGCCGCCTGCCGCCAAGGCGGGGGGAATGTGAATATGAGTCTGGGTGAGGTAACTCTGCTGTGCGAAGGCGGCGATCGTGAAAACAAGCAGCAAACGCCGCCACAGGCCGTTCCCGCTGCGACGAATGCCCGACAACCGGGAGAACCGGAGCACCGCTGATATTTCCCGCATGCGGCGCATAACATAGAAAGAGGAAACCCGTCTGTCACCCGGAATGTTGGACGGTCTCCAGCCAGCCGCTTTCACATTGTCACGCCGCTCCCGCATCCTGCGGGCTTGATTTTACCTCCCCACAAGGGGGAAGTCAGGTCTGTCGCCGAGCGCGAAGGTTTCAATTTCAATTGCGTCGCGTTCGCACTGAGTGCAAACGGGGACGAAAGATGCATCCGGTCCTCAAATGGGCGGGCGCGATTGCGGTTGTGACTGCGGTGCTCGTGGTCATGGTTCCCGTATTTCTCTATGTCGCTTCGGAGGCCGTCATCGAGCGGCGCTATCCTCTTCCCGCGATCGAAGAGCCGGCGGCGCCTTCGCCAAAAACCGTGGAGCGCGGGTTTCATCTGGCGCAGATCTCCGGCTGCAGTGATTGTCACGGAGCAGATTTCAATGGACGGCTGTTGAAGGGCGCGGAGCCGTTGCGCGTGTGGTCGTCCAATCTCCGGCTTTCCGCAGCGCGCATGTCGGACGGCGAGTTCGAACGGGCGCTGCGCCGGGGCATCGCATCCGACGCGACGAGTCTGTGGGCGATGCCTTCCGCCGATTACGCCTATATGAGCGAAGACGATGTTGCGGCGCTCCTCGCGTACCTTCGCGCGCTGGGCCCCGCAGGCCCGACCAGGCCCCGACCCGTTTGGGATCGCGGTGCGCGGCTCGCACTTCTCGAAGGACGCATCGTTCCGGCTGTGCTTACCGTCAGGGACTCGCCTTCCTCGCTCGATCTCGGCCCGCGCTACGATGGCGGGCGATATCTGGCGCGAATTTCCTGCGGTGAATGCCACGGCACCAACCTCGCCGGATCGCTGGAACGAAACATCCCCGATCTCGACGTTGTTTCACTCTACAGCCGAGCCGCCTTTTTCGATCTGCTTCGCCGTGGCATCGGCGCGCATCGCCGCCACATTCCTGCGATGATGCGTCTGTCTTCGATTCGCTTCCATGTGCTTGCAGATTACGAAATCATGACGCTCTACGACTATCTCGACGCACGTGCCCATGCGCCGCCGGCATTGCTTGTGCGCGAGAAGGCCAACGAGTTGAGGCGTCGCGCGGCAATCGAAGCGCAGTCAGAGGAATAGATCGCGTGACCAAGCGTCCCCTCCTTCGTCTCAAGCCACGGGAAGGCCGTCGCGCCCGCGCCGGGGCGACGTGGATTTTCTCGAACGAGATCGCAAGCGATTTGAAAAGCCTGCCGCCCGGCGCGGTTGTCGATGTGCAAGGCGACGACGGTTTCGAGTTCGGCACGGGCTATTGCAATGCGGGCAGCCTGATCGCCATTCGTGTCCTCGAAGCGGCGCCCGGCACGGATATCGATCGGCAATTTTTCGCCGCGCGCATCGGCCGCGCACTGTCTCTCCGCGAAACCCTGTTCGACGCGTCGTTCTATCGCCTCGTTCATTCAGAGGGCGACCGGTTACCCGGTTTGTCCATTGATCGTTTCGGCGACACCTGCGTGGTGCAGATCACCACATGCGGCATGGAAGCGCTCGTCGATCCAATCCTGCAAGCGCTCGACGAACTCCTCAAGCCCGCGAACGTGGTTCTGCGCGCAGATTCGCCTTCGCGCGCACTCGAAGGACTTTCGAATTACGTGCGGGCGGCAAAAGGTGAGGTGTCGACGCATCTCGGCCTGGAAGAGAACGGCACGCGTTATTTCGCCGATCTCTCGGGCGGCCAGAAGACGGGTTGGTATTACGACCAGCGCGACAACCGCGCTTTCATGGCGTCGCTGGCGCGCAGCAAGACCATTCTCGATGTCTATTGCCATTCCGGCGGGTTCGCTCTGGCCGCCGCCCGTGCTGGTGCGAAGGAGGTGAGCGGCCTGGACAGCTCCGCACCGGCGCTCGCTCTTGCCGAAGATGGCGCGGCGGCCAACGCCGCGACCGGCGTCTGCCGGTTCGTCAAGGCCGATGCGATGGAGGAACTGGAACGCCTCGCATCGGCAAAAGAAGCATTCGACATTGTGATCTGCGACCCGCCGCCTTTCGTGAAATCGCGCAAGGACATCGAGGCGGGCGCCCGTGCCTATCGCAGGCTCGCGCGGCTCTCTGCGCGGGTGACTGCGCCGGGCGGTTTTCTGCTGCTCGCCTCCTGCTCGCACAACATCGCGATGGAGCGCTTTCAGATCGAATGCGCCGCGGGGATCGCGCGCGCCGGCCGCAGGGCAAGCCTGATCCGGCACGTCGGCGCCGGCCCTGACCATCCGGTCCATCCCATGCTGCCCGAAACCGCCTACCTCAAAGCTCTCGTGTACGCGATGGAATAAGGATCACGCAGAGTCGTGGAGTCCTTTCCTTCCCCAACGTGGGGGAGGTTGCCCGAAGGGCCGGAGGGGGAAGTGATTGCGCGCGCGACACCCCCCTCTGCCTCGCTGCGCTCGGCACCCCCACGTTGGGGGACGAAACGTTGTCGCGTGTCCGCGTTAGACGTTCTCTACGGCGAGGGATAGATCTGCTCTCTAGAACACATCCTTCCGCGCGCGCATTTCGGCGAAGACTTCGACCTCGCTCGCATCACGCATGTTCAACGTGCGGCGGATTTCGTCGGATTGAACGCGCAGGAAAGGATTTGTGCGTTTTTCGAGACCGATCGTCGAAGGGATGGTGGGCGCGTTCTCCGCGCGCAATTTCTCGACCTCGCGCATGCGCGACACGAGATCGCGATTGCCGGGTTCGAGGGTGAGCGCGAAGCGGCCGTTGGCGAGCGTGTATTCGTGGCCGCAATAGACGCGTATGTACTCGTTTAGCTGCATGAGTTTGGAAAGGCTCCGCCACATCATCTCTGGCGTGCCTTCGAACAGGCGCCCGCATCCCATCGCGAAGAGCGTGTCGCCGGTGAAGACCGCGCTGTCGTCTTCGAACGCAAAAGCGATGTGTGCACGGGTATGCGCAGGGATCTCGATCACGCGCGCGCGACGGGAGCCGAGCGCGAACGGACTGCCTTCCTCTACGCCCACATCGATCGCGGGAATGCGCGCGCGGTCCTTCTCCGGGCCGACAACGGTTGCGCCGTAGGCCTCTTTCAGTTCGGCATTGCCGCCGGTATGGTCCCAATGATGGTGGGTGTTGAGAATGTGGGTGAGACGCCAGCCCCTTGAATCGAGGGCGGCACGGACGGGCGGCGCCTCCGACGGGTCCACGATCGCACAGACGCCGTCCCCCGCGTCGCGGACGAGATAGGCGTAATTGTCCCTGAGACAGGGGACGAGCTCGATCTCCAGCGCTGTCATCGCGTTCACCTCCTTGACATGTTAGCAATCTCGGTCCGCAGGTTGAATGGGCGACCTGCCGGATCCAGGCAGGAACGATGCAGCCCGGTTCGAAAGACCCGCAATCCTTCTACGAGGAGCCGATCGGGCAGGTCACGCGTCGGACGATCTTCCGCCGCGTCCGCCTGATGTGGCCCGATGTGCGCGGACAGCGGCTTCTGGGCTATGGCTATGCGCTTCCCTATCTGAGGCCTTTCGTGGGCGAGGCCGAGCGCGTCGCCGCCTTCGTGCCCTCGCAGTACGAACTCGAAACCGCCGATCTGCGTTTCGTCGCGCAAGGCGATGAGGAGTATCTGCCCTTCGTGGATTCGCTCTTCGACCGCATTCTTGTCGTCCACGGCCTGGAATGCGCAGATTCGACCCGCCCGATGATGCGGCAGATCTGGCGGGTGCTGGCGCCCGAAGGCCGGCTCATCTGCGTCGTGCCCAACCGCCCCAGCCTGTGGTCGCAGGTCGAACGCACGCCCTTCGCGACCGGGCGGCCCTTCAGCCGCGTCCAGATCGAGCGGCTGATGCGCGAATCGCTGTTCGTGCCGGAGCGCTGGGACGCTGCGCTCTTCTTTCCGCCTGTGCGCTCGCGCCGGTTGGTGCGCAGCGGCACGGCGTGGGAGCGTTTCGGCCGCAGGCTCTGGCCGCGCCTCGCCGGCGTTCACATTCTCGAAGCCTCGAAATCACTCTACGCGCTTGCCCAACCCGAAAAAGTCCGCGCCCGCAAACAAGTGCTCGCCCGCGCCGCGCATTAAACCCAACAAAAAGAATTTAGCGCGGAGGACGCGAACGAAAGCGCAGAGGCCGCAGAAAAAGAATTGCGCGCCAACCCGCTGCGCCGCGCGCGCAGCGCGGCGAGAGGCGCGCCACATTTCTCCCTGCGTCCTCTGCGCAACCTTCCGCCTACGCCAAGGCTTCGGCGGACAAGGAGAGTCACCAGACCCGCCAAAGCTTCAGCGAAGGCGGGCCGCGTCCTCTGCGCCGAAGTGTTTTTCCTTCTCTTCCGTGTCTCCGAAGTGAAATTTCCGTCACCTCTTGGCAGCTCAGGTGCGCGCTATTTTCGTTTTCAACTATTCGTGAATCGTTTTGCTCCCGGCATAGCTGCTATGCGCGTTGGCACCCGGGAAATCGTCACGTCCACTCCCTATCTGCTGCGGTGCCGGCGCGGCTGCCGGTGTCACGACCAAAGGAGTCGAACATGCGTCTTGTGCCCGTCACGATCTCAGCAGCAGCTTTGTGTGCGAGTGTCGCTTTCAGTGTCGCACCCGCAAGCGCGGAGGAAGCCCGCCTGTCGACCTGCGCAAAGCTGCAGACCGAAGTCAAAGATGCGCTCGCGAACAATGCGCAATCCACGAGCTATGAAGCGGCGGTCCAGGAAAAGACCTATGGCCTGCAGTTCTGCGCCAACGGACTCTACAAGAACGGCGCAGAGCATTACGCCGAGGCGCTCAGGCTTTTGAGCGCGTCGAAAGGCTGACCGCCGGCCCGGCCGCCGTCAGCATCAATATCGCCCCTTCGGCAAGAAGATTGGGTCCCCACGAATCGGGCCGCATGGGACGCGTGCGGCCCTTTTCGGTCAGGGCGAACGCCTGCTCGATTCTGGCGCCAACTTCGGCCGCGAGTTCGATGAAGTCGGCGATCGTGCACAGGTGAATGTTGGGCGTTGCGTGCCAGCTGTATCCGAGTGCCGTCGTTTGCGGCATCCGGCCTCCAAAGAGCAATGCGAGGCGGATGCGCCAATGGCCAAAATTCGGGAAAGAGACGATCGTATGCCGGCCGATGCGGATGAGTTGTGCGAGAACCGCGCGAGGGGAGCGCATCGCCTGGATCGTCTGGCTGAGGATTACGATGTCGAAAACCGCTGAGGGATAGTCGGCGAGGTCCGTGTCGGCATCGCCCTGCACGACCGACAGTCCTCGCTCGACGCAGGCATTGACGTTCTGCTGCGACAGCTCGATTCCCCTTCCATCGACCTGCTTCTCGGCCGCGAGATGCTCAAGCAGATCGCCTTCACCGCAACCCACGTCGAGCACGCGCGCGCGCGGCGGGATCATCGCCGCAATGGCGGCAAGGTCGGGGCGCAATATCTTCATCGCTTGGCACATTGCCCACGTGAAAAATTGCTCCCTATAAATTCGTCATGGCCGGGCCGTTGTCCCGGCCACCCATGAACACTGTGCCGGCTATGGTTTATTACTGGCGCGATGGGAAAATCAAATTCCTCGAACTGAGAAATCCGCGTTGGAACGACCTTCACATCGCGCTCATGCCGTGGCGCTGTGTTCATGGGTGGCCGGGACAACGGCCCGGCCATGACGAATATTGAGGTTACAATTCCCAAAATTGGTCCCCTAACTAAAACACCCCGTGCTGGCTCGCGACCGAATTCAAAAAGCCTCTCACCGCAGCAAACATTTCCGGCTCGTCGAGAAGGAAGGAATCGTGGCCGCGGTCCGAAGCGATTTCGACGAAGCTGACGTTGGCCGCTGCGGCGTTCAGCGCGTGGGCGACCTTCTTGTTCTCTGCGGTGGGAAACAGCCAGTCGCTGGTGAAGGAGATGATGCAGAACCTTGTCTGTGTTCCGCGGAACGCTTCGGCGAGTACGCCGCCATATTCGGCGGCAAGGTCGAAATAGTCCATCGCGCGGGTGATATAGAGATAGGAGTTGGCGTCGAACCGATCGACGAAGGTGATTCCCTGATGATGGAGATAGCTTTCGATCTGGAAGTCCGGCCCGAAAGCGAAGGAGAACGAGTCGCGGTCCTGCAGGGTGCGGCCGAACTTATTTTGCAGAGCCGTTTCAGAGAGATAGGTGATGTGCGCGGCCATGCGCGCAACGGCGAGCCCCTTGGCGGGGCGCGTGCCATGCAGCGCATAGTCGCCATTCTTCCAGTCCGGATCGGCCATGATGGCCTGTCGTCCCACTTCATGGAAAGCGATGTTCTGCGCGGAATGGCGCGCTGCCGCGGCGATCGGAACCGCCGAGACGACGCGCTCCGGAAAACTCGCGGCCCATTGCAGCACCTGCATGCCGCCCATCGAGCCACCGAGCACGCAAAGAATTTTCTCGATGCCGAGCGCGTCGAGCAACATCGCTTGCGCGCGCACCATGTCGCGAACGGTAATAAGCGGAAAAGAGAGGCCGTAGGGCTTGCCTGTCGAGGGGTCGGTCTCGGCCGGGCCCGTTGTCCCCATGCAACCGCCGATGACATTGGGACAGAGAACGAAGTAGCGATTCGTGTCGATCGGCTTTCCGGGACCGATCATCATGTCCCACCATCCGGGTTTGCCCGTCAGGGGATGGCGGCTTGCCGCAAACTGGTCGCCGGTCAGCGCATGGCAGATCAGCACCAGATTGGATCTGTCGTCGTTGAGCGTGCCGTAGGTCTTGAACGCGACCGTAAAGGGCGAAAGCGCGCGCCCGGCGTCGAGCGTCAGCGACGATTCGAATCCGATCGTTTGTCCCGCATCCTCGCCCGGCGCTGCGAGAGGGCGCGTGAAGCGCAGATTCGCCATTTCTGCCATCAACGGTTCCCATCCCTGACCCGAGTCGGGAAGCGTTGCTAAGGCTGTGTCGCCGCCCATGTCAACGCGCGCGCTCCGGAGCGTTTTGATTTCGCGGCGCGTGCCTTCTATCAATGCCGGGCAGGCGATGCCCCCAGAACCTCGACATCAGCAAGATCAAGGTCCAAGGCCCCATGTCATGAACCTCAAGCCAAAGCCGGGAATACTCGACATAACGCCCTATGTCGGAGGCCGCGCAGAGGCTCCCGATGGCGCGCCCGCAGTCAAGCTTTCGTCCAACGAATCGGCTCTGGGACCAAGCCCTGTGGCAATCGCTGCCTACGAAGAAGCGTGCCGGTATCTGTCGTTCTATCCGGAAGGAAGCGCGCGTCTTCTTCGCGACGCGCTCGGCGAGCTTCATCATCTCGATCCCGATCGAATCGTGTGCGGGAACGGTTCGGACGAACTCCTCTCCCTGCTCTCGCGTATCTACGCTTCGGACGGCGACGAAGTGGTGTTCACCGAGCACGCCTTTCTTGTCTACCGGATCGCGGCGCTCGCCAGCGGCGCGGTTCCAGTTGCGGTTCCGGAAACAGACTTGCGCGCGGACGTAGAGAAGATTCTCTCCTCCGTCACGCCGCGAACACGGCTCGTTTTCCTCGCCAATCCGAACAATCCGACCGGCAGCTGCCTCTCTGGTGCGGAAGTTCGCCGTCTCCATGCCGGCTTGCCGCCTTCGGTCCTGCTGGTGATGGATGCGGCGTATGCGGAATATGTGCAGCGCAGGGATTACGAAGCTGGCGACGCGCTGGTGATACAGTTCGACAACGTGGTCATGACGCGCACCTTTTCGAAAATCTACGGCCTTGCAGGTCTGCGCGTCGGCTGGGCGTTCTGTCCCGCATCCGTGGCGGACGCGCTCAATCGCGTGCGCGGGCCTTTCAACGTTTCGGTTCCCGCGCAGCGCGCCGCGGTCGCCGCCCTGCGCGACCGCGAACACGTCGCGCGCTCCATTGCGCACAACGAGACGTGGAAACGCCGTCTCATCGAGAGCATCCGCGCATCGGGACTGCGTGTCGACGACAGCGAAGGAAACTTCGTGCTGGTCCATTTCCCGCGAGGTGCACACGACGCAAAGGCTGCCGATGCGTTCCTTGCGTCCCGCGGGTTCATACTGCGGCCGGTGGCGAATTACGGTCTGCCGCATTGCATGCGGCTTACCATCGGCAGTGAGGACGCCAACCGCGGCGTCGCGGCAGCGATTGCTGATTTCATGCGGCCGGCGCGATGACGATCGATTCGAGACCCCTGTTCGGCAAGGTGGCGCTGATCGGCATCGGGCTGATCGGCTCCTCGCTAGCCCATGCGATGCGCCGTGCAGGCCTTGCCGCGCACATCGCCGGATATTCCCACCGGTCCGAGACGATCGAAAAAGCGCAGGCGATCGGGTTTGCGGATTCGTTCCACACCTCGCTTGCACCGGCGGTGCGCGGCGCCGACCTCGTCGTGCTGGCGGCGCCCGTGGGCGCATTCGGAGAACTCGCTCGCGAACTCGGCCCGCACCTGAAACCGGGCGCAATCCTGAGCGATGTCGGCTCGGTGAAGATGGCGGTCCTGCGCGATGTAGGGCCGCACGTGCCAGACGGCGTGCATTTCATTCCCGCTCATCCGATCGCAGGGACCGAGCAATCGGGTCCGGAATCGGGCTTCGCCGAATTGTTCGACGGACGCTGGTGCATATTGACGCCGCTGCCCGGTGCGGATGAGGGGGCGGTTGCGACGCTCAAATCATTCTGGCAGCGTTGCGGCAGCCAGGTCGAGATCATGGATCCGAAGCATCACGATCTCGTACTCGCCATCACGAGCCACGTGCCGCATTTGATCGCTTACAACATCGTGGGCACGGCCGCCGATCTGGAGACCGTGACGGAAAGCGAGGTGATCAAATATTCGGCCGGCGGCTTTCGCGATTTCACCCGTATCGCCGCGTCTGATCCCGTCATGTGGCGCGACGTCTTTCTCAACAATCGCGAGGCGGTGCTGGAGATGCTGGGTCGCTTCAACGAGGATCTGAGCGCGCTCCAGCGCGCGATTCGCTGGGGTGACGGCGAAATGCTGTTCAACCTCTTCACGCGCACGCGTGCGATTCGCCGTTCGATCGTCGACGCGGGCCAGGACATCGGCGAGCCAAATTTCGGCCGTCCGCGGACGAAGAATCCAGCGTAGCGCTTGACCCCGCGACCCTCACCCGCGCCTGCACAGAATGGATCGTTTCCTCACGCGTCCCGCTCCCACAAGGGGAGAGGCGAATTCGGAGTGCTGCATATACGTCGGTAAATTACCAGGTAACGTTCCCTCTCCCCTTGTGGGAGAGAGGCTCGGGACGTGTGCCCTCAACCGCCCAGGCGCGGGTGAGGGGTCGCGAGGCCAAATTAGCGAGCGCCGCCCTTACCGCCTGGTCGTCGGCGTAGCGTCGTCGTCGCGCAGGATTTCGTAGTCGGCGAGGCCGGAGCCCATCAGCATGCGCAATGCAGCCAGGTCCACGGCTTCGTCGTCCACATGTTGCGTCTTGTGGATGAGCGTCAGCTCACCCTCGCTGTTCAGGTAGCGGATTTCGTAGTTCGGCACGGTGTCCCTCGATGCAAAAGCGCACCCCTCGCTTGCGGACGCCACAAATCTAGGAAGGTTTCGTGTTGAGAATGTGGCGCCTGACGGTTCGAATTGTCGCAGAGTGTGTCACGACATTGTTACGAGAGTCTTTCTGAAGGCATTTTAGTAAAGAGCACCGATAGAGCCGACGTCTGCACTTTCCGTATGCGGTTTGTGGCCCTGGCGCAGCGTCACGATTCCGTGGTCGATGGCGGCGGAAGCTTCGAGCGGCGTATTCGTCGCGTGGGCCAGGCGGTCGAGAGCGCCTGAGAGATGCGATGCACCAACCGCGGATGCGGAAAGTTGCTCCGCATGCGCAACTTTCAGTTGGAGCGCTCCATGGGGGCGATGGAGATCGTCGAGAGTCAACCGGCCCGATCCTTCTGCGCTGGTTTGGCCCCACGCCATGTCAAGCCGGTCCAAGCGAAACGATCCTGCACTGCCGCGCCATTTGTCCACTGCGGCACACCATGGGTCGCGCCCCGACAGGAATTGAGAGAAAGGCGTCGCCGGCGCGATTCGTCCTTCGAGGATCATGTGCGGGATTTCGGGGCCGAACCCGGCCTGCAATTCCGGCGCGAGACGAAGCGCTTCGGCACTGATCGCGATGTCGATCATGTCTCGTGAAGGCGCGCGCCGAAGATGGAGCTGCGCGCGCGCGCCTGAAATCTCCCGTGAGCTGAAACCGGCTACATCGAGATCGAAGCGCGCGAGCGCGCCCTCCGCGAGGATCGCGCTTGCCCGCAGCGAGCCGGGCGTGAACACCAAACGCCCTGCGGCGCCGCCCGGCATCGTCCACGACAAAGTCTGCACGCCTCCGGCTTCGAATATCTCTTGCACGCGTCCGTAGGTCAGGCCGTGGATTGCGAAACGTTCGGCGCGCCAGGAAACCGATGCGCGCACGCACTTCGCCTCGAGCGCGACGCCGCTCAGTACGGTGTCGACACGAAAGGGAAATCCGCCCATTTCTTCGGATGCAAAGCGCAAACGGATTCCGGGCGCGATTTCCCGTCCATTCGCGTGGAGAAGCCAGCTCTCGAACGCATCGGCAACAGTCCACCATCGCAGCATCGCCGCGATGGCGATCACGATGAGGACCAGGAACGGTGCATAGAGAAAGAAGCGGCTCGAATAACGCATGTTTATGTTTCGACGGGCTCATCCTTCGACAAGCTCAGGATGAGGGTCCTTTCCTCGCCCTGAGCCCGTCGAAGGGCGACAGCCTCATGCTTCGACAGGGCGATATTGCCTTTTACAAACCCAGCACAACCCGTGGCGGCGGCCCTAGCCGAATTTCGTGAGCAAAAACGACAGGACCCGCCAATCGATGATCGCGCACAAGCAGGACCATACGACAATCCGAAACCAGTACGCAGATGGTTGTTCCGCTCGGTAAAGCCACCAGATGGTGGTTTTGTTTTTGGTCTGCCACGGCCAGCAACCGGCCCTGCCCGACACGAGCTGATAAATCGTGAAGGCATGAGGTGCCGCTAAGAGTATCGCAAAGAAAAGTAACGGTCCGATGGCTTCAGGCGGCAAGTATAATATCGCCTTCGACAGGCTCAGCATGAAGAGATTTCCTCACCCTGAGCTTGTCGAAGGGGGAGCCACCGGGGGAGCGCAAATACTACCCGCAACGCGAAAAGCCGCAGGCGATGCAGACGTCGCAGTTCTCCTGCCGGATGAAGGATGGGCTGCCGCAGCGTGGGCAGGTGCGGCCGCGGCGTTCGCCCGCGGCCACTGCGACAGATTCCGCCGTTTCGGGCTGCGTGAGGCGATCGCGCGGCGGCATGAAGCCCGTGGCGACGAGGTGACGTTCGATCACGTCGCCGATCGCCGCGAGCAGCGATGGCACGTACCGACCGCCCATCCATTGTCCACCACGCGGATCGAACACCGCTTTGAGTTCGTCGACGACGAAGGAGACGTCGCCGCCGCGGCGGAACACCGCGCTGATCATGCGCGTGAGCGCGAGTGTCCACGCATAGGCCTCCATGTTCTTGGAGTTGATGAACACTTCGAACGGCCGACGCCGCCCGTCCTTCTCGAGATCGTTGATGGTGATATAGAACGCATGGTCGGAATCGGGCCATTTTATCTTGTAGGTGTGGCCGAGAAGCGCTTCGGGCCGGTCGAGCGGCCTGGTGATATAGACGACGCCGCCAGACTCTTCGAAGGTCCGTGACGCCGCAGCGGGCATTGTGAGAGGAAGAGGCGGTTCCAGATCCGGCGTTTCCATCGTGGCTATCGCCGGCGGTATGGCCAATGGAGCTTCTAGAACGGAGCCTCTGACATCGTTCGGACGGAAGGTGGTGCAGCCTTTGCAGCCGCTGTCATAGGCCTGCATGTACACATTCTTGAACGCTTCGAAGGAAATCCCCACCGGGACATTGATGGTCTTGGAGATCGAACTGTCGACATGCTTCTGGGCCGCGGCCTGCATCGCCACATGCTCTTCCGGCGAAAGAGTCAGCGCGTTGACGAAATAATCGGGCAGAGACGCTTCGTCGCCGAACAATTCGCGGTATTTGCGCCAGGCATGGTCTGCGACCATTTCCTCGCGCCGCGTTCCGTCGGGCATGAGGAGCTTGCGCCCATAGGTGTAGGAGAACACGGGCTCGATGCCGCTCGAGACGTTCCCGGCGAAAAGCGAAATCGTGCCCGTCGGCGCAATCGAAGTGAGAAGCGCGTTGCGGATGCCGTGCGCTGCGATCGCATTGCGGATTTCCTCCGGCAACGACCGGACATGGGGGCGATCGAGATAGGCGTCGCGGTCGAAGAGAGGAAACGCGCCCTTTTCCTTTGCAATCTCGATGGAGGCCGAATAGGCGGCTCGCGAGAGTGTGGCGAGCCAGCGATCGACCAGTTCGAGACTCTGCGGCGAACCATACCGCGCGCGACAGAGGATCAACGCGTCGGCAAGGCCGGTGACGCCAAGTCCGATGCGCCGTTTCGCCATTGCTTCCTGCCGCTGCTCGGGGAGTGGAAAGCGCGAGATGTCGATCACATTATCGAGGAGGCGCACGCCGACGGTGGTGAGCCGCGCGAGTTCGCTCTCATCCAGATGCGCATCCTCCGCGAACGGGCTATGAACAAGCTTCGCGAGGTTTATCGAGCCGAGCAGACATGCGCCATAGGGAGGCAACGGTTGTTCGCCGCAAGGATTGGTCGCGCGGATCGTCTCGCAATAGGCGAGATTGTTTTCCCGGTTGATGCGGTCGATGAAGATCACGCCGGGTTCGGCATAGTCATAGGTCGCGCGCATGATGCGGTCCCATAGCGCGCGCGCCTGAAGCGTTCGATAGACCTTGCCGCCGAATTTGAGCTGCCACTCCGCATCGTTCCGCACCGCCTCCATGAAGGCGTCGCTCGCCAGCACCGAAAGGTTGAACATCGACAGCTGGCCCCGCGTGCGCTTGGCGTCGATGAAGGTTTCGATGTCGGGATGGTCGCAGGCGAGCGTCGCCATCATGGCGCCGCGGCGCGATCCCGCCGACATGATCGTGCGGCACATCGCGTCCCACACGCCCATGAAGGACACCGGTCCCGACGCGTCGGCGCCGACGCCCGCAACCGGCGCGCCCTGCGGACGGAGCGTGGAGAAGTCGTAACCGACACCGCCGCCCTGTTGCATGGTGAGTGCGGCCTCGCGCAGATGCGCGAAGATGCCGCCCATATCATCGGGGATCGTGCCCATGACGAAGCAATTGAACAAAGTGACGCGGCGCGCGGTGCCGGCGCCGGCGACGATGCGGCCGGCCGGAAGGAATCGGTGGCCTGCCAGCGCCCGGGCGAATTCGATCGCCCATTGCCGCCGCTTTTCCGGCGCTTCGGCCGCCGCTGCCGCCATTGCCACACGCGCCCAGCTGTCGACAAAGTCGCGGTCTATGGGCGTGCCGTCTGCCGCCTTGAAGCGGTATTTCATGTCCCAGATCTGATGGGAAATATCGGTCATGGCCTACCTTGACCGCCAGAGGACGGACCTCCGCAGGCGGGCCAGAAAGCTAACAACACCAACCGTTAAAGTCAAGAAATGTTCCCTATACGTTCTGGTAGTTGTACAAAATACAGGAGATGCCGAATATGGACGCTAATGGATTGCCTCAAAAATCTTAACGCAGAGGCCGCGGTGGGAGCGCGGAGCAACACATAGCGCGCGGTACGTGCAAAAAAATTCCTTCGCGGCCTCCGCGCAACCTCTGCGACCTCCGCGTTAAAACTTTTGCTTGCCGGAATGGGAATTCACGCGCGTCAGCAGCACGCGGCCTTCGCGGAGCAGTTCCCCGGTCGTCTGTTCGATGCGTTCTTCGAGGATGGCCATGAATTCGTTCCGCTTCAGGCCGGGAGGTATGGGCGTGAGAAACTGGATGACGATCAGGCCGGGCTTCTTGAGGAAACCTGTCCAGAACAATCCGGAATTGAGCGACACGGGCACGCAGGCAATATCGAGCCCCTGGTAGAGCGCGACGACGCCGGACTTGTAGTCGGGCGACGCACCAACAGGCTTTCGCGTGCCTTCCGGAAAGACGACGATTCCGAGGCCCTGGGCCAATGCGTCACGCGAGGCTCTCGTCATCGCGCGCAAGGCAATGCCACCGCCCCGACGATCTATGGCGATCATGCCCACCTTGCGCGCGTACCAGCCGTAGAAGGGAACGCGCATCAGTTCGCGCTTGAGCACGAAGACCGGGTCTCCCAGAAGAAAGAACAGGGCAACCGTGTCCCACATCGACATGTGCTTGGAAGCGACGAGCGCGGGCATGGCGGGAATTTCGCCGCGAACTTCGTAGTCGAGCGCGGCAAACACTCTCAGACCCCACAATATGCCCGCGCACCAGCTCCGCGCCGCAATGACGGCGCCGCGTCTGGGCAGAACGAGGGCAGGCAGGAATACGACGTGCAGGACGATGCTGATGAGGAGAAACCAGACGATGAAGACGATGGAGCGCAGCCAGATCATGGGGGGCCGGAGATGGAAACCGCGGCGGCGCCCGTTCCGCCCCCTTGCGCCGGAGCTTCATTTCCGCGCGCCGCGCGAACGACGCTGGTGAGGGCGACCGCGCCCAGATATTTGGCGTATTCGAATTGCAGGATGCGCATCGAGCCGGGATCGAGCCACCAGTTCCGATCCGAAAGAATTTCGGGGACGGGATATGGTACGAGCCTGATGCCGGGCATGGCGGTCGAGAATTCCGCGAGGCTCCTTGGCATGTGATAGTTCGCCGTGACGATGACGAGGCTGCGGTATCCGTGCGCGCGCACCCAGGCTGCAGCTTCCACGGCGTTGCCATGTGTGTTCGTCGCCGAGAAGCCGAGATCGGCACAGCAATCGAAGCGGCGCCCGCCATGCACGAGTCGCCTCAGCCGGTCCTTTGTCATGAAGGGGTGAACGCCCGTGATCAGCAATCGCCGGCCCACGCCGCGTTCGAACAGAGCCACGGCCTTGTCGAGCCTGTCCTCACCGCCGGTCAACGTCACGATCGCGTCGGCGCGCACCGCGTTCGGCGCGGAAGCCGAAAGGTCCGTGACGAAAGCGGCAAAGCCCGCGAAATAGGCCGCGACCAGAACCATGGCCGCGACCCAGAATATACGTTCGAGGACCGATGCGTGCGCGGCGTTCAAGTTGCATCCTCAATGTCGGGCAGGCGCGCCCCCGAAAATCCCGGCGCACCCTTCGCCACTTCAGTAGTTCCGGCCGAGCGCGGCAAGAATGGAAAGCCTTGCCGTGACGAGCGCAATGATACCCGAACCGGCCGGCACTGCGAGAAGCCACGCCAGCTCCCACGGGCCGAGGCTCAAGGGCGGCAGGAAGGGCACAGGCTCGAGCCCGGCGAATTCGAGACTTCCCGCCACAACAAACAGAACACCGGCCAGGGTTGTGCCGAGCGCAGACGCCGCCAGCGCGGAAACGCAATAGTGCCATTCGAACGAGCGTGCGACGAAGCCCGCCCGTGCGCCCATCTGGTGAAGCAGGGACACGATGTCGTGATGGGCTGCAAGCCCGGCGCGCGTGGCGAAAGTGACCGCGGCCGCCGTGGCGATGGCGATCAGGCCGAGAATGCACCAGGACGTCCAGATGACGGCGTCGGCCGCGCGCCTGAGCCGCAGAATCCATCGCGCATGATCGTCAAGCAGCGCGTCGGGCGCGGCCTGCCGCAATTGCTTGCCGAGCCGGGAGACGTCTAAGTCGGCGCCGGGTCGCAAGGTCGCGTCCACCAGACGCGGCAGCGGCAATTCCTTCACCAGCGCAGCGGAGCCCAGCCACGGCTCGACGAGGGCGCGCGTCTCGGCGTCACTCATCAGCCGCACCCGCATGATCCCTCTCGTTTCGTGCAGGACAGACAGCACTGCATCCGTTTCCGCCTGCCATTTTGCGTCGATGACATCGGCGCCGCCCTGCGTGGGCGCAAGAATCTGGACCGTCAGTCCCGCCGACAGCCCCGCCCGCCAGCTTTGCGCGGTCCGTCCGGCGACAAGCGAGGCGCAGAGCGCGAGCGCGGCGAGGAACGCCATCACCGCGATCACCACATCAAGCGGTGCCGCGCCTTTCCAGCGGGGCAAAATCCGGCCCGGCCGCTCGGCGCTCATGAGCGGGGCGCCCTCAATTGCACGAGCCGCCCGTCCACGAGGCGCATTTCCCGCGCCTGGGTGCGCTCGAGCAGGGAACGATCATGGGTTGCGATCAGCACGGTCGTGCCCAACCGGTTCAATTCCGCGAACAGCCTAATGAGCCTCTGCGCGATGTCCGCATCGACATTGCCGGTCGGCTCGTCCGCCAGGAGAAGGTCAGGCCGCGCGACCACTGCACGGGCAATCGCCACCCGTTGCTGTTCGCCACCGGAGAGCGTGGGCGGTTTCGCCTGCAGCTTTTCGCCGAGGCCCACCCAGGCGAGCAACTCTTCGACATCGCGAGCGTAATCGCTCGCCCGGCGGCCTGCCAGACGCAACGGCAGCGCGACATTGTCGAAAGCCGAAAGATGATCGAGAAGCCGGAAATCCTGGAACACCACTCCGATGCGACGGCGCAGCGCCGGCTGAATGGATCGCCTTGTAGTGGCGAGATCATGACCGAAGAGCGTGATAAGACCCCGCGTCGGCGGCTCCGCCAGGAACATCAGCTTGAGAAGAGTGGTTTTTCCCGCGCCCGAGGCTCCGGTCAGGAAGGTGAAAGATCCAGCTTCGAGCAGAAAAGTCACGTCGCGCAGGACTTCGGCGCCCGCGCCGAAGCGCATCCCGACGTTTTCAAACCGCAGCATCGCGCCTCGATCGAGCGCCCCATAGCGCCTTGCCCGCATCGCGAATATCGCAGCCGCGCGCACGGCTCAAGTCTTGCGGCACGAAACGAATCACAGCCGCATGTCTGCGATATCGTCTGCGCTTGCATCGTATTGGGGCAAGTGCGTGTATCGGCATCATGATCCTCGCCTGCCCAGAGTGCCGGACTCGCTATCAGACGGATGCCCTGAATTTTCCGCCCGCCGGGCGCAAGGTAAGATGCGCAAAGTGCGGCCATATCTGGCATCAGCAGGCACCCCAACGGGAGGTGGAACTTGCGCCCGGGCAGGAAACTTCCGCTTCTGCCACGGCTGCTCCTCGTGCCGTAGCGTTGGCAGGTTTCGCCAGCAGACCCGTCACCCGTTTAGTGGCCGCAAAGCGCGCGCGGCGCCCACGGGCGGAGAAGCTTGGCATCGTGGCGGGTTGGTCCGGACTCATCGCAATGATTCTTGTTGCCGGATGGACGGGATTGCACTTCCGCCAGGAAATCGTGTCGCTGTGGCCCCAATCGTCGTCGCTTTACGAACTGATTGGCGCCGCAGCCAGCGCAAAGGGAATCGCCATTGTCGACCCGGCTTTTCACCGCGAATTCGAACACGGTCAGCCGGTGCTGGCCGTCACGGGTCGTCTGGTCAATACGTCCTCGCGCGAGGTGGGCGTGCCAGCGATCCGGGTGGCGCTCATCGATCGTGACGAACGCGAACTCTGTCACTGGACGATCAGTCCGTCGCAGCCCACCCTTCGCCCCGGGCAATCGGTGAAATTCTTCACCCAGCTATCGAGTCCGCCCGCGGGCGCGCGCCACCTCGAGATGCGTTTTGCGGCGAGCCGGGAATGGATGACCAGCCTAATCTTCCGGTGCTGTTTTCACAAATTCAAATCAGCACGCGCGTCGCGGCGCTCGCCGGTGAAATTTCTTCGATGAGCGATCTGCCCAATTTGGCGCTGCCTATTCTCATCGGGGGGTTCGTCTTTGCGGCGGATCTGTTGCGCGCGCTCGACGAGTGCGGCCTCTCGCTGCCGGTCGAATTTCTGCGGCTCTCGAGGTATGGCGATGCCCGCGTCGCCCTGCGCGAACCCCGTATCGTCATGGGCCCCGGCGAACACGTGCGCGGCCAGCACGTACTCATCATCGACGGCGTTCTCGATCGTGGGCACACTCTCGATGCGGCGCGCCGCAATGTTTTGGAAACAGGAGCGCGGGTGGTCACGACAGCGGTTGTCATCGACAAGCGGCGGAGCGGCGCGCGTCTCAGTGCCGATTTCGCCGCCTTCACCGACGTGCCGCATTTTGTCGTGGGCTATGGCATGGACGATGCCGGCAGGCTTCGCTCGCTGCCCTACATTGCCGCGGTCGAACAAGCATGATCGAGGCGGTGATCTGGGATTTCGGGGGCGTGTTCACGTCCTCGCCCTTCGAAGCGTTCGCGCGCTACGAGCGCGAGCGAGACCTTCCCGCGGATTTCATCCGGCGCATCAATTCCGTCAATCATCTGGACAATGCCTGGGCGCGCTTCGAACGCGCGGAACTCGATCTGGACGGATTCGACCGGGCATTCGCGCAAGAAGCGCTGGCGTTAGGTCATGACGTGCCGGGGAAGGATGTGATTGCGCTCTTGGCCGGCGATGTCAGGCCGGAAATGGTCGAAGCCTTGAAGGGCGTCCGGAAACGCTTCAAGACCGGCTGCATCACCAACAACGTGCCTTCCAACCAGACAGGATCCGCGGACGGCCGCGCACTGTATGTGCGCGAGATCATGGAGCTGTTCGATTTCGTGATCGAATCCTCGAGGCTCGGCCTGCGCAAGCCCGATCCGCGGATCTATGAGATGATGTGCGAGGCGTTGAACGTCTCGCCGCGCGATTGCGTTTATCTCGACGATCTCGGCGTGAATCTGAAGCCCGCGCGCGCGATGGGCATGACGACGATCAAGGTCGAGACCGCCACGCAGGCGATTGTGGAGCTGGAGCGAGTGCTCGGGATGAAGCTGGGCGAAAATGATCAGGCGCCCGAGGGGCGCCCTCACCCGCGCCTGAACGGTTGATAGCCCTCGTTCTTGAGCCCTCTCCCACAAGGGGAGAGGGGATTCCGCGCGCTGATTTACCGCCGTTGATGCAGGACTCGTGATTCCCCTCTCCCCTTGTGGGAGAGGGATGCAGATACGGGCGATAAATTTTGTTCAGGCGCGGGTGAGGGGTGAACACGGTGTTTGATTGTCTATCCGAAATCTTTCGCAAGCTCCGCGCGGGTTTCGTCGGGAAGGACGGCCATGTGGCCGTAATTTGGATGCGCGATTTCCAGCACCACGCGGCCTTCGCCGCTTTTGAACCGTGCAATTGCTTCGGGCGTGAATGCAAAGCGGACCCAATGCACCGATGACGTCTTGCCTTCGGGCGTTGTGCGATCTTCGTATTCGGTCGGCTTGGCTTCGACGCGCATTCCCGCGACATCCATTGTCACGCTTTCCTCGATGCAAGCGAGCTTCAGGAGAATCGCCGCGCGCTGCGCCGGATCGTCGATCTCCAGCATCAACGTCGCGATCAGCTCGCTGCCCTGTGGGATGAGAGGATTGTAGGTTTCGAGTTCGCCTTCGATCTGCGCCACGCCGCCCTTCTCGATGTGAAGCATCTCCTGCACCTGCAGCCACATCGTGTCGTAATTCTCGAAATAGAAGGTGGCGAAGGGGCCGACTTCGACACGACGGTTCTTCTTCACCGCAATGAGACGCTGACGCAGTTCCGCGCGCCGCGCCGCAAATTCGGTGGGCGGAAGAATGTCGGCTGCCGTGATTCGATGCATTTGCGGGGACATCAGGCTTCCTCCATCAATCCATAGGCGTGCGCAAAAATCTCGATCGGATGCTCCGGCGTCCGGGGTTTGAACTCCGCGCCATCGGCCGCCGCCAGCTCGCGGGCGCCCTGCATAATGTGCGCTGCCGCAAGCGGACAGTCAGACGCGATGTGGCCGCGCGCCTGGTTGACTGCCGAACGAAACACGGGGCGCCCGACCTTTCGCGCCACCTCAAATGTCGGCGTGACGGCGCCGAAAGTGCCGCCATGGCCCGAGCAGCGCTCGATCACCTCGACCTTCGTATCGGGAATGAGGCGCAGCATCTCGGCTGCTTTCGGGCCCATGTTCTGCGCCCTTGCATGACAGGCAAGATGAACGCTCACGCCGTCCGCGATCGCGTTCAGTCCCGGCGGCAAGCCATGTTCCCTGGCAATCATCACCACATATTCGTCGATGTCCCAAGTGGCGTCGGAAAGCCGCCGCACATCGTCGTTCTCCGGCACGATGAGCGGCCATTCGAATTTGAACATGAGCCCGCACGACGCGGTCAGCGTGACGATGTCGAATCCCTCGTCCAGGAGCGGCATGAGTGCGCGCGAGACTCTTGTGGCGCTTTCCGCCACGCGCGCGAGCTCCGCCTGTTCCAGGAACGGCATGCCGCAACAGCCGGGATAGGCGACGCGCGTCTCCACGCCGATGTGATTGAGCACCGCGCGGGCGGCGTGTCCGGTCGCGGGCTTGTTGTAGTTCACGAAGCAGGTCGCGAAGAGCGCGACCTTGCGCTTCGCCGTGAACCCGGGCGCCGAGGTGTTGGGGCGGTCGGGCTCCCGCGTTGTGGCCGACACGAACGTCCTCGACCGGAATTTCGGCAAGGTGGCGCGCGCGTCGATGTGAAGTGTGCGCTCCATCGCGGAGCGGGTCAGGCGATTGTCGCGATCCGATGCCCAATTGACGAGCGGCGCGACAGGCACGGCGAGCCTGCCGTTGCGGTCCATCTCCGCGAGCTGCCGCGCGGTGAAATCCGTCTTGCCCGCACGCACTTCCGCCGCGCGGTAGCGCAACATCAGATGAGGGAAATCGACATTGAAGGGATGCGGCGGGACGTAAGGACATTTGGTCATGAAGCACATGTCGCAAAGCGTGCAGGCCTCGACGATTTTCGGGAAATCTTCGGATTTGACGCCGTCCAGTTCGCCGGTCGGACCGTCATCGATCAGCGAGAAGAGCCGCGGGAACGAATCGCACAGATTGAAGCAGCGCCGGCAGCCATGGCAGATATCGAAGATTCGACGCATCTCCGCATCGATTTTTTCGGCGTCATAGAAATCGTCGTTCTTCCACGCGATCGGCTCGCGTTTGGGAGCGTCGAGGCTGCCTTCGGTCATTTATTCAAATCCGGAAATCAGAAATCAGGCGCTGTGTCCTCCGCCCTGTCTTCACCTCCCCCTTGTGGGGAGGTCGAAATTTGCGACGCAAATTTCGGGTGGGGGTCTGTGCGTTGCGCATGCAACACCCACCCGAAAAACGCGAACGGCGTTTTTCAACCCCGCATCAAGTGCGGGGCGGGCTCTCCCCACAAGGGGGAGGTTGAATGGATCTTCGACCGAAGCGTTGTTCGGATGCAGCAGTCGAAACGCGCGGTCCTCAGCTTCCCAGCGTGTTCAGCGCTTTCTGGAACCGCCCGGCGTGGCTTTTCTCCGCCTTGGCGAGCGTCTCGAACCAGTCGGCGATTTCCTCGAAGCCTTCCTGGCGCGCCGTGCGCGCCATGCCCGGATACATGTCAGTGTATTCGTGCGTCTCGCCGGCGATCGCGGCCTTAAGGTTCAGGTCGGTGCCGCCGATCGGCTCTCCGGTCGCCGGATCGCCCACTGCTTCAAGAAATTCCAGATGCCCATGCGCATGGCCGGTTTCGCCTTCCGCGGTGGAGCGGAAAACGGCGGACACGTCGTTATATCCTTCGACATCGGCCTTCTGGGCGAAATAGAGATAGCGGCGATTCGCCTGGCTTTCGCCCGCGAACGCGTCCTTGAGGTTCTGTGCGGTTTTCGAGCCCTTCAAAGTCATTGTGATCTCCTGTTCAAGTTTGCTGCGGGCCGCGCGCCGCCCGACAGCGCAACGCCGCTCGCCCCGCACCATGCCCCCGGTGCGGGCGCGCTGTCAACAGTTTAGAATCATTCCAAAGAAGATTGTCAGGCGCGCCGGATGCGAACCACCACGTCCACCCGCGCGATCGCCTTGCCCCGCGGAGGCGCTGGCAGGCCAGAGACCTCAACCGCATCAGCTGCGATATCGATGAGCCCGCCATCCTCCTCGTCGTAGAAGTGCTGGTGGGAACCGGTATTGGTGTAGAAATAACTTCGTGACGGATCGACAATGACCTGCTGCAGAAGGCCCGCCGTGGTGAACTGATGCAGCGTGTTGTAGACGGTCGCCAGCGAAACCGCGCAGCCCGCGTCCTGCGCTTCCTGATGAAGCAGTTCGGCCGTCACGTGGCGGTTGCCGTGGCGGAAGAGCAATTCCGCGAGCCGCAGCCGCTGCCGCGTGGGGCGCAGTCCCGCCGCGCGCAGCTTGGCGCCGGACTTCGTCGATTCCGCAAACTGCCTCTTTGGTCGTCCCATGACTTCGATTCTGCTTTCCACCTTGCGCGGCTGACACCCGCACCTCATTTTTGCTAGGCTATACTTAAGGCCGCTAATTAGAACATTTCTAATTCGCAGGAAATCGCCAACGGGCCCCGCTGTCAAGGGCCGCACAGGGATGGACCTCATGTTGGGACGCAACCCGAACTTTGACCTGCAGGGCTTACTCGCCTGCGCGCGAGGCGAGCTTTTCGCCGGAGGGCCTCGCCTTCCCCTGCCGCCCATGCTGATGTTCGACCGCATCACCAGGATTTCCGAGCATGGCGGGAGCCAGAACAAGGGCGAAATCGAAGCCGAGCTGGACGTGCACGCCGACCTCTGGTTCTTCAAATGCCATTTCCAGAACGATCCGGTCATGCCGGGCTGCCTGGGGCTCGACGCGATGTGGCAGCTTGTCGGGTTCTTTCTGGGCTGGCTCGGCGGATTGGGGCGCGGGCGCGCCCTCGGCGTCGGCGAGGTCAAATTTTCGGGCATGGTGCTGCCAAGTGCGAAACTGGTCAGCTACTACATCGACCTGAAACGGGTGATCATGCGGCGGCTGGTCGTCGGCGTCGCCGACGGCATCATGAAAGTCGACGGCAAGGTGATCTACGAGGCGAAGGATCTGCGCGTGGGCCTGTTCACCGAGCAGGCGCAATCGGCGCTCGCGTCGGCGGCCGTCCCGACCTGAGCTGATCCCGGTCGGGCGCAGACATGAAGAAGGAGATCGTTGCGTGAGGCGCGTGGTTGTTACCGGCATGGGAATCGTGTCGTCGATCGGGAACAACGCGCAGGAGGTCACCTCGTCGCTGCGCGAGACGCGCTCCGGAATTACCCTTGCCGAAGCCTATCGCGACATGGGCTTTCGCTGCCAGGTGCACGGCAGCATTAAGGTGAATCTGGAAGAGCGTGTCGACCGCCGTGCGCGGCGCTTCATGGGCGACGGCGCCGCCTACAATTTTCTGGCGATGGAACAGGCGTTGGCCGATTCCGGGCTTGAAGAGAAGGATATCGTCAATCCGCGCACGGGACTGATCATGGGCTCCGGCGGCCCATCGACGAGGGCGATCGTCGCGGCGGCGGATACCGCACGCTCCGAGCCAGTGAAGGGACCAAAACGCGTCGGCCCGTTCGTGGTGCCAAAAGCGATGTCGTCCACCTGCTCCGCCAATCTCTCCACCTGGTACAAGATCAAGGGCGTCAACTACTCGATCAGCTCCGCCTGTTCGACCAGCGCCCATTGCATCGGCAACGCGGGCGAGCTCATTCAATGGGGCAAGCAGGACATCGTTTTCGCGGGCGGCGGCGAAGAACTCGACTGGACGCTCTCCGTGCTCTTCGACGCGATGGGTGCCATGTCGTCGCACTTCAACGACAGGCCGGAAAAAGCCTCGCGGGCCTTCGACAGGTCACGCGACGGATTTGTCATTTCCGGCGGCGGCGGCGTGCTGGTGCTGGAGGAACTCGAGCATGCGAAAGCGCGCGGCGCGAAAATCCACGCTGAGCTTGTCGGCTACGGCGCCACGTCGGACGGCCATGATATGGTGGCGCCGTCGGGCGAGGGCGCGGTGCGCTGCATGCGCCAGGCACTCGCCACCGTGAACGGCCCCATCGATTACATCAACGCGCACGGCACTTCGACGCCCGTAGGCGACGCCACGGAAATCGCCGCGCTGCGCGAGGTGTTCGGGTCGCGCATCCCGCCCGTCAATTCGACCAAATCCCTCACCGGCCATTCGCTCGGCGCCGCGGGCGTGCAGGAATCCATCTATTCGCTCCTGCAGATGCAGGGCGGCTTCATTGCAGAGAGCGCCAATATCGACGAGCTGGACCCCGAAATCGCCGACGCGCCCGTCGTGCGCTCGCGCATCGACGGCGCGAAAATCGAGCGGGCTCTGTCGAACAGTTTCGGTTTCGGCGGCACAAATGCGACGCTGGTTTTCGAGCGGTATCACGGCTGAATGAAAGGGAACGGACAGAGCATGACGAATTCCAGGGGCTTGATGGGCGGACGGCGCGGCCTCGTGATGGGGGTGGCCAACGACCATTCCATCGCCTGGGGAATCGCCCGCGCGCTGGCCCGTCAGGGCGCGGACGTGGCCTTCACCTATCAGGGCGAGGCGCAGGCGCGGCGGCTGAAGCCGCTCGCGACCTCGATCGGCTCACGCATTGTCCTGCCCTGCGATGTCGAAGACGACGCGCAGCTCGACGAGGCGTTCGCCGTGCTCGGCTCGGAGTGGGGCGCGCTCGATTTCCTCGTGCATGCCATCGCCCACTCCGACAAGAACGAGCTCAAGGGGCGCTACGTCGACACCACGCGCGCCAATTTCGTCCGTAGCCTGAGTATTTCCTGCTACTCGTTCACCGCGGTCGCCCGGCGCGCGGCGCGTCTGATGACGCCGCCTGCGGCCGGCGGGCAAGGCGGCGCGCTTCTCACACTCACCTATCTGGGCGCGAGCCGGGTGACGCCGAACTACAACGTGATGGGCGTCGCCAAGGCGGGGCTCGAGGCGAGCGTACGCTATCTGGCCGCCGATCTCGGCCGCGACGGCATCCGCGTCAACGCGATTTCCGCCGGCCCGATGCGCACGCTCGCCGGATCGGTGATCGGCGAGGCGCGGACCGTGTTCCGCTGGAACCGGGCGCACAGCCCGCTCAAGAAGAACATCGCGCTCGACCATGTGGGCAACGCGGCGCTCTATCTGCTGAGCGACCTGTCGGCGGGCGTGACGGGCGAGATTCACTTCGTCGACGCCGGTTACAATATCGTCGGCATGCCGCCGAGCGCCGATCTCAAGGGCTGGATTGCGCCGAGCGGCGAAAACGGCGACCAGGAAGATGCCGAGGCGGAAAGGATTCCCGCACGCGCGGAGGTCTAGCGCCCGTTTCAGCCGTCCCTGTGCTTCGACACGTTCAATGCTTCGACAAGCTCAGCATGAGGAAATTCAGGATGAGCAGACCAGGTAAACATCCTCACCCTGAGCTTGGTCCCCCGGTTAAACCGGGAGCTATGCACTTGACATACCGCCACGAAAGCCTTAGACTATCGGTCATAGGAGCTAGACATGACCGCCGATCTGACAAACCCGATCTTTACCGACGAAGAAGCCGCCCGCGAGCACTTTGAAAGCCTGCGCTGGCCCGATGGCCCCGAATGCCCGCATTGCGGCACCGTAGGCGAGGCTACAGAGCTTAAGGGCAAGAGCACGCGCCGCGGCCTCTACAAGTGCCGCGCCTGTCAGAAGCCATTCACGGCCACGATGGGCACGCTCTATGAGCGCAGCCACATTCCCATGCACAAGTGGTTGCTCGCGACGCATCTCATGTCCGTTTCGAAAAAAGGCATGTCCGCGCATCAGTTGTGGCGGATGCTCGGCTTTGGTTCCTACCGAACGGCTTGGTTCATGGCGATGCGTATCCGCGAGGGTATGGCCCCGCTTAAGTCCAGTCCGCTCGGTGGCGAAGGCAAGATCGTCGAAGCGGATACCACGTTCGTCGGCGGCAAGGAAAAGAACAAGCACGCGAACAAGCGCATTGGCCGCAAGCAAGGCAACCGTGGCAAGCAAGCCGTTCACACGCTTGTCGAGCGCGGCGGACGCGCTCGATCCGATCATGTTGCAAATGTGAGTGGCAAAACACTTCGCCCGATATTGTTCACGCAAATTGACCGCAAATCCTCGCTTATGACCGATGAGGCTGGCGAATACTTCCAAATCGGCAAGGCATTTGGTCGCCATGAGCGCGTGAACCATGAGGCTGGCGAAATTGTCGCGGCGACGCTCACAGCAACACGGTTGAGAGCTACTTCGCGACGCTCAAGCGCGGCGTTGTCGGCACATACCACAGCATTAGCGAGGGCCACTTGAAGCGTTACCTCGCGGAATACGATTTTAGGTACAACGAGCGCATGGCGCCTGGCGTAAGCGATGCAGCACGCGCAGAGAAAGCGGTCAAAGGCGTCTCTGGAAAGCGATTGATGTATCACCAGCCTGACAAAGCCGCGAACGCCTAAACAGCACGCAAAAGCATTTCTTCGCTGGCGGAAAGGGGCGGGACTGACTCCCGCACCCTTCGCCAGCTATCCTAGGAGTGCGAACAGCCAAGGAGAATAAAGTGTCTATGCCTGATCCAAAGCTAATCCTCATCGGAATTCCGTGGTGCCGGGAGGAAGATTATGGTGCCTACGTCGCGCTTCTCGAAGACGCCAACCTGCTGGCCCCTGCATGGCACGATTATGCGGCACTCTTGGAGGAAGTTGAGCATGACTATCAAGAACGAGGTCAATTCGTCAGACGCGTTTATATCGATCCGCGCACATTCGCCATGTGGTGTGAGCGCAGAGGGAGTCGAATCAATACCAATGCTGCCCATAATTTCGCTGCCGAAACCGTCAAAGAACACCGAAAAGCTGGGGGCGCCCAGTAGAAGATTTCTTATCGCCTGAATTGTTTCGCGGGAAGAATCGGGGGTCTTGGCACGTGTCAGCATTTCGCATATCCTCTTTGGAGAATATGCGCGCCACGCATATGAATCTGGATGGTCGCTGGGCTGGCACCCGGCCCGTCATCTCCATCATAGAGAAATAAGTTCTTACTCGGAAGGGTGCGCTGCTACTGCGCTTCCGCAATCCAAGCTAGCCGTTGGCATTGGCCGTCCATTTGGCAGCAATTTAGCTGAGTAATTGCCAAGTTCCGTGTGCTCACAAAATTCCAGATCGCCCGTCTTCGTGTCCAGTCTCCACGCCCCAGAAACCAATGTGCCGCCCCAAGATGTTGGCGGCCCTGCCGGAACGATAACCCATCGTCCAAATTCAGCATTTGCCTGCGGTTCTGGTGGTTCTTTCGATGCAGGCGCATTCGGTTCGCACGCTGTGAGAAGCGCCAGAAACGAAATGGCAATCGCCGCCCTCATTGTCTGCCCCGATTCGAACCTGTGGATTAACCGAGCACTCACAGCTTTTGATTGTCCTTGAAGCCGCGCCCAATCCAGAGCGCGGCGATGCCGGCCACGAATGCCAGCGGCGGAACGAGAAACCCCACCAAGATCGTCCAGCCCCATCGTGGGAGCAGCGGCAGCGGACGGGCTGGGTTTCCAACCGCGTCAACCCAGTCGTTGGGCTTCGCTGTATCGCTGAATTGCGACCACGGATCATAAAGCGCGGTGGCGGTAACCGGATCATAGTGCCAGTGCAAATAGGTGAGCGCGGCTGCCCCGGTTACCCAAACGGCGGAGAACAGAACCCAAGCCCGAAATAGACCGCGCCGCCAATTCACTGTGGATTTCACGTTGATTTCTGCGATTTTCGGCTAGTCGTTTTGGGCCGACTCGGTTTTCGCTTTGCCTTCAATGGCGCGTGAGGTTTCGGCGGCGTCGCGATCATGTTGCGTATGGTTGCGTCGCGGCGCTTCGCGGCTTCGGCGTCGCTGTATTGATCTTGGTCTGAGGGCTTCATGTCAAAAATACCGAAGGGCTTCGCGTCAGGAACACAGAAGAACGAGATGCTGGAATCATCTGACGAATTTCACAAGTCGCTCGGTTACTGCATTACCGAATGGGCATTCGTCGATAGCGCATTATTCCAGATTTGTCTAACTGCGCTGCGCTGCCCGAAGTCGCTAGCGGCAATTATCTATTACCGAAATGTGACTCTCGGGGGCCGCATGGCGTTGGTAAATGACCTTGTGAAGGCAATCTTGCCTCCAACGCCTCCAGGGATGCAGCCGCATCCATCCTTGACCGCTTGGAAGGATGAATTCAGGAAGTTCAATACGCTATCTGAAATTAGGAACCGTCTTGCACACGATCCTATTGAGCCGTTAGTCGTCTTCGGCGTTGTGAACTACCTTGATATTTCCGCCTTTGATTCGCCGCCATCGGCAATAACAATGTTCCAGAGCTTGCCGTCGAAGGATAAACCGCTAAATCCAAACCAAGAACCAGCTAGACCGCTTACCGTTGCCGACTTAAGGGCTCATTCTGCGCTTACGGCTGGTCTACAGTCGTCTCTCCACAATTTTCTTTACGCCGTACTGATGCCGCAGATTCTAGAACCACCTTCGCCACATGCTGCGCAGCCGAAGGCGTGATGACAAACTCGCCCATCAACGCATCGGCTGCGGCGCTGATTTCTGGTAGCGTCGGCCTGTCGCCAGAACCATGCTCGTTCGATTTACGGTATGTCAAGTGCATAGTTCCCGGTTAAACCGGGGGAAGGGTGAGCCGCGCGAGGGGCTGAACGTGGCCGATTATTCCGGAACGCCGCTTGCGAAGAAGCTCGGCATCAGGGAGGGATCGACGCTCCGCATCATCGCGGCGCCGGCGCCTGACGGTAATTACAATTCAAGAGATGCGTCGTGCGATTGAACCAGGTGACGGTGCCCGCGCGCGACCTCGATGTGTCGATTGCGTTCTACGAAAGCCTCGGCTTCCGGCTGATCGTAAAGCATGGTCCGTACGCGCGGTTTGAACTCCCGGACGGCGAGGCGACGTTTTCCTTGCACGCAACGGACGAATTCGAGCCCGGCAACGTGTACGTCTATTTCGAGTGCGAGGATCTGGACGGGCGCGTTGCCGAGCTGAAAGCAAAGGGAATCGTCTTCGACTGCGATCCCGAAGATCAACGCTGGCTCTGGCGCGAAGCGTGGCTCAGCGATCCGGCTGGAGTGAAGCTCTGTCTATACCATGCGGGTGAGAATCGCCGTTATCCGCCGTGGCGGCTCGGAGGCTGATCGTGGCCGGCTATTCGGAAACGCCGCTTGCGAAGAAGCTCGGCATCAGCGAGGGGTCGACGCTCTGCACTATTGCGGCGCCGGCCGAGTATCGCAACTGGCTCGCGCCGCTGCCGCGCGGCATATCCTTTGTCGCGAGATCTGTGAATTGCGATCTCGTGCATCTGTTTGTGACATCGTTGAAGGAGCTCGACCGCGACTTGCCGCGAGCCCGCCGGGCGATCAAGCCCGACGGCGCAATCTGGGTATCGTGGTACAAGAAATCGTCCAAGATCGCGACCGACGTCACCGAAGACGCGGTGCGCACCCGCGCGCTTAGGACCGATCTCGTCGACGTGAAGGTTTGTGCCGTGACGGACATCTGGTCGGGATTAAAGCTCGTGGTGCGCAAGCATCTGCGTTGAGTGCTCAAGGCCGGTCACGAAAGCGTTCCTCCGCCGGAATCGGGCGGCTCCTCCCTTTACTTCGGACGCCGGGGATGGTTCGAAAGCACTCAGGAACCGGCCATCGGGCTGGGTGCGGTCCTCGGACCTTCGTGGGCCTTTGAGCCTCCGCGCAATTCGCGCCTGCCAAAATTGGTGCAGACCGCGGCGCCCCGATTTGCCTATAAGGAAAGGTGTCCAGGGGCTTAGTGATGGCGAATCAAGCGAAACCCGTTCGAGTCCGCCAGCGGCGGAGGTATGTGTGGCCCGCTCTGGCGCTGCTCCTTTGCACTTTGGCCGCCGCCGCGCAGCCCGCCGGTCCGATGCCGCCCAGGCCGGGCTTTCCTGGCGGCCCCCCGGGTGGCCCGGCGCAGCCTGGGGAACCGGCCAATTATCCTCCGAACGCGCAAAACGGAGGCATGAACGAAACCTCGGGCGGCATCACGCTCAACTTCGTCAATGCCGATGTGCGCGACGTGGCGAAGGCCGTGCTCGGCGACTACCTGAAGCTCAATTACGAGATTGCCGCCAACGTCACCGGCACGGTCACCATCCAGACCAGCCAGCCGCTCGCCCGTGCGCAGGTCCTTCCCGCGCTTGAACAGGCTCTCGGCCTCAACGGGCTCGCGCTTGTACACTCCAACGGCATCTACGAAGTGATGCCGATCGCCGACGCCCACAAGCAGGTTGGCACGACGGCGCCACCCGCGGTCACGAAAACGCAGGGCTACGGCATGGAAGTCGTGCACGTCAGATATGTGAGTGCGACGGCAATGCAAAAGCTGCTGGAGCCGATCGCCGGTACGGAGGGCGCCATCCGGATCGAGCCCGCGCGCAACGTGCTCATCATTGAAGGCACTGCCCAGCAGCGGCAAACGCTGCTCGAAGACATCGCGCTCTTCGATCAGGACTGGCTCGCGGGCATGTCGTTCGCGCTGTTCGAGCCCAAATACATGGATGCCGACGAGCTGGCGAAAGAGCTGAGCGATCTGATCGGGGGCACCGACAGCCCGATCGCGGGCGTGGTGCGCTTCGTGCCGATCGAAAGGCTGAACGGTGTGCTCGCCATCTCGCCCCAGCAACGCTACCTCGACCAGTTACGGGCGTGGGTGGAACGCTTCGACCGGCCGGGGGAAGGCAATGACAAGAAAATCTATGTCTATCGCGTGCAGAACGGGCGGGCGACCGACATCGCCGCCACGCTGATCAAGACGCTCTTCGGATCCAGTTCCACCGAGGGGCCGCCGCAGCAGACGCAGGGCACCACGCAGCGAACGACGCAGTCCTCGTCATTCACGTCCAGCACGAGCGGCAACAACACGTCCGGTACCGGCGGCACATCGGGCACCAGCGGGACGACCGGCCTCGGCGGCAATTCGAGTTTCGGGCAAAATTCGGGCACGAATACCGGCGGGAGCACCAATACAGGCATGGGCGGATCGTCCCAGACAGCCAACCGCAGCCAGAGTCCGGCCGTGCCTTTCCAGCCGGTCACCCAGCCGGTCGAACAGCAAGGCGCGCGCACAGGAGGCCGCTACGAGACGGTAGGTGGCGTGTCGCGGGAGAATATCAGCTCGGTCAACATCACCGCGGACGAATCGAACAATGCGCTGGTGATCCTGGCCACGCCGCGCGAATACAAGGTGATCTCGGACGCGTTGCGTGAGCTCGACGTTCAGCCGATGCAGGTGCTGCTCGAAGCGGCGATCGCCGAGGTCACGCTCAACAAGAACACGCAATTCGGCTTTCAGTATTTCTACCAGCCCAACAGCACACCCAACAGCCTCAGCACCTTTTCTCTGACCAACGCCGCGACGCTCGCGGCTCCTCCCGGCTCGCCGCTACTGGCGGCACTGCCGGGTTTTTCCTACATGTTCGCCAACGGCAACAGCCTGCAAGCCGTGCTGAGCGCGATCGCAACCGAGACGCATGTCGAGGTTCTGTCGGCGCCGGAAGTGCTGGTGCTCAACAACCAGACGGCCTCGCTTGAGGTCGGCGACCAGGTGCCCATCGTGACGGCAACCTCGGTCAGCACGATCGATACCAACGCGCCGCAGGTGAACAGCGTCCAATATCTCGACACGGGCGTGATCCTGCAGGTGACGCCGCGCGTCAATCGCGGCGGCCAGGTGATGATGGATATCGACCAGGAAGTTGCCGAGCCGACCTCGACCACAAGCTCGAGCATCAACTCGCCCACCATCCAGCAGCGCAAGATCGTCAGCTCGGTTTCTGTGCTGGACGGTGAAACGGTTGCGCTGGGTGGCCTGTTCAGCAATCAGGTCAGCAAGACGAAGGGCGGTATCCCGTTCCTGCAGGACATTCCCTATCTCGGTCACCTGTTCACCAACACCGGCGATAGCGTCGCCAAGACGGAGCTGATGGTATTGATCACGCCGCATGTCGTGTCAGACCCCAAGCGGGCGCTCTCGGTGACCGACGAGCTTCGCCGCAAGCTTCCCGACGTGCAGCCGCTTTTCCAGCAGCAGGGAAAATGATAACGGAAGACGCATGACACGCGCTCGCGAACGCGGCTGGGCGCTCATCTCGGTTCTGTGGACAGTGGCGATGCTCGCCATGATGGCCGCCGCCGCCCAGGAGCTGACGCTCACTTCTGTGCGCACCGAGCGCAGGGCGCTTGTCCGCGCCCATCTCGAGGCCGATCTCGACGCCGCCATTGTGCGCGCGCTGCTCGCGCTCCAGGATTCGCGCCAGGCCGATCGCTGGCGCGTGGACGGATATCCCTACAAATTCTCCTATGAGGGCATCGACATGACCGTCTCGGTGCAGGACGAGGATGGGAAGTTCGATCTCAACGAGACCGATGGGGAAGATTTGCTCCCGCTCTTCGAATCGGTCGGCCTCGATTCCAGGACAGCCAGCGTGATCACCGATCGCATCGTCGAGTGGCGCACGGAGCCCGGAAGCGACGACGCCCACACGCTCCACGGCGGCACCGACCAGGATTATGCCGCCGCCGGCCGCCTCTGGCGCCCCCGGCACGGCGATTTCCAGACCGTCTCGGAACTCAATCTCGTCCTCGGCATGACGCCGCAGCTGTTCGCAAAGGTGCGATCCGCGCTGACAGTGTATTCGCGCAATGACAGTCCCGATCCCGATGTGGCGCCGCGTGTGGTCCTGACCGCGCTCAATCCCGGCAATCCGGGGCAGGTGGACAAAATCATGGCCCAGCGCTCCGGCGCGTACACGCAGGCTGGCCTGTCGACAACCCACAGCACGTCCGGCGGCGCCACGATCACGCCCGGATCGGATCTTGGCGGACGCACCTTCGAAATCGACGTCGACGCAAGCTACGCCGGCCGGCACGCCACCCGCCGGGTCGTTCTGGTGATGACGGGCGACACTGTGCGGCCCTACCTCGTTCAAGCGTGGGAGTAGGGCCTCGGGTTGACGCCAGAACGGTTCTGCGATTGCATCGCGCGCACCGTGCTTCAAAGGCTCAATCCGCGAGGACGAAAATGCGCATGACGGGAGCGGCATGGCCGCGCGTTTCGGCTCGAGTGGCCACGATTGCTCTGCTTGCCGCCCTGCTCGCGGCTTGTGGGCCGCAGAACAACCGCAACGAGAAACTGGCGCATGAAGGCCGCCACGCGCATGGGCTACGCGCGGCGTGCGCCGACGATATCGAGAAATATTGCGCCAATGCCGACAAGAGACGGCGGTGCCTGAAGGAAAACATCGACAAGCTCAGCGAGCCCTGCAAGACCGCTCTCGCCCAACGCCGCAACAACGGCGGCAACAACGAGGGTGCCAACGGCAGCAACGCGAACAGCAACAACAATGCTAACAACAGTAAGACTAACAACAACAGCGACGACGATGACAACAATTAGGGTCGCTGGCCCTCTCACCCACGCTTGAGTGGTGGATCGCCCTCGACCGCGATCCCTCTCCCACGAGGGGAGAGGGAATGCCACGCGCTGATTTCCCGCCGTTGATGCAGGACTCCGATTCCCCTCTCCCCTCGTGGGAGAGGGGCGCAGGTACGGGCGATGAATTCTGCTCAGACTTGGGTGAGGGGCAACCGATCTCGCTCTACGCCGCGGCGATTGCGCGGGAGTGGATCGTGCGTGCGACCGCGTGGCGAACGATCGCATATTGCAGGAGAAACAGGGACAGTTGCACTGAGATGGGCACGAACGCTGTGAACCACGCCCAGATCCTAGGACCGTAGACGAATGCGACGAAGAGGTTCGCAGCACCCAGCGCGAAAATCGCTGCCGACCACACGTAGCCCCAGATGAGCGGCGTGCGTGGGGAGATATTTTCCTTCACGATGGCCGGCATATAGCGCGCCACCCAGTTGGGCCGCAGCATGACGCTTGCGATCGCAAACGCGCCGATCGTCGGCTTGACCATGATGAAGCGCGGATCGCGCGTCAGCAATGTCGCCGAACCGAGCACAACGACGAGAGCCAGGCTCGCCCATTGTATCAGGTCGATTCGACGCCCGCGCCATTTGAGCGCGGCGATCTGCATGAAGCCTGTCAACATGCCCGCGCCGACACCGGCATAGATGTTTCCCGTCGCGACGTAGACCGCGATGAAAGCGATCGTGGAGAGAAAATCCTCCGCGACGGGCCGAAACGCCTTCAGGAAATTCATCATCGCGTCGCCCAATTGCCGTGAAATCCGAATGGCACGCGCCGCGGCAGACACGCGGTGCCGATCGGCCCCCTCGTCACGTCCATGGCGTCGAAGACCGTGATATCGCTGCGGTTTTCGCCGCCGCGATAGACGACGGCAAGCAGCCAGCCATCGCCCTCTGCATCGCTGCGCGGAACAAACACGGGTTCGCCAGGCGAGTCTCCCGAAGGAAACGTATAGACCTGCCTGTGCCCGGAGCGCACATCGATATGGGCGATGGAATCGAAGCTCACATCGGTTGCGCCGCGCGCGCTGGCCGCGAAATAGCCGTGCCTGTAGGCGAGCCCGGCTCGGCGTCCGTCGAAGCGCGGAAACTCGCCCTCCATGTCGTCGATATATTCGCGCGCAATCGTGTCGGTCCGGCCCGCGAGATCGAAGGTCCAGCGCGCGAGCCGCGCGGTTGCCGGCTTGCCAGGCGATCCATCCGCATTGGGGAACAGCGGCGGGTTTTCGTACTGCATGACATCGGCGTAGAGCCTGTCGCCGTCCTCCCACATGTTCATCGGATGGAAAACGTAGCAGGGGTCGGTGGTGAACCAGCGCATCGTCTCGACTCCGGCGTCCCGGCGCATGAGGCCGATATGCGAACCCCTTTCAGGCTCCCAGGCGAAGGCGGGTCCGCCGTTCATCGCGCGTTCGAGACTGCCCACGAGCGGCAGCACCGGAAAGGCGACAAAGCTTTTTGTGACGAAGAAATCGTGGATCATGCTCGCGTAGGGCGCAGCAAACATGTCGAGGCACGAAACCTTGCCGTCGGCGCCGACGACGCCATAGGCAACCTGGTCTGAAAAGAATCCTTCGCCCGCCATGTAGCCGAAGAACACGAGTTCGCCCGTTTCGGGGTCGATCTTGGGATGGGCCGTGAAACGGTTGGCGTGGCCGGCATAGGGAACGTAGCCGCGCGCTTCGAGCGTCCGTGGATCGAGCTCGAAGGGCTGATGGCCCTCCTCGAGCGCCAGCAACCGGCCTGCATGCCAGATGATGTTGGTGTTGGCGACGCCGGAATCCTTCTCGATCACGCCGGGATCGCTGGTCAGCGGATTGCCGAAGGTCCCGAAGAGGGACTGGCCCGCCGCATGCTCAACCTCCCAGCGGGGCGTGCGCACGAAGCGGTTCCGGTAGGAGACCTTCCCGTCCGCGAACGAAAAGGCGTGAATCATCCCGTCGCCTGCGAACCAGTGATGGTCGGGGTCGCGGGGCTCGAACTGCGGGTTGGGCCCGTTCCGGAAGAGCACGCCCGCAAGCCCCCGTGGAATCTCTCCCTTGACGGGCAAATCGGAGAAATCGTCTTCGCTGCGAACCGGCGCGAAATCACCGGCGAGGTAAGGGTTTACGCGTAGGGGAGCGTTCATGGCAAACCTCAGAATATTATTGCGTACGATATAAATTTATGCTGTACGTAACAAGCTGTCAAGCCGAACCAGGACCATCGATGCCACGCGCACTGACCAAAGCCGAGGTGACCGATTTTCGCGAGCGCCTGTGCGACGTGGCGGCGCGTCTGTTCTATACGTGGGGGCGGCAGGGCTTCACGCTGCGCGAGCTGGCTGCCGAGCTCGGCGTCAGCCCGATGACGCCCTACCGCTATTTCAAGGACAAGGACGCAATCCTGGCCGCCGTGCGCGCGCGCGCCTTCGACAAGTTTTCCCGCGCGCTGGAAGACGCCTACACGGGACCCGGCGACGCACCTGCGCGCGCCAGCGCCGCGGGCGAAGCCTATATCCGCTTCGCCCTCGAGGACCCCACCTCCTACAAGCTCATGTTCGATCTCTCGCAGGACGACGCCGCCTATCCCGAGCTCGCCCACGCCGCGGAGCGCGCGCGGCTGACGCTGACGCGGCACATTCATCCACTGGTGGAGGCGGGAATCCTCGAAGGCGACCCCGTGCTTATAGGGCATGTCTTCTGGGCGATGCTGCATGGCGCGGTGATGCTGCGGCTGGCGGGAAAGCTCGACTGTGATTTCACTGCGATGGTCGGCGAGGCCTTCCGTGCCCTCGTCTCCGGCCTGCGCCCGAAAACGAAATAGCGCACCGGTTCGCACGGCGGACGCGGAAAAAGTAAGGATCACAAGGAGGCGGTGAGGGCAGTGAGGAGGGAATCGCGCGCCTTTGGCGCGCAATAGTTCTCACTGCCCTCACCGCCTCCCTGTAAATCTTTCTTCTCCGCGCACTCCGCGGCTCCGCGTGCCCACTCTGGCGTCTTCGCGGTTCACAAATTGTCGCAGTTCCGCTAGATCGAAAGGTCCGTGGCTTCGAACGCACGTCCGACAATCGAAACGCGGCGCGACCAGATGTTTCCGCAGCTGGACGCGTCCGACCTCGCGCGCCTGCGCCGTTTCGGAGCTGTGCGGTCCTGGGGTGCGGGCGAACGGGTGATGACGGCCGGTGAAGTCAGCTCGGGAATGTTCGTCATCCTGTCGGGCGAAGTCGCGGTCACGCAGCACGATGCGATGGGAAGCCGCGAGGCGATCGTCACGCACGGTGCGGGCTTGTTCATGGCCGAACTCACCGCGCTCTCCGGCAGCCCGGTGCTCGTCGATGGCATCGCCCGGACCGCGATCGAAGCGATCGTGATCCCGCCGCCCCGGCTGCGCGATCTCATGGTGCAGGAAGCAGATCTGGGGGAGCGCATTATGCGCGCTCTCATTCTGAGGCGCGTCGCACTGATCGAAAGCGAATTCAGCGGTCCCATCATCATCGGCCGTGCCGACAACAGCGACGTCCTGCGTCTTGAAGGCTATCTGACGCGCAACGGACATCCGCACCGGCGACTCGATCCCGATACCGACGAAAGCGCCAAGGCGTTGGAACAGTTCCATGTCAAAGTCGAAGAGGTTCCGATCGTCCTCTGCCCGAATGGGCAGATGCTGCGCAATCCCAGCGAAACCACGCTCGCTGGCTGCCTCGGTTTGATTACGCCCATCGACGAGACGAAACTCTATGATGTGGCCATCGTCGGTGCGGGTCCTGCCGGTCTCGCCGCGGCGGTCTACGCGGGTTCCGAGGGGCTTTCGGTTCTTATGCTGGATTGCCGCGCTTTCGGCGGCCAGGCCGGAGCGTCCGCGCGCATCGAGAATTATCTCGGCTTTCCGACGGGCATTACGGGTATGAGACTGATGGCGCGCGCCTTCAATCAGGCGCGGAAATTCGGCGTGGAGATGTCTATCCCTGATGAAGTCGTGCGCTTGCGCAGCGGATCGGCCGGGGAATTTGTCCTCGAAACCACGCGCGACCAGCGGGCACGCGCGCGTGCGGTGGTGATTGCGACCGGCGCGCGATACCGCCGCCCGGACATCGGGAACCTCGCTGAGTTCGAAGGCTCCCACGTCCATTACTGGGCGTCGCCGATCGAGGCGCGCCTCTGTGCCAATGAGGAAGTAGCGCTCGTGGGAGCGGGCAATTCCGCCGGCCAGGCTGCCGTGTATCTGGCGACTCACGCCCGGAAGGTGTGGCTCCTGATGCGCGGGCGAAGTCTCGGCGCATCGATGTCGCACTACCTGGTCGACAGGATCTCGGCGCAGGACAACATCGAGGTCCTCGCGGAAACGGAGATCAGCGCGCTCGAGGGCGAGAACGGACGTCTCGACGCGGTGCGCTGGGTTCATCGTCCATCGGGACAGGAGACGCGCCGGTCGGTGCGTCACCTGTTCCTTTTCATGGGCGCGGAGCCGAATGCGGAATGGCTCGGATCATCCGGCGTCGAAGTCGACGAAAAAGGCTTCGTGCGCACCAACCCGGAACTGAATCGCACCTTTCGTCCGATGCAGACGAGCTGGCCGGGCGTGTTCGCGATCGGCGACGTGCGCGCCTGCTCCGTCAAGCGGGTCGCATCGGCCGTGGGCGAGGGCGCCCAGGTCGTCGCCGCCATCCACGCCTGGCTCGCCGAGCCACGCGTCACACCGTAAGATGTTTAGCGCAGAGTACGCAGAGGATGCGCGGAGGACGCGGGGGAACACCGCGCGCCTTCGGCGCGCAATCTTTCTTCTGCGCCCACTGCGCATCCTCTGCGTACTCTGCGCTAAAGATTTGTCGCGCATGGATCACCGATAGCCGACATCGGGGTGAGTCGATGAGTTCAACTTGCAGGCATTTATCGGGCATCCGTGATGTGACGCCGAGTGCGCTTGGCTGCGAGGAGTGCCTGAAGGTGGGCTCTCCCTGGGTGCATTTGCGGCTCTGCCGAACCTGCGGTCATGTCGGCTGTTGCGACGACTCGCCAAACCGGCACGCCACCAAGCATTTCCATGCGACGCGCCATCCCGTCATCGAAGGCTACGATGCGCCCGAAGGCTGGGGCTGGTGCTACATCGACGAAGTCATGTTCGATCTGTCCGATCGCATGACGCCGCACAACGGCCCCATTCCCCGCTATGTATAGCCGGACGGATTGCGCGGCGATGGACGGCGCCGATCCGCTGGCGCATGCGCGTGCGCGCTTCATCCTTCCGGAGAATCCCATCTATCTCGACGGCAATTCGCTCGGCGCGCTGCCGGCGAATGCACCCGCGGCACTCGAACGCCTCATTGTGCGCGAGTGGGGCGGCGATCTCGTCTCCAGCTGGAATGCGCATGACTGGATCGGAATGCCGGCGCGGATTGGCGCCCGGATCGCACCCCTGATCGGCGCGGATGACGACGAGGTGATTGTCGCGGATTCCACCTCGGTCAATCTGTTCAAGCTTGCCGGCGCCGCTATTCGTCACATGGCGCCGCGCCGCGTCATCGTTTCCGAGCGCGGCAATTTTCCGACCGATCTCTACGTTCTGCAGGGCCTCGAACGGTTGCTCGGTGGCGTGGTCGAATTGCGCATGGTCGAGCGCGAAAACATCCGCGATTCCGTGAACGCCGAAACGGCGCTCGTCGTACTCACCCACATTCACTACAAAACCGGCGCGATCCATGACATGCTCGCGCTGAGCGAAGCGGCGCACGACGCAGGCGCTCTGGTCCTCTGGGATCTGAGCCACAGTGCGGGCGCGGTTGAATTGTTCCTCAATCGCGACCACGTCGATCTCGCCATCGGTTGCGGCTACAAATATCTGAACGGCGGGCCTGGCGCTCCCGCCTTTCTTTATGTGGCGCGACGCCACCAGGAGGCGCTGCAGCAGCCGCTAAGCGGCTGGATGGGCCATGCCGCGCCGTTCGAATTCGGGGACGACTACCGGCCGGCCGGCGGAATCCTGCGCCAGCTCTGCGGCACGCCTCCAATCCTGAGCATGGCTGCTCTCGCCGAAGGCGTTGCGACCTTCGATGGCATCGCGATGCGCGACATCCGCGAGAAATCAAAGGCGCTCGGCGATCTTTTTCTCGCGCTCGCGGAAAGGCGCTGTCCAGGCTTCGAGATCGCGTGCCCGAGAAACGCGGAAGAACGCGGCAGCCAGGTCGCGCTCCGCCATCCGCACGGTGACGCAATCATGCGGGCCTTGATTGACAGAGGAGTCATCGGCGATTTCCGCGCGCCCGATGTCTTGCGCTTCGGGCTCGCGCCTCTTTATACGCGCTATGTGGACATCTGGGACGCAATCGACCGGCTCTGCGTGGTCATGAGGGAAGGCGCGTGGCGCGACCAACGTTTCCGGATTCGAGGCACCGTGACATGACGCAGGGTTGCAACCCGACGCCAAGATCGATTTCCGTCGGGAAGTAAAGAACTCCAGTGAGCGTGGAGCTGTTGTCTCCGGTGACTTGATTGCTGTTGGAACTCGTCGCCGACCTGTCGCCGAAGAACAATATCCCTGCATAAGTCCCCCTCGTCGGCGCGCTCAAGGTCGCGGTTACGTTTCCGGCGATGTAAGTGGTTCTTTCTTGGTGACATAGAATGTGACACTTGTTCCAGTCACCGTCCCGTTTGAATGCCAGCTCCTTGCCGGCGAACGCGGCGCAGATCGCCATCATCGTCAGCGATGGTTTGAATACGCAGGACCGCTGGTATGGAGACGGCTCCAACCAAAGCACGCAGGTCGATGCGCGCGAACCGCTCGTCTGTACGAACATGAAGGCTGCCGGCTTCATCGGCTACGCCATCTATGTCGACCTCAAAGGCACGCAGGGAAATTCTGCGCCCTTGCAAGCTTGTGCGAGCGATCCGAGCAAATATTTCAATCTGACCACGTCCGGCTAGATCATTACGACGGTCAACCAGATCGCCACGCAAATTACGCAAGTGCGTATAACTCTGTAAGCGCTTGAAAGATTCGGCATGAAATAGTTTCGACGACGTCAGGCCACCGCGTGCGTAAGAAAGAGCGAATGTACTGCCGAAGATCTGCATTGGCGGGCCGTGAAATGCCACCCGCGCGTCAAGGAGACGGTGCGACCCTGGCGTTTTGGCGCGCGCGCATTGGCACGGAAACGGGTAGCGCCAGGGCGCAAACGCGACAAGGCAGGTGAGAAACTCCCATGATTCGGTGCGCCGTCAGGCTTGCCGGTTCAGTGCGTTAGCCGATTTCGTAAACGCTACACTCCTAATATTTACCACTTGTAAAGTTTCTCCCCAACAGTTTCTCCAAGTTCAATTCAGCCTGTGCTATTTCATTCAAATGCTAATGATTGTCTTCAGCTTTGTGCCGCGCGAAGGCGGCATGGTTCCAGGGGGCTCTCGATGATGAAATCCGACATATTTTGCAGCCCGTTTGCGAGAAAATTCTGTGCCGCGAATGATTTCGCGCAGTTCCCGCGGCGCCGGCCGTGCCATGGATCGAAACTTCGCGCTTCGAACAGGGCCTTGCATCGGAGGTTTCTGGACAACACTGGCGTTGCCGCAATCGAGTTCGCGTTTCTTGCCCCGGTGCTCTTGTTGATCGTTGCCGGGGCCTGCCAGTTCTCTCTGACCCTGGGCAACTACGTGACGCTGGAAAACGCTGTACACGCCGGTGCACGGCAGCTTGCAATCAGCCGCGGAGATGCAACGCCTCTGACCGACACCCAGAGCCAGTTTGCCGCCGCGTCAGGGAATCTGAGTGTGTCGAACATAACCGCAACCTACCTCGTCAATGGAACCGCCTGCTCGACGGACGCGGCGTGCGGAGCCGCGCTCGCGGCCGGTCTGCCGGCGAGTGTGTCTGCATCGTATCCCTGCAGTCTTGTGGTCATGGGCCACGATTTTGCGCCTGGCTGCACCTTGACGGTTGCTACTACGGAGCGCGTGGAATGAACCCGAACATGAAAAACCGCTGGCGGCTGTTTCTCAAGGACGGCCATGGAGCGATCAGCGTCGTAACCGCCATTGTGCTCGCGGTCCCGCTGGGCTTTGCCGGCCTCGGGATCGATTGCGGTTATGCCTACTACGTCCAGAACAATCTCCAGGCTTCAACTGACGCTGCGGCGCTGGCCGGAGCCGAAATGATCAACGACGGAACGGGCGGCACCGCCGTCGCGACCGCTTCCACCTACAGTTCGACGGGTTCGGGCCTCAACAAATATTCGAATCTGACGGTGACTATGGCGGCGGGATATCCGCTTATGAAGTGCCTGACAAGCACGGGGGTGTCCTGCAGCGGCCCGGACTCGGCCAATGCCATCGAAGTGAAGCAGCAGGTGGTGGTTCCGACCTTCTTCGCCGGCTTGTTCGGGCTCAAGGCGTGGAATATTTCCGCGACGTCTCTTGCGAGCTCCAAAGGAGGTACGCCTCAGCCCATCGACGCGGAGATCATCCTCGACACGACGGCCTCGATGAACAACGTCGATGCGAACTGCACGGGCCAGGGAGCAGGAGCGACGAGAGAAACCTGCGCATTGGCCGGAGCGCGCACCCTTTTGAGCGAACTCGCGCCGTGTTCGGCAAGCCTGGGAAGTTGCGGCACCATCACGAACGGAAACGTCGCAAGTCCTGTCGACAGGGTCGGACTCATGGTGTTTCCGGGAGTGACGAATTCGGCTCAGACCCAGTACGAAACCGATTGCAGCACGCCCCCGGTGCCCGCAATCGCCAAATACTCCGCCTCTCCGGTTTATCAGATCGTTCCCTTTTCCAGCGACTATCGCAGCTCGGATTCTGCGACGTCTCTCTCAACAGGTTCGAATTTGGTGATTGCGGCGAAAGGCGGGGCGATGGGCTGCACGCAGGGACTGTCGGCCGTAGGTGGAGTAGGAACCTATTTCGCGGACGCGATCACGCAGGCGCAGTCAGCTCTCTCCAGCGACGGAAGGGCGACCGCACGAAGAGTGATTATCCTGCTAAGCGACGGCGCCGCGAACGCGAGCGTCGCCAATATGCCGCCAGGAGAGGCCTCAAATCAGTGTCACGAAGCGATAGCCGCAGCCCAGGCTGTAACTGCCGCGGGAACATGGGTCTATTCGATCTCCTATGGTTCATCGACGGCGACAAATCCCAGTGATTGCACAACTGACGCGCCGGTCATCTCTTCATGCTCGACGATGCAACAGATCGCTTCCGACTCAACCAAGTATTTCTCCGATACGTCGGGCGGAAGCGCGGCGTGCACGTCCAACGCGAATCCGATTTCCGAGTTGAGCCAGATTTTTGCCTATATCGGCGTCGACGCTTCCACCGCACGCCTGCTTCCGCTCAACACGACATAGGAAGGGTGACCTTCGGGGGGCCACAAGACACGCAATGCCAAGTGGGCGGTAAGACGCGACATTAACTAATGGGGTGTTAAGAATTTAGGAGCATATTTCGCGAACCCGTTTAGCATCCTACGGCGCATTCCAACCCCACCGCTCCTCGAAGGCGGTGGGGTTTTTGTTTGATGGGCATGACGCGCAACGCCAGATGGGCCATTCCCGGCAATCAATTGGCTCGTCGGCCCATTCACACGCTCTTAGGACTTTCCGTGATACCTTGCGAGACTTGGAAGTCTCCTTTGGGCGCTTCAGAAACCCGTTATTCTGTTGGATGACGGGGTTCTGTTCTACAGGAGGTGAGGTTTGAACAGGCTCAACTATGAAATCAAAGAGCCAGACGAAAGTCAGACGGTCGCACGAAGCATCACGTTGTTTCTGAGGCTGGTTCTATTCGGTGCTGCTTTTGTGATTGTAGTTTTTGCGGCGGCTAGGGTTCTCTAATCAGCTTTGACGTGCCGCTGCCAATATCCGCCGAAATCCACTGACGGTCCGCGCCCCATCGCCGGCGCCGCAACCGTGCGGGTCTGATCTCCTTGGCAATCGTGCGGACTTGCACAAGCTTGGCACACCACGGTTCCGAGAGATACCGTGCGTGACCATCTTCACAATCTCAAACCGCATCACACGGCGCCGTCTTCCAGAACAATGGGGGCGCCCCACCGCGTTTCAATCCGGAAGCCTAGCGGACCGACCTTTCTTGGCCATGACGAGGCTGGGGGATGCAGGACCAAACGTCTGATTCGCTGCACTATGCCAGATCGATCGCGTGCCGCTTCAGATCGGCGAGTGCGCAATAGGTTAGTGCCTCCTCGTGCGTCGCGCGCAGCACGACGCGCGGAGCGTGATCCGCTTCGAGCGCTTCCTGCCAGCGCGGCGCGCACAGGCACCATCGATCGCCCTCCTTCAGGCCCGGAAATCCGTATTCCGGCAGCGGCGTCGAGAGATCGTTGCCACAGGAGGCGGAGAACTTCAGGAACGCTTCGGTGACGATCACGCACACGGTATGGCTGCCTCCATCCTCGGCGCTCGTGTCGCAGCAGCCATTGCGGAAGAAGCCGGTCATCGGATTGGTCGAGCAGTTCTCGAGCGTGCCGCCGAACACGTTCCGCGACGGCTTCCCAAAACTCCTCCGGCGGGGCTCAACCGACATCGTTCTGCTCCGGGTTCGCACCGAAAATAAAACGCACGAAGCGCCAGGAAAGCAAGCACCGGAAGCAGCGCGTCGGCCTGACTCCCGCCTTGCATTTGGAATGAGCTGTTCCCTGCGCGCATTTCTTGAGGGTGTTCATGGGTGGGCCGGACAACGGGGCGCCCATGACGAACTATAGAGGGTAACTTTGCGCGTGGACGGTTTTGGCGGTTCACCCGTCGCGCGAAGTGCGGCGACTGAAGTTGCTGGTTACCGCAGCACCCCAAACCTCGTCATGGCCGGGCGGTTGTCCCGGCCATCCATGAACACCGTGCCGGCCACGGTTTCTGGCGACGCCTTCGTCGCCGTTTGCATAATCAGCAACCGGAAGGCCATCACGAGGCTTGGCGTCTTGGAGGTTCACCGATGCGGCGAAGGAATAATACGAGCCAGCCGCGTGGCGCCTTTTCAAAATGCCCACTCGCCGTCACATTGTGTGCGGCGACGATTCCGCTGGGTTGTGAACTTGAAAATTCTTCTCCGTCTCGCGTTCGCGTTGTTCGCTTTCTCCGCGGCGATCGCGCCGGCCGCGCAGGCGACGGTCGCTCCGTCGCTGTTCCAGGACCTCAAATGGCGCTCGATCGGGCCGTTTCGCGGCGGGCGGGTGCTTGCGGTGGAAGGCGTGCTCCGCGAGCCGCTTCACTTCTATTTCGGAGCGGTGAACGGCGGCGTCTGGGAAACGCGCGATGCGGGGCGCACCTGGTCGCCGATCTTCGACGCGGTGGGGGTGGGTTCGATCGGCGCGCTGGCGGTCGCGCCTTCGAATCCGCGGATCATCTATGTCGGCACGGGCGAAGCCGACATGCGCTCCGACATCGCGCAGGGAATCGGGATGTTTCGGTCGGACGAAGCAGGCGCGCACTGGCGCGCGATCGGGCTCTCCGACACGCAGCAGATCGGGAAGATTGTCGTCGACCCGCGCAATCCAGACGTCGTGCTGGTGGCCGCGCTGGGCCATCCCTATGGCCCCAATGCGGAACGCGGCGTGTTCCGTTCCACCGACGGCGGCAGAAGCTGGACGAAAACGCTGTTCAGAAACGCGGATACGGGTGCGATCGATCTCGTTTTCCGGCCGGGCAATCCCGACATCGTCTATGCTGCGCTGTGGCAGACGCGGCGTCCGCCCTGGAATGTCTATCCTCCTTCGAACGGCCCGGGCGGCGGCCTCTACAAATCGACAGACAATGGCCGCAGTTGGACTCAAATTGTGGGCCATGGATTACCGGCGGCGCCCGGACGCATCGGCGTGGCTGTCGCGCAATCGCGGCCAGATCGCGTCTTTGCGCTCGTCGATGCCAAAGAAGGCGGCCTGTATCGTTCGGACGACGCGGGCGCGAATTGGGCCAAGATCGGCGCGGACCCGCGCATCTGGGAGCGCGGCTGGTATTTCTCGGGCGTCACGGTGAACCCGAAGAATGCCGACGAGATCTATGTCTGCGACACGATCCTGCTGCGCTCCGTCGACGGAGGCCGTCATTTCGTTCCGCTCAAGGGCGATCCCACGGGCGACGATTTCCACACGCTCTGGATCGATCCGGCCAATCCCGATCGCCGGATTCTGGGGACCGACCAGGGCACGCTCATCACGCTGAACGGCGGCGTGACCTGGAGCTCGTGGTACAATCAGCCGACGGGCCAATTCTATCACGTCGTCACCGACAACCGCTTTCCCTACCGCGTCTATGGCGCGCAGCAGGATTCGGGCGCCGCAGGCGTGCCGAGCCGCACCGGCGGGATCGACGGAATCGCGATGCCCGAGTTTCACGAGATCGCGGCAGGCGGGGAAAGCGACAACATCGCACCTGATCCCGACGATCCTGACGTTATCTATGGCGGCCGCGTGGACAGGCTTGATCTGCGTTCCGGCCAATTGCAGAGCGTCGATCCCACGCTCGCCTTTCCCGGAAACTATCGCGGCACCTGGACGCTTCCGCTGGTTTTCGGCAAGGAAGACCACGCTCTGTATTTCGGCAATCAGAGGATCTTTCGAACCGCAGATGGCGGCCGGCATTGGCAGCCGATCAGCCCCGATCTCACACGGCCCATTCCCGGCATGCCTGCCAACCTCGATGCAGCCGCTGCAGCAGACGAAGAACATATCGGGCCGCGGCGCGGCGTCGTCTACACGATCGCAATATCGCCGCGCGATGCGCACCTGATCTGGGCGGGCACCGATGACGGGCTTGTCTGGCGGACCGTTGATGGCGGCGCGCATTGGCAGGACGTTACGCCAAAGGGCCTGGCTGCTTGGTCGAAGATTGGAACCATCGAGCCCTCGCATTTCGACGAAGATGTTGCCTACGCCGCGGTGGACCGGCACCGGCTCGATGATTTTGCGCCCTATATCTTTCGCACGCGCGACGGCGGAAAAAGCTGGGCGCCGATCGTCAAGGGCATCGCCGAGGGCGGCGTGCTGAACGCGGTGAACGTGGTGCGCGAGGATCCGCTACGCCCGGGACTTCTGTTTGCGGGGACGGAACGTGGCGCGTTCGCGTCCTTCGACGATGGCGAATCGTGGCAGGGTCTGCAGAACGGACTGCCACCCACCTCCGTGCGCGACATCGACATTCACGGCGACGATCTGGTGATCGGCACCCACGGTCGAAGCTTCTGGATCATGGACGACATCGCGCCGCTACGCGCTCTGGCAGCGGACGCATCGCCCGGCGCGCGCCTTTTTCCGCCGGCCGTTGCGTATCGTGTGCGGCCCTCCGGTTTCACCGGCACGCCGATGCCGAAAGACGAGCCTCTGGCGGCCAACCCGCCGGACGGCGCTTATATCGACTACGTCGTGCCGACGCAGATGAAGGGCCCCGTGCGTCTTGCGATTCTGGACGCGAAGGGAGCGGCCGCACGAAGCTTCGCCAGCGACAAGCCCGCGTCGCAGCCGGACATCACGAAGATCAAGAGCACGCCCGAGTGGATTCCATTGCCGACCCCCTTGCGAACGAGTCCGGGTCAGCATCGCTTTGTCTGGGATCTGCACTATGAAACTTTGCTTCGGCCTGCGGAGGATGAGCGTGAACCAAAGGGCGTGTGGGCGCCGCCGGGCCGATACGAAATCGTGCTCAGCGTCGGCGGGACGAGCCTGCGGCAGACGCTGAACCTCAATCCCGATCCGCGGGTACGTGCAGATGCCGGCGACTATCGGCGCGAGTTCGAGCTCGCGCGATCGATCGAGAACGCCCGCGTTCAGATTCGCGCCTGCCTTCGCGACGCCCAGACGCTGCACCGGCAAGTGACGAAGGCAGCCGCGACCGCCGCGCCGGAATTCAAATCGCGGCTCGTTGCGCTCGATGCAAGATTGGCGGCGTACGCTGACCTACCTGCCGCCGATCCGCGCAATTCCGCGCCGCCGCGGACGCATACACCGGACAGTCTGCAGGGCCTTTCGGAAGGTTTCGACAAGCTTGCCGAAGCGATTGACGGATCGGACGGCGCGCCTACGCCCGATGCGCAGAGCGGTTACCGGCAGCGAGCCGGGATGCTGGCGGGCACGCTGCGCGCGTGGACCGAACTGAAACAGCAGATTGCAGCTGCTCTCGCGCGTTCATGCAAACCGGTATTTTCGGCGGGGCACGGCGAACGCAAATGCTGGTCCTTGTAAGATAAAATCGTCATGGCCGGGCCGTTGTCCGGGCCACCCATGAACACGTTGGCGGCCATGGTTCCTCACGACGCATTCATCGCCGTTTACATGACGAGCAACAGAAAGCACGGCACGCTCTCTAGTGGCGTGACCAGCATCGATGGGCCAATCCACCGCGAGACATCGCTGAAGAAGTATAACCGCCACTGGAAGATCAATCTCATCGAGTGCGACAATTGAGGTGGACCCGTCTGTTAGGACCACAGTAGCCTGGATTTTAGTTGGAAGCGCGGCAGTTCCTTTCTTCTTCCATCATCAAATTGCATAAGCCTGCTTCTGTTGCGGCTGTGGGCATGTGG
>Ga0182024_10001254_pt1 | contig 65753 bp, 61 predicted proteins | sample P32metaG_FD_120480 | JGI IMG/M metagenome (GOLD analysis project Ga0182024, IMG submission 120480) | Permafrost microbial communities from Stordalen Mire, Sweden - P3-2 metaG (Illumina Assembly) | ecosystem: Environmental > Terrestrial > Soil > Wetlands > Permafrost | place: Sweden: Stordalen... | reverse complement strand
GCGCTCGATGTTGCCGTCGACCGGCGTCGCCGGCGCATCGAACGCGATGGCCGCAATCGCGGCCGCGGTATAGGCGCCGATGCCGGGCAAATCGCGAAGGCCATCTTCGCTAGCCGGTATTTGGCCGCCGTGCCGCTCGACCACGACGCGGGCACAGGCGTGCAGATTGCGGGCGCGGGCGTAATAGCCGAGACCGGCCCAGGTCTTGAGCACGTCGTCGAGCGGCGCTGCCGCCAGCGCCCGGATATCGGGCCAGCGCGCCAGAAAGCGTGCGTAATAAGGCCCGACCGCTTTGACCGTGGTCTGCTGCAGCATGATTTCGGAGAGCCAGACGCGATACGGGTCGGCACGCTCCCCCGGCGGCGCGCGCCAGGGCAGCTTGCGGCGATGGCGGTCGTACCAAGCCAGCAAGTCCCTGGGCTGCGGCGGCGAAATCGCGGTCGCGGCCTTGTCGCGCTGTCGTCTCGCTGGCTTCGCTGCTAGGGTCATAGGCTGGGAGATGACAGAGCCAAACCTGATGAACAAGCTCCGTTCATGAACAAGCCGCGTCCGTTCGCCAAGCCGCTGCGCGATCTTGTCCCTAAGATCGTGGGCGAGACCTTTGCGCGGCAGGGCTTTGCCTCGGCCGAGCTGGTCACGCGCTGGACCGAGATTGTCGGGGTGGAAATCGCCGCCCACAGCGAGCCGATGAGAATCCAATGGACGCGGCCCGCGGACGGCGACGAGCGCGAGCCCGGCACGCTGGTGCTGCGGGTCGAGGGACCGGCGGCGATCGAGATTCAGCACCTCGGCGACGTGATCTGCGAGCGGGTCAATCGCTTTCTCGGCTGGCGCGCGGTGGCGCGGCTGGCGCTGCGCCAGGCGCCACTGCGCCACGGCGAACGCAAAGCGGCCCGCGGCCTCGATGCGGCGGCGGCGACGCGGGTAGCCGAAACGCTGACGGATATCCGCGATGACGATTTGAAAGGCGCGCTGGCGCGGCTCGGCGCTGCGATCAAGCGGCCGTGATGCCGGTTGCCGCAGGGGCATCGCAGGGGTACTTGGCTCCCAGGCGCGCTAATGCCACATTCTTGCGCCAAGAATTCCTCGAATTACCGCTTGAACCAGGAGCCTCCCTGTGACGCTTAATCGTCGTGAATTATTGCTGGCCGGCGCGGCTTTCACCCTCGTCGGAGCCGGCGTGTCCGCCGCCCTCCTGCGGCTCTCAAGTCCGGCCCGAGCGGACGATGCCGCGCCCTCGCCGGCCGATCTGGCCGATGCCGGTCCGAACGGCGACGTGTGGCTCGGCTCCGACAAGGCGCCGGTGACGATCATCGAATATGCCTCGATGACCTGCCCGCATTGCGCGCATTTTGAGGAAAACACGCTTCCGGAATTGAAGAAACGCTACATCGACACCGGGAAAGTCCACTACACGCTGCGCACCTTCCCGCTCGATCAGCTCGCGGCGGCGGGATTCATGATCGCGATTTGCGGTGGCAAGGACAAATATATGCCGATCGTCGAAACCCTGTTCGCCAAGCAGGAACAATGGATCGTCAAGGATCCGGTGCCCCCGCTCGAGGAAATCGCCAAACAGTTCGGCTTCACTGACGACCAATTCAAGCAGTGCCTGGCGAATCAGAAGGCGCTCGACGACATCCAGGCGGTGCGCGACCACGCCGTCCAGAAGCTCAGCGTCAACTCCACCCCCACTTTCTTCATCAACGGCAAGAAGCTGATCGGCGACCTTTCCATCGACCAGATGGCGAAGGAGATCGACCCCTATCTCAAGACAGGATAAGGGTTTTTTGTCCCAGGCCAGGTCCGGCAGCGGGGTGGCACGGCGCCAGTCGAGATGGTCCGGCTGCGCGAAGGTCTGGAGAATTCGGCGGCGCGTGTTGCGCTGGCAAACCTGACGATTCATTCTCCGCGCCGATGCGGCACATCATCCCGCGCCAAAGGCGTTCCGGCTTTCGGCGTGAGCATTTAATGATTCCCTGCACCGCCGCGGCATGGGAGAGGGACGTGCCAAGCGAATGAAGCTCACGCGGCTGCGCCTGATCGGCTTCAAATCCTTCGTCGAACCGACCGATTTCGATATCGAGCCCGGACTGACCGGAGTCGTCGGCCCGAACGGCTGCGGCAAATCTAATCTTGTCGAGGCGGTGCGCTGGGTGATGGGCGAAGCGTCCTACAAGGCGATGCGCGCCGCCGAGATGGACGACGTCATCTTCTCCGGCAACACCGGCCGGCCGGCCCGCAATCACGCCGAGGTCGCGGTGTCGATCGACAACAGCGACCGCACAGCGCCAGCCTCGTTCAACGAATTCGATACGCTGGAAGTCTCCCGCCGCATCGTGCGCGAGCATGGCTCTACGTTCCGCGTCAACGGCCGCGAGGTGCGCGCGCGCGACGTCGGCGTTTTGTTCGCCGACGCCTCGACGGGCTCGCGGTCGCCGGCTTTGGTGCACCAGGGCCGCATCGGCGAGATCATCCAGGCGCGGCCGGATCAGCGCCGCCGCGTCCTCGAAGAAGCAGCCGGCATTTCCGGGCTGCATGCGAGGCGCCACGAAGCGGAACTGCGGCTCAAAGCGGCCGAGCAGAATTTGGCCCGGGTCGAGGACGTCATCGGCCAATTGGCCGCCCAGGTCGCGGCGCTGAAAACTCAGGCCCGGCAGGCGGTGCGCTATCGCAACATCTCCGTCCAGGTCCGCCGCACCGAAGCGCTGCTGTTTCACCTGCGCTGGATCGCCGCGCAGAGCGAAGTCGGCGAAACCGGGCATGCCAAGGACGAGGCCGTTCGCGTCGTCGCGGCGCGCACCGGCGAACAGGCGCAGGCCTCGACACGCCAGGCGCAAATCGCCGCCGGGCTGCCGGCCCTGCGCGAGGCGGAAGCGCGAGCCGCGGCCGGCCTGCAGCGCCTGATCGTCGCACGCGAAACGCTGGAACGCGAGGAGGCCCGCGCCAAGGAGCGCATCGGCGAACTCGACCGCCGCATCGAGCAGTTCGCGGCCGACATGGCCCGCGAGCGGGCGCTGGCGGCGGACGCCGCTGCGGCGCTGCAACGGCTCGATGCCGAGGAGAAGGCTCTTGTGGCGGTGGCGCAAGAGACCGAACAACGGCTTGCCGGCGCCAATGAGCGGGTTCTGGCGGCGGATACGACACTCTCCGCTTCGGAAAAATCCTTCACGGAATTGACCGGCGCGCTCGCCGATCTCACCGCGCGCCGCAATCAGTTGCGGTCTGCCTTGCGCGAGCATCAAGATCGCGCCACACGGCTCGAAGCCGAGTTCGCCAATATCGAAGCGGGCCGGGCCGCGACCGATTCCGGCGCGCCGGATTTGCCGGCGCTGGCCGCGGCGGTGGCCGAAGCGCAAGCGGCGCTTGCCGAAGCGGAAAGTGCGGCGCATGCCGCGGAAGCCGCGCATCTGCACGCCCGCGAAGACATCGACGCCGCTCGTGCGCCGCTTTCCGCGGCCGAGAAGAGCGTGCAGCTGCTCGAGACCGAGGCCAAGACCATCGGCAAGCTGCTCGCGGTCGAGAGCAAGAATCTGTGGCCGCCGGTGATGGACGCGATCACCGTGAGAGAAGGTTATGAAAAGGCGCTCGGCGCCGCTTTGGGTGACGATCTCGATGCGCCGGCTGGCTCGTCGGCGCCGATGCATTGGGCCGGCGCGGCGCTCGATCCGTCCGATCCGCGTCTGCCGGACGGCGTCATGGCGTTGTCGGAATATGTCAAAGCGCCGGAGGAACTCCAACGCCGCCTCGCCCAGATCGGCGTGGTCGAACGCGCCGACGGCCCGCACTTGGCCGCCATGCTCAAGCCGGGCCAGCGGCTGGTGTCGCGCGAAGGCGATTTCTGGCGCTGGGACGGTTTTGCCGTTGCCGCCCATGCGCCGACCGGCGCGGCGCGCCGCCTTGCCGAGCGCGGCCGCCTCCTGGCGATCGAGAGCGAGCTTACGAGCGCGCGGAGCGACGTCGAAGGAAAGCGCGGCATTGTCGAGGCCGCCGAAGCGGCGCTCACGGCCGCGGCGGCAGCGGAAACCGAAGCGCGCGCGCGCTGGCGTGAGGCTCAGCACCACACCGATGCCGCGCGCGAGCAACACGCCGCCGCCGAGCGCGAGATCAGCCGCAATGCCGCGCGCCTTTCGGCGCTCCAGGAAGCCTGCCAGCGGATCAGCGCGGCGCGCGACGAGACCAAACTCGCCCGCGCCGAAGCCGAGACCGCACTCGCCGGCTTGCCGGACGCCGACGAAATCGAAAGCAAGCTCGCCGATATCAACGCCGCCATCGCGCGCGAGCGCTCGGCCTGCGCCGAGCAGCGCGGCGAGGCGCAAGCCATCGCGCGCGAATCCGAGCTTGCTCATCACCGGCTTCGCGCCATCGCCGCCGAACGGCAGGAATGGAACGACCGCAACGACAACGCGGCGGCGCAGATCGCCACGCTCGCCCAGCGCACCGACGAGGCGGCGAACGAACGCGCCGAGTTGATCGACGCGCCGCAAAAATTCGAAGCCCAGCGCCAGGCACTGATCGGCGAGATTGAAACCGCAACCGGCGAACGCCGCACAGCGGCCGACCAGCTCGCGGCAGCCGAGACCGATCTCGCCGAGGCGGACAAGGCCGCGCGCATCGCCTTGGAGGCGGTCGGCGAAGCCCGCGCCGAGGCTGCGCGCAGCGAGGAGCGCCACGACGGCGCGCGGCGCCGGCTCGCCGATGTCGAGCACGAAATCCGCGAGGTCCAGCAAGTCGAGCCGGCGACCGCGGCCGAAGTCGCGGAGCTCAAGCCCGACGCCGAGACCCCGTCGATCGCCGAGGTCGAGGCCAAGATCGAACGCATCAAACAGGAGCGCGAGCGGCTCGGCTCGGTGAATCTGCTCGCCGAGCAGGAATTGCGCGAGGTCGAAGAACAGCATCAGAAGCTCGTCGGCGAACGCGACGACCTGGTCGAGGCGATCCGCCGGCTGCGCCAAGGCATCCACAGCCTCAACAGCGAAGCGCGGGAGCGACTGCTCACCTCGTTCCAAATCGTCAACGAGAACTTCAAGAAGCTGTTCACCGAACTGTTCGGCGGCGGCAATGCCGAGCTGCAGCTGATCGAGAGCGAGGACCCGCTGGAAGCCGGCCTCGAAATCCTGGCGAAGCCGCCCGGCAAGAAGCCGGCGACGCTGTCGCTATTGTCCGGCGGCGAGCAGGCTCTCACCGCTTTGGCTTTGATCTTCGCGGTGTTCCTCACCAACCCGGCGCCGATCTGCGTGCTCGACGAGGTCGACGCGCCGCTCGACGATTACAATGTCGAGCGCTTCTGCACGCTGCTCGACGAGATGACGCGCTCCACCGAGACCCGCTTCATCATCATCACCCACAACCCGATTACCATGGCGCGGATGAACAGACTCTACGGCGTCACCATGGCCGAGCGCGGCGTGTCGCAGCTCGTCTCCGTCGATTTGCAAGGCGCCGTGAAGCTGCGCGAGGCGAGCTGATCGTCACTCGTTCCCCAGCTTGAATAAGCGCCGCGCGTTCGTTCGGCCGATTTTCATCCGGTCGTTCTCGCTGATTGGGCAGACGTCGAACCAATCGGCGGCGTGATCGATGTTCTCGAACGGCCAGTCGGTCGAGAACATGATGCGGTCGGCGCCTATTTCCAGCATCGCGTTCATCAGTGCCTGGGTGCGGAAATTGCCCGAAGTGGTGAGAAAGAAATTGGATGAGAAATATTCACCCAGCCGCTTTTTCGCCGGCCACTTGTTGCGGTTCGGAATCCAGGCATTGGAATTGTCGACGCGCCAGATGCCGTAAGGCAGATTCTCGCCCATATGGCCGAGAATGATGTTGAGCTTCGGATGGGCGTCGAATAGCCCCGAGGCCATCAGGCGCAAGGCGTGAACCGCGGTCTCCTGGCCGAACGCCCAGATCGGTCCCAACAGCCACGGGTGGCCGTCGTAAATCCGCGCGTCGCGCGACACCGGATTGCGCGGGTGAAGATAGAACGGCACGTCGAGCCGTTCGACCGTCGCCCAAAACGAACGATATAGCGGCAGGTCGTAATAGAGCACGGTGTCGGCGTCGCCTGATTGCGAGAATCCGTTGACCAGCGCGCCGCGAAAGCCGAGCTCCTTGACGCAGCGCTCCAATTCGCGCGCCGCGATATCGGGATCCTGCATGGCGAGCGCGGCAAAACCCTGAAAACGGCCGGGGCGCTTCTGCACCTGTTCGGCGAGAAAGTCGTTGGCCTTGCGCGCGATTTCGGCGGCGCGCGCGGGGTCGGGGATGGCCTGCACTGCCGGCGCGTTGAGCGACAGGATCATCATCTCGATGCCGTACTCGTCCATCAGGGCAAGCCGCCGGCCGTGGATATCCGTATTGCGCTCTCTGACTTCGCGCTGCACGGGCTCCGGAAAGTAGCCCACGGAATCTTCGGCGGTTTCGGGAATGGCGAAATGTTCTTCCAGTGCGATCTTGCCCTGCATGGTCCTCCCCAAGCCCCCTTTAAGCTCGCGTCTATTTTGAGCCGGCGCCGGCCGGCCGATTAGTCTTAACACGGCGCAGAACGCGCGCGTCTGCGCCATCCGCGCATGGCAGCGTCGCTGGCACGGTTCTGGCGAGCCCTCGGCTTGAGCTTCCGCGCTGTCCCATTCCGGGGCGGCGGCGGGATGCGTTCGTCCAAAACGCAACAGCGAAGCCGGCCGCGCTGATGAACGTTCAACCCAATTACACGCTGGTGTCCCAGCCGCCGTCGAGCCGGCTGCTGCGCGCCTGGGCGCCGTTGTCGCGCGGCACTTTTTCCATGACGATCTTTCTCATCGACGTCGCGCTCATTGTGGCGACATCGTGCGCCACCGGCATCATCTATTACCGCGTCGCCTACGGCGACATCGACGAAATTTCGCGCTGCGTCGAGGTCGGCCTCCTGGCGGCAAGCATATTCACCATCTCCAACGTGTTTCGCGGCGAATACCGGCTGCCGAATTTTTTCGCGTTCAAGCCGCATGCGCGCCGTACCCAATTGTGGAACGTCACGCTGATCTGCCTTTTGATGCTCGGCTTCTTGGCGCAAGTCAGTGTCGATTATTCGCGCGGCTGGATCGTGCTGTTCTATTTCGCGACGCTCGCTGCTCTCGTGATATCCCGTTTTGCCATCGTGCGCATCACGGCGCTCGCGCGCGCCGCCGGGCTCGTCTCGGCGCAGCGCATCTGCCTGATCGGAACCGGCGCGCATATCGGGGCTTTCATCCAGCATTACGAGCCGTGGGCGCTGGGGCTCGCCGTCGTCGGCTGCCGCTTCCTCACACCGGTGCCGGCCATCGCATCGGCCGAGGTCCGCCGCGCCGCGCTCGATCGCGACCTTGCCGAGGCCGCCGCCAGCGTGCGCAGCCTCGAGCCCGACGCCATCTATTTGTTGCTGCCGTGGTCGGCGACCGAGATCATCGATCGCTGTGCCAAGACCTTCTTGGCGCTGCCGGTCGAAATCCACCTCGGCCCCGAGCAGATCCTGCACAAGTTCGACGAGGTCGAGCTCGCCAAGGTCGGACCGCTGGCGAGCCTGCAGCTCACGCGCATGCCGCTGTCGCGCGCCGAGGTGGTGCAGAAGCGCGTCTTCGATCTTGTCTTCGCGTCGCTGGCGCTGATCGCGCTCACCCCGTTGCTCGTCGCCGTCGCGATCCTCATCAAGCTCGACAGCCCGGGCCCGATCTTCTTCGTGCAGCGCCGCTACGGCTTTAATCAGCAGCCGTTCCGCATCATCAAATTCCGCACCATGCGGGCGTCGGAAGATGGCGCGAACGTGCCGCAGACCACACGCGACGATCCGCGCCTGACCCGGATTGGCCGCTGGCTGCGGCGCTGGAACATCGACGAGATCCCGCAGCTGTTCAACGTGCTGACTGGCGACATGTCGCTGGTCGGCCCGCGGCCGCATGCGCTGTCGCACGATCACGACTACGAGCGCCGCATTTCGGTCTATGCCCGCCGCCACAACGTCAAGCCGGGGATCACCGGCTGGGCGCAGATCAACGGCTATCGCGGCGAGATCGACAGCGACAATAAGATCCACAAGCGCGTCGAGTACGACCTGTTCTATATCGACAATTGGTCGCTCTGGTTCGGCCTGAAGATCATCGCCCGCACGCTGTTGTCGCCCGAGGCGTATCGCAACGCGTATTGAGCGGCTTGGGCGTTATCCCGCAAGCGTGGCGATGGCGGCCACGGCGCCGACGGTGATCGGCGCCGTCGACAGCCACAAAATGCCGATCAGAAGCCACAGCGGCCGCGGCTTTTTAGCGGTGGCCGGAGCGCTCGGCTTGGTCCAGGACTGTAGCGCCGGCTTTGGGATGAACCCTAAACCGACGTGTCCCATCGACGCGATGTCGATCCGGAGCTAACCTTAACGGCGCAGCGGGTCGCTATCGGAAGACGCGGCGAACCGTAATTATTGAACCGAATGCCGCTCGCGCTCGTCATAACAGCGACTATCTATTGTCCAGCCGTAAATCTACCGCACCACCGCCCAACGATTTCCCCGATCTGCTTTGAAGGAGCCCATAATGTCCGCCTCGGCCATCATCGTTCTTGCCGTGATCGTCGTCGTCGTTTTATGGGCGATCGCCGTCTATAACGGCCTCGTTTCGATGCGGCAGCGGGTCAATGCAGCCTTTGCGGACATCGACGTGCAGCTACGGCAGCGGCACGACCTGGTTCCCAACCTGGTCGAGACCGTCAAGGGCTATGCCGAGCACGAACGCGGTACGCTGGACGAGGTGGTCAAGGCACGCAATGCGGCAGTGTCGGCGCAGGGACCGGCGCAGCAAGCGGCGGCTGAAAACATGCTCTCCGGCGCCTTGCGCCAGCTTTTTGCGCTGTCCGAAGCCTATCCGAATCTGAAGGCCAACGAGAATTTCCAGCAATTGCAGGCCGAGCTGACGGACCTCGAAAACAAGATCGCCGCCTCTCGGCGCTTCTTCAACAACGCCGTGCAGGAATACAACGCCGGCATTCAGCGCTTCCCGGCCGCTTTGTTCGCCACCTCCTTCGGCTTCGCGCAGAAGGATTACTTCGATCTCGGCGCTGACCGGCAGGCCGAGACGGCGGCCCCGGCGGTCAAGTTCTAGCCGCAGGTCATTCCGGTTCGAGCCATGGCCGCTTATGGTCTCTATAGCCACATCCAGTCGAACCGCCGGCGTTCGATCGTCCTGCTCGCTGGGCTGTTCTTCCTCGTCTATGTGATGGTCTATGCCGGCGCGCTGGTGGCCGAGGGGCTGTCGGTCGACGCCGACATCAATACGCTTCTGCAGCTGGCATGGACCGATTTCCTCAAGGCCGCGCCGTTTGCGACCATCGGCGCGGCGCTGTGGATCGTCATCGCTTATTATTTCCATCAGGACATGATCGACGCCCTGACCGGCGGCCGCGTGGTGGAGCGCCGCGACGAACCGCGGCTCTACAACATCCTGGAAAACCTCTGCATCTCGCGCGGCATTCCCACCCCCAAGCTGAAAATCATGGATTCCGACGCGCTCAATGCCTTCGCCACGGGTATGAGCCCGAAGCAATATTCCATCACCGTCACCACCGGACTTCTGAAGACGCTCGACGACGCCGAGATCGAATCCGTGCTCGGGCACGAGCTGACGCATATCCGCAATGGCGACGTCCGCATGATGGTCATCGCCGTCATCATTGCCGGTGTGGTGTCGTTCTTCACCGAGCTGATATTCCGGCTTTGGTTCTATAACGGCTTTGGCTTCGGCGGCTCGCGCTCGGGGCGCCGCGGCGGCGGCAGCGGCGCGGGGCTGGCGATTCTGATCGCAGTGGGCCTTCTGGTGGTCGCCTATGTGCTGTCCTTCGTCATTCGGCTCGCTTTGTCGCGCTCGCGTGAATTCCTCGCCGATGCTGGCTCGGTGGAGCTGACCAAGAACCCCGACGCCATGATCTCCGCGTTGCGCAAGATCGAAGGCCGCGGCGAGCTTAAGCGCGCGACCTCCGCCGTGATGGAAATGTGCATCGATAACCCACGCGAAGGCTTTGGCGAGCTGTTCGACACCCATCCGAGCGTGGAAAGCCGCGTCGCCGCGCTGGTCAAATTCGCCGGCGGCCATGATCCGGGCCCGCTGGCGCTGCCCCCGGCGGCAAGCGACGCGACCGACGACCAACCGGGCCTTGCCGCGCCATCGCCCGGCGGGCCGGCGGGACCTTGGGCATCCGAAAATGCGTCCAGTGCGGCTTCCGCCACCCCTGGTCCTTGGTCGGAGCCGCAGACGGAGGCTCCGGCGCAGCCAAACGCCGTGCCATCCGCCGAATCGGCGCCCGGACCCTGGGACCCGCACCGCAGCAATTAGGCGGCCGGCCGGCGAATTAACCTTAACAAATTACAAATGGCGTAAAACCGCCCTCCTTGGCGCTTGGACAGCCGATGAGGCTTCCAAAGGGACGCGCGGCTGTGTAGAAGCGAAAGTCGAGGATGGTGGACGCGACTCTAAAGCGTCAATGAGGGTTCGATCATGGCTAAACCAGCTCTGATTTTGGTCGGCGCCGATAAGGGCGGCGTAGGTAAAACCACAGTCGCCCGCACGCTGCTCGACTATTTCACTGCGCATCACATCCCGACACGGGCCTTCGATTCCGAAGCACCGAAGGGCACGCTCAAGCGTTTCCATCCGGAAACGAGCGACATCGTTGACGCCACCCAGGTGGCCGACCAGATGCGGATCATCGACACGCTGTCGACCACCGACGCCACCGTCACAGTCGTCGACGTGCGCGCCGGCCTGCTGTCGCCGACGCTGCGCGCTTTGCGCGACATCGGTTTCCTCGACGCGGTGAAGAAGGGCCAGATCACTTTCATCGTCTTCCATATCCTCGGCTCGTCGATCGCCTCGCTGAACGAGATCGAGGAAACCGCGCCCTTCACCACCGACGCCAAGTATTTCCTGGTCAAGAACTTCATCAACAACACCAACTTCTTCGAATGGGACCAGGCCACTCACGCCTCCTATTTCAAGAAGCTCAAAGACGCCGTGACCATCAGCATTCCGAAGCTCAACGAGATGGCCTACGAGCAGGTGGAACTCGCCTCGGTGCCGTTCTTGACCTTCGTCGCCAACAAGAACCCGAAGGGCGACACCGCCAATTACTCGTTCGTGCTGCGCGGCTATGTGCGGCACTGGCTCGGCAATGTCTGGGGCGAGTACGACCGCGTGAAGCTGCTCGACTTGTTCGACACCTCCGGCAGTACGGTTTCGGCGACCCGCGCCCAGGGTGGCAACCGGTCCTAGGATCCGGCCCCGCCTGCGGGGTTTTCCACGCGGCTTCCGGTAATGCGCTAGGCCCCGTTGTGATTTCGTCATAGTCTCGATCCAGTTGCACACGGATCGGATCGTTCGCGGGAATGCCGCAGCACACGCCGCTTTACATCATCGCCTCACAACACCCGCGCGTGGGCAAGACGCTGATTTCGCGGCTGTTAATCGAGTACTTCCGTTTTAGCGGCCGGCCCTCGCTGGTCGGCTACGATCTCGATCCGCGCGAGCCGGCGCTGGCGCCCTACTTCCCCAATTTGGTCTGGACCGTCGATATCGCTGAGACCAGCGGACAAATGGCGCTGTTCGACCGGCTGGTCACCGATCAATGGCGCACCACCGTGATCGATCTGGGCTACGCGCTGTTTGAGCAATTCTTCTCGGTGATGACGGAAATCGGCTTTGAGCAGGAGGCGCGGCGGCGCGGCATCGATCCGATCGTGCTGTTCGTGACCGATTCCGCGCCCGCAACTGCCAAGAGCTATGCCGAGCTGCGGCGCCGCCTACCGCGAACGACGTTCGTGCCAGTGCACAACGAAGCCGCCTCGTTCATGTTCGTGCCGCAGGATTTCTCGCCGACCCGCCCTGACTACGGCGTCATCCACGTTCCGCGCCTGTCGCCGATCGTGCGCGGCGTCATCGACCGGCCGGGCTTCTCGTTCTCAAGCTACATGGCGCGCCAGCCCGGGGGCCCGACCGAGGTGCACAGCTGGATCGGCGGCATTTTCGCGCAATTCCGCGATCTCGAGCTGCGGCTCCTCATCGGCGAGCTTGAATCCTCGCTCCGCGGGGTGAGCAAAGAGCCAGTGCGGCAGGCCCGCTAAGAATGCCGGCGCAGCCGCCGGATCAGTGCCCCTCGAAGCTGATCAAAGTGCGCACCGGCACGCCGAGCTTCCTGATTTTGTCGGCGCCGCCGAGGTCCGGCAGATCGATGATAAAGCAGGCGGCGGCGACGTCGGCGCCGACCTGCTTAAGCAGCTTGACCGCCGCCTCGGCGGTGCCGCCGGTGGCGATGAGATCGTCGACCAGGATGACCCGCTCGCCCTTGACCAGGGCATCCTCGTGCATTTCCATTTCGTCGATGCCGTATTCGAGCGAATAGCCGATGCTGACGCGCTTGAACGGCAGCTTGCCCTTCTTGCGGATCGGCACGAAGCCGCAGGAGATTTGATGCGCAACGGCGCCGCCGAGAATGAAGCCGCGCGCTTCGATGCCGGCGACCTTGTCGATCTTGCCGCCGGCCCAGGGCTGCACCAGCTCGTCGACGGTGCGCCGGAAGGCCCGCGCATCGCCCAGGAGCGTGGTGATGTCGCGGAACATGATGCCCGGCTTGGGATAATCCGGGATGGTGCGGATCGCGGCCTTCAGGTCGTTTTCGAGCGCGGCGCTGTTCATTGCCGAAAACCCCACGCCGCTCGCAATATTCAGCTCTTATATTCGGTCGGCGCGCGCGGCTTTTCCAGCTCCGGATCGTGCAGCACGGCGTACCAGACCTTCTTCTTGGTGAAGTAAAGCAGGCCGCTGAACACGATGAGGAAGATCATCACCTGGAAGCCGAGGCGCTTGCGGGCATCGAGCTTCGGCTCCGCCGCCCACATCAGGAAGGCGGCGACGTCGCGGCCATATTGGTCGACCGTGGTCGGCGTGCCGTCAGTATATTCGACCTGGCCGTCGCTCAACGGCTTCGGCATGCCGATGGTGTGACCCGGAAAATATTTGTTGTATTGGCCGCCCGGCGGCAGCGCAAAACCGGCCGGCGGATCGGTATAACCGTTGAGAATGGCGTGGATGTAGTCCGGGCCGTCCTCCTGGTACATCGTGAAGGCGTCGAGCACGAACCACGGGAACCCCCACTCGTAGCTCCGCGCCTTGGCGAGATCGGACATGTCCGGCGGCAGCTTGCCGCCAAGCGCGGCGCGCGCGGCCTGGTCGTTCGGGAACGGCGGCGGGAAGGTATCGGAGATCTTGCCCTGCCGTTGAAACATCTGGCCCTGATCGTTTGGACCGTCGGTGACCTGAAAGGTGGCGGCGATGGCCGCGGCCTGCGCCTCGGTAAAGGCCGGGCCGTCGGGATCGGCCAGATTGCGGAACGACAAGAGTTTGAGGCTGTGGCAGTTCGAGCAGACCTCGCGGTAGATCTTGAACCCGCGCTGCAGCTGCGCGGGATCGTAGGTACCGAACGGACCGGAAAACGACCAATGCAGCCGCGACGGCGCGTCCGCCTCCTGCGCCGCTGCCAGTGTCACGCCGGCGGTCAACGTCGCCGCCAGTGTGAGACCTAGGATGATGCTGCGATGAATTTTCATTGGCCGGGTCTCCTTAACCGCGCGCGCCCGGCGGCGGCGCGGACGCGCCGATCGGCACACCCTCGCGCAGCACCGATTCCGAGATCGAATTGGGCAGCGGCTTGGTCGTCTCGAACAAACCCAACAGCGGTAGGATGATGAAGAAGAAAGCGAAATAATACGCGGTGAGAATTCGCGCCGCGATCACATAGCCGCCGGTCGGTTCCTGCGATCCGAGATAGCCGAGCCCAACGACACAGGCAAAGAAGATGAACAGGAACTGCCGGTACAGCGGCCGGTAATTCGCCGAGCGCACGGGCGAGGTATCGAGCCACGGCAGGAAAGCCAGCACGACGATCGAACCGACCAGCGCGGTCACGCCCAACAGCTTGCTCGGGATGCCGCGGAGAATGGCGTAGAACGGCAGATAGTACCATTCCGGAACGATGTGGGTCGGCGTCTGGCTTGGATTGGCCGGAATGTAATTGTCGGAATGGCCAAGATAGTTCGGGATGTAAAAGATGAAATACGCGAACACGAGGCAGAACAGGCCGATGAAGAAGGCATCCTTGGCTGTAGCGTATGGGGTGAACGCCACCGTGTCCTTCTCGGTCTTCGGCTCGACGCCAGTCGGATTGTTCTGGCCGACCATGTGCAGCGCCCAGACGTGCAGCACCACGACGCCGGCGATGACGAACGGCAACAGATAGTGCAGCGAGTAGAAGCGATTGAGCGTCGGATTGCCGACGGCATAACCGCCCCACAGCCAGGTGACGATCGAGCCGCCGACGCCGGGGATCGCCGAGAACAAGTTGGTGATCACGGTCGCGGCCCAGAAGCTCATTTGCCCCCACGGCAGCACGTAACCCATGAACCCTGTTGCCACCATGAGCAGGAACAGAATGACGCCGAGGATCCACAACACCTCGCGCGGCTCCTTGTAGGAGCCGTAATACATGCCGCGGGCGATATGGGCGTAGACGGCGACGAAGAAGAAGGCAGCGCCGTTGGCATGCATATAGCGCAACAGCCATCCGTAATTCACGTCGCGCATGATGCCTTCGACGGAATTAAAGGCGTAATCGACGTGGGGCGTGTAGTGCATCGCCAGCACGATGCCGGTGATCATTTGCACGCCGAGCATAAAGGTGAGGAGGCCGCCGAAGGTCCACCAATAGTTCAGGTTGCGCGGCGTCGGATAGGCGATGAACGATGAATAGACGAGGCTTGCAATCGGCAGCCGCCGCTCCATCCATTTCATGAAGGGGCTCTGCGGCTGGTAGGTCGCGTGTCCGCTCATAGTCGAACCTTATATACCTGATTGCTCGATGCTTCGCCGATTCGTCACGATGCCGGCGGTCGGAGTGGAAAGGAAATCCCGGCGCGTATGCCCCGCCGTTGAGATTGCTATCACCGCCTCGACCCTCTTACGTCTAGCCGGCTGTCCCGTCCGCGCTGCAAACCGCCCCCGGTTAGGCCCCGTGCGGCGGCGGAAGGACCGGTCGCCTCCGGCCCTGGGAGGGTCCGAAGCGACGCATTCCGGCGGCGTTTTATTGGCACCCTTGCCGCGATAGTGCAAGTCTGACCGCAACGACACCCACAATGCAACTTATGTGCCCTTTCCCCGGCCGATCCGTAATACTACGGATCGCCGCAGTAGCTCGCCGCCGCCCCGACATGACGCTAAGAATCGCGCTGTACGAGCCCGATATCCCGCAGAACACCGGAACGGTGTTACGCCTGTGCGCCTGCCTCGGCGTCGAAGCCCATCTGATCGGACCAGCCGGATTTCCCGCATCGGATCGCGCCTTCCGCCGCGCCGGCATGGACTATCTCGATGCCGTCGCGCTGACGCGGCACGACTCATGGCGCGAATTCGACGCTTGGCGGCGGCAACAGGGCCACCGGCTTGTCCTGTTCACGACCGCGGCTCCGATGTCCTATCTCGATTACCGCTTTGAGCCGGACGATATCCTGCTGTTCGGCCGCGAATCGGCGGGCGTGCCGCAACAGGTTCACGCCAGCGCGGATTCACGGCTGTTGATCCCGATGCGTCCGGGGCTGCGTTCGCTCAATGTCGCGATCGCCGCCGCCATGGCCGCCGGCGAAGCGCTGCGGCAGATTGGCGGAATGCCTTACGCCTCCACGACGCCGGGCCGGCCGCTTTCGACCACGTAACTCTTCAACGTTTCGATGGTGGCCTGCGGATCGTGGGCGTCGGAGACCGCCCGCATCTGCACCTGCATCCTGTCGCGCTGCAGATCGACCATAACGTAACCGCGCCGCCGGCTCTCGAAAAAATGGACATGCGGATTGTCCGGCAACGCTTGCTCGATTGGATCGTAGGGCGGCCCATAGGACGAGATCGAGGTACCGACGAATTCGGTCGCCACGATCGGCGACTTCGCGTCGTCGAAATCGAGCTTGAGATCGTTGGCGAAAAATGAATGAATATCGCCCGAGGCGACCACCGCATTGGCCACCTTGCTGTCATGGATGTGCTGCAACAGCCGCGCCCGGTTGGCCGGATAGCCGTCCCAATCGTCGGTCCAGAACGCGTCGACACCGTCCTGCTTTTCCCGCAACTGCGCCATCAGCACGTCCTGCGCGATCAGATTCCATTGCGCCTTGGAATGCGCGAGATTGGAATACAACCACGCCTCCTGATCGAACCCGATCATGGTGCGGCCCGGATCGAGCCGCTCCGGGCAGCCGGCATTGGTCTCCAGATGTCCGCCGCCTTTGTTCGGTGCGCGATAGCACGCTTCACGCGAGCGGTATTGCCGGCCGTCGAGCAGCGAGATTTCGATGAGATCGCCGAAGGTGAAGCGATTGTAGACCCGCATGTGCGGGCCTTCGGGATGCGAGACGATCGGCCGCACCGGCATGTGCTCGTAGAACGCTTGATAGGCCGCCGCGCGCCGCACCAGGAATTGCGCCGGGTCGTCGAAATATTCCGACCATTTATCGGCGTAGTCGTTCTGCACCTCGTGATCGTCCCAGGTGACGATTGCCGGCACCTGGGCATGCAGGCGCGCCAGATCCGGGTCGAGCCGGTATTGCGCATAGCGGTTGCGATAGGTCGGCAACGTAGAAGCTTCGACGCCGTCGGAATGCCGGCGCACGATCGGACGGTTTTCCTCGATGGTCTCGTAGAAGTCGCCGAGGAACAGCACGAATTCCGGATTCTCATCGGTGAGATGCCGATAGCCGGAAAAATAGCCGTGCTCATAGTTGGAACACGACACTTAGCCGTAGCGGAGCTTGTCGCGCGCCGTGGCCGCCGCCGGCAGCGTGCTGGCGCGGCCAATCGGAGTCTGCGCGTCACCATTCGTAAATCGGTACCAATAGGGCCGGCCGGCATCGAGGCCGGCCACGTCGAGATGCACCGAGTAGCCGAAGGCACGCTCGGCGTTCGCCTCGCCGCGCCGCACCACCTTGGCCATGGCATCGTCGGTTGCGATTTCATAGCGCAGCGTTACGTCGCCGCCGCTCATGCCGCCCGGCGTTTCCGGATTGTCCGACAGCGGGTCGGGCGCCAGCCGCGTCCACAGCACGAAACCGTCGGTGCGCGGCGTTCCGGACGCGATGCCGAGGCTGAACGGATTGTTGCCGCGCCAGCTTTGCGCCGCCGCGGTACGGATCACCGCGGGCGCCGCGATCAGAGCAAGGCCGGCGCTGGCTGCTCCGCCGATCAGGCGGCGCCGGGACAGGAGATTACGGGGGGACGTGCGGCATGGCGATCTCGGCCGTCGTTGCGATGAATCAACATCTTCGCGCGTTATTATGACATTCTCGCGCCATCGCAGCGTACGAGCTAAGCTTCTGGGGCACCATGGATATCCAAGATCGAAAAGAGACTGCGGCGACTTGGTTCGCGAGCTTGCGCGATAACATCGTTGCGGCGTTCGAGGCAGTGGAAGACGCCCTGCCCGCCGGCGCACCCTTGGCTGACCGGCCGGCCGGGCGATTTACACGCACACCGTGGAGCCGCACCGACCTTGCTGGTTCGCCCGGCGGCGGCGGCGTCATGGCGATGATGAAGGGCCGCGTCTTCGAGAAGGTCGGCGTCCACGTCTCGGCCGTGTTCGGTGAATTCGCCCCGGAATTCCGCAAGGATATCCCCGGCGCCGCCGACGACCCGCGATTTTACGCCACCGGCATTTCCTTGATCGCCCACATGCACAATCCGCATGTGCCGGCCGTGCACATGAATACGCGTTACGTCGTCACCACCAAATCCTGGTTCGGCGGCGGCGCCGATTTAACGCCGGTCCTGGAACCCCGGCGGAACCAGGACGATCCCGACACCATCGCGTTTCACGCTGCGATGAAGGCCGCCTGCGAGGCCCACAGCCGCGTTGCGCCCTATGACAAATTCAAAAAATGGTGCGACGAATATTTTTATCTCAAGCACCGCGGCGAGATGCGTGGCATCGGCGGCATTTTCTACGATTGGCTCGACAGCGGCGATTTCGACGCCGACTTTGCCTTCACGCAGGACGTCGGCCGCACATTCTTAAAGGTCTATCCCGATCTGGTGCGGCGGAATTTTGCCAAGGCCTGGACCGACGCGGAACGCGAGGAGCAACTCATCCGCCGCGGCCGCTATGTCGAGTTCAATCTGCTCTACGACCGCGGCACCATTTTCGGCCTGCGCACCGGCGGCAATGTCGAGTCGATCCTGTCCTCGATGCCGCCCGTGGTGACGTGGCCCTAGGGCGAATACTGCAGTGCTCCTAAGATCATCACCACCCCGCCGATCAGCACGATGACGTCGAGGATCGCGGTGTGCACGTGAATCGGCAGGCGCGCGACGATCCGCTTGGCCAGAAACGTGCTCGGGAAGCCGATAACGCCCATCAGCAGCGCGATGACGATCACCATTGGCGTGAGCACGCCAGCGAAAGCAAAAACCGAAATCTTGACGATGCCGGTGACAATGGAGATGGCAGCGTCGGTCGCGATCACGGCGGTGCCTTCGAGTCCCGCCGCCAAGAGAAGCGAGAGCAGAACAACACCGGAGCCGCTGGTGCCGCCCACCAGCAAACCCCAACCGGCTGCGGCAGCCGCAAAGCCTTTCTCGCCCAGGTGAAATCCACGGCGTTTGAGGCCACGCCGCAACGGCACGGTCGCGATCAGGGTCGATCCGATCACGATGGCTGCGCCGCGGCCGGACAACAGCGTATAGAGCCAGGCGCCGAGCACGCAGGTCGTCAGCGCCGCCGCGAGCGCGATCAGCGCGAGCCGCACGTGGAGGACCTGACGAAAAACCGACACCCGCGCGCTGTTGGTGAACATCGACGAAATCGCGATGATTGGCACCACTGGTTCCGCCCCGACGAGCGGCACCAGGACGAGCGGCATCAGCGGCCCGGTGCCGTAGCCGGCGATACCGCCGAGCACGGCGGACGCCGCCGTGACGGCGACCACGAGCAGAATTTCGAAGACTGAGATGTGTGACAGGAGCGCAGACAAGTTTCGACTATAGGCGCAGGCCGGACCGCGGTGCAATTTCAGCCGCAATCGGCTGCGCTTCTCCAACCGCGGCTGCGGCGCAAGCGGTCTGGCGCAGGCCGCGATTACCGGTTAGGAAAGCTGGGAATTTGCCCGGTGCGAAGCTTTCCCGATCGGCTGCATTTAGGACGTGAGGAACGCCCATGGATCTCGGAATTGCCGGTCGCAAGGCGATCGTCTGCGCTTCGAGCCGCGGGCTGGGTTTTGCCTGCGCCAAGGCGCTGGCCGAGGCCGGTTGCGAGGTGGTGATTAACGGCCGCAATGAAGCTCAGCTCGCCGCGGCCGCCGCCGCGCTTAAGAAGACCGGAGCCAAGGTGATCCCGGTTGCCGCCGATGTCGCTTCGCCCGACGGCCAGAAGGCCTTGTTCGCCGCCTGTTCCGAGCCGGACATTCTGGTCAACAACAATGCCGGCCCGCCGTTTCGCGATTTCCGCGAGCTCGACCGGCAGAAAATGCTCGACGGCGTCACCGGCAATATGATCGTGGCCATCGAGCTCATTCAGAAGGCGATCGATCCGATGGTCGCCAAGAAATTCGGCCGCATCGTCAACATCACGTCGGGCTCGGTCAAAATGCCGATCGCCGGCCTCGATCTGTCGTCCGGCGCGCGCGCTGGCCTCACCGCCTTCCTCGCCGGCGTCGCCCGCTCCATCGCCGGTTCGAACGTCACCATCAATTTCGTGCTGCCCGGCACGTTCGAGACCGCCCGTCTGCGCTCCAACATGGAAATGACGGCGAAAAAGCGAAACATCACCGTCGAAGCCGCCAGCGCCGAGCGCATGGCCTCGGTGCCGGCGAAGCGTTTCGGCCAGCCGGACGAGCTCGGCGCGGCTTGCGCGTTCCTCTGCTCGGCGCAAGCTGGCTACATCACCGGACAGAACCTTCTGATCGACGGCGGAGTGTTCCCCGGCGCGTTTTGAGGGATTATCGAAACACCATTTCAAGGAGACAGGCTCATGAAACTCGTTCGCTACGGCGCACCGGGCCGCGAAAAGCCCGGCATGATCGACAAGGAAGGCCGCATCCGCGATCTGTCGAAAGTGGTCCCAGATATCTCGGGTGCAGCGCTATCGCCCGCGAGCCTGAACAAGCTCCGCAAGCTCAAGCCGGAAAAGCTGCCTCTGGTGAAGGGCAAGCCGCGCATCGGCGCTTGCGTCGGCGGCGTCGGCAATTTCATCGCCATCGGCCTCAATTATTCCGACCACGCCGCCGAAGCCGGCATGCAGATTCCGAAGGAGCCGATCATTTTCAACAAGGCGCCGTCGTGCATCTGCGGCCCGAACGACGACACCATGATCCCGAAAGATTCGACGAAGCTCGACTGGGAAGTCGAGCTCGGCATCGTCATCGGCCAGCGCGCGCGCTATCTCTCCAAGGACAAGGCGCTCGACGTCGTCGCCGGCTATTGCCTTGCCAACGACGTGTCGGAGCGCGTCTTCCAGATCGAGCGCGCCGGGCAGTGGACCAAGGGCAAAGGCTGCGAGACCTTCGGCCCGCTCGGGCCGTGGCTCGTCACCAAGGACGAGCTCAAGGATCCGCAAAATCTCGAAATGTGGCTCGACGTCAACGGCGAGAAGCGCCAGCGCGGCAATACCAAGACCATGATCTTCGACTGCCGCCACATCGTCTGGGCCTGCTCGCAATATTTTGTCATGGAGCCCGGCGACGTCATCATCACCGGCACGCCGCCCGGCGTTGGCCTCGGCATGAAGCCCGAGCCGAAATTCTTAAAGGCCGGCGACGTGGTCACGCTCGGCATCGACGGCTTGGGCGAGCAGCGGCAGAAGGTGGTGAAGTTCAAGATGTGACGTTCGCCGCTCTCGGCACGCCGAGAGCGGCTTACTTATCCGCAAAGATACCTATCGATCCCGCTCGGCACGGCACGCGATTTTCAATTATTCTGCGCTTCAATGGCGGCCATCCTCATGGATGTGCCCCGCTATTGGATGATCGATCATGTCGTCACGAGCCAAGGTCCAGGAATGCGTCCGGCGCGCCAAAACGGAAATCGATACCGGCGAGAAATTGAATGCGCTCGCCGACGCCATCCATGAGTTCGCGGATTTCGTCGAACTCGTCGAGCATCAGATCAAGCACATCGAAACGCGCCTGCGCCGGATGGAGATGTAACGTAGCGGACTGACCCAAAGGGTCCGGCGCCGCCTGGCAATATCCAAACCCGTTACATCGCCACCTTCCCCAATCCCCAGAATAATGCCGCGACATCAAGCCGTTGCGGAAAAGGCTCGCTCGCCGAGTCAACGGCTTGCAAGACCTGCAATTTTCGGACACTAGGTGGGCAGGATTTTGGACACGCAAAGCGCGGAGTGGGAGAGCCTGATGGGAGCGAATTTCGGCATTGCCGGATTGGATTGGCAGCAGCGGGTCAACTGGGACCGCTTACGCAAATACCGCACCGAGCGCGCGCGCGCGATGATGAAAAAGCACGGCCTCGGCGCCATGCTGTGCATGTACGACGAGAACGTCCGTTATCTCACCGGCACGCTGACGCCAGGCTGGAACCGGCTCAAGCCGGGCCTGCGGTACGCCATGCTGTGCGGCGACGGCGCCCCCATCCTGTTCGAGCAGGGCGATCTCGGTTTCCAGATCGAGCGGCATTCGCCGTGGATTCCGAAAGAGAACGTGCGCCATTCCTTCGCCTGGATCAAAGGCGCCGCCGGGCCGGCTTCGACCCAGCAGGTCAACAAATTCGTCAAGGCGGCGCTGCAGGCGATGAAGGAGAACGGCGTCGCCGGGCAAAAGCTCGGCGTCGACTTCGTCGACATCAACATGATCAACGTTTTCAAAGAGAACAACATCAACTGGACCGACGGCATGAGCGCGATGATGGATGCGCGCGCGGTGAAGAGTGAAGACGAGCAGGAATGCTTCCGCATCGTCGGCGCCATTGGCGACGCGACGCATTGGGAATGCATGAAATTCCTCCGCCCCGGCGTCACCGAGAACCAGGTGACAGCGCATTTGATGCAATATCTCTACAATATTCCCGGCATGGAAGACGTCGAGGACGTCATCGTCTCGTCCGGCCCGAACACCTGGCCGAACTGGCGCAATTTCTCCGACCGCATCATCCAGCCGGGTGACATCGTGTTCATGGATTTGGCGGCGCTGACCTGGAACGGCTACAAGTCCTGCTATTACCGCACCTATTGCGTCGGCAAAGAGCCGTCCCAGGAGCAGAAAGACACCTACAATACCGCGCTGAAGTGGCTGTACGACTCGATCGGCGCGGTGAAGGTCGGCGCCACCACGCGTGACATCGCGATGAAATGGCCGTCGGCTATGGAGACCTGGGGTTACGAGGATGAGGATCAGGCCGCGGCGAACCTCTGGGGCCACGGCCTCGGTCTCGCCCAATACGATCCGCCGGTGATCTCGCGCATCTGGTCGCTCGACTACCCGATCGACATCCAGGAAGGCATGACCTTTGCGCTCGAAACGCAGCACGGCAAGAAATTCCATTACGGCGTGCGCATCGAGGAAATGCTGATCGTCAAGAAAGACGGCATCGAGATCGTATCGAACTTCCCGGTCAAGCAGATCACCGTGGTCGATCCGCTGCCCGGCTACGGCGATCACGTGCGATAGGATCGCGCGAAACCAGGTACCGTCATCCTGAGGTGCGCGCTTAGCGAGCCTCGAAGGATAGCGGCCAAGAGTCCCGGGCTATCCCCTTCGAGGCTCGGCGCTTTGCGCCGGGCACCTCAGGGCGACGGATAGAGGCATGAGTTAATGGCATCCTCATTCATCCTCCCCCTCACCGACCCCGCCGCGACAAATCCCGAGCGCGTCGGGCCGAAGGCGGCGAATCTGGCGGCGCTGGCGCGAGCGGGGCTGCCGACGCCCGGCGGCTTTTGCATCGTCGCCGATGCCTATCACCGACAGGTTCAGCATCTCGGACTCGGCGAGATGATCGCTGCCTATCCCAAGGCGGATCAGCCGACGCAGCGCCGGCTCGCGGTCGAGATCCGGCTCAAGCTTTATCAAGGCGATCTTGCGCCCGACGTACTGGCCGACGTTCTTAAGGCATGGTGGGAAGCCGACAAGCCGGCGGCGGTGCGCTCGTCGTCGCTGATCGAGGACCGTCCGGAATCGAATTTCGCCGGCCAGTTCGAGAGCTTTCTCGGCGTGCGCGACGACGCCGAATTTCTCGTAAGCTTGCGCGCCTGCTGGGCGGCGCTGTGGACCACCACGGCGCGGCGATCGATGGCACAGCACGAGCAAAACCCCGCCGACACCGCGATGGCGGTTCTGGTGGAGCCGCTGGTCAACGCGCGCGCGTCGGGCGGCGGCTTGAGCGAAACCGCCGACGGCCAGATGCTTATTTCCGCCACTTGGGGACTGGGTTCGGCGATCGCGCAAGGCGAAGTGGTGCCAGACCGCGTGGTGCTCACCCGCCATGGTTTCGTGCGCTCCAACGAGGCCGGCCGCAAGCATCACCGCGAGGCCTGCCTGCACGGCGCCGGAACTGCCGCGCAAAAGGTACCGGAAGCCCTGGTGAGCGCGCCTTGCCTCGAAGCCGGCCAGGCGACCACGCTGGGACGGCTGATGCGCAAGTGCGAAGACGTACTTGGCATAGCGGTCGAGATCGAATGGGCACTCGACGACGCCGGTTTTAAGCTGTTGCAGGCACGGCCGCTCCATGTCGCGCCGGCGCAGGTGCCCGACGAAATCTGGCTCAAGCATCCGGGGCTCAACGGCCATCCCGCCGGCATCGGCTGGGGCTCCGGCCGCGCCGTCGTGGTCAATTGCGAATGCGAATTAAGCCGTGTCGGCCCGGGCGATATTCTGGTCACCCGCGTTGCCGGTCCGGCCCTGAGCCACATCTTGCCGCGGGTCGGCGGCGTCGTCGCCGAGCTCGGCGGCTCGACCTCGCATCTGGCTTCGCTCGCCCGCGAGCGCGGCATTCCGATGGTGCTCGGCGTGCTCGATGCGACGCGGCGCATTCCCGACGGCGCGCAAGTCGCGGTCGACGGTGTCATCGGCGTGGTGCGGTGGCACGCCTGATGGCCAAAAACTCCCCCCGTCCGCGCGTTTTTGTGACCCAGCCGGTCTCCGAGCAGGCGCTCAAGCGTCTGCGCTCAGTGGCGCGGGTGACGCTGTTCGCCGATTCAAGCCGCATCATCCCCAAGCGCACGCTGATCGGCGCGGTGCGCAAAGCGGACATCCTGTTCTGCCTGCTGCACGACAAGATCGACCGCGACGTGATCATGGCCAATCCGAACCTGCGCCTGATCGCGGCGCAATCGATTACGCCGTCCAACATCGACGTCGCGACGGCGACGGCACGGCGCATTCCGGTCACCGTCACCGCGCCAATCACCACCGAAGCCACCGCCGATCTCACTTTCGGCCTGATGCTCGCGGTCGCGCGGCGGATGATCGAGGGCGACCGCATGGTGCGCGCCGGAAAATTCCCCGGCAGCCAGTCGGCGCATCTGATGGGCTCTTTCGTCTGGGGCAAGACGCTCGGGCTGATCGGCGGCGGCGGCCTGATCGGCAAGGCGGTAGCCAAGCGCGCCCTCGGCTTCTCCATGCGCGTTCTCTACTGGACGCCGCGACGGAAACCGGAACACGAGGAGCGTGCGGCGGGGCTCACTTACGCACCGTTCGACGAGCTTCTTCGTCAATCCGATTTCGTCTCGATTCATTCGCCGCTCAACAAGGAAACCCGGCATCAGATCGGCGCCCGCGAGCTCCGCCTGATGAAGAAGACGGCATACCTCATCAATACCGCGCGCGGCCCGATCATCGACGAGGCCGCGCTTGTGCGCGCGCTGCAGAAGAAAGGGATCGCCGGCGCCGGCCTCGACGTGTTCGAGCATGAACCCAAGATCGATAAAACAATGGCCAAAATGGTGAATGTGGTGCTCACCCCGCATCTCGGTAGCGCCACGCCGGAAGTGCGCGAAGCCATGGCGAATATTGTGGTCGACAATATCCTGGCCTTGCTCGGCGGACATAGACTGCCGAATTGCGTCAATCCGCAGGTGTTTGCGTTATAGTCGTTGCCGCCGGGCATAATGCGTTGAGAGAATTTGGAGTGGTCCTATGCCCCGTACCGTGATTGCCGTTACCGATAGTCCGTTCCCGTCGCTCGATCCCGCCAAAGCGGCGCTGGCGCGGCTCGATCCCGAATACCGCATGGCGAAGAGCCCGTCCGCCGAGGACATTCTCGCGGTAGCGCGCGATGCCAACGCCGTGCTCGTCACCTACGCCAAGCTGCCGCGCCAATTATTGAGCGAACTGAAGAAATGCAAAGCGATCGGCCGCTTCGGCCTCGGCGTCGACAATATCGATCTGCCGGCGGCCAAGGAGTTCGGCATCGCCGTCAATTACGTGCCGGATTATTGCCTGCGCGAAGTCTCCGACCACGCCATGGCGCTGCTGTTGGCGCTGGCCCGCAAGGTGACCTTGGCCAATAAGCTGGTGCAGTCCGGACGCTGGGAGGTGCCGCCGATCGTGCCGCTACGCCGTCTCGAAGGCCAAGTGCTCGGGCTTGTCGGCTTCGGCAACATTCCGCGCGCACTGGCGCCCAAGGCCAAGGCATTCGGACTCAAGGTGATCACTTACGATCCTTACGTGAGCCAGGACGCGCTCGCCTCAACCGGCGTCGAAAGCGTGAGCTTCGACGATCTATTGACGCGCGCCGATTTCATCTCGGTGCATGCGCCGCTGCAGCCGGCGACGCGAGGACTGATGAACGCGAAAGCCTTCGCCAAGATGAAAAAGGGCGCCTACCTCATCAACACCGCGCGCGGCCCCTTGGTCGACGAGGCCGCGCTTGTCGCCGCGCTCGATTCCGGTCATCTCGGCGGCGCCGGGCTCGATGTCGTGACGAACGAACCGCTCGCGAAGGATTCTCCGCTCATCGGCCGCGACAACGTGATCCTCACGCCGCACACGGCGTTCTATTCGGTCGAGGCGCTGGAAGAATTGCAGACCAAATGCGCAACCGACGTGGCGCGGGTGCTGTCGGGAGAGAAGGCGATCTATCCGATCTCGGCTTAAGGCGAGTCATGTCGAAGCGGGCCATGTTAGGGTAAGCAATGGCGACCGCACCCGGCAGGCAATCCGACGACGCGGCGAGCCGCGCCGTCGCGGCCGATCTCATCGCGGTTCTGGTCGCTGTCACCGGCGAAAGGCCGCGCGTCATGACCGTGCAAGATGGCCTCACCCTGCCGTCGGGACCGTTTGTCCACGACGATCGCTCGCTGCAATCGGGCCTGCGAAGCTGGGTCGAGCAGCAAACCGGCCACCCGCTCGGCTACGTCGAGCAGCTCTACACCTTTGCAGATCGCGACCGGGCGCCGAAAGGGGCGCGGGTGATCTCGATCAGCTATCTGGCGCTGACCCGCGAGAACGCGGACGGGCACGGTGAGGCCGGTTGGCGCGACTGGTACGGCTATTTCCCCTGGGAAGACCATCGCGCCGGGCCGCCGCATTATCTCAAAGACATCATCGTGCCGCAGCTTCGCACCTGGACCAAAGCGGCGACGGGACCGGCGCAGCGCGAGCGCTGGCGCCGCGTCTCCGTAAGCTTCGGTCTCGACGGCCGGCCGTGGAACGAAGACCTGATCCTGCAACGCTACGAATTGCTCTACGAAGCCGCGCTGGTGACCGAAGCGTCGCACGGCCCAAAGGCCGGCGTCGCCTCACCGATTCCAGGCCAGCCGATGCTGTTCGATCACCGCCGCATCATGGCGACCGGAATCGCGCGGCTGCGCGCCAAGATCAAATACCGTCCGGTGGTCTTCGAGCTGATGCCGCCGCGCTTCACCTTGCTGCAGCTGCAGCGCAGCGTCGAGGCGCTCGCCGGCAGGCTGGTGCACAAGCAGAACTTTCGCCGGCTGATCGAACAGCAGGAACTGGTCGAGGAGACCGGCGCGATGGCTTCGGCCACCGGCGGCCGCCCGGCCAAATTGTTCCGCTTCCGTCGCGAGGTCGTCGACGAACGCGCCGTCATCGGCACCAAACTGCCGCTTGCAAAAGCGTGACCGTGCCGGACTAGACTTATGCTCAAAGAGGGCATATTATATATACTCAAAATGAGTATAATGGCATGAGCCTGAAGTGCAGTTCCGTTGCGCGCACCGACGCGCTTTACGATCGCGTCCGCCGCGTCATCCCGCCGGTCGAGTGGCCCGCTTTCGCCGGCGACATCGAGGCGATCATCGAGCTTAAGCGGCGCCGCAATGCGGTGATCCTCGCGCACAATTACCAGACGCCGGAAATCTTTCATTGCGCCGCCGACCTGGTCGGCGACAGCCTGGCGCTGGCGCGGATGGCGATGAAGATCGAGGCCGACGTGATCGTGCTCGCCGGCGTGCATTTCATGGCGGAGACCGCCAAGCTCCTCAATCCCGACAAGACCGTGCTGCTGCCGGATCGCGGCGCCGGCTGCTCGCTCGCCGATTCGATCACGCCCGACGACGTCCGCCTGCTGCGGCAAAGCCATCCGGGCGTACCGATTATCACCTACGTCAACACCTCAGCAGCAGTAAAAGCCGAATCGGACATTTGCTGCACCTCGGGCAACGCCACGGCGGTGGTGGAATCGCTCGGCGCACGCCGCGTCATCATGCTTCCCGACGAATATCTCGCCCGCAACACCGCCGCCACGACCGACGTCGAGATCATCGCCTGGAAAGGCCATTGCGAAGTCCACGAGCGGTTCACGGCGGCCGATGTCCAAGACCTCCGCGACAACCATCCCGGCGTGGTCGTGCTCGCCCATCCCGAATGTCCGCCCGAGGTGGTCGCGCAAGCCGACTTCGCCGGCTCGACCGCCGCGATGTCCGACTACGTCAGCGCCCGTAAGCCGTCGCGCGTCGTGCTGTTGACCGAATGCTCGATGAGCGACAACGTAGCCGTGCAAAATCCCAACGTCGAGTTCATCCGACCGTGCAATCTGTGCCCACACATGAAGCGCATCACGCTTGCCAACATCCGGCGTGCGCTGGAGACGAACACGCACATCGTCAATGTCGATCCTGCAATCGTGGCGCCGGCGCGGCGCGCCGTCGAGCGGATGCTGGCGGTTCGAACGTGATGACGGAGCCGCTGCGGAAGAGCTCCCCGCTCATATTGGCCGCGACAACGAAAAACGGCGTACCCGATGAGCGCGTGAAGCTTACCAGCGCCGTCTATAGCCCCATCCGCCGCCCACGAGCCGCAGAATCAACAGCATCACAACGGCGCCGATAAAGGCGTTCAAAATCAAGGATAAGATTCCCGTGCCGAGGTGGATGCCAAGGCGCGGCAGCAGCCAATCGCCGATGAACGCGCCGACCAATCCGACGATCAAGTCGCCTATCAGGCCGAATCCACCGCCCGCCATTAACCGGCCGGCCAGCCATCCGGCGACAATGCCGACGACAATGATGACAAGAAGACTCTGGTTGGAAAGGTACATGCCAACACCTCAATATGAGGACCGCTAACCAATGCGTCGCCGCTTGGATAGTTCCTGTCAGATTATGCAAACCTATAGCGACTCTCGTTGCCATACGACAATGACCCGCACCACTTTATCGCTCATATTCGGATGCGGCATCGGCGGACTCTCGATGTAAAGCCGATCGCTCTCGAAGCGGATATTGCGCACCTGCTCGCCGCCGACCCAGGCCTCGTTCCACGCCGCTTCGACCTTGGTGATGACTTGGCCATTTTCGACGCGATAGCGGCCGGTATAGGCAATCATGGTTTTGAGCGCCTGCGCGCGATCGGTGTCGCTCGTAGGAATGGTCCGGCCATCGGCCGTCATTAGCGCCAGCCAGCGGCCTTGCGGTGTCGCGATCTGGACGCCGTTGGGATGTTCGCCATAGACCGGCGTGCGCTCGTTGGTTGCCTGATCTTCATAATGGACGGAGACCAGCGTAGGTGCCGACGATCTGGCGGCACAGCTCGGCGTCATCCATCGCGATCACTCCGCGGTCCAGCCGCCGTCGAGCACGAGCGCCGAGCCGGTCATGAGTGACGAGGCATCGGAAGCGAGGAAGACGATGGCGCCGGTGAGCTCTTCGAGCTGCCCCAGCCGGCCGAGCTTTATTTTCGACAAAACTTCATCGCGGAACGCCTTGTTCTCGAAAAACGGTTTTGTCATCGGCGTCTCCAGAAACGTCGGGCCGAGCGAGTTGACACGGATGTTATGCGGCGCGAGCTCGATCGCCATGGCTTTGGTGAAGCCCTCCATGGCGTGCTTGGAGGCGCAATAGACCGTGCGCCGCGCGGCGCCGACATGACCCATCTGCGAGGAAATATTGATGATCGAACCCGGCAGCTTTGCCTCGATCATCCGGCGCGCCACCGCCTGCGCCATGAAGAACGCGGCGCGGACGTTCAGCGAAAAGATGGCGTCGAAATCCTCGACCTTGACATCCGGCAGCAGCGCCGGGCGATTCATGCCGGCATTGTTGACGAGGATTTGAAACGGCGCGGCCGCTGCCACGGCACGCCGCGCGGCTTCAATGTCGGTGACGTCGAGAACGAGCGCTTCAGCCCGTTCACCACGTGCGCCAATCGCCGCAGCCGCCTCCTCGATCTCGCTCTTGGTGCGCGCCGCCAACGTCACATGCGCGCCGGCGGCCGCCAAAGCCGACGCTGCCGTAAGCCCGATGCCGCGCCCCCCGCCGGTCACAAGCGCGCGTTTGCCGTCGAGGCGGAAGGACGTTGATTTGGTGAGATCGGGGGAAGTCACAGAAGGTGACGCTCGCTGCTCCTTCTCTCCGCACGCGGGGAGAGGTGAATTTTACTCTGCTGCCTCACCATACGGCACATTGCGCCCGCCGTAGCGGCGCACCCGGACATTGGCCTGCTCGGCGTGCGCCACAAAACCTTCGAGCATGCACAGCCGCGAACAGTATTCGCCGATCTTCGCGCTCGCCTCGTCGGTGAGCACCTTTTGATAGGTGCAGGTCTTGAGGAATTTGCCGACCCACAGTCCACCGGTGTAGCGCGCCGCCTTCTTGGTCGGCAGCGTGTGATTGGTGCCGATCACCTTGTCGCCATAGGCGACATTGGTCCGGGGACCGAGGAACAACGAACCGTAATTCTTCATGTGGCTGAGGAAATAATCCGGATCGCGCGTCATCACCTGGACGTGCTCCGAGGCGATGCGATCGGCCTCGCGCACCATCTCGGCCTCGTCGTCGCAGACGATGACCTCGCCGTAATCGGCCCAGGCTTTGCCGGCGGTGTCCGCGGTCGGCAGGATTTTAAGCAAGCGATCGACCTCTTTCATGGTGTCGCGGGCGAGCTTTTCGGACGTGGTCAGCAGGATCGCCGGCGAGGTCGGGCCGTGCTCGGCCTGCCCGAGGAGATCGGTGGCGCAAATTTCGCCGTCGACCGTCTCGTCGGCGATGATCAGCGTCTCGGTCGGCCCGGCCAAGAGATCGATGCCGACACGGCCGAACAATTGCCGCTTGGCCTCGGCGACATAAGCGTTGCCGGGCCCGACGATCATATCCACCGCGGCGATGGTCTCGGTGCCAAGCGCCATGGCGGCGACCGCCTGCACGCCGCCGAGGACGAAAATCTCGTCGGCGCCGCCGAAATGCATCGCCGCCACGATCGCCGGATGCGGCCCGCCGTGAAACGGCGGCGCGCAAGCGATGATGTGCTTCACGCCGGCAACGCGCGCGGTGACGATCGACATATGGGCCGACCCCACCATCGGATAGCGCCCGCCCGGCACGTAGCAGCCGATCGAATTGACCGGAATGTTCTTGTGGCCGAGCACGATGCCCGGCAGCGTCTCGACTTCGACGTCGCGCAACGCTTCCTTCTGCGCTTTCGCGAAATTGCGCACTTGCGCCTGCGCGAACTTGATGTCGTCGATATCGCGCTTCTTGACCTGACCGATGGCGCGCTCGACCTCGGCCGGCGTCAATTTGAACGAGGCCGGCGACCAGTTGTCGAATTTCTGCGACAGTTCGCTTACGGCGGCGTCCTTGCGCGCATCGATATCGGCAAGGATCGCCTCTACCGTCTCGCGCACCTTGGCGTCGGCCGCCTTGATCGCGCTCGCGTCCATTCCGCGCTTGAGATGTTTGGCCACGGCGTTTCTCCTTACTCGGCGCCGTCATGGCCGGACATAGCCGTTCGAAGAACGGCGTCGCTTCGCTCGCCTATGTCCGGCCATCAACGACTTCACTTTGTTGCAGTCTAGAGGCGTAGACCCCCGGGACAAGCCCGGGGGTGACGACGGAATTTGCGACTCCACTGCGGATTATTTAATCGCCTGCGGATTGATCGGCGATCCGGTGCCGCCGGTGATGACGAGCGGCGGCCCGCAAAAGAAGAACTCGTAGATGCCGTCGTCGTCGCAATCCTCAGCGAGTTCCTTGAGATAGAAAATCTCGCCCATGCACAATCCCATGGCCGGGATCACCACCCAGTGCCACGGCTGGTTCGCCTCGGTGGTTTCGTTCGGCCGCACCTCGACGCCCCAGGTATCGGTGCAGATCGCCGCGATCTCCTTTTCTTGGCACCAGTAGCAGTTCTCGAATTTGACGCCGGGCGCATCGCCGCCGGCATAACCACCCCACTCCTTCTCGGTGAGGCAGCGTTCCATCTGTCCGGTGCGGATGAGGACGAAATCGCCGCGGCCGATCGAGACGTTCTGCTCCTTGGCGCATTTTTCGAGCTCGTCGTTGGCGATGCTTTCGCCGTCTTTGAGCCACGGCACGCCGCGAAAGCGCGCGATATCGAGCAGCACGCCTCGCCCGACCATCTTGTTTTTCGAGTGCTCGATGCCGAGCACATTGAGCCCCCTGGAATCGATCAGCTTGGCGTCGTGGCCGTTATAGGCCTTGTCCTCGTAGAACACGTGGCCGAGCGCGTCCCAATGGGTGGCGCCCTGCACGCACAGCATCAGGGTGTCGTCGGCATAGCGGATCTTGTTCCAGTCCTGCCGTTCGGCCACCGCATCGGTACCGGTCGCCAGCATCTGATGGATCGGATTGAAGCGGCCGCCAAACAGCCCGTTCTGAGGACCGTCGCGGTCGAGCGGAATGCCGAGCGCGAAAACCTTGCCGGTGCGAATGAGGCTCGCCGCCTTGACGATGTCTTCAGGGCGAACCTGGTTGAGCGTGCCGATGTGGTCGTCCTTGCCCCAGCGTCCCCAGTTCTTGAGCTTCTCCGTCGCTTCGGCGATGGCCTTCTTGCCGACCTTGATGTCCATGTCGATGCTCCTTCCCCTGGTGTTTATCTCCCGTGGCGGTCAGAGGGCCGCCTGAGGGTGCGGCGTCAGTTTGACACAATTATTTTGCCAAGTGGTCAGAATATTCTGCATTGCTAAATCGATTGACAAAATTCAACCGGCCGTTGCCGCAAACCACGAGGCAAGAATGAAGCTCATGTCGTCACGCCTTATCGCCGCGCTCGCAATGACTGTCGTAGCAAGCAGCTTCGTGGCTGCCGCCGCACGCGCCGGCACCGTCATCGACGACTGGACCAATATTAAAGCGCCACCGCCGCCCGAGTTGAAGCCCGTCACCGTTGAGCCGAACACGACGGCGCTATTGCTGCTCGATTTCACGCATCAGATTTGCGATCCGCAAAAGAAACCGCGCTGCGTCGCCTCACTGCCGGCGATGAAGAAGCTGTTGGCACAGGCCCGCGCCAATCATGTGATGGTCGTCTACAGCACGGCCGGCGACATGACGCCAAAGGATATCTGGGCCGACATTGCGCCGATGCCGGGCGAGCCGGTCGTCAACTCCCACGCCAACAAGTTCCAGGATACCGATCTGGAGAAGATCCTCAAGGACAAGGGGATCAAGACAGTCATCGTCACCGGCGTGAATGCCAATGGTGCCGTGCTCTACACCGCAAGTGAGGCAGCGTTCTTGGGCTTCAAAGTGATCGATCCGATCGACGGCTCATCGGCCGAGAACGAATATATCGAGCAATACGTCGTCTATAATTTCGCCCACGCACCGCTGGTGTCCAGCGCCGTCACGCTGACCACGTCCGACATGATCAAGTTCTAGGCGGCGGAATTGCGCCGGAGCGCCGTTATGCCGCCGACGGCAATGGAGTGTCGGTCGGCGGCAGTGCAGCGGTGACGGCCATATCGTCCTGACAAGAGGCAACTACGCGATCGCGGCCCGCGAGTTTGGCCGCATAGAGCGCGCGGTCCGCGGCTTCGATCAGCACGATGGCTGCGCCCGACGCCGCGTCGTCTCCCGTCCGGACATCGCGGGATTGCGCGCCGGCCGATTCGGGCAGCGCCGAGATACAAGCCGCGCCGACGCTGACGGTAACATAGGAGGCCACGGCGGAGCCTTCATGCGGTATCTGCTGCTCGCGCACGGTTTGGCAGATCAATTCGGCAAGCCGTCGCGCCGCCGCGGCGTCGATGTGCGGCAATAGCACCGCGAATTCCTCGCCGCCAAAGCGGGCGGCCAGTTCACCGGCCCGCCGCGTCCGCTGCGCCAAGGCCTGCGCCACCGCCCGCAGGCATCGGTCGCCGGCGACGTGGCCGTAGCTGTCGTTGAAGCGCTTGAAATAGTCGACGTCGATCAGCAAGAGCGACAGCGGCGTGCTATGCCGCATCATGCGACGCCACTCCTGATCCAGGGCATCATCGAAGACGCGGCGGTTGGCGATACCGGTCAGCGGATCGATGGTGCTCAGCCGGCGCAATTCGTCGGTTTTGACGCGGTCGCTGTCCCGCAACCTGATGAGCTGGACATAGAGACTGCTGGTCTGCGTCAACAGCACAATCAGGATGAAGCTTGCCGCGAGCAGACCATAGATGCGTCCCGCATAGAAGCCGAGATCGTAGCGGCCGTTATCGAGCGCCGCGCTCAGCGCAATGTCAAACAGCCACGCGCACATCGTCACGATGAGCCACAGATCCAGAACCGAATAGGGGCGTCGCCGCGCCAGCATCGCCAGCGCGCCGAGGCTCAACAGCCACACGCTCCACACCACGACGCTCATATTCGCCGTGTATCGATCGCCCTGCATGATCGGCGGCAACATCGCCTGCCCTCGTGTGGCAAGGAGTGCGGCGGCGCAGACCCCAGCAATGACCAGGCTGGGCACGAAAATCCTCGCGGCGCGCCTTGACGCCGTCGCACTGTTGCCCGCGCCGCTGGCCGCGTAACCGATGACGAAGAGCGGAAAGCCACCGTGCCAGAACATGTAGAGCCAAGCCGTGGTCTGCGGACCGGCGTCCAATAGTCCGGTGGGCGAAAATAAGCCGGGAAAAGTCAGGCCGTGCAGGATCGACATCAGGGCGGTGAACAGATAGCCGCCCGCCAGCACGGTCAACGCGCCCGCCCGCAGGAATTGCTGCTGACCGAGCAAGAACACCGCGGTGACGATGTCGTTGATCACCAGCGCTGATTGATAGATCGGGATGAAAGCTGGCACCGGCCGCAACGGCACCGTTGCGAACGGCGCCAGCGCGAGAAAAGCCAGCGTCGAAGCCACGATGACCAGGAAGGCAAAACACCGCTCGCCCGGTCCCGCGACCGAGCTCGACAACACTACCGTCGGTTCCGTGGCGGCGTCGGCCATGCAATTCGCTCGCAGGCCCCACGACGCCAACGATGCAGCGGCGCCGCGGTTGCGGATCGCAACAATTGACCGGTTACAGCAAAGAGCTTTTTAACGTTGGTCGCGGTTCTCGAACGTCGTGACGTGCGGCGCTGGAACGATTTCGCCGCAGCACTGGCAGCGCCATTTGCGCACCAGGTAGCCGAAGGTGTTGGCGTGCAGATCGGGACGGTCGGCGCGGCTGCGCTTTTTGTCGAGGTCGGCGCCCTCGGCGAGAAGCTTTGGCCCGCCGGCAGCTTCCGCTAGCAACTGCAGCTGGCAGGCTTTTTCCAGCTTGATCGCGGTCCACACCGTCTCTTCGATGCTGGCGCCGGCGGCGACAATGCCGTGATTGCGGAGAATGAGCGCTGGGTGCGCGCCGAGGCAGCGCGCCACCGCCCGGCCGCGCTCTTGGCTGATGATGAGATCGGTGGTCTCGGAAAAAATCGGCAGCCGCCCGTCGGTAAAATGCACGCTGGAATTGCCGACCGCGAGAAGCGGCTTACCGAGCGAAGAGAATGCCACGGCATGCAGCGGATGGCTGTGGATCACGCAGGCCACATCGGCGCGTGCGCGTAACACTTCGGAGTGGATATAGACTTCGTTGTGGCGCGGCATCGTGCCGTCCACTTTGTCGCCCTCGATGTCGACGGTGATGATGTTGTCGGGCCGCATCTCCTCGATGCCGATGCCAGCCGGCTTCATCAGGAAGCGTCCAGGATTTTCGGGTAGCCGCACCGAAATATGCCCGGCGACGTAATCGCCATGGCCTTCCATCGCCAGCACGCGCCCGGCATTGGCGAGTGTTTCGCGTAAGTGATCGGTCATTGCCCTCCCCGTTCGTCTTGCGATCGATGGCGCGGACATTACACTGCCGCCGCAACGCGAAACAGGCGCGCGGCGAACGGCTGCGCTAGGGAGAGTTCAATGAGGCTTTTGAGTTTTGTCGCCGGCGGCAAGGAATGCTTCGGCGCTGTGAGCGGCGACGGCGTGGTCACGCTGAACGACAAAATCGGTCAGCCCGATCTGCGCGCGGCGCTGGCGGCCGGCGCGATGGAGGCGATGCGCCAGGCCGCACAGGACGCCAAGCCCGATCACAAGCTCGGCGACATCCAATTCCTGCCGCTCATTCCCAAGCCGAACAAGATTCTCTGCGCCGGCGTCAATTACCGCGCTCATGCCGCCGAAGTCGGGCGTGAGCTACCAAAGCAGCCGAGCATGTTCATCCGCTTCGCCGATACGCTGGTCGGCCACGGCGGCGAGATGATCCGACCTACGGTGTCGGATAATTTCGATTTCGAGGGCGAGCTTGCGCTGGTCATCGGGAACGCCGGCCGCCACATTAAACCCGAGCGCGCGCTCGATCACGTCGCCGGCTACACCTGCTTCGTCGACGGCAGCGTGCGCGACTATCAGAAATTCTCCGTCACCTCGGGCAAGAATTTTCCCGGCACCGGACCGCTCGGCCCGTGGCTCGTCACCACCGACGAAATTCCCGACCCAAGCCGGCTGATGTTGACCACGCGACTCAATGGTAAAGAGGTGCAGCACGCGACCACCGATCAGTTGATCTATGCGATTCCCCAAATCATCGCGTTCTGCTCCGACTTCACCGCGCTGTCGCCGGGCGATGTCATCGCCACCGGCACGCCCGAAGGCGTCGGCCACGGCCGCAAACCGCCCTTGTGGATGAAGCCCGGCGATATGCTGGAAGTCGAAATCAGCAGCATCGGCGTGCTGCGCACGCGGATAGTCGACGAGTGATCTCCCTCTCCCCGCACGCTTCGCTCACCCGACCTCTCCCCGCACGCGGGGAGAAGTGGCACCGATCAAGATTGCCGCCGCCGCGGCGATGAGCAGCGCGGCCGACACGATCAAGGCAACGCGGGTGCCGAACAGGAAGGCGTGCGCCTGGCCGATCAGCGAGCCGAACAGCGCGACGCCGAGTACGCTGCCGGTCTGCCGCGTCGAATTGAGCACGCCGGCGGCGATGCCGGAGCGCGCCTTGTCCACGCTGCTGAGCAAAGTCGAGGTCAGCGGCGGCACCAAGAGGCCCAGGCCGCCGCCCATCGCGACGAGCTGCACGCAGATCGCCCAGTAGCTGGTGCCGCGGCCAATGCCCAACAGCGCGAGGCAGCCGACGGCGGCAATCAAGGCTCCGGCCGCGATGGTGGCCGGCGCGCCGAACCGCTCGGCAACACGCGCGGCCACGAGATTGACCGGCAGCACCGCCGCCATCATCGGCACGAATGCCAGACCGGTGGCGAAGGCCGACCAGCCGTTGACCTGCTGGAAGTACAGGCTGAAGACGAAGATCAATCCGTAAAACGCGATATTGACCAGAAGGCCGTCAAGCGAAGCGAGCGCGAACACACGGTGCGCGAACAGCGACAGCGGCAGCATGGGGTGCCGGGTGCGGCGCTCCTGCGCGAGGAAGAGCGCGGTGAGGAGGAGGAAGCCGGCAAAACCGGCGAGCACCCAAGGATTGCTCCAACCGACGCGTCCGCCTTCGATGATCGCCGCCGCCAGAACACCCAGCATGCCGATGGCAATCGCCTGTCCCGGAAGATCGAGATCGCGCGGCGTACGCGTTGTATCTGTCGAGTAGCGCCAGGTCAGCCACAGACCGGCCAGTCCGATCGGGAGGTTGACCAGAAAGATGCTGCGCCATCCGAATAGCGCGATCAGTCCGCCGCCAACCAGGGGTCCCGCGGTGAGCGCGAGGCTGGCGCCTGCGGCCCATAGACCGACGGCGCGGCCGCGCTCCTGTTCGCCCGGATAGGCATGGCTCAAAAGCGCCAGCGAGTTCGGCACCAGAACGGCCGCGCCGAGGCCCTGCACGGCGCGCGATGCAATCAGAATGGTGGACGTCGGCGCCAACGCGCAGGCAAGCGACGCTAATGTGAAGATCGCGAACCCGGCCATGAAGATTTTCTTGGCGCCCAAGCGATCGCCCAACGCGCCGGCGGTCAGGATGAACGCGGCAAACGCGATGGTGTAGGTCGAGACCACCCATTGCAGCTCCGATACGCCGCCGCCGAGCGCCGAGCCGATGCTGTGCAGTGCTGTGTTGACGATGGTGACATCGAGCTGCACGACGCCATAGCCGAGACTCATCGCGGCGAGCGTCAGCGGCTTTTTCAGTTTGCTTCGCATGTTCGGTTCCATCGCGTGCGTCATTGGCTGCGCATCGCGAAATCGCCGGTAGTTCGGGGCAAAAGCTCGCATGGCTGGCCGATCCCTACTTGTGATGCCAGCACAGGATATGGGATCGCAGAGCGGTCTACCCACCCGTTTTCTGCAACGCGGGTCGCAAAGAAACTCGAGTTCCGCCGGAACTTTTCCGACGAAAAGAAACTACGCCGCTAATCCGAAAAGCTTCACCGCATTGCGAAAATAAATCTTCTCGCGCTCGGCGGTCGACAGCGGCAGCGAGTTGAGCACCTTCAACGTGTCGCGGATGTAACCCGGCCCCTTCTCCTTGTCGAACGGGCAATCGGAGGCGAACAGCACGTGGTCGGCGCCGAAGAAATCGAGCCCGCAGACGGTCGCCGCGCGTGCGCCCTCCACCGCGGTGTCGCCGTAGAAATCCTTGAAATAGTCGAACGGCCGCTTCTTCAGCGATTTCAGGATCGCGCCGTAATCCTCGTCCGAGGTGCGCACGCCGAGCTGATCGAAGGAGTGGCCGACGCGGCCTTCGAGATAGGGCACCACGCCGCCGAGATGATGCGCAATCACTTTGAGATCGGGAAAGCGGTCCATGATGCCGGAAAAGATCAGCCGCGCCAGCGTCACGCCAGTCTCATAGGGCCAGCCGAGCACGCTGCAGATCTCGTATTTCGAATATTTCTCGGTCGGATAATCCGGCATGTCGCGGGTGCGCGCGGGATGCAGCAGTATCGGCTTGCCGGACTTGGCGATCACTTCGAAGATCGGCAGGAATTCCGGCGCGTCGAGCGGTACGCCATTGGCATTGGTGCCGAGCTGCACCGCATTGGCGCCGTTTTGCAGCGCGCGCGCGGCCTCCTTGGCGGCGGCCTCCGGCGCATTCATCGGCAACAGTGCCGACCAGCCGACAAATTGCTTCGGATGCTGGGCGACGACTTCGGCGAGCCCGTCGTTGGCGATCTTCGCCATGTCCGGCGATTTGTCGGGGCCCCATAGCCGCTCCATCGGCGGCAGGCCGTGGGACAGCAGCTGCGTGTAATCGTCGAAGGATTCGACGATCGATATCCGCAAATCAACGTCGGACAGCGCCGGAATACCGCGCACGCGCTTGCCAAGGTCCTTGGCGCCAGCCGGCGTTTGCAACAGCGCATCGTAATAGCGCTTCGGGAAAAAATGATTGAAGGCATCGATGGTGCGCATGCGTTTCTCATATCTTCCCCTCCCCCTTGCGGGGAGGGGCTAGGGGTGGGGGTCGTGAGGCGACGGGTAGGCGCGGACGATCTCTCTGCATTCATCTTCGCCGAGAGTCACCTCCCGACCCCCACCCCGCCCTCCCCACAGGGGGAGGGAGGAGCAAGTCTCGCCGGCCTACCGCGCCGATATCAGCGATGACATCAGCCAAGACGCAATAGCGAAGGCGTCGGCATCGCGATCGAAAAAACCGATCAGCTGCAGGCCAAGCGGCATGGCGTTGACCTCGAACAGAGGCAGCGACAGCGCCGGCACGCCGAGGAGCGAAGCCGGCACGGCAAATTCCGGACTGCCGGTGAAGGAGAGTCCTTCCGGCGCATTGCTCGGCGCGGCGAGCGTGATGCAGGCATCGCAATTCGCCGCGAGATCGGCGTGGACCGCGCGCAGGCGCTCCCGTTCTCGCAGGTCGGCGCGATGATCGGCGAGCGTCAGATCCTCGTATTTCTGCGCCCGCTCCATGACGTTGCGGCTCAATTTGGCGGTGTCGCGATCGCGCATCGAGCGCAAGAACCAGCGCGTCTCCCAGCCGTTGCAGCGGTGCGACAGCTCGGCGGCGTTGAGCAGATCGGTCTCGATCGCGGCCACCTTGTCGTCGTTCTGCCGCGTGCGGATTTCGACGCCGGCCGAACGCAGCCGCATGATGGCCTCGCCGAGCTGCTGCCTGGCGGCGATCGAGGCGCTCTCCCAGCCGGCGGTTTCGAGCACGGCGAGGCGGCGCGGCCTTTGCGACGGCGGCAGCGTGTCCGGCCCGCGCAGCCCGGGTGTACCGGCATCGCCGCCGACGCGGGCGACGATCTCGTGCGCCACCTGCCAGACGTCAGCCAGCGAGGCGCCGAGCACGCCGGTGCAGCTCTGGCTCTGATAATCGTGACTGCCTTCGCGATTGAGCGCATTGACGCTCGGCTTGAAGCCGACGCAGCCGCAAAAGCTCGCCGGCCGGATAGTCGAGCCGATCACCTGGGTGCCGAGGGCGGCGCTGACAATGCCGGCGCCGACGGCGGCCGCCGAGCCGCTCGACGAGCCGCCCGGCGTGCGCGCGGTGTTCCACGGATTGCGCGTGCCGCGCGGCTCGGACGCGGCGAACTCCGTCGTCACCGTCTTGCCGAGAATGACCGCGCCGGCCTCGCGCAAGGCACGCACGCTGGCGGCATCCTTTTCCGAGCGCCAGCCGGCAAACAGCGGCGAGCCCATCTGGGTCGGCATATCAACCGTCTCGATGATGTCCTTGATGCCGATCGGCATACCGTCGATCGGCGACAACGGCTCGCCGCCCCGCCAGCGCTCGCCCGATCGGTCCGCCGCGTCGCGCGCCGCCGGCACAGCGGTGGCCACGAAGGCGCCGATTTGCGGCTCCCAAGAGTCGAGCAGTTCGAGCGAGCGTTCGAGGAATTGCCGCGGGGTTTCTTTGCCGGCCGTAAAAGCCCGCGTCGCGGCGAGATACGATCGCAGAGCGGGTTTTGTTTGCTCCGATGCCGGCATTCTTCCTCTTTCCTCCGCTGTCATGCTCCGCGAAGGCGGAGCATCCAGTAGTCCCTAGCCTACGGGACCGGACTGCGATTACTGGAACGTCCGCATTCGCAGACGATGACATCCAGGGATTCTACTTTTTGCTCTCATCGTAATAGTGAATCTCATAAAGCATGCAGCCGCGATCGGACTTGAACGGGCCATGATGGACGCCTGGCGGCCGGCAAGCATAGGTCGGCGCTTCGAACGGCTCGCCGCCCTCCCCCTTGTCGTCGTTGCCGACGACGAGATCGCCGGAGATCAGATAAACCTCCTCCCAGTGATCGTGCACGAAGGGCGCGGTGGTGTAGACGCCCGGCGCAAAGCGCAACAGCCGGGTGCGGCTGCCCATCTTGCGCGTCTCATCGAGATCGCTCGCCAGGACTTTCTGCTGGATGCCGGAGGGATAGCCGGGAGGCGTCACCCAGCCTTGATTCATATCGACTTTGTGGAACTCGAGATGCGGCTTGTTCATCGGCATGGCGTCTGTTCCTTCATCCCAGCACCGGCAATGTCTGCACCCGGTATTGCTGCTGAATCTTCCGCCCGAGCACGGGGTCTTCCAGCTCGAATTCGAACATCTCCGACGGCCGGATGCCGCCGCGCGCGGCAAGCGTGCCACAGAACATCAGCGTGCCCTCTTGGAGTCCGTCCTTACCGCCGAATTTTTCGATCAGCGCCTTGGGGTCGAGCATCGCGGTGACCGGGCCCTCCTGATAAAGCACCCGCCCACCGTTCTCGGCAATATGCGCGCGCAGCACGAGCTTGTCCCAATGCGGCGCGATGTCTTCGTAATCCCAGAACGCCGGCGCAATCGGCTTGTCGCACATCTCCTTGGACACCGAGACGCCGTATTTCTCCACCTCGCGGTCGGTGTGATCGGAACCGGCGCCCACCCACAGCCGCTCGCCGTGGCGAAACAAAACGAACTCGGCCTCCCCGCTCGATGCTTCGCCGAGCACCTCGATGGTTTCATCGGTGGTGAGCCGCGCCGTCGAGGCGCGATAGAAGATCGGCACGCTCGCCGGGCGCTTGACGCCGAGAGCTTCGAGTTCGGCGATGTGCTTTTCCAGCGCCGCCTTGTCGCGGCCGGTCCAACCGGCGATCACCAGCCGGTCGACCTGGGCATTGCGGCGGCTCGGGCCGGCCTTACCATGAAACACGAGCGGCAGAACACGCGCCGGCACTTGAAACCTCCAGGAGACACAAAGACTTGCGTCGATTGGCGTCGCATTGCAATCGATGGGGGCGCATTGTACATGGGGTGAAAGCCTAGGCAATCGAAGCGATCCATCGCTGTGCCGCAAGCGCAGACCTGCTGCGCGGTTCCTGTTTCTTGGCGCAGCCGATCGCCTCCGGAGGATGCCCATGCACGAGATCACCGGCCAGGTTCACTGGCATGAGCCGACCGGATTCAAACGCGCCGGCTTCGGCAAGTTCGGACGGCCGAAGACGCCGTACGACCTGTTCATGGAATCCGACGACATTCCGATCTATCGCGACATCGGCGTGAGCAAGGTGCAAAACCTGCCGCTCGCGCCGTGGCCGCGGCTCGGCGGCCGCGGCAGCTACATCCAGCTGCACGGCACCGAGGGCAAATGGGGCTCCTACGTCGTCGAGGTGCCGGGCGCCGGCGCGCTTCTTCCCGAAAAGCACATCTACGAGGAAATCTATCTGGTCGTCGAAGGCCGCGGCTCGACCGAAGTCTGGCTCGACGGCGATACCAAGCGCCACGTCTTCGAATGGCAGAAGGGCTCGCTGTTCTCGATCCCCGTCAACGCCATGCACCGCATCGTCAATGCGAGCTCGGCGCCGGCGCTGCTGCTCGCCGGCACCACGGCGCCGAACTTGATGAATCTCATCAACAACACCGAGATGATTTTCGATTGCCCGTATCAGTTCCGCGACCGTTTCTCCGGCGCCGACGATTTCTACAAGTATAAAGACGACATCGAGCCCGATCCGGTGCGCGGGCTTGCCATGCGGCGCACCAATTTCATTCCCGATATCGTCAATTGCGATCTGCCGCTCGACAATCGCCGCTCGCCGGGCTGGCGCCGCGTCGAGCCGTTCATGACCGGCAATACCTTTTATCTGTGGATCGGCCAGCACGAGAACGGCCATTATTCCAAGGCGCACGCCCACACCTCGGCCGCCGTGCTCATCTGCGTAAAAGGCAAGGGCTACACTTATACGTGGCCGGAACAGCTCGGGCTCACACCGTGGAAGGACGGCAAGGCCGATCAGGTCAAGCGCGTCGATTACGAGCCGGTCGGCATGGTGTCGGCGGCGCCCGGCGGCGCGCGCTGGTATCACCAGCATTTCGGCGCCTCGAAAGACCCGTTCCGCCTCACCGCTTGGTTCGGCCCGCACAATCCCGGCCGCGAGCCCGGCCCGCCCGGCGAGAAGCATACCGATTACACCGCGATGGATATTCCCGAAGGCGGCACCGCGATCCCCTATTACATGGAGGATCCGTTCCTGCGCCAGGAATATGCCGAGCGCATGAAACGCGAAGGCGCCGAGAACCGCATGCGGCCGGAATATTACGAGCGCGATTACCGCGGGCTATTGCCGAAAGAATGACGGCGTGACCGACGAGTCGCAAGGCGGCCGCATCTTCTTCTCCAACACCGGGCGCACGTTCGGCGAAGAGGACGAATTGTGCGTGCTCTCGGTCGGCGTCGATATCGGCTCGTCGACCTCGCATCTCGTCTTCTCGCGCATCGTGCTGGAGCGGCTTGATGCCCGCTATGTCGTCACCGAGCGCGAGAGCTTTTATCAGTCCGACATTTTGCTCACGCCCTATGCGGCCGAAGACGAGATCGACGCCCACGCGCTCGGCATTTTTATCGACAAGCAATACAAAGACGCCAAGATCGATCCCGACGAGATCGATACCGGCGCGCTGATCCTCACCGGCGTCGCCGTGCGGCGGAAGAACGCGCGCGCCATAGGAGAACTATTCGCCCGCCAGGCCGGCCGCATGGTCGCGGTCTCGGCCGGCGACAGCCTGGAATCGGTGATGGCGGCCTATGGCTCGGGCGCGGTGGCGCGCTCGATCCGCAGCGGCGCCGCGGTGATGAATGTCGATGTCGGCGGCGGCACGGCGAAAATCGCGGTCTGCGCCGACGGCAGGGTGATCGACGTCACCGCGCTCGATATCGGCGCGCGGCTTGTCGTGCTCGACGAAGAACGCCGCATCGTGCGGCTCGAAGAGGCCGGCCGTCGCTTCGGCGCCGAGCTTGGATCAAAGCTCGAGACCGGCGCGATCTTGACCGAAGACCAAGCGCAGGCGCTGGCCGCTCTGATGGCCGACAAACTATTCGAGGCCATGCGCGGCGGCTCGCCGCGCGCCGGCGGCGCCGATCTGCTGCGGCTCGATCCGCTGAAATTCTGCGGCGCGATTGCCGACGTCAGCTTTTCCGGCGGCGTCTCGGAATATATTTACGGCGGCGAGGCCAAGGCGTTCGGCGATCTCGGCCCGCAGCTCGCGGCCGAATTGCGCGCGCGGCTCGCCGCGAGCGGGCTGCAACTGGCGCGGCCGGATGCGCGCATCCGCGCCACCGTGATCGGCGCCTCGCAATACACCATGCAGGTGTCCGGCTCGACGATTTTCGTGTCGCCGCTCGACACGCTGCCGCTGCGCAACGTGCCGGTGATCGCACCCGATCTGCCGCTCGGCGACGACATCGACCCGGCCGCCGTATCCTCCGCGATCAAATCGGCGCTCAAGCGGCTCGATCTCGCCGACGGCTCAAGCCCGGTCGCGGTGTTCGTGCCGTGGCGCGGCTCGGCGACCTTCCGCCGCCTCGACGATTTCTGCAAAGGCGTCGCCGATGGCTTGGCCGCCGTGCTCGCGCAAGGCCATCCGATCGTGCTCGCCGGCGACGGCGATGTCGGCGGCCTGATCGGCATTCACTATTGCGAGGAAATGAAGTTCACGAATCCCATCGTCTCGATCGACGGGCTGGAGCTGAAAGACTTCGACTATATCGACATCGGCGCCATCCTCGACACCTCCGGCGCGGTGCCGGTCGTCATCAAGTCGCTGGTGTTCCCGACCGGCGCCGGCGTCGGCAAGGATTGGGCGGCGCAGAGACAGGTCTCGACTGTCTAATCACTCCATCTTGGCGCCGGACGTTTTGATCACCGCGGCCCATTTCGGAATTTCCGCTTTGATATAAGCAGCGAACTGCTCCGGCGTGTCGGGCGCGATGTCGATGCCGAGGCCGGCGAGCTTGTGCTCTATGTCGGGGTCCTTGAGCGTCGCGGCGATGGCCTTATTGAGCGCTGCGACGATCTGTGGCGGCGTCCCCGCCGGCGCCACCAGGCCGTGCCAAGTCGTCGCTTCAAAACCGGGAAGCCCGGCCTCATTCATGGTCGGAACATCCGGCAGGCTGGGCGTGCGCTTGAGCGTGGTCACCGCGAGCGCCCGCACCTGACCGTTCTGGAGAAATCCCATCACGCCGGAGGTCGTGGCGAACATCATCTGGTCCTGTCCGGCGATGACATCCTCAAGCGCCGGCGCCGAACCTTTGTAGGGCACATGCACGATGTCGATATGCGCCTGCGCCTTGAATAATTCGCCGGCCAGATGCGCGGCGAGGCCATAGCCTGACGAGGCGAAGTTGAGCTTGCCCGGATTGGCTTTGGCGAGAGCAATCAGTTCGGCGAGCGAATGCGCTTTCACGTCGTTGTTGACGACCAGCACATTGGCTTGCGTCCCGATCAAACTGATCGGCGCAAAATCCTTTTCCGGATCGAAACCGATCTTGCTGTATAGGCTGACATTGGTGGCAAGGATGGCGTTGTTGCCGAGGAGGAGCGTGTAGCCGTCGGGCGCGGCGTGCGCGACGAATTCGCCCGCGACATTGCCGCCGGCCCCCGGGCGATTGTCGACGATGAAAGGCTGGCCGAGCACGCTGCCGAGCTTCGCGGTCAGGATGCGCGCCATGATGTCGCTTGCCCCGCCGGGCGGGAAGCCGACGACGATGGTAACCGTCCGATTCGGATAATCGGCGGCAGCGGCACCGGCCGCGAGCGCGGCGAACGCCAGCAATCCAGCCAGCACCACAACCAAGCGGTTGAGCATCTCTCCCTCCATTTTGTGGACGCACAAAAGGCCGCGCCGCCTCACTTGGCAAGTGTCTTGGCAAGGTCTCCTGAGGTGTGGCACGCATGCAAAACGACAATGGGAGATCGAGGTGATGCGCACCGGGGCCGACTATCTTTCCTCGCTCAACGACGGGCGGCGCGTCTTCCTCGACGGCGAGGCGGTCAAGGACGTCAGCGCGCATCCGGCGTTCCGCGAAGCAGCGCGCTCGATCGCTGGCCTCTACGACATCGCCGCCGATCCGGGCAACCGCGAGCGCATGACGTTTCCCTCGCCGAAGACCGGCGCGCCGGTGCAGCGCGCCTGGCAGATTCCGAAGACCCATGCCGATTTACGCGCACGGCGTTTGTTCTCGGAAACTTGGGCGGAGGCGACTTTCGGCCTGATGGGCCGCGCGCCCGACCACGTCGCCGGCTTTTTCACCGGCTATGCGGCGGTGCCGCAGTTTTTCGCCAGCGCCGGCGAGCAAAAATTCGCCGAGAATCTCACCGCGTTCTACGAATTCATGCGCGACAACCACGTCTATTGCTCCTACGCCATCGTGCCGCCGCAGATCGACCGCTCGAAGCCCGCGCACCAGCAGAGCGACCCGACGCTCTATGCCGGCGTAGTCAAGGAACGCGACGACGGCATCGTCATTACCGGCGCGCAGCAGCTTGCCACCGGCGGCGCGATCTCCGATTACATCCATCTGAGCTGCATCCAGCCGCTGCAAAAAGGCGACGAGAATTACGCCAATTGCCTCGCCGTGCCGGTCGCCGCCCAGGGCGTGAAGCTTTATCCGCGCAAGCCCTATTCCCGCGCCGGCAGCGCCGCCGATTATCCGCTGTCGCGCCGCTTCGACGAGAGCGACGCCTACGTCGTGTTCGACAATGTCTTCGTGCCGTGGGAGCGCGTCTTCATCTATCGCAATGTCGAACTCTCGCGCGACCAGTGGAGCAAGACGCCGTCGCATCTTTACGGCAATCATCAGGCGCAGACGCGCTATGTCACCAAATTGCGCTTCATGGCGGGTCTCGCCCGGCGCATGAACGAGGTCACCGGCAATGTCGCCAACCCGGCCGTCGTCGGCCTGATGGGCGAGCTTTGCTCGCTGGTTTCGATCTACGAAGCCATGCTGCACGCGCACGAGACCATGGGCACCATCGAGGACGGCGTGCTATGGCCGTCGCGCACCGCCTATTATGCCGCCAGCGCCATGCAGTCGGAGTTCAACGGCCGCATGCTGGAAATTTTTCGCGAAATGGCGGGCTCAGCCTTCATCACGCTCCCCTCCTCCGACGCCGATTTCCAAAATCCCGAGATCGCCGCCGATCTCGACCGCTATATGCGCTCCGGCTCAACCGACGCCAGAACCCGCGTCAAACTGATGCGGCTGATCTGGGATTTCCTCGGCTCCGAATTCGGCAGCCGCCACGCGCAATATGAGAAATTCTACGGCGGCCCTTCGTTCGTGGCGAAGCAGCATCTTTATCGTTATTTCGATTTCAAGCGGGCGGGGGTGCTGGTGGATCGGGCGTTGAATTTGCCGGGAGTGGAATAGCCCTAGGACGTGCATTCCGAGTTCTAGGCAACAAAGCGAGACTTCCAAGCACTTTACGTCCGAAGATTAAGATTCAGATCAGCTTTCGCTCGACAACATAACGACGGCCTTCAGCCAACAGATACCAGTAGACATGGCCAAGGTCGGGGTGGGCGCCAGAGATATCCGCTAAACCAGCTTCCGCCAGGCGATCGAGATGGTACTGCAAGACGCCCTTTTTCCAAGCCAAGGCGCGCGGCCATTGTCCCAACGTCGCGATCTTCCAACTCTACTGCTCTAAACATATAAATGAGCACGCGTTTCGCATCACCGTCGAGATCATTTTTCCGCCGTGGTCCAGGGGGCTCAAAATCTTCATTCCGGATTGGAAGGCCAATTTTGGCGAGCGCTCGGCCAACGGTTTCGTCTAGACTCTGAGAAACGCTAGCAAGCGCTTCGCTCGTTGGACGGTTCTTAAAGCCTGTAACAATGTATCGCGCTTCAAGCGGAACATCTGCGTCGTCGATATGGGAGAGGACTTCCCTATACTCTGGAGCAAGCGACAATCCATTTTCGGCTGCAAGTTTTGCCAAAACGGCTACGCGATGACCCAACTTCTTAAGATCGGCGACGCTCTTCTGATTTCCGCGTAGAAAAGCTTTCAAATAAAGCTCGATCGCGTGGCAATATAAAAAAGTGACGGGTGCCTGGGGATGCGTTACCTTCACGTCCGCTACATTTAAATGCTCACCAGAGGGCCAATAGGATCGCGCGGTGTTGAATAGCCCCAGAGCATTCGTCCGTTCGTCTTCATCGACTTGGTTGGCAATGTTTCTATCCAACTAGTGCCAGTCGCTAACTCCGCGCTATCAGCGCCGCTCGGGGATACTGGTGTTCCTCACTTACCCAGATCACGATGACAGCGAGCGTAGCCCAAGCTGAGGGGCAGCGGAACCTTGGGTTGTAAATGGGATGCATATTTCGATACAGCCCTGATAGCGCAGCCCGCAACGCAAAAAACCCCGGCCTCACGGCCGGGGCTTTCTTTCGTCTAAACTCTGCAAACGCTCAGCAATTGCTGCGTGTCACGGAGCGCGAATCTCCGGTCTCGTTATCGGTATCGGTCCGGGTCTTGGTGGTGCAGCCGGTATCGACCGGCGGGCCGCCGACATGAACGCCGGCCACGCCCGGCACGCCGACGGTGACGCCCGGTCCCGGCTCGACCTGATGCTCGTGCACGGTCGTGGTCGTGGTGTCCTGCGCGATGGCTGCGCCGGCGCCTGAGAACGCGACGATCGCGGCCGCCGCGATGGCAATTTTAATCGACTTCATTGGCTCGTCTCCTAAGCTCACGCCCGCGAGGGCCTGTTCGATAACCACTCGCCCTGCTGTCAGGTTCCCCAACTGTTTGGCCACTGTTTGTGCAGCCTTCGCTCCTGCTGACAGACGTCATGGCCGGACTTGTTCCGGCCATCCACGTTTTACTTTGCGGCCCGAAGGCGGGGATGCCCGCGACAAGGGCGGGCATGACGGCATGTCACATTTAATGTCACAAGGCCTTGACATTTGTCCCCGTATCAGTTACATGCCGCTTACCCGCTCGTTCAAGGACGCCTTTCGCAAAGGTATTCGGGAGTGCGGAGCGGGTGCGGTGGCCGCGGGCGGGAGGATACGGCCCGTTCCCCGGACGGCTCGGGCATCATGCCTGCCGATACTACGGTCCGTGAGGTGCTCACTGGACTGGGACGGGCGAAGGCGGGTAACGCCCGTAAGCGGTTTTTTGCTTGCGCATGATCTTTTCGGAAAACCGGTTTCCACTTTTCCGGATCATGCGTCAGACCGCCTCCCAGGAAGCATGGCCTGAGTTGCGCCTGGGGTGACGTAAGTCCCCTCGGCGAGAGCCGCGGTGGGACGCCGACAGGCGAGCGTGCCCCCTCGAAAGCCTCCTCCGCAAATGGGGGAGGGACAAGAGACAAGGGCACGCGCCGCACCCGGCCGGTGCGGAGACGAGACCCGCGTCTGTCGGCGTTCCGCTTCCTTTTGCGCACGCTGCAAAGGGAAGAAGAGAAAAGGCCCCGCATTCGTCAGGGGTGGATTTTGAAACGGTAGATCTGACGGCTCGGGCGAAAATCGCGCTCTGAGAAGGAGGAGGCGTGCGTGTTTTCCGTCATCCTGAGGTGGCCGCGAAGCGGCCCTCGAAGGAGAAGGCCGGGGCGCCGGGGCCGTCGTCCTTCGAGGCTCGCGGAGCTTGTCATCGGGCCGGCCGAAGGCCGGACCCGTTGGCTCGCACCTCAGGATGACGGATCAAACCCAGGCGCAAGCATCCCCTCCCCGCTTTCGCGGGGCAGGAGGGTTACGCCTGCGCGTCGGCCAACTGCGGCGCGGTGGCCGGAGCTTTGCCGGCAGGCTGCGCCGGCGCCGGCTCCAGCGCCGCTTCGACCGCCTGCTCGACGCGCTCGAGCCAGACGAACTCCATCTCCTTGCGCGCGATCTCGGGGATATCGTCGTAATCCCTCCGATTGCGCGCCGGCAGCATGACGCGGCGGATGCCGGCCGAGTGCGCGGCAACGACTTTCTCCTTGATGCCGCCGACCGGCAGCACCAGGCCGCGCAGGCTGATCTCGCCGGTCATGGCGGTATCGCTGCGGATGGTGCGGTCGGTCATCAGCGAGGTCAGCGCCATGAACATGGCGACGCCCGCGCTCGGCCCGTCCTTCGGGATGGCGCCCGCCGGCACGTGGACGTGGATGTCGCTCTTCTCGAAGCGCTTCGGATCGATGCCGAGCGCCACGGCGCGGTTCTTGACGATGGAGAGCGCGGCCTGCGCGCTTTCCTTCATCACCTCGCCGAGCTGGCCGGTGAGAATGAGCCGCCCGGAGCCTGGAATCCGCGTCGCCTCGATGAACAAGATGTCGCCGCCGACCGGCGTCCAGGCAAGGCCGGTGGCCACGCCGGGAATGCTGGTCCGCATCGCCACCTCGTTCTCGAACCGCGGCGAGCCGAGGATCGGAACCAAATCGTCACGGCTGACGCGGATCGGCCCGCTTTGCCCTTCGGCAATGCGCACCGCCGCGTTGCGCAACACCTGGCCGATCGCGCGCTCCAGATTCCGCACGCCGGCTTCGCGGGTGTAGCTCTGGATGATGTCGCGGAGCGCATCGTCGTCGATCTCGACCTGGCCGGGCTTGAGCCCGTTCGCTTCGAGCTGCCGCTTCATCAGATAGCGATGGGCGATCTGCAGCTTCTCGTCGGCGGTATAGCCGGCAAGGCTGATGATTTCCATGCGGTCGCGCAGCGGCCCCGGAATGGTGTCGAGCATGTTCGCCGTGGTGATGAACACCACGCGCGACAGATCGAACGGCACCGCGAGATAATTGTCGCGGAACGTGTTGTTCTGCTCCGGGTCGAGCACTTCGAGCAGGGCCGCGCCGGGATCGCCGTGGAAGCCGGCGCCGAGCTTGTCGATCTCGTCGAGCATCATCACGCAATTGCGCGAACCGGCCTTGCGGATGGCCTGGATGATGTTGCCCGGCAACGCGCCGATGTAAGTGCGCCGGTGGCCGCGGATTTCCGCCTCGTCATGCACGCCGCCGAGCGACACGCGGACGAATTTGCGATCCATGGCGCGCGCGATCGACTGGCCGAGCGAGGTCTTGCCGACGCCGGGAGGCCCGACGAAGCACAGGATCGGCGCCTTGCCTTGCGGGGCGAGCTTGCGCACGGCGAGGAATTCGATGATGCGCCGCTTGATCTTGTCGAGGTCGTAGTGATCCTCGTCGAGGATGCGGCGGGATTCCTTGATGTCGATCGGCTTTTCCTCGGGCAGCTTCCAGGGCAGCTCGATCAGCCAGTCGAGATAAGTGCGCACCATGCCGTATTCGGCGGCGGCCTCGGGCATCTTCTGCAGCCGGCGCAATTCCTTGCGCGCCTGGTCCTCGACCTCCTTCGGCATGCCGGCTTCGGCAATGGCCTTTTCCAGCTCGGCGACCTCGGCCGCCTTGCTTTCCTCGCCTTCGCCGAGCTGCTTCTGGATCGCAGCCATCTGCTCGCGCAGCAGCACTTCGCGCTGCCGCTCGTCGAGCGACGCCTTGGTCTGGCGGCCGATTTCCTGCGACAGGCGGAGCACCTCGATGCGGTGCGCCAGCAGGCGCGAGACCTTGTCCATCCGCGCCGTGATGTCGGTCGTCTCCAGGATCTCCTGCTTTTCTTCCGGCTTCACGTCCATATAGGCGGTCGCCAGATCGGCGAGCGCCGCCGGCGCCTCGATCGACTGGATCGCGGCGAGAAGGTCGGCCGGCACCTGCGGCAGCAATTCGATCGCTTCGACGGCTTGCGCCTTCAGATTGACGAAGCGCGCCTCGATTTCCGAGGTGCGCGCTTCCGACTCCGGAATACGCAGCACGCGCGCGACCAGAAACGGCCAGCCGGAGAGATATTCGACGATCTGGAAACGCTGCTCGCCCTGGCAGACGACATGATGGGTGCCGTCCGGCGCGGTGATGAAGCGCAGGACATTGGCGAGCGTGCCCATGCGATGCATATCGATCGCGGTGGGATCGTCGACCGCGGCCTCGCGCTGCAACAGGATACCGACCTGGCGCTGCTCGCGCACCGCCTGCTGCGCGGCGGCCGCCGATTTCGGCCGGCCGAGCGTGATCGGGACCACGAGGCCCGGAAACAGCACGGTGTTGCGCACCGGCACGATAATGACGGCATCCGGCGGCAAGGGCGGCAGCGAACCGCCGCCGCCTTCGGACGACGAACCATTCTTTGCGAGAATTTCTTCAGCCACGCTGACCTACGCTTTCTGCAATGTAATCAAGAGACATCCGGCGACGACGGCACGGCGCACCGTCGCATAACGGCCCACCGGAAGGCGCACCCGGCGGTAAAATCGCCCTTGCGGCAGTTCAAGCCGGTGGATGACGGCCGTGCGCAACTGCTCGGGCAGGACGCGTGTGCCAGCGATGACCAGATCGCCCTCCTCGATCACCGCCTGGGCGCTGTCGGCGTCGACGCCGGGCAATGCGACCAGCGCCAAAACCTCATGTTCGGTCTCCAGAATGTCGACCGGCGGCTCCCAGGCCGGCGCCCGCGCCTGACTGGCCGCCGGGCGAAACAGCTCGCGGTGCATGCGTTCGGCCCGCGCGAGCATCTCGCACGCCTCGGACCACATCCAATCGCGGGCCACGTCACGGGACATGTCGTATTCCCTCCTGCTTCGGAGGAGATATGTGTGAAGCGGGAACCTGAAATTCAACGCCGGTCGCGGCACGGCCGGAACTGCCGGCTGCGAGACGGCGTTGAGCCGGCGCTGTGGCCGCCGCAAGCCACTGCCGAAAATTGCTTCAAGGCTGCTTTTTCCTGGGCGCAGCCGGATTATATGCGAAATGCCGGGTCGAGCCGCAGAACGTGTGGAGGTGCATATGGCGCCATCGAGCACGACGCGCCGGATTGGTGAGCCCATTCCGGCGCCCGAGAAAATCCCCGTCAAGCTCATCGTCAACGGCGTCGAACGGCAGCTTTCGGTGGCGCCGTGGACGACGCTCCTTGACGCGCTGCGCGACCATCTCGACCTGACCGGCACCAAAAAGGGCTGCGATCACGGCCAATGCGGCGCCTGCACCGTCCTGGTCGACAGCCGGCGGGTCAATTCCTGCCTCACGCTCGCGGTCATGAAGGATGGCGCCGAGGTCACCACTGTCGAGGGTTTGGCGAAGAACGGCGCGCTGCATCCCTTGCAGCAGGCCTTCATCGACCACGACGCCTTCCAGTGCGGCTATTGCACATCCGGCCAGATTTGCTCCGGCGTCGGCCTGATCGCCGAGGGCAACGCGAAGACCGCTGACGAGATCCGCGAACTGATGAGCGGCAATATCTGCCGTTGCGGCTGCTATCCCAACATTCTGGCGGCGATCCAGCAGGCGATGGGGCGGCCATGATCAATTTCCAATACGCTCGCGCCAATGACGTCGCCGACGCGGTCCGCCAGATCGCGGCCGACCCCAAAGCGAAATTCATCGCCGGCGGCACCAACCTGGTCGATCTGATGAAAGAAGACGTCGAGCGGCCGTCACGGCTGATCGACATTACGCGCCTGCCGCTCAAAGCCGTCGAGGAGACGAGCGACGGCGGCTTGCGCATCGGCGCGCTGGTGCCGAATTCCGACCTCGCTTATCACCCGCTGATCGCCGAGCGCTATCCGATGCTGGGCAGCGCCCTCCTCGCTGGCGCCTCGGCGCAGTTGCGCAACATGGCGTCGACCGGCGGCAATCTCCTGCAACGGACCCGCTGCTATTACTTCTACGACACCGCGACGCCCTGCAATAAGCGCGATCCGGGCAGCGGCTGCTCTGCAATTGCCGGGCTCAATCGCATGCACGCTATCCTGGGCACCACCGAATCCTGCATCGCCACGCATCCGTCCGACATGTGCGTGGCGCTCACGGCGCTCGACGCCAAGATCCATGTCGCCGGCCCGACCGGCGAGCGCAGCATTGCCATGACCGACTTCCATCGCCTGCCCGGCACCACGCCGCAGCGCGACACCAATCTGCAAGCCGACGAGATCATCACGGCGGTCGAGCTTCCGGCCCGTGGCTTTGCCAAGAACTACACTTATCTCAAGATCCGCGACCGGCTGTCTTATGCCTTTGCACTGGTGTCCGTCGCCGCCGCGATGGAGCTCGACGGCGACACGATCACGGAGGCGCGCTTGGCGCTCGGCGGCGTCGCGCATAAGCCGTGGCGCGATCCGAATGCCGAAGCGGCGTTGCGCGGCAAGACCGCCGACCGCGCCGCCTTCGCGCAAGCCGCGGACCTTATTCTGCGCGACGCCAAAGGCTACGCCCACAATGCCTTTAAGATCGACCTGGCGCGCCGCGTCATCGTCCGCGCCTTGACGCAAGCGGCGAAAGCCACGCCGCAGTCGCAGTCCAACAAGAAGATCCGGTGACCGTCATGCCCTCCTCTCTGGCGCCTTATATCGGCACTGCCACCTCGCGCGTCGACGGCCATGCCAAAGTCACCGGCGGCGCGAAATATGCCGGCGAATTCAACACGCCGGGACTCGTTTACGGCGCTGTCGTCACTTCGACGATCGCCAAGGGCCATATCGCGCGCATCGACGTAAGCTCGGCGCTGCGCGTCCAAGGCGTGCTCGATATCTTGACCCACGAGCATCGGCCGCACATGGCCGCCAAATCGGAAGCCTACAAGGACGACGTTGGGCCGGAAGAAGGCAAGCCGTTTCGTCCGCTTTATGACGACAAGATCGTGTTCAGCGGTCAGCCGATCGCGCTGGTCGTGGCCGAGGAATGGGAAATCGCCCGCTTCGCCGCCTCGCTGGTGCGCGTCGAATACACGAAACAAAAGTCCGTCACCGACTTGCAGGCCGCGCGCGAGAAAGCCTTCACGGTCAAAAAGCCGGAAAAGCCGCGCGGCAAAGCCGACAAGGCGTATGCCGCGGCCGATGTGCGCCATGAGGCGGACTATTTCATTCCGAGCGAGTTCCACAATCCGATGGAATTGTACGCCTCGACCGCGATCTGGGAAGGCGGCGGCAAGCTGACGGTGCACGACAAGACCCAGGGCGTGCAGAACGTGCAGCGCTATCTTTGCAGCGTGTTCGGCATGAAGCCGGACGATGTGCGCGTGATGTCGGCGTTCATGGGCGGCGGCTTCGGTTCGGGTCTTCGCCCGCAATATCAGGTGGCGCTCGCGGTGTTGGCGGCGCGCGCGCTGGAACGCTCGGTTCGGCTCGTGCTGACTCGCCAGCAGATGTATGGCCTCGGCTATCGCCCGGCCACGATCGAGCATCTTGCGCTCGGCGCGAAACAAGGCGGCACGCTCGACGCGGTCATCCACGAGGCCATCGCGGCCACGTCGCAATACGAAGATTTTTCCCGTAACGACACCGCCTGGTCGGGTCAGCTTTATAAAAGCCCGAACGCCAAATATGTGCACAGGCTGGCGCGGCTCGATCTGCCGACGCCATCCGACATGCGCGCGCCCGGCGCGGCGACCGGCGTTCATGGGCTCGAATGCGCGATGGACGAGCTTGCGGTCGCGTTGAAGCTCGATCCGCTGGAACTGCGGCTGCGCTGTTATTCGGATCGCGATCAGAACGAGGACAAGCCCTTCACCAGCAAGAAGCTCCGCGAATGCTATCGGCAGGGCGCCGAAGCCTTCGGCTGGGACAAGCGCAACCCGGACCCGCGCTCGATGCGCGATAGCAGCGAGCTGGTCGGCTGGGGCATGGCGACCGGAATCTGGGAAGCGCTGCAGATGGAGACGGCCGTCCGTATCGTGCTCACTGCGAACGGCCATGCCGAGGTCGCATCCGCTTTCTCCGACATCGGTACCGGCACTTACACGATTATCGCCCAGGTCACGGCCGACGTGCTCGGCCTGCCGCTCGACAATGTCACGGTGAAGCTCGCCGACTCGACGCTGCCACAAGCTCCCGTCGAGGGCGGCTCATGGACGGCGGCCTCGGTATCGAATGCCATCGCCAACACGGCCGAGGCGGTGCGCAAGGAATTGCTGCGGCTTGCCAAAAAGCTGCCGGATTCTCCGCTCGCCTCCGCAAAGCTTGAAGACACCGCGCTCATCGGCGGCAAGATCGTGGACAAGAAAGCGCCCGAGAAGGCCGTGCTGATCGCCGACGCGATGCGCCATGGCGGCCTTGACCGCATCGAGCGGGAAGCCAAGACCAATTTTAAGGAAAACAAGAAATACGCGTGCAACACGCACTCCGCCATTTTTGCCGAGGTAAAAATCGACGAGGAGATCGGCGTGATCCGCGTCACCCGGGTGGTCAGCGCGGTCGCCGCCGGCCGCATCCTCAATACCAAGACCGCGCACAGCCAGATCATGGGCGCCGTGGTCGGCGGCATCGGCATGGCGCTGCACGAGGAGACACTGGTCGATCATGCGTTCGGGCGCGTCATGAACGCCAACATCGCCGAATATCATGTGGCGGTGAATGCCGACATCCACGACATAAAGGTGATTTTCGTCGACGAACCGGACGACATCATCAATCCGCTCGGCATCAAGGGCGTCGGCGAGATCGGCATCGTCGGCGTTGCCGCGGCGATCGCTAATGCGGTCTATCACGCCACCGGCAAGCGGGTGCGCGATCTGCCGATCACGCTCGATAAATTGCAGCGGTGAGGCTACACGCGAACCCGCTGCGCGCTGCGCACCCCGTCGGCGAGCGCGCCGACAAGACCGGTGACCGATGCGACTGTGCCGGACGTGGGCTTAGCGTCAGGTCCGAGGCTCACGCGCACCGCCTCGACCAGCGCCGAGCCCACCACGACGCCGTCGGCGCCTTGCGCGATGGCGCGCGCCTGCTCCGCCGTGCGCACGCCGAAGCCGACGCAGACCGGCAGCTTGGTGTGGCGCTTGATGCGCGCGACCGCGGATTTGACGTTGTAAGGGTTCGGCGCGGCGGCGCCGGTAATGCCGGTGATCGAGACGTAATAGACGAAGCCCGAAGTATTGGTGAGCACCGTCGGCAGCCGCTTGTCGTCGGTCGTCGGTGTCGCGAGCCGGATGAAGTTGACGCCGGCATCAAGCGCCGGCAAGCACAATTCACCGTCTTCCTCCGGGGGCAAATCGACCACGATCAGACCGTCGACGCCGGCCGCCTTGGCGTCGGCCAAGAACGTATCGACGCCATAGACGTAGATCGGATTGTAATAACCCATCAGCACGAGCGGCGTCGCATCGTCGCCGGCGCGGAATTCGCGCACCGCGGCCAGCGTCTTTTTCATGTTTGCCCCGGCTTTGAGAGCGCGCAATCCCGCCGCCTGGATGGCCGGCCCATCGGCCATCGGATCGGTGAACGGCATGCCGAGCTCGATGATATCGGCACCGGCCTTGGGCAGCGCCCTGAGAAGCGCGACCGCGGTCGCATAATCCGGATCGCCCGCCATGGTGAAGGTCACCAGCGCGGCGCGGTTTTCCTTTTGCAGCGCCGCGAAGCGCCTCTCGATACGTCCGGTCATCGCGCGCTGCTTCCCAGATGCCGCGCCACGGTATCGAGGTCCTTGTCGCCGCGGCCGGAGAGATTGACCACCATCAGGTGGTCCTTCGGCTTTTGCGGCGCGAGGTCGAGCACCTTGGCGATGGCGTGCGCCGGCTCGAGCGCCGGAATGATGCCTTCGAGCTTTGAGAGAAGCTGGAATGCATTGAGCGCCTCGTCGTCGGTCGCCGACAAAAACGTGACGCGGCCGACGTCATGAAGCCAGGCATGCTCGGGACCGACGCCCGGATAATCGAGCCCAGCCGAAATCGAGTGGGCTTCGGTGATCTGGCCGTCGTCGTCCATCAGGAGATAAGTGCGGTTGCCATGCAGCACGCCCGGCCGGCCGCCTTCGATGGAGGCGGCATGCATGCCGCTGTTGAGGCCGTGGCCGGCGGCTTCGACGCCGTAAATTTCGATGTCCTTGTCATCGAGGAACGGATGAAACAGGCCCATGGCATTGGAGCCGCCGCCGATGCAGGCGATGAGCGAGTCGGGAAGACGGCCTTCGGCCTGTTGCATCTGCTCCCGCGTCTCGCGGCCGATGATGGATTGGAAATCGCGCACCATCATCGGATAAGGATGCGGCCCGGCGACGGTGCCGATGCAATAGAAGGTCGAGCCGACATTGGTCACCCAGTCGCGCAGCGCCTCGTTCATCGCGTCTTTCAGCGTTTTCGCTCCGGACTCCACCGGCACCACTTTGGCGCCGAGCATATGCATGCGGAATACATTCGGCTTCTGTCGCTCGACGTCGACCGCGCCCATATAGACGATGCATTCGAGCCCGAAGCGCGCGCAGAGCGTCGCGGTGGCAACGCCGTGCATACCGGCGCCGGTCTCGGCGATGATGCGCTTTTTGCCCATGCGCCGCGCCAACAGGATTTGGCCGAGCACGTTATTCACCTTGTGCGCGCCGGTGTGATTGAGCTCCTCGCGCTTGAGATAGATCTTGGCGCCGCCGCAATGCTCGGTAAGCCGTTCGGCGAAATAGAGCGGCGACGGCCGGCCGACGTAATGCGTGAGGTAGCCGTCCATCTCTTTTTTGAATTCGGGATCGGCCTTGGCCTCTTCGTAAGCCTGCTCCAGTTCGAGGATCAGCGGCATCAGCGTCTCGGCGACGAAGCGGCCGCCATAGATGCCGAAATGGCCGTACTCGTCCGGCCCGCTGCGGAAGGAATTGAGCGGCTGCACGGTCATGGCAATCTTCCTTACGCCACCGGATGGACGCGCTTTGCTTCCGCCGCCCGCGCGGCACGCACGAAGGCGCGTATCTTGTCGGGATCCTTCTCGCCCGGTGCGCGCTCCACGCCCGAGGATACATCGACACCGGGCGCGCGGGTGATGCCCAAGGCCTCGCCGACATTGCCGGCGTCGAGCCCGCCCGACAGCATATACGGCACGCGGGGACCGATGCCTTGCAAAAGATGCCAATCGAACGCCTTGCCAAGGCCGCCCGGCCGCGTCGCCTCGCGCGGCGGCCGCGCGTCAAACAACAGCCAGTCGGCCACCGCGGCATAGCGCGCAATGGCCGCCAGATCGCCTTTGGATTCGACGGGGATCGCCTTCATCACCGGCAGCTTGAACCGCGCCTTGATCGCGGCGACCCGCAGGGGCGACTCGTTGCCGTGGAGCTGGAGGATATCGGGACCGAGCGCATCGACCACGTACGACAGCAAGGTATCGTCCGCATCCACGGACAGTGCGACCTTCTTGGCTCTGCCTCGCACGCGCGACTCCAGGACCGCCGCGGTCTTGAAAGACAGATTGCGCGGCGACGGCGGGAAGAACACGAAGCCGACCATGTCGGCGCCGGCGTCGAGCGCCACGTCGAGCGCTTCAGGGGTCGAAAGACCGCAGATTTTCACTATCAGCGACATGAACCTGCCGGATCGCGGAATGGCCTGAGCGAAACTGCCGCCGTTCTACATGGGCGCGGACGCTTTGTCTTGCACGCAGGCCGTGACTTTCTCACTGCACCGGCGGCTTGAGCATGAGCCGCTCGGGCGGTTCGACTGCGCGGGGAACGTTCACCGGAGCGGCAGCCGCGGCCCGTTTGTGCGCCTCCAGTTCCTCGCGCAGCCTCGAGAGATCGCGCTCCAGCCGCCGCGCGGTGCGGCGCCACCGGCCATGCCGCAGCCACGAGGCGCCGCCGCCGATCACGACGCCGACGATCAACAAAACGATGACCAGTGCGAACAATGGCAGCGTCACCGATGCGGCGGGACTCGCCGTATTGAACGGGTCGAACGACACCGTCGCGTCTTGGCGATTAGCGACCGCAAATGCGATGAGTACGACGCCAAGCGTCACGAGGATGAGCACCGCAACGATCTTGCGGAGCAAACTTCCGGCCGATCGCAATGCGCCGGTCAATCCGCGCTCGGACGATTGAGCCGCTCGCGCATCTCCTTGCCGGTCTTAAAGAACGGCACGCATTTCTGATCCACCGCGACATGGGCGCCGGTGCGCGGATTGCGCCCGGTGCGCGCCGGGCGCTGTTTGACCGAAAATGCGCCGAACCCGCGCAATTCGACGCGGTCGCCGCGCGCCATCGCCGCGATGATTTCCCCCAAGATGGCGTTGACGATGTTCTCGACGTCGCGCTGGTACAGATGGGGGTTCTGCGTAGAGATATGCTGAACGAGTTCTGACTTGATCATGGTCCGCCGCCCTTAACGCCGAAATGATTGGTTCGCCCGCGAACGCCGCTCAGTTCACGCCGGCAGGGTGCCAAAGGGCCAGTAGACCGTCAAGGTTGAAAGGCTCCACTGCGTCGGCGGCGCCCGAGAGGTCGAGGCGCTGGGCCAGCGCGTTGAGCCCCGCTGCATCGAGGGCGGCCGCCGCGGCGGCGTGGAGGAACGTCAGGTCGCTGAACCGGCTCTGCAGCCGATAATCCCGCACCGGCAGCTTGGCGTCGATATGCTTTTCCTTGGCAAGCCACGCTAACGCCGCGCGTTCGTCGCCGAGCTCGTCGATAAGCTTAAGCCCAAGGCCCTGATGCCCGGTGAAGACGCGGCCGTCGTCGACCGCCGCGAGCTGGTCGTCGGTGAGATGGCGGCGCTTTTGCACCAGGCCTTTGAACCAGGAATAGGAATCCTGGATGATCGCATTGAGCGCGGCGGTCGCCTCGGGACTGGTCGGCTCGTAACCGTCGGGAGCCGCCTTGAGCGGCGTCGATTTTACCGCTTCGACCTTCACGCCGATCTTGCCGAGCAGCTCCGACACATTGGGATATTGGAACAGCACGCCGATGGAGCCGACCAGCGATGTCTGCTGCGCCACGATGTGATCGGCGGCAAGCGCGGTGATGTAGCCGCCGGACGCGGCCATGCTGTCGACGACGACCACCAGCGGTTTTTTCTCGCGCAGCCGGGAGAGCGAATCGAACAGTTGTTCGGAGCCGGCCGTGGTGCCGCCGGGGCTGTCGACATGGACGATGACCGCCTTCGCCAGCGACGAGTTGCCGAGAAGATCGAGCGCCCGGACCCGTTCCTGATCGCCGCGGATCAAGCCCGAGATGGTCACGCGCGCGACGTAGGGGCGCACGCCGAACAGGCCGGCGCGGTTGCTGGCGATCGCCGCCATCCCCGCGAGGCCAATAACGATGACGACGATGGCAAGCACGCGCCAGAAAGTGAGCTTGCGCCGCAATCGGCGGCGGTCGACGATCAGGTCGGCATCAAGCGACATGGTCCCTTCCTCTTGCTCCGCCCCCGCATTTGATCATTGCGGGGCGCGAGCCCCGCAATGAGCCGTCACTCTTCCTCCTCGACCTCTTCCTTTTCATTCTCTTCGGACTCCTCGCCCTTGCGCTTGAGCGCGGTGCCCAGAATGTCGCCCAGCGTCGCGCCCGAATCCGACGAACCGTACTGTGCGATCGCCTCCTTCTCCTCGGCGACTTCCAGGGCCTTGATGGAGACCGTGACGCGCCGGGTGCGGCGGTCGAACTGGGTGACCCGCGCGTCGACCTTCTGACCGACGGCAAAGCGATCGGGCCGCTGCTCGGACCGATCGCGCGCCAGCTCCGAACGCTTGATGAAGGACGTGTATTCGGCGCCGACGATCTTCACGTCGATGCCGCCTTCTTTCACCTCGGTGACTTCGCACGTGACGACGGCGCCCTTCTTGAGTTCGCCGGGGACGGCTTCGCCCGCGGCGGCAGCAGGCGCGCTACCTTCAGTAAGCTGCTTGATGCCGAGCGAGATACGCTCCTTCTCGACGTCGACGTCGAGAACCTGCGCCTGGACCTTGTCGCCCTTCTTGTACTCCTCGATGACCTGCTCGCCGGGGCGCTTCCAATCGAGATCGGACAGGTGAACCATGCCGTCGACGTCGCCGTCGAGACCCAGGAACAGGCCAAATTCGGTCTTGTTCTTGACCTCGCCTTCGACCACCGAGCCCTGCGGATATTTCTCGACGAACACTTCCCACGGATTGCGCATGGTCTGCTTGAGGCCGAGCGAAATACGCCGCTTGATCGGATCGACTTCGAGCACCTGCACCTCGACCTCTTGCGAAGTCGAAACGATCTTGCCGGGATGCACGTTCTTTTTGGTCCACGACATTTCCGAGACGTGGATCAGTCCCTCGATGCCGGGTTCGAGTTCGACGAAGGCGCCATAATCGGTGATGTTGGTGACGCGACCCTTGAACCGCGCGCCGACCGGATATTTGGCCTCGATGCCCTGCCACGGATCGTCGAGCAGTTGCTTCATGCCAAGCGAGATGCGGTGGGTCTCGTGGTTGATCTTGATGATCTTGACCTTCACCTGCTGGCCGATATTGAGCACCTCCGACGGGTGATTGACCCGCCGCCAGGCGATGTCGGTGACGTGGAGGAGCCCGTCGATGCCGCCGAGGTCGACGAAGGCGCCGTAGTCGGTGATGTTCTTGACCACGCCGTCGATGACCTGACCCTCTTCGAGATTCTGCACCAGTTCCTGGCGCTGTTCGGCGCGGGTTTCCTCGAGCACGGTGCGGCGCGAGACGACGATATTGCCGCGCCGGCGGTCCATCTTGAGGATCTGGAACGGCTGCGAATTGTTCATCAGCGGCGACACGTCCCGGATCGGCCGGATATCGACTTGCGACCGCGGCAGGAAGGCCACCGCGCCGTCGAGATCGACGGTGAATCCGCCCTTGACCTGATTGAAGATGACGCCCTGCACCTTCTCGTTATTCTGGAACGCCTTTTCAAGCTTACCCCAGCTTTCTTCGCGGCGCGCCTTGTCGCGCGACAGCACAGCTTCGCCGAGCGCATTCTCGATCCTTTCGAGATAGACCTCGACGACGTCGCCGACCTTGATCTCCGTGTTGCGGCCGGGCCCGGCAAATTCGCGCAGCGCCACACGGCCTTCCGTCTTTAATCCCACGTCGATCACGGCCAGGTCGCGTTCGATCGCGACGACTGTGCCCTTAACGACGGCGCCTTCCTGGAGATGACCGTCGCCAAACGACTCATCGATCATCTTGGAAAAGTCCTCGCGCGACGGCGAGGCGGCGGCTTGAACGGCAGCTTGAGCCATAAAATACTCCGAGCCCCTTGAATGGAAATGGTCCGGAACGTGCGGCAGCCGCCGGCAAGACCGGCGGTTGGGGCCAAGGCCATACGTTTCGGAAGAAGCCTGCGTCCCGGACGCAGTTAAGTCGGCATCAAGCAGCGGAGGCGGTGAGCGGGCTAACCTCCAATGACGAAAGCGCTGTCAACGACGCTTTCGGCCCGCTCGAACGGCCTCAATGATATCGACGGCGGCCCGGAACGCCGCGTCTATACCCAAATGCGTCGTATCGAGCAAGTGTGCGTCGGGCGCCTGCATCAGGGGGGCCGCGGTACGCCGGGAATCGCGCTGATCGCGCCGCAACAGGTCGGCCAAGACCTCCTGCTCGTCACCGGTTTCGCCGCGCGCCTGCAGCTCCAATACGCGCCGCTTGGCGCGCACTTCCGGCGACGCGACCACGAACAGCTTCACATCGGCCCCGGGCGCGATGACGGTGCCGATATCACGGCCGTCGAGCACCGCGCCGGGCGGCCGGGTGGCAAATTCGCGCTGATAGTTCATCAGGGCCTGCCGCACCTGCGGGATGGCGGCGACGACCGAGGCGGCCTCGGTGATGACCTGGGACTTCAGGGCAGTATCCTGGAATTTCGTCGGATCGAGCGCGATCGCCGCCTCGATCGCACGCTCGACATCGTCCGGCTGATAGCCGGCATCAAGCACGGCCTTGGCGACCGCGCGATACAACAGTCCGGTGTCGAGATGCTGCAGCCCATAGACCGCCGCGATCTGGCGGGCAATCGTGCCTTTGCCCGAAGCGGCCGGTCCGTCGATGGCGATGATCATGACAATTCCGCGCCCAGTGACCGCATCAACTCGACGAAGCCCGGAAAGCTCGTTGCAATGAATGTACCGTCGTCGATCTGCACCGGCTTCTCGCTGGCGAGGCCAAGGACGATCGAGGCCATCGCGATGCGGTGATCCATGTGGGTGGTGACCAGTCCGCCGCCGGCCGGCCGGCCTTTGCCGTAAACGACTAGATCGTCGCCCACGATATCGACGCCAATCCCGTTGGCGCGAAGGAGCGCGGCGGTGGCGACGAGCCGGTCGGACTCCTTGACCCGCAGCTCCTTGAGCCCCCGCATCACGGTCGTGCCCTCGGCGAAGGCGGCGGCGACGGCCAGGATCGGATATTCGTCGATCATGGAGGGCGCGCGTGCCGCAGGCACCTCGACGCCGCGCAAAGCGCCGGCGCGAACGCGCAGATCGGCGACGTCCTCGCCACCTTCGTTGCGCTCCTCAAGCCGCTCGATGCGCGCGCCCATCTCGCCGAGTGTCGTGAGCAGTCCCGTGCGCAACGGATTCATCATCACGCCGTTGATGATCACGTCCGAACCGGGCACCAAGAGCGCGGCGACCAGCGGAAATGCCGCCGATGACGGATCGGCCGGGACCGTGACCGGCCGTGGCGTCAATTCCGGCTGGCCGGTAAGCGTGATGCGCCGTCCGCTGCCCTCCGGCTCGACCCGCACCTCGGCGCCGAAATGAACGAGCATTTTCTCGGTGTGATCGCGCGTCGGCTCCGCTTCGATCACCACGGTCTCACCCGGCGCGGCAAGGCCGGCGAGCAGCACCGCCGACTTGAGCTGCGCCGAGGCCATCGGCGACTCATAGGTCATCGGGAGCGGGTCGGCCGCGCCCTGAAGGGTCAGCGGCAGCCGGCCGCCTTCGGCCTGCCCGACGACGCGCGCGCCCATCTTTTCCAGCGGGTCCAGGATGCGGCGCATCGGCCGTTTGCGCAGTGATGCATCGCCGTCGAACGTCGCCCGGATCGGGCAGCCGGCCACGGCGCCGAACATCAGCCGGCTGCCGGTGCCGGAATTACCGAAATCGAGCGGGCCGGACGGTTCGGCAAAGCCGCCGACACCGACGCCATGGATCAGCCATTGCCGTTCGCCGGTGCGCTCGATGCGCGCGCCGAGCGCCTGCAGGGCCTTGGCCGTATTGAGGACATCCTCCCCCTCAAGCAAACCGCCGACGCGGGTCGCACCGACCGTGAGCGACCCCAGAATGAGCGCGCGAATCGACATCGATTTGTCGCCGGGGACGCGAACGGAGCCGGAAAGCGGACCATTGCGGCGGGCGGTGAGCGGAACGCGGTTGACGGGCATAAGATGTATCCAAGCGGCGCGATGAGTCGCCATGACCGGCGACGGCAGTAGCGCCCTCTATCACGGGCCGGCGCGGCCCGTCATCCCGTGGTTTTTTGCGTTTTGACCCGCCGCGCCGAACGAAGATATCGTCTATTGACAGCCGCCCTGTGACTAGCCAAGTGAAGCACCCGAATTGCTCGACAAGGGATGCGGATCGTGGCCAAAGCCGAACTGGGCACCAAAAGGCTCTGCTCCAATTGCGGCGCCAAATTCTATGATCTGAAGAAGGATCCGATCCACTGTCCCAAATGCGGCACGGTGCACGAGGTTGCTCCTATCGTGACGCGCTCCCGGCCGGAACCCGCCCCGGTGGCCCCGCGCCCGGCACCGGTCGAGGAAGTCGCAATACCGGAGCCCGCCGAGGTGGAAACCGTCTCCCTCGAAGAAGCCGATGCCGAGGCTCAAGGGAAGAAGCCAGCGACTGCGGAGCCGGGTGCGGAGGAGGAAGAAGTCGAGATCGACGAGACGCTCGACGACGACACCTTCATCGAGGAGCAGGAGGAAGAGGACGCCGACGTCACCGATATTATCGGCGGCGACATCGAACCCGAAGAGGAAGGATAATCAGCAGTCGGTAATCAGTAGGCAAGAAACAGAGCAACTCGCTCGCCTGATTTCCGAGTACTGACGTCTGATCCCTGAAGGGGCCATAGCTCAGTTGGGAGAGCGCTTGAATGGCATTCAAGAGGTCGGCGGTTCGACTCCGCCTGGCTCCACCAGCCTTCGGTCGCGAAGCGACTGAAGGCTGCCGCGCCGAAGCCCAAAGGGCGCAGGCGGGCGAAGTTGTCGCGAGCT